>ERZ1090880.713-NODE-713-length-17575-cov-12.775628_pt1 | contig 17575 bp, 14 predicted proteins | sample MGYA00478471_ERZ1090880 | MGnify/ENA primary metagenome ERZ1090880 (study PRJEB33644, sample SAMEA5815734) | chicken gut metagenome | biome: Chicken; feature: Gastrointestinal Tract; material: Caecum | place: Ireland | collected 2019-01-01 | study: A study of the... | reverse complement strand
CTTTGCCGCGCCTGCGGCGCAGAGGAGGTGAAAAAGCCGAGAGGAAGACCCGTAAAGGTCGGGATAGAAAAGCATATCCGCATTACGGACAGCGACCTGACGGATAAAATCAATCGGCTGATGACGGATGCGCAGTACGGGAATTTCAATAAAATCGTCAACGACGCGTTGTTCTACGGCTTGCCGATTCTCATGGAAAAGATATGCGGCGGAACGGTCACGGAGGAAGAACGAACGGCTTTGACTTCGCCTCAGCAGAACGGAAGCAAAGAGGAAAAGTTCTATGCCGTGGCTGTGCGCCTGCTCAAAGAGACGGTGCTGAACGTGACCATCAACAAATCAATCCTCTCGTCGCTCTACAACCTGAAAAGTCGGGAAATCGAAAAGACGAAAAATGCCAAGCCGTTTGACAGCGGACTTATGAGCGACACGCCCGAATACCTCGAACGGTACGAAGCGGAGGGGATAAGGAATCTGCGCAGATGAGCAACCAGCCTGTTATTCTGAATATCCAATACACGCCGTACAGCATGCCGAAAAACGCCACGCGAGCGGAGCGGGAAAGACACGCGGACGAACGTGCGTTCTACGATATGTCGGGCGAAAAGAATATGTTTGAGTACATGACAACGGAGGGCAAGCGGACAGGCAAGCACACCGCGCTCGAATATCTGCAAAAGAACACGGGCGTGTTCAACGATAGGGGAATGATACCGCAGGAGCAGGTAGACGAGATGAAAGCGCGGCTGAAAGAAAATCGCGGAGTAATCTGGCACGGCTTTATCTCTCTGAATGCGGAGGAGTCGCCGAAGATCGACACGCCCGAAAAGTGCATCGAACTTATCAAGAGGACGTTCCCGTCGTTTTTGAAAGACGCAAAACTGCGCCCCGACAATATCGACCTGATGTGCGCATTGCACTTGGATAGACCGCACCATTTACATATTCACTTTGTCTTTTGGGAGAAAGAGCCGAAATTCAAAGACGGAAAAAGCGGTGAACTCCGCTACCGCCGCAGAGGGAAGATAGATAAGAAGAGTATAGACGGACTTTTCGTGCGGTTGGGGCTGTGTTTGAGCGACAAGAAAGAGGTATTGTACAAGAGCCGCGATTCGGCGATACGGGAACTAAAAGAACTGCTCGGTGCAAAGGCGTTTATCTGCAAGCCTGAGGACGTGAAGAAAAAAATCCTCGCGCTTGCGAAAGACCTGCCGAAAACGGGGCGCATTACTTACGGCAGTAAGGATATGGAGCCGTACAGGGCGCAGGTGGATAAAATCGTGCAGATGCTGCTCGCAACGGATAAGAGGGCGCGGCAAGCGAACGACAGATTTTACCGCGCGCTTGCAGGGCGCGAAAGGGAGATCGCCAACATTTGCGGCAAGCCGTACATTTTCACCAATCTGAATATCCGCCCCGAAGCGTTGGAAAACGTCCTGCCGAAATACCACAATAAAATCGACGAAAAGAATATCCGTATTATCGACGAGATAGAGGCAGACTACAAGCGCAGGCAGGGCAATCTCGTATTGAGTCTTGCGAAATTCATCAAGCCCGAATACTACGAGAACAAGCGCAGGCGTAAGGCGAGCGACAACGCCTTAAAGCGTTCTCTCGGTATCTCCCGCAGAAATACGGGTAGGGCGATCAAAAAGTTTTTGAGTTCGTTCGGGCAGGAGAGCGAATATATCGAGCGCGACTTTACCCGAAGATTGCAGGAGATAGAGGAGGAAATGAAACGGGAGAAAGAAAAAGAGAACGCCGCGGCAAATGACGGCGAAACGAAATAAACGGAGGTGAATGAAACTTGAATGAAACTCAAAAGACAGAGAAGTAAAAAGTCTTGGAAGGGTGGGATAGGGGCAGGTGTGTTTATCGCCGTGTGCGTGAGCGTGCTGATCGCGTTTCTGTTTGCATTGGCGGGGCGGGATTTTGCGGGGATCTTCGGGAACGAAAACTATTGGCTTACGGTCGGCGTCGTCAACGGCGCACTGCTTGTCGCCTTTCTGTTGATGTACCGTATCGACGCACAGACCATAGCTTTGAACGAGAACGACTTGGAAGATACCGAGTGGCTGACAACGAAGAAACTCAAAAAGCTCAAAGAATTCACGGTCACGACTTGGGAGAAACTGCCCGAACACGACGACGAAATTGTCATCGGTGCGGAGAAGAAAGGCAAGGAGTTGGAGATCATCTCCACGAGCGCACTGCACGCCCTGATCGTCGGCACGACGGGCAGCGGCAAGACAACGGGTTTTGTAGACCAGAACATCGCAATCCTCGGAAAGAGCAAAGGCAAGCCGAGCATGATCATCGCCGACCCGAAAAAGGAACTGTACGAAAAGCACGCAAAGCAGCTCGAAAGCGAGGGGTATAAAATCTCAACGCTCGACCTGCGCGAGCCGTACTCGTCGGCGCGGTGGAACCCCATGCAGGTGCTGATACGCCGAATCCGTCAGGTGCGGGAATTGCAGCTTGATATGAAGCAGGACGGAAACAAATATCTTGCCTGCGGCGAGGTATTCCAATCCCACGGCGATGCAAGGACGCGCGTACAGGAATTAAAGGACGAGATATTCGAGAACGCGATGGACTTGGTGTACACGCTCTGCCCCGTACAGAACAAAGACCAGCCCACATGGGAGGAGGGCGCGAGAAACCTTATCTTCGGTCTGGTGCTTGCTTTCTGCGAGGACGTCATTTCGGGCAAGATGGACGAAAAACAGTTACAGCTCTTCAATGTGTACCATAACATCACGAAGTACTGCTCGGAGGACACGACGGCATTAAAGCAATACCTCTTGGAGGGTAGAGATGAGTTTTCGAAGGTCAGGGGACTTGTGAACACCGTACTCATCACGAGCGACAAGACTTTAACGAGCTATCTTTCCGAAGTCAACAGCTATATGCAGCAGCTCGCAGACGACGGTATTCTGTCTATGACGAGCGAGAACGACATCGACATTGCGAACATGGATGAAAGCCCGAACGCACTGTTTGTCATCGTGCCGGACGAAAGGTTCACGCGCCACAGGTTCGTAACGCTGTTTTTAACGCAGACCTATAAGGAACTTGTGGAAAAGGCTAACGCAAATCTGCGTAAAAAGCAGACGGACACGGCGATCTTGAAACGCAGAGCGTACTTTATCCTGGACGAGTACGGCAACCTTCCAAAGATGGAAAACATCGAGGGCATGGTAACGGTCGGCCGTTCGAGAGGTATCAGATACCTGTTTGTGTTGCAGAGTTTTTCACAGCTCAATGCCAAGTACGGAAAAGACATTGCCGACATCGTTAAGACGAACTGCAATATAAAAATCTTCATAGGTTCGGACGATCCCGAAACGCGCAGGGAGTTTTCGGAGCTATGCGGGCAGAAGAAGGTCAAAAACTTCTCTGTCAACACGAGCGCGGAAAATTCCGCGTCGTCCAATACGGGTGCGAGCAACCAACCTCTTATAACGATGGGTATGCTCGAACGGCTGAACGGCAACGAAAAGGGCGACGCGATCGTATCGGTCAGAGGCTACGAGCCGCTGTGGACGAGGTTCACGCCGTCGTATGAACTCAAAGATGTGTATTTCGCAGCAGGCAAGGCAGACATTTCAAAGCGTGAGGCGCGGCTGTTCGATAAGAGCCAATATGTGTACGATATCCTCGGCGGAAGTCAGGCGGAGGAGGAAGAAAAACAGCTCGACGCCATCGACCGCCGCGAACGGGAGCAGGAGGAAGAAGAGAAAAAGCAAGCGGACGATTTTGCGGAGTTGGACAAGCTGTGGAACGCGAAGGTGGAAGAGGTACATACAAAGATCCTCAAAGCGGCGACTATGCTCGCGGAAGAGGACGCGAAAACGCTCATGGAAGCCAAGCTCGAAAACAAGCAGACTCTCATTGCACTATTGCTCGAACAGTACACCGACATCAGTATACAGCAAAAGCTCAAAACGCTTTTGCTGTATCTCAAAGAAGAACTGCCCAAACTGCTCGAATTGCAGGAGCGGGCAAGAAATTAAGAAAAAAGGAGAAGGAACTTGAAAAAATTTTTGAAACTCATTCCGGTACTTGCGGTAGGACTCATCGCGGCGTTGGCTACGGTTGCCTGTGCAAGCACGGAAAACGCAGAGCCGGAACAGACGGCGACGGTCATGGCGATGCGCACGGCGGTAAGCTATTCCGCCATCGACGGCGTATGCGAACACGACTATGAAGCGACGCAGGTGATCGCGGCGGACTGTACGGAGCAGGGCTATACCGTCTATACCTGCAAATACTGCGGCGACAGTTATACGGACGATTTTGTTGCGGCGAACGGGCATACCTTTCAGGACATTACCGTACCCGCGACCTGTACGCATAAGGGATACGTCACGCATTTCTGTACCGTCTGCGGCTATGAATATTCGGACACGTTCGTGGACGAAAAAGGGCATAGCTATGCGGACGAGGTGACGGCGTCCACCTGTACGGAACAGGGGTACACTACGCATACCTGTTCGGAGTGCGGTTATTCGTACAAAGATGCCTACACGGAAGCGCTCGGACATACCTATGCGGAAGAAGTGACCGCGCCCACCTGCACGGAGGGCGGGTACACCATCTATACCTGCGAGACCTGCGGCGAAGTCATTATCGCCGATCTGGTTGAGGCGACGGGGCATACATACACGGAAACGATCGTACCCGCGACCTGCGTGAGCTACGGCTATACCGAACATCTCTGCGAAGATTGCGGCGACAGATTTGTGACCGACTACCAAAAGTCAAAGGGGCATACCTATCTTGACGTCGTGGTGGAAGCGACGGAAGAAAGTCTCGGCTATACAAGACATCTCTGCATCGTCTGCAATTACAGCTATCTTTCCGACTTCGTAACGAGCGGGGATACGGGGTATATCGAGGAGGAAGAACCCAAACCCGTGCATAAGCACGCATACGAACTCGAAGTGCAGGACTTTGGCGCGGACAAGTATTTTATTGCCCTGCGCGTCTGTATCTGCGGCGACAGCAAAGTGGGCGATATGAATATCACGCTTACGAACGCGGACGGCGAGGAGGTAGAACTTTCCGCCAACGAATACGGACAGGTCGATTACGCCGCGCTCTATGGCGATTGGCTGGTGACGATCACGGACGAAACGGGGGAGCAGCTTGCGCTGTTCGATATTTCTGCGGGCGAAGCACCCGAACAACCCGCAGATCCGGACGACGGCAACGTGCCGACCGAGCCGGAAACGCCCGTCGATCCCGATGACGGTGATGAGGTTGAAACCCCAGACGACGGGAACACGGACGAGCCTTCCGATCCCGAAACACCCGAAAATCCCGACGATGGGGATGACACGCAGCAGCCCGAAGTACCGGACAAGGAAAAGGGGGGAAACGCAGGCACGGCAATCGCACTGCTTATCGTGTTCGTTCTGCTTGTGGCGGGCGGTATCGGAGCAGTCATTTTCCTGAAAAAGAGAAAGAAGAAAAATCAAAACTGAAATTGTAGGAGGAATACATAACACATGAATACAAATTTGCTTGCAGAAGGGCTTGACGGAAGTCTTGCCGAGATCGTAGGGAAACTGCAAAGTCTTATCGACTCGTTCTGGATTTATATTGTCATCGCGCTCGCGGCGGTCGTCGTTATATGGGGTGCGTATATCGGCATCAAGATCGCCATTGCACACCGCAACGAAGAAAAAATCAACGCCCGCGATATGATCAAAAACCTCGTCATCGGCATCGTCATTATCTTTGTCGTTGCTATGGGTGCGCCACTTCTCATCAACGGCTTGTCCGCTTGGGTCGGCGCATAAAGTAACCAAATTCTGATAAAGAAGGGGCGGTAAGCTCGTGCTTGCCGCCCTGAACTTTCAGAAAAAGGAGGAGAAATGCTTATATTCATTCAGGAGATAGGCTTGCAGCTGTTTTTGTGGTTGTTGCAGCTTATCGACGGACTTATGGAGATATTCTCCGCAATATCGGGCGTGGCGAACGTAAACTACCACGGGCAGCAGGTGAACATCATAGAATTCATCGTCGGAGATTCGACGATCGGCGCGGTGTTCTGGTGTATCTTCATCACGGCAGTGGGTTTGACCTGTATCTTCACGATCGTGGGGCTTGTCAAGAACATGATCGCCAACAACAGAAACGTGTCGTCCATCGTCGGCAAATTCTTTCTTGCGCTTTTAGGCACGCTTGCAATGCTCGCCGTGGTGTTCCTCGGCATTCTCATCGCAAATTCGCTGTTACAGCTTTTGGCGCGGATATTTCAGGTGGACAACACGACCAAGCTCTCGAACGCGATCTTCAATGCCTGCGTCGGGGAATGGCTGAACGGGTACTCGGCGTCGAATATCGACGTGACCTCTCTGTCTGTCGGGCAGATTCTTGGCGGGTACAATGCGGCATTGTTCGGTATCTGGCCCACGTCGTGGAAGTGCAACGGCATGGTCAACCCGAACACCTTTCTGTATCTTCCCGCGCTCATTGCGGGCGTGGCGCTCGCGATCGCGCTCATCATGGCGGTACTTAATCTCGCAAAGCGGGTGTACGAGATCGTCTTTACATATTTCACGATGCCCGTGGCGATGTCAACGCTGCCGCTGGACGACGGCGCGCGGTTCAAGAACTGGCGCGAGATGTTCGTAACGAAGATAATCCTCGCCTACGGCGCAGTGTTTGCGGTCAATATCTTCGTGCTTATACTGCCAATTATCAACGGCATGCACATAGACGGCGTGAGCGGCTTTGCCAACGCCATGTTCACGGTGTTCATGATCGTCGGCGGGGCAATGCTCATTCCCGCAGGACAGACATTGTTTGCAAGACTGTTCGGACAGGCAGACGATATGCGCGCGGGCGGTGGTTGGCTCAGGAGCGCGTTCTACGGCGGCAGGATCGCAAGTGCCATGACGGTAGGCTTGGCGGTGAAAGGCGTAAAGGGCATTGCGCACGCCGTAAAGAGGCGGAGCGGAAAATCGCACAACAGCGGCGATTCGGGCAGTTCGTCGGAGGACAGCTCGGATCAATATACGGACGGCGGCACGGAGAGCGCGCCGGACGGCGGAAGCGAAGGAGGTGAGGGAAGTTGAGGATAATCCCGAAGAAAATCAAGGTGAAGAACACGGTATGGAAATGCTATTCCATGGCGGACGTTATCGTGGCGCTGTTCGTGTTTGCACTTATATTCATTGCAATCACGGCGGGGAACTGGGCGCTTGCAATCATTATGGGCATTGCGGTAATCGTTATGTTCATGCCCACGCCGGACGGTATCTTCTATATCTGTATCTTTGAAAACGTAAAATTCCTGTTCGCCAAGAAACGGTACACGGCGGACGCAAAAAACCCCAAAGAAAATACGGATACGCTTACGGGGCTGAAGGAAATCAGGAGCAACGGCTTGCTTATATACAGCGGAGGAATGTACGGCAGAGTTATCAAGATCGGGCAGAAGAATTTCGGTATAGAGGACGTCGTGCAGCAGAATATCGACATCAATTACATAGCCAATGCCCTGAAACTGCTCGATATGAACCAGAGCGCGGACATCGTGAAGATAGACCGTCCCGTCAATCTGGACGGATTTGCAAAGGACGTGTTCGACAGGCTCTCTGCATTGCGCGAAAGCGAGGAATATAGCGACGTGCGGGAAATTAAGCGAAACATTTTACAGGAGCGGATCGACCGCATCGACAAGCTCAACAATATCCGCAAGCAGTACCTTTCCGACTACTATATTGTGGTTTACGGCAGGAACGAGCTTGACATTGAGAGTACGGCGATCAATATAGCGGGCGAGGTGGCAAAGAGCGGACTTTCCACGAAGCTGCTCGGTATGCGCGATACGGCGGTGTTTTTAAAATACAGCTATTCCCGCGAGTTCGACGAACGTGAGGTGCGCGATATTGCGGACGGGGACTTGCTTGCATGGATAAAACCCAAAGAGGTCGTATTCAGCGGGAGTAAATATGTGATAGACGGCACGGAGGCGAGCGTGCTTGCGGTGGCAGACTATCCTCTGCGCGTCAAAAACGCTTGGGGCGCGGGGCTGTTTAATATCCCCAATACCAAAGCCGTCATGCACGTTCGTCCCGTGGACAAGTATAAGGCTATCCGCCGTATCGACAAGTGTATCGGCGAAATGGAAACAAAGCAAATCGTATCGGACAAGGCGAGCGAAGCAAATAGCGCGGAGACGCACAGGGAAACGATGGATACGCTCTTGGACAGCTTGCAGACGGAGAACGAAAGTCTGTTGGACGTTACGCTGACGATTACTGCTTATAACTATCTCAAAGACGAGAATTATAAAAAAGCGGTGCGCCGCGCTATGCTCACGGGCAATTTCAAGCCTTCAACGCTTTACGGCTTACAGATCGAGGGCTTTAAGACGGCTGCGGTATCGCCCGCGGCAACACTCAAAAACCACGAGCGGGGCATCAACAGCTCGTCGCTTGCGGCGGTGTTCCCGTTTGTGCGCACCTGCGTTCTGGACGAGGGCGGCATTCTTTTAGGCGAGAATAAGAACAACGGGTATCCCTTCATTCTCAATCTTTGGAAGAGGGGAAACCTGTACCAGAACAGCAACGCCATGATCATCGGCAAATCGGGTTCGGGCAAGTCGTACTTTCTCAAAACGCTCATTTCGGGCGAATGGGCGAACGGCACAAGAGTGATTGTGTTAGACCCCGAAGCGGAGTATCTTTCTCTCACGCGAAATCTTTGCGGCAACATTATCGACGTGGGCAATGCGAGGGAGGGCAGGATCAATCCTTTCCATATCTATAAGATACTCACGGAGGACGGCACGCCCGCAGACCCCAAGGTCACGTTCAACACGCATTTGAAAATGCTTGAATCGTTCTTCAAGATCGTGCTTGCGGACGCGCCCGTGGACGTCATCGAACTCATCAATAACCTTGCCGTGGAAACGTATGAGCGAATGGGCATTACGGAGAATACCGACTGTTCGGCATTTCCTGCGGATTACTTCCCGCTCTTTTCCGACCTTTTGGAAACATTGCAATCCAAAGATAAGGAAAGTATGGACGAGCTTACCAAGCGCGACATGCGCACGGCGGAGCTGTATTTGCAGAAGTTTGTGAACGGACGGTATTCGGATATATGGAACGCGCCGTCTACGTTAAAGACGGAGGCAGACCTCATCGACTTCGATTTCCAAAGCCTGTTTGCCAACAAGAACAACGTCGTGGCGAACGCACAGATGCTGCTCGTGTTCCGGTTCATCGAACAGGAGGTCATCAACGCGAGGGAGAGGAACAAGGGCGGCGCGAATTACAGGACGCTCATCATTGCGGACGAGGCGCATCTCTACATAGACCCGAAGTTCCCCATCGCGCTCGATTTCTTCTATTCGATGTCAAAGAGAATCCGAAAATACAACGGCAGTTTCATTCCCGCTACACAGAACATTGCGGACTGGAACGCGAACGAGGAACTGCGCGGAAAAACCTCGGCGATCATCAAGAACAGTCAGTACAGCTTTATCTTCAAGCTGTCCGCACCCGACATGAAGGACGTGTTGGACATCTATAAGGCGGGCGACAGCTTCAACGACGAGGAACAGCGCATGATCATCTCGGCGGTCACGGGGCAGACGTTCTTCGTGGGCAGTACGGAGCTGCGTAACTGCGTTCGTATCAAAGCGGGGGACTATACGCAGTCATTATTCGATGAACAAAAAGAGGAGGGAACGGATTGAGAATAAAATCGAAAGGGCGCATCGCCGCAATCCTTGCCGTTTTGATTGCCGTTATGGTTGCATTACTTTGTTTTGGCTTTGGCAGAACGGCATTGCAGGCATCGGCGGCGGAAACGAACCTTTACAATATAAGGTTTGACTACACGGCATACAGAGGTATTTATATCAGTACGGCGACAGTCGTACAGGCAAGCGGTACGAATGTGTTGGAGTCGGAAGAGATTCAATCTACAAAAAACGCAAATAATAAACTGAAATTGGCGTTCCAGATATACGGTACTTCATATTCCAGCCCGGAAAATCTTTCTAATGGCGGATATATCGGGTCAAATACCGTCAATATCGCTACCAATTCTACATTCTCAAAACACACCTTTGAGATAAAGAACAGTTCAGGGACGGTCATAACCTCTTCTGCGACAAAGTCGGTTTATGCGTCATCGCTTGCAGACGGACTGTATACGGTTTCTTATTCAGGTGGAACAGAGTGGAAAGAGGAAACGCTTATTCGAGATCACCCGCGCGCGGTAAAGGTGGAAGCTACGTTTCAGTTCAGGGTGGACACGACAAAGCCTACGATGAGCGGCGCGTCTACCTCCACAACGGGGAAGTATACCAATCAGAGTTTTACCGTTACGGCAAACGATTCGGGCAGCGGCATCGCCAATATCTACTGGATGTCGCCGACAGCGGGGTCGTATTCGTCCACTAGCTCTTCGAGTAAGACGATTACTGCGGCTTCGGCAAACGGATTATACCGTTTCTATACCAAGGATAATGTGGGGAATCAGTCATCGACGTATTATGTCTATCTCGATACAGTTGCGCCAAGCGGCACGTTTTCTCTTGCAAACGGAAATACAGTCGCGTCCGGCGGTTCGACAAAGGAAGCATTTTCGTTCTCTGCAACGGACAGCGGCAGCGGTGTGAGCAAGCTCGAATACAAAACGCCGTCATCGTCCGCGTGGAAGAGCTATACGGCAGGCACAGTCATTCAGCCCACGGCGGAACAGGGGTTGTATTCTTTCCGTGCAACGGATAAAAGCGGGAATGCTTCGACTTATACGATAACCGTATCCGATCCCTGTGCGGAAGGTCATACCTATGTGCCGAAAATCGTTTCCCCGACCTGTACGTCAGGCGGATATACCGTCTATACCTGCTCGGTCTGCGGGAACAGCTATACAAGCGATAAAACTTCCGCGCTCGGTCACAGTTATACGGCTACGACTACGACCGGGTCATGCACGAGCGGAGGATATACGCTGTATAAATGTACGCGCTGCGGCGACAGTTACACGGGCAATTCAACAGCTCCCGCAGGACACAGCTTTTCCGCAAGCGTAACGGAGCCTACCTGTACGAGCGGGGGATATACGACGTACTCCTGCACCAAGTGCGGGTACAGTTATACGGGCAATGGAACGGAGCCGCTCGGTCATAGCTATTCGGCTACGACCGCCGCGTCGTCATGTACGGAGGAAGGCTATACGACGTATAAATGCACGCGATGCGGCGTGAGTTATACGGACAGCCCCACACAGGCGACCGGGCACAGCTATGTCGCGTCTATAAAAGAACCGACATGCACGGAGAGAGGGTATACCATTTATACCTGTACGAAATGCGGAGACAGTTACCGCGACAATGAAACGGCGGCTGTCGGGCATAACTATGTGACGGAAGAACAATCGGCTACCTGTACGGAATACGGCGGAACGGTATATACCTGCACCCGCTGCGGAGAAAGCTATAACGGAAGCCAGACACAGCCGCTCGGACATTCGTATGTAACGGAAACGGTATCTGCGAACTGCGAGGAGGGCGGCTATACGCTGCACACCTGTTCGCGCTGCGGCAGTTCCTATAAAGACAGCGTAACGCAGCCGCTCGGTCATAATTTTGTTATGGCAACAAAAGACGCGACCTGCACGGAGTTTGGGAAAACCGTCTATACCTGTCAGGTCTGCGGTTTTGAACGGGAAGAGGAAACGGGCGTCTATCCTACGGGGCATAACTATTCCAACTTCATCGTAAAGGCGGCGACCTGTACGGAGGACGGACAGCGGCGGTACGTCTGCGATAAGTGCGGGGACGAATACACGGAAACAATCTCTGCGACGGGACACAGCTATGCAATCACCGATTCGACCTCCGAAAACGGCGTGACGACCAGAGTTTATACCTGTACGCTTTGTGGCGACAGCTATACGCAGGAGCTTGGCGATCAATACGAGGAGGTATCTTCGTATATAGAGGACTTGTTCAAAGAGTACCAGCCCTATATGGTTTGGGTGTTCTTGGGTACGGCGGCGATCTGGAGCATTGTAATGGGCGTGTTCTTTGCGATAGCTCAAAAGAACGAAGAGAAAGAAAAGGCAAAGAAGATGATCGTGAACTATTTTGTTGGTCTTGTGGTTATCTTTGTGATCCTCGTTGCCTGCCCGTATCTCGTGCGCGGTATCGCAGCGTTGGTAACGTAAAAAATTTCCGAAAAAGTATGCGGCAAACTCTTGACAATATCGTGATAGCACGATATAATAGGAGTACAAACAAGAAAAGGAGGGCGCGGTCATGAACGCACAGGAGATCATTGCAAAAGCGGACATGGGCGAGGGGCTGACGGCAGAGGAGATCAAAGTCTACCGCGAAGCGGTAAAGCCCGTCCGGCACGTTTACGGCAAGTACGGAACGCTGGCTCTGAAATATCTCGAGGAGCATAACGTAGGCAAGTATTGGGCGATAGAGAATCTGCCCGAATACCTGCACGGGATAGATAGGCAGGCGGACGAACTGTACGAAACGATGTATGCCAAGCTGTCGCAGGACGAGAGGTACAAGCGCACGGGCGATTTTATGGAGGACTTGCGCAGGCAGACCGAGATAAAACGGCTCATTGAGGAAGAGATCCTCTCCGAGCTTGTGTATGCGGACTAAGCGGAGGTGTTGACATGAGAACGGTTTTGAGGTTCGGGAAAGGGTTGCTGAAAGTATTGTTCATAGGCGTCGTGGCGGCAGGCGCGTTTATTATGAACTGTATCGGCGCGATCATCTGCGCCGTGACGGAATGAGAGGGCATTATGGCAAAGAAAGAAGAAACGCCTCTGCGCCGCGCGCGGAGAAACTATGAAATCCGCAACAAAGAGGAAAGGGATCAGGCGACCAAGCAGTTCAATACGCGGCTGTCGCGGGAATCGCACGATAAGATCTGCGCCTTTCTGAAAGAACACGGGATATCGAAAGTCGAACTGATTTTTGCGGGGTACGAAGCCCTGCGAAATCAGTTTGGCCCGAAAGAACAACCGAATAAAGAATAGAGCGAGAGCGCAAGGACTACGGCCCTTGCGCTCTTACTTTCACAACAACTGAATATCTTGCCAAACGGCATAAGGAAGATAAAAAACATCGGGAAGATGGAGCGTATCGGACTTATGCCGTCGCGCTGCATCGTTCCTGTAAAATTATGGAGGAAAAATGATCAGCGCGGAAGAGCGGCAAAAAAATGAAACTGTTTATAGGATGTCATGGGCGGTCGTGCGGAATTTATATTTGCACGGCGAAATAAGCGGAAAGGTAGCGGAGCGGCTGAACCGTAAAAATGCAGAAAAAACAGGGAATATGGTTATTCCCGTAGTTTAAGGATGTAGGGTCATATTTGAAAGGAGTATCGAGGTGGCGGTAAGAGAAAAGGAAGTCAAAATCATCCGACCGAAAAAAGCGGGAGAGCAGGCAGATATAATTCGTGTCGGAGCATACTGCCGAGTCAGCACAGATTCGGAAGATCAGCAAAATTCTTTTTTTGCACAGGTAAAATACTATAACGATTATATCCGTCAAAATGAAAAAATGCGATTGGTGGATATATATGCGGACGAAGGCATTACGGGAACAGAGATGCGAAAGCGGGAAGAATTCAAGCGAATGTTGAAAGATGCGAGGAGCCGAAAGCTTGACCGTATTCTCGTCAAAAGCGTGACAAGATTTGCTCGAAATGCTCTTGAATGTATCGAATCAGTGCGAGAGTTGACATCTTGCGGGGTCAGCGTGTTTTTTGAAAACGATAACCTCGATACAAAGCAGATGAACTCTGAAATGCTGTTGTATATCAAGAGTGAATTTGCGCAGCAAGAATCGGTGTCCGCTTCGCGGAGAATGTCTACGTCGATACGGATGCGAATGGAAAACGGGAATTACCGGATTGTGTCGGCGCCGTATGGTTACAAGATAGAGGACGGGGATTTAGTCGTTTCACGAGCGGAAGCTGAAAATGTAAAAAAAATATTTGAACTGTATTTATCGGGAATGGGAGAAATTGCAATTATAAAGCATATGCAAACTCATGATATGAACGGCGGTGAGTTGAATAGGAAACATGTCGCATATATTTTGAAAAACGAACGGTATATCGGCGATACATTACTGCAAAAGAAATATACTCCCGCAGTTCTGCCGCTGCGGAAAAGGATAAATCGCGGGCAAGTAGATATGTTCCTTTATGAAGGCTCGCATGATGCCATAATTCCAAAGGCTGAATATGCAGCCGCACAGGAAATTCGGAGAGAGCGGAAAAGAAAATATGTTAAGCAGGCAGGGGAAAGGCAGTTTTTTCAGGGTAAAATATTTTGCAAAAAGTGTGGGTGGGGCTATAAAAAGCACATCAAAGGCGATTCCGTTTATTGGAAATGCGGAAAGAAAGGCATGACTATGGAAGAATGTCATGCTCCGAACCTTTCGGACAAAGATATGCGCGCTGCTTTTGTACGAATGTTCAATACATTGAAACAGAATGAAAAAACTGTCGTGAACGAAACGATATTGCAGTTGCAGGCGTTAAAGGCAAAAGTGAACGGCGGTAACGGCGAAATCGGGGAAATTGATGCGGAAATGGCTGCACTGTCCAAGCAAAACAGTTCGTACAGTGATTTGTTTTTGAAAGGCGTGATCGATGACATATTATATTTTGAAAAGACGGACAGATTAAAAAGCCGTATGTCAGCGCTGCGGGAACGACGGTTGAAACTCGTGAATGAGGACGAAGAAGAAAAATGCTTGGAAAGGCTTCGGGCTTTGAAACGGGTATTAGATAATCATGAGTTTTTAGTGGAAATGGATGAAAGCCTGTTCAATGAAATTGTCGATAGAATCTATGTCGAACAGGACGGCGCGTTGGTCTTTGTACTGAAATGCGAATTAAAATTGAGAATAGAAAGGCAAGGGGGCAATTATGGCAAATAGAATGATATGTTACGGCTACGGCGTTGCAGACGGAAAGATTACGGTTATAGAGAAAGAAGCCGAAATCGTGCGCCGAATATTCCGGGAATACAGGCAAGGTAAACAATTACAGGAGATCGCCGAAAAGCTGACCGAGGAGCGGGTAGAGTTCTATTTAGGCAGCTGTTGTTGGAATAAAAATAAAGTTTTTCGTATCATAGAAAACGAAAAATATATCGGAATGAACGAATACTCAGCAATCATCGAGGAAGAAGAGTTTCAACTTGCGAATGAAGAAAAATCTAAACGGGGTAACAAGAAAATTACATTGAGCGCAGAGGTGGAATATCTTAAAAAGATAGCGATTTGCGGGCAATGCGGAAAGTTCGTTCATCGCAGGACAAAATGGAAAAACCGTGAAAGATGGTATTGTCCGAACGGATGTGAGAGCGATTTATATGTTGACGATGCGTTGGTGTTCGGAGGGATATTGTCCGCAGTAGGGGCAATCATGGAAAATCCGAATTTGTTGACGGTACATGGAATCAATGCTTTCTATCACCCCACACAGGAGATCATGCGTTATATGAATGAGATAGTACGAATGACAAACCAACCGCAGCCGAGCTTTCTATCGGGAAAGAAAGTGATTCTCGAATGTGCGAGTTTGAAATTTCAAGCCTGCAAAGAGGATAGATCGGCGGTATATACGGAGTTTGTCAGAGAGAGGGCGAAAGAGGTTTGGGAAAACGGTACTTTCGGGATTGATTTTCTGTCAGAAGCCGTTTCGGGTATCAAAATACATAAAGACGGCAGGATAGCGGTGGGATTTATCAACGGAGCGGAAGTATTGGGAAAGGAGGTCAAGAGCAATGCGGCAGAAGATAGTGACGAAAATAGAAGCGAATCCGTTATTAGTCAAGGGGAATGATGCAAACGCCGTTCTGCGCGTGGCTGCATATTGCCGCGTGTCTACAGACAGTGAGGATCAGCTTGAAAGCTATGCCGCCCAAGTTTCTTATTACACGGATATAATCGTCAAAAATCCGAGGTGGCGTATGGTGAAAATTTATGCGGACGAAGGCATTACAGGTACGCTTGCCAAAAAACGAAAGCATTTTTTAGAGATGATACGCGATTGCAAGAAAGGAAAAATAGATTTGATACTTACAAAATCCGTTGCAAGATTTGCAAGAAATACGGTGGACAGCTTAAATTATGTGCGGCAATTAAAAGCAATGGGAGTAGGTGTCTATTTTCAGGAACAAAATTTAGATACGATGAAAATAGACAACGAAATGGTGATTGGTTTCCATAGCGTAATGGCGCAAGCGGAAAGCGAAAATATCAGCGCGAACGTGCGTTGGGGTATTCAGCAGCGGATGCGCACGGGAACGTATGCGTTCCGCTATAATATATTGGGGTATCGTAAGGGCGAGGACGGTGAGCCTGCAATCGTACCGGAAGAAGCGGAAATCGTGCGGAATATTTTTCATAGGTACATTACGGGAGATACCATTGACCAAATTAAAGCGTATTTGCAGGCAAGGAGCTACCACACTAAAAAGGGAGGAGCTGAATGGAGTAAAGGAAATATATACAGCATTTTGACGAATGAGCGGTATTGCGGTGATGTGATATATCAAAAGACCTATGTGGAAAACTGTCTGACGAAAAAGATAAAAAGAAATCACGGCGAGATGACAAAATATTTGGTCACGAATAACCATCCGGCTATAATCGAAAGAGAGGTTTTCAAAATGGCGCAAGCGGAGATGGCTCGGCGCGGCGGTATGCGGAAAGTCTCGGATAAAACAATTACGGAACAGGGAAAATACAGTGGCAAATTCGCTTTGACAAATCTGTTGGTTTGCGGTGAATGCGGCAGCCCTTATAGGCGTAGGACATGGGTGCGCAACAGTGTCAACCGAAAGGTATGGAGATGTATGAGCAGGGTTGATCACGGTAAAGAATATTGTAAAAATTCGATAACGCTTGATGAAGAACAACTACAAAAAGCTATTTGTCGTGCATTGAAAACAGCCATTCAGAACCGAAAGGAAGTTATGGATTTGATTCTGTCAAACCTCTCGTATGCCTTGACGGGGGAAAACAATGTGTTAGATTCCTATGCAATTGAACGGCAGATGGAAACGATAAAAGGGGAAATTGACGATAGTATCGAATTGCTTGAAAAGACAGAGGGGGATAAGGGGCGGATAGAACAAATGATAGAACAGCAAACGAATGCTTTGGCGGCATTGCGGGAACAGTTAAAATTGGTGCGAACGAAAATGGAAAGTAATGAAAAAGTCCATACGGAGATAGAGCGTATCAAAAATCTTTTGACCGATGAGACCTTATGCTTTGATATATACGACGATAGAACCGTGCGGCTGTTGGTCGAATATATACGGGTACAGGGCGATGGAAGTATTGTTATCATGCTGAAAGGCGGTATTACGATAGTGGAACGGGTTGAGTAAAATATCGAGGGCAAAGAAATTTGCCTTCGATATTTTTATGGCGTGTATTCGTTGATTTTTGCGGTGCAATTTGATATTATATAGGCAATATAAGGACTAATGCGTGTAGCCTTTTCGTTCACAAAAGACACAGATACCATATATTGTATAAGGA
>ERZ1090880.709-NODE-709-length-17598-cov-10.402668_pt1 | contig 17598 bp, 15 predicted proteins | sample MGYA00478471_ERZ1090880 | MGnify/ENA primary metagenome ERZ1090880 (study PRJEB33644, sample SAMEA5815734) | chicken gut metagenome | biome: Chicken; feature: Gastrointestinal Tract; material: Caecum | place: Ireland | collected 2019-01-01 | study: A study of the... | reverse complement strand
TTCCTCCAGAGGGTAGTCTTCCTCTTGCGGGGCGGCCTGCTGGCTTTGCTCCGGGATAGGGTCGTGCACAGCGGGGGCGCTGGCCGGGCTTTCCTCCACAGGGGCGGCTTCCTCTGCCGGGGCGGCCTGCTGGCTTTCCTCCGGGATAGGCTCCTCCACAGCGGGGGCGCTGGCCGGGTTTTCCTCCACAGGGACGGCTTCCCCTGCCGGGGCGGCCTGCTGGCTCTCCCCTGGGATGGATTCCTCCACAGCGGCAGCGCTGGCCGGGCTTTCCTCTACGGGGACGGGCTGCCCCTCTGGCTGGGGGTTATTCTTCTGGTCGTCCGTCATCTTCCTTACTCCTTTCGGGTTCCTCCCGCTCTTGCTTTTCCGCCTTGGTAGCTTTCTTCTCCTTGGCCTTGGAGCGGTAGGACGCGTCTTTCAATTTAAACGAGCCGGTGTCCTTCAGCTTGGGCGCCTCTTGGGGCTTGGGGATGTAGAACTCGAACCGGCAGAACTGTCCCACCGCCGAGCTGACGGCGATGTCCCCGCCGTGCAGCTTTAAGATGGTCCGCACGATGTACAGCCCCAGGCCCATGCCGTTTTTATCCCGGCTGCGGGATTTGTCCGTCTTGTAGAACCGCTCGAAAATCATGGGCAAATCCTCGGGGGCTATGCCGGGGCCGGTGTTCTCAATGACCACCGTGGTGCGGTCGATGCTGTCGGACACCTGCACGGAGATGGCGCCGCCGTCGTTGGTGAACTTCACGGCGTTCTCAATGAGGTTGTACACCACCTGGTGGAGCAAGTCCTGGTCGCCCAAGACCATCTGGGGCCGGGCCTCTTCCAGGCCCCGTATCTCAATGCCCTTTTCGTCAATCTTCTGCTCGAAGGTGAGCAGCGTGGTGACGATGGTGTTTGTGATGTCGAAATTGGTGGGGTGCAGCTGCATCTCGCCGCTGTCAATGCGGGAGAGGTCCAGCATGGACTTTACCAGCCGGGACAGGCGCTTCACCTCGTCGGAGACGATGTGCAGGTATTTGTCCTCCTGCTCCTTGGGGATGGTGCCGTCCAAAATGCCGTCGATAAACCCGGCGATGGTGGTCATGGGGGTTTTCAGCTCGTGAGAGACATTGGCGATAAAGCTGCGCCGGGTGCCCTCGGAGTTGGAGAGGGAGTTTGCCATGTTGTTAAAGGAGAGGGCCAGCTGGCCCAGCTCGTCGGCGCTGGTGACCGGCACCCGCACGGAGAAATCCCCGCCGCCAAAGGTGCGGGCCGCGGCGCTCATCTGCCGCAGGGGCTGCACCAGGCGGTAGGCAAAGGCCCCCACCACAATAAAGGTGATGCCCAGCGCCGCCGCGGCGGCCACCAGGAACATCTGCAGCGCCTCCCCCTGGAAGGCGCTTACCGTGCTGACGCTGGTGGCGGCGAACACCGCCCCCACGCACATATCCTTGTTTTCCCCGGCGTACATGGGCACGCCGATGATAAAGGAGGGGCTGCGGTACAGCCCGCCAAAGGTGTTGCGCCCCTCGTACATGCCCTGGGCCGCCAGGGAGACGGTCTGCTGGGGCACCGACTGGGGCTGGGAGAGCTTGCTGTTGGGGTAATTTCCCAGCAGGATGTTGCCCTCCAAATCGGTGATAAAGATATCCGCGTCAATGCTGGTGGAAAAGGCGTCGATAAAGGTTTTCAGCACCGTGGTTTGCAGCTGGTAGGTGTCCTCGCTGGTCTTGGAGAGGAAGGCGTTGGACATCTCCGCAATGGAAGCGGCGTTCTGGGTGAGCAGGTCCCGCTTCTCGTTTTTCCAATATTGGGAGAAAAAGGCCATCATCACCGTGCCCAGCATGATAAAGCTGAGCACCACAATGCCCATGGTAATGGCCAGGTACCGGGTGAAGATGCTCTTCTGCACGGCCACTTTCCTTCTTGTTTTTTTGGGGGTCATTCCTTCACCTCGAATTTATAGCCCACGCCCCACACGGTTTTCAGGGCCCACTTGTCCGAGGCGCCCTCCAGCTTCTCCCGCAGGCGCTTTACGTGGACGTCCACGGTGCGGCTGTCGCCGTAGTAGTCAAAGCCCCACACCTCGTCCAGCAGCTGGTCCCGGGTGAACACCTGGTTGGGGTTGGAAGCCAGGTGGTAGATGAGCTCCATCTCCTTGCGGGGGGTGTCCACCTGCACGCCCTTCACCTTCAGCTCGTAGTTGGTCAGGTTGATGGACAGGTTCTCGTAGGTGACCACCTTGTTCTCTTCCTTGTCCTCGCTGTGGCGGCCGCTGCGCCGCAGCACCGCGCCGATGCGGGCGATGACCTCTTTTGTCTCAAAGGGCTTTACCACGTAGTCGTCGGCGCCCAGCTCCAGGCCCAGCACCTTGTCGAACACCTCGCCCTTGGCGGTGAGCATGATGATGGGGCAGGAAGATTTCTTCCGGATCTCCCGGCACACCTGCCAGCCGTCCAGGCCGGGCAGCATGATGTCCAGCAAAACCAAGTCCGGGTTTACCGAATCAAACATTTTCAAGGCGGTCTCGCCGTCGTTGGCGATGGAGGCTTCGTATCCCTCCTTTTCTATATAGAGCCGCAAAAGCTCGCAGATGTTGGTGTCGTCGTCCACAATCAGGATTTTCCCTGTTGCCATGTGGAACCCCCTCCTTTTTCAAAACTTCTTTCACGCTTGGTTTGGGTGCAATACCCCAAGTTAAGTCCATTTTACTCGGTATCTATGGCAAAAGCAAGAAAAACAGGTGAACAATCTATGAAAACCGGCCGGGTTTCCCGGGAAAAAACCGCCCTTGGCCCTTGCTTTTTTCCAAGGGATGTGGTACAATCTACTCACTTTAGCGCACCTATGCTTTAAAGCATGTGTGCTTTAAATGAGAAAAGCGGCAGGGGAAGTGGAACCTATGAGCAAGGAAGTGACCATTTGGATTGTCATTGGGGTGTACGCGCTGTTTATGCTGGGCATTGGCGTGTGGTATTCCCGCAAGGGCACAGACATGGCCGGCTTTACCGTGGGCGGCCGCAACGCCGGGGCGTGGATTTCCGCCCTCTCCTACGGCACGGCCTATTTCTCCGCGGTGATGTTCATCGGCTACTCCGGGGGCTCTGGGTGGAGCTACGGCCTGTGGAGCGTGCTGGTGGGCGTGGGCAACGCGGTGTTCGGCACGCTGCTGGCCTGGCTGGTGCTGGCCAACCGCACCCGGGACATCACCCGCCGCCACGACATCAAGTCCATGCCCCAGCTCTTTGAAAAGCGCTTCCAAAGCCGGGGCATGCGGCTGTTTGCCTGCGTGGTCATCTTTGTGTTCCTCATCCCCTACTCCGCCTCGGTGTACAAGGGGCTTACCAGCGTGTGCTCGGTGATTTTGGGCATTGACGAAACGGTGTGCATGCTCATCATCGCCATTGCCTCGGCGGTGGTGCTGGTGCTGGGGGGCTACATGGCCACCTTAAAGGCGGACTTTGTCCAGGGCTTCATCATGATGGTGGGCGTGGCGGCCCTGATTGTGCTGGTGGTGCAGTCCCCCCAGGTGGGCGGGCTCTCCCAGGGGCTCTCCAACATGGTGGACTACATGGAGAGCCACCAGATGGCGCCCCTGTCCGGCTCCTCGGCCTTGGCCCTGGTTTCCACGGTGCTGATGACCAGCTTTGGCACCTGGGGCCTGCCCCAGATGGTCCACAAGTACTACGGCATCCGGGATAAGCGGGAGGTGAGCCGGGGGGTCATCATCTCCACCTTCTTCTCTTTGCTGGTGGCGGGGGGCGGCTACTTCATCGGCTCCTTCTCCCACCTGTTCTTTGGGGAGAACCTGCCGGAGGGCGGCACGGACTACATCGTCCCCCTGATGCTCAACTCCGCCGGGCTGCCCAATCTGCTTATCGGCGTCATTTTGGTGCTGCTGATTTCCGCCTCGGTGTCCACCCTTTCCAGCATCACCTTGACGGCCTGCTCCACCGTCTCCATGGATTTGATTAAGGCCAGCTGGCTCAAGGGCCTGGGGGAGAAGACCCTGGCCACCGTCACCCGCCTGCTGTGCCTGGCCTTTGTGGTGCTCAGCTACCTCATCGCCAACTACCCCACCCCCATTTTGGAGATGATGTCCTACTCCTGGGGCATCCTCTCCGGGGCGTTTTTGGCGCCCTACGTGCTCACCCTGTACTGGAAGGGCATCAACCGTGCCGGGGCCTGGGCGGGGATGATTGGCGGCTTCCTCACCGCCTTTGTGCCGGCGGCGGCCTCTGGGTTCACCACCCCCAACGGCCCGGTGTACGCCTGCCTGGCCATGGCCCTCTCCTTCCTGCTGTGCCTGGGGGTCAGCCCCCTGGCCCGGAAGCTGGGCTGGAAAGCCGGGGCCGCCAACCCCGCCTTTTACGCCAAACAGGAGGAATCTTAACAAAAAAGGGAGAGCCGCGGCTCTCCCTTTTTTTACAGCTCTGTCTCCACAAAGTGCTCCGGGAACTTGTCCCAATACGCCCGGTAGAGCCGGGTGTTGTCCCCGTCCAGGTTCAGCTGGTACATCCGGAACACCACGGAGATGTCCTTGGGCTGCCACTGCTCCCGGTAGGAGTAGTGGTACACCATGCCCAGCTTCTGCATCACTCTGCCGCTGCCGGGGTTTTCCCTATCGTGGGTGGCGGTGACAAAGGGCACGCCGTCCTCCTTCATCTGGGCCAGCACCGCCCGGGAGGCCTCTGTGACGATGCCCTGGCCCCAGAACTCCTTGCGCAGGCCGTAGCCAAAGTCCCGGGCGCCCTCTGTCTCCCCGTTGACGTAGCCAATGGGCACGTTGTCCTCCTTGCGGCAGATGGCGTAGGCGTAGCCCTGGGCCTTGGCGTACACCGGGGCGTACCGCTGCTGGTAGAAGGCCTGGGCCTCCTCCAAGTCCCGCACCGGGAACCAGGGCAGGAAGCGGTTTACCTCCCCGTCGGAAAAAATCTGGAAAAAGGCCTGCAAATCCGACGGCTCAAACCGCCGCAGGACCAGCCGCTCTGTCTCCAACCTAGGTGTGTTCATACAGTCTCCTCCTCGCGTTTTTACAGCACCAGCTCCAGTGCCTGGGGCAGTGTTTCTATTTCAATCTGGGCGGCCCCGGGGACGTACTCCCCGTCCAGCGACCAGGGGAACTCCTCCCCGCAGGTGAGCACCGCCCGGCGCACCGTCCGCTGGAGCACCAGGTCCCCGTCGTACTTGCCCCGGCCCAGCATGGCGGCGGCCTGGCCCAGCTCCACGGGGTTTTTGGGCATGCGCACCAACGTCAGCTCCAGCAGGCCGTCGTCCAGGTGCACGGCCTGGGGGTCCAGCTTGAGGATGCCCCCCACGGACAGGGTGTTGCTCACCGCCCCAAAGAGGTACTCCCCCTCATAGAGGGCGTCCCCCGTATCCACCTGGAGGGAGCAGGCCCGCAGAAAGGGCAGCTCCTTGGCGCTTTCCAGCACATAGGCCAGGTGGCCCAGGACGGCCTTCACCTGGGGCGCCGCTTTGTAGGAGGACTGGGTAAAGGCCCCAAAGGAGGCCACGTACAGGAACTCCCGCTCCCCAAAGCGGCCCAAATCCAACAGCCGCGGCTGGCCGTGGAGGATTTGCTCCGCCGCCTTGGCAGGCTCCTTGGGCAGGCCCAGCGAGGCGGCGAAGTCGTTGGTGGTGCCCATGGGCACATAGCCCAAAGGCAGCTTGGCATCCAGCTGCTGTAAGACGTTCAGCGCCTGGCTCAAGGTGCCGTCGCCGCCGCAGCACACCAGCAAATCCGGCTGGGCCTCCACGGCCTGCTGGAGAAAAGCGGCCCCTTCCTCCACGGTGTCCGTGTAGGCCACCCGGGCGCGGGCGCCCCCCAAGGCGAACACCCGGCGCACCTGCTCCCCGTTCTCCCGGGCGTGCTGCCGGCCGGCCCGGTTGTTCACCAAAATCCAGACTTCCATGGCTCAGCCCTCGCTTTGGGCGGCGGCCACCAGCAGCTGGGAGCACAGCTCTACCCCCAGCAGGCCGCTGTCCAGCACCATGTGGTAGCCCTCCCGCTCCCGCCAGGAGCGCCCTGTGTTGGCGTGGTAGAAGTTGGAGCGCCGGTGGTCAAACCGGTGCAGCACAGAGGCCGCCTGGTCCTGGGGGATGCCGTACTCCTCCACCGCCCGGCGCAGCCGCTCTTGGCGGTCGGCGTGGATGAACACGTTGAGCACATGGGGCTGCTCCCGCAGCACCCAGCCGGCGCAGCGCCCCACAATGACGCAGGGGCCCTCCTGGGCCAGCCGCTGGATGATGCGGGCCTCCAGCAAATTCAGCTGGTCGGTTTTGGAAATCTGGGGCAGCTGGCCCTGGACAGTCTTGGCCATGGCCACCAAAGAATACAGCAAAGAGTTGGTGTCCGTCTCCTCCAGGTGCTCGATATACTCCGGGGTGGTGCCCCCTTCCCGGGCGGCGATTTCCAGAATCTCCCGGCCGTACACCGGGATGCCCAAGGCCTGCCCCACAAGCTTGCCCACCAGGGAGCCGCCGCTGGCGTACTCCCGCTCGATGGTGATGATGCAATAGCGTTTCATATCCCGTACCCCCTTCTCAGCTGGCCTGGTCCTGGGCCGCGGCCTCAAACTGGCTGTTGTACAATTCCGCGTAGAAGCCGCCCTTTTCCATCAGCTCCTCGTGGGTGCCCTGCTCCACAATGTCGCCGTCCTTCATGCACAGGATGAGGTCGGCGTTGCGGATGGTGGAAAGCCGGTGGGCGATGATAAAGCTGGTGCGGCCCTGCATCAGGTTGTCCATGGCCCGCTGGATGAGCACCTCGGTGCGGGTGTCCACCGAGCTGGTGGCCTCGTCCAGAATCAGCACCTTGGAGTCCGCCAGAATGGCCCGGGCAATGGTGAGCAGCTGCTTCTGCCCCTGGGACACGTTGGAGCTCTCCTCATTGAGCTCCATCTGGTAGCCCCCGGGCAAGGTGTGGATAAAGTGGTCGGCCTGGGCCATCTTGGCGGCCTGCACCACCTCCTCGTCGGTGGCGGTGAGCTTGCCGTAGCGGATGTTCTCCAAAATGGTGCCGCTGTACAACCAGGCGTCCTGAAGCACCATGCCGAACTGGCTGCGCAGGTCCGTGCGGGAGAAGTCGGTGATGGGGTGGCCGTCCAAGGTGATTTGCCCGCCCTTCAAATCGTGGAAGCGCATGAGCAGCTTCACCATGGTGGTCTTGCCCGCGCCGGTGGGGCCCACAATGGCCACCTTCTGGCCGGCCTTCACCGTGGCGGAGAAGTCCCGGATGACCAGGCCCTCGCTGTCCTCGTAGCCGAACTTCACGTGGTCGAACACAATGTTGCCCTGGATGTCCAAATCCGCGGTGCGCAGCTTGGGCTCCTCCTCGGCCTCCTCCTCCTCGTCCAGGAATTGGAAAATCCGCTCGGCGGCGGCCACGGTCATCTGCAGCTGGTTGGAGATGTTGGCCATCTGGGTGATGGGCTGGGTGAAGCTGCGCACATACTGCACAAAGGCCTGGATGCCGCCGATGGTCATGGAGCCCCCCGCCGCCATAGAGGCGCCCACCATGCAGATGACCACATAGCCCAGGTTGCCCACAAAGTTCATCACAGGCTGCATCAGCCCCGAGAGGAACTGGGATTTCCACCCGGCGTTGTAAAGCTTCTGGTTCTCGGCGTCAAAGGCGGCCACGGTTTCCTTCTCCCGGCCAAAGGCCTTCACCACCAGGTGGCCGCCGTACATCTCCTCCACCTGGCCGTTGACGGAGCCCAGGTAGTATTGCTGGGCCTTAAAGTGCTTTTGGGAGAACTTGACAATCACCATGACAAACACCAGCGACACCGGCACAATGCACAGGGCCACCAAGGTGAGCTGCCAGCTGATGGTGAGCATCATAATCAGCACGCCGATGAGGGTGCACACCGAGGTAATCATCTGGGTGACGCTTTGGTTTAAGGAGTTTGTCAGCGTGTCCACGTCGTTGGTGATGCGGGAGAGCACGTCGCCCTGGCTCACCCGGTGGAAGTAGGAAAGGGGCAGCTTGTTGATTTTCTTCTCGATGGCGTCCCGCAGGCCGTAGGAGAGGTCCGCTGTCACCCCGGCCATGATAAAGCCCTGGGCGTAGGAAAACCCGGCACTGAGCAGGTAGATGCCGCCCAACAGCAGCAGCACCTTGCCAATGTAGCCAAAGTCAATGCCGCCCTGGGCGCCGGTGACAATGCGCACCAGGCCGTTGGCCAGCTCGTCGGTGGCCAGGGCCAGCACCTTGGGCCCCACAATGGAGAACACCGTGGAAGCCGCCGCGAAGAGCATTACGAAAATCACCGGCACCCAAAAGGGGCGCAGGTATTTCAGCAGCCGCTTGGAGCTGCCCTTGAAGTTTTTCGCCTTTTCCCCGGCCATGGCCGGGCCCCCGTGCCGGGGGGCGTGTCCTCTCTGGCTCATTCCAATTCCTCCTTTTGCAGCTGGCTTTCGGCAATTTCCCGGTACTCGGGGCAGGTTTGCAGCAGCTCCTTGTGGGTGCCCTTGCCCACCATCTTCCCCTGGTCCAGCACGATGATCTGCTGGGCGTGGAGGATGGTGCTCACCCGCTGGGCCACAATCAGCACGGTGGCGTTTTGGGTATCCCGGGCCAGGGCCTTGCGCAGGGCGGCGTCGGTCTTAAAGTCCAGGGCGGAGAAGCTGTCGTCAAAGATATAGATGGGCGCCTTGCGGGCCAGGGCGCGGGCAATGGAGAGCCGCTGCCGCTGGCCGCCGGAGACGTTGGTGCCCCCCTGGGAGATGGGGGAATCCACCCCTTCGTCCATGGCGTTTACAAATTCCGCGGCCTGGGCGGTGGCAAGGGCCGCCTGCAGCTCCTGGCCGATGGCGTCCTCTTTGCCGTAGCGCAGGTTGCTGGCCACGGTGCCGGAGAAGAGCATGCCCTTTTGGGGCACATAGCCAATCATCTCCCGCAGCTGGTGCTGGGAGAGCTTGCGCACATCCACCCCGTCAATGGTGACAGCGCCCTCGGTCACGTCGTAAAACCGGGGAATCAGGTTCACCAAAGTGGACTTGCCCGCGCCGGTGGCGCCGATAAAGGCCGTGGTCTCCCCGGGCTTGGCGGTAAAGGAGATGTGCTCCAGCACGTCGCCGTCGGCGTTGTGGTAGCGGAAGGACACGTCCTGAAATTCCACCACGCCCTTGGGCTCTTCCAGAACCTCCGGCTTCTCCGGGTCCTGGATGGACAAAGGCGCGTCCAGCACCTCCAAAATGCGCCCGGCGGACACGCTGGCCCGGGGCACCAAAATGAAAATCATGGCCAGCATCAGGAAAGCCATGATAATCTGCATGGCGTACTGGATAAAGGCCATCATGTCCCCAATCTGCAAGGTGCTTTGGGCAATGGCGTGGCCGCCCACCCACACAATCAGCACCGAGAGCAGGTTCATGCCAAACATCATGGCGGGCATCAGCAGGCTCATCACCCGCTGGACAAAGCGGTTGGTCTCCATCAAATCCCGGTTGGCGGCGTCAAAGCGGCGCTCCTCGTAGCCCTCGTTGCCAAAGGCCCGCACCACCATCATGCCGGAGAGGTTCTCCCGGCTGACCAAATTCAGCTTGTCGATAAGCTTCTGCAAAATCTTGAACTTGGGCAGCACCACGGCCAGGGAGACTAAAATCAGCCCCAGGAACACCACCACGGCCAAGGCCACCAAAAAGCTGAGGGACACGCTTTTCTGCACGGCGAAAATCACGCCGCCAATGCCGATGATAGGCGTGTAGCAAATCATCCGCACGCCCATGGTCACCAGCATTTGAATCTGCTGCACGTCGTTGGTGGTGCGGGTAATCAGGGAGGCGGTGGAGAACCTGTCAAACTCCCCGTTGGAGAACTCCTCCACCTTGGCGAACAAATCGTGGCGCAGCTGGCGGCCCACGGCGGCGGCCATCCGCGCGGAGAAAAAGCCCACCAGCACCGTGGCGATGACGCCCAGCAAGGCCACGCCCAGCATCTGCAAGCCCTTGTTCCAAATGTACCGGCTCTGGATGGCGGCGGTGTCCATGCCCAGCTCCTCATAGAAGAGCCGCGCCAAGGTGACGCCCACCTGCTCCCCCATCATGGAGTCGCTGGCGGCGGCCTGCTCCTGGGCCTGCTGGAGCCCCTCCTGGGGCACATAGGCCAGCAGGGGAATCACCTGGTACAGCTGCTCCAGGCTGACGCTCTCCAGGCCCTGGGACATGTCCAGGCCGGAGCCGCCCTCCTGGCTGGTCTCCCCGGCGGGGGCGGAGTTTTCCACAGGCTCCTGGGCGGCGGTGGAATCCACCTCCCCCGCGCTGTCCCCCTGGCTGGAATACAGCGTGGGCGCCCCAGCATCGCTTTCCGCTTGGGAAGATTCCTCCGGCAGCGCCCCCTGGAGGAAGCTCTCCTGGCTGCCTTCCAGGCCGGTCTGGCCGTCGGGCAGGGGCGCCTCCACAGTGGGCAGCTGGCTCTGGGCCAGGTTTTGGGCAGCCTGCTCCAGGTCGCCGCTTTCCGCCGCCTGCTGGAAGTAGAGCAGCATGGCGTAGCTGGCCCGGTTATAGGCGCCCTCTAAGGCGTCCAGCTCCTCTTGGGTCTGGCCCTCCCGCAGGACGCACACGGCCTCTTCCCGCACCAAGGGATAGTCCTCCGCGAAGCGCTGGGCCTCGCTGCTGCCGGGCTCTATGGTGTAGTAGCCCCCCTCCAGCAGAGAGCGGTCCTCCTCCCCGGCAAAGGCGGAGAGCAGCTGCAGGCCCTCTTGGCGCATGGCCTCTGGGGCGCCGGCCTCCAAGCCGCTTTGCTGAATGCCCACGTTGACCATGTCGCTCATCAAGGTGGGCAGGCTCAAGTCGCAGGCGGCCTGGCCAAAAAGCAGCACCAGGCACACCAGCAAAATGCCCACAAACGGTTTTAAATAGCGCGCCAACAATTTCATTGGCCCTTCACGCTCCCTTTTTCAAATTCGTTTTCCAGCCGCAGCTCGTCCTCCAGGGGCATATCCCCCAGGTTGTCCACCATTTTCCCAACCATGGAGAAAAAGGCGGCAAATTCCTCTTGGGTCACCCCTTTGCACAGCTTGGATAAAAAGTCCCCCCGGGCCTGGGCCAGCCGCTGCACCGCGCTTTGAGAAGCCGGCAGCAGCCGCAGCCGGCTGACCCGGCGGTCCTGCTTATCCTGGCTGGATTCCACATAGCCCCGGCGCACCAGCTGGTCCACCGCCTTGCTCACCAAGGAGCGGGGCATCCCCCGCAGCCGGCTGATATCCCGGGCGGTGTTGTAGGTGCCGTGCTCCAAAAACAGCAGCACCTCTATCTCGTTGGGGGTAAGCCCCTCCTCCAGCACGGCTTCCCGCAGCACCGTGCGCAGGCTGCGCCGCATGCGCATCATAATCAGGGACATGCCTTCATCCATTTCCCACGGCTTGCATTCCATATCCCGCTCCTCCATCCCTTTGAAAATTTGTTCACTAGCAGAATCGATTTCTTGTAAAATGTTTTGTTTGTAAACTTTTTTCGAGTATACCACCCTGCCCCTGCCCTGTCAACTCTCCCGCCGGAAATTCAAAGATTCTTCACATTCCCCCCGAAAACCAAAAAACGCGCCGTGGGCCTTCCCCACAGCGCGCAAGCCTCTCTGGTTTTATGCTTCCCCCACCCCGGGGAAATACTCCCGGGCCCGCCGCCACAGCACCGGGGTGATGCCCGGATAGGTCAGCTCCCGGGGCAAGGCGGAAAAGAGGGCTGTCTCCGCCATCTCCAAGGGGGGCAGCGGCCCCAGAGCCTCCACCTGGGCCACGAACACCGCCCCGGCGGCGCTGCCCGTCTCGTCCCCGGCCCGGTAGCCGCACAGGGGGATGAGGGTGAACTCCCCCGCGCCGGACTCCTCCCACAGCTCCCGGCGGGCGGCCTGTTCCGGCGTCTCCCCCGGCTCGATGTGGCCGCCCTGGGTCTCCCAGGTGTCCCGCTGGCGGTGGCGGGAAAGCAGCAGCTTCCCCTGGTAGCGGGTGAACACCACCACGTACTTGGGGGCTGTCAGCTCCTCCAAGGCAAAGGTGCGGCACTCCATGGTTTCCTCCTCTTCCCGCCCGCCAGGCGGCAGGCCTTTCTTTTGCTTGTGTAAGTATAGCACACCGAAAGAACTTTCACAAGGAAGGGCTTGTTTTTCCCCCGCAAAACCCGTATGATTATGGATAGAAACCACAACAGAAGGGACGGCGCGGGACATGAAGGTCTATGCGGGCATGGATATTGGCGGCACCAAGGTGGCCTTGGGCGTTTTTGGAGAGGACAAGACACTGCTGGGGAAAACCAAGTACCCCTCGGACACCAGCCTCTCCGCGGAGGAGTTCTTCCAGCAGGCGGCAACCCAGCTGCGGGCCCTGCTGGGGCGGCTCGCCCTGCCGGAGGAGGACCTGGCGGGCATTGGCGTGGGCCTGCCCTGCATGGTGCGCTATCCCGCGGGGGAGGTGGTCCTCTGCGCCATGCTGCCCGCCCTCAACGGCTTTGGGGTGAAGGCCTGCCTGGAGGGGCTGTTCCCCGGGGTGCAGGTGGCCGTGGACAACGACGCCCACTGCGCGGCTTTGGCGGAATCCCGCCATGGCGCCGGGAAGGGCCGCCAGCACATGCTCTACTGCCCGGTGAGCACAGGCCTTTCCTCGGGCATCATCATCGACGGCAAGCTGTTCCGGGGCAGCAGCGGCTTTGCCGGGGAGAGCGGCCACACCATCCTCACCCCGGGGCAGGGCATCGCCTGCGGCTGCGGCAACCAGGGGTGCGTGCAGTCCTACGCCTCTGGGGGGATGATCGTGCGGCACATCCGCCGGTGGATTGACGCCGGGGAGCAGACCTTGATGGTCCAGCTGGCAGGGGCGCCGGAGAAGATAGACGCCCGCCACCTGGAGATGGCCGCCCGGGCCGGGGACGCCATGGCTTTGCGGGCCCTGGACCAGATGGCGCTGTACCTGGGGGTGTGGGTGTTCAACCTGTACATCACGCTGAACATCAACTGCTTTGTGTTTGGCGGCGGCCTGGTGAATATGGGCGAGCTGCTGTTTGGCCGGGTGCGGCAGGTGTTTGACTCCTACTGCCACACAGAGGAGCCGGTGGAGTTCCTCTTTGCCCAGTGCGGCCAGGAGGCGGGCCTCTTGGGCGCGTTGGAACTGCTGTTCTAATATAGGAAAGTGCGCCGGAGGCGGGGAAAAGTTTTGCCAGCTTTTTCAAAAGCTGCGGGGTGTGGGGCCGCTACGTCCCGGTGGGACGTTGCCCAGCGGCCGACCGAGCCGGCAGGCGAGACTGGCGCCCCACGGTCTTCCAACCGGCGCAGCCGGTGAAAAAAGCAGCGGCCCGGCCGCACGCCGCGAAGCGGATAGGCCGAGCCGCGAACCTTTCGCACAAGACAGAAAAAGGGCACCCAAGGGAAAAGCTTGGATGTCCTTTTTATTTGCTTGTGGGAGAGAACCGGAGCGAACCCCTATCGCCCCTTTGGGGCGCGTGCGGTTTTCGCTCCTGGTCCTTTCTCACCGGCTGCGCCGCCCGGCAAGGTCGCGAGACTCTGTCTCGCGCTCTGCCAGCTTTCTTTTGAGAAAGCTGGGCAAAGAACTTCCCCCCGCCTCCGGCGCGTTTTTTTATTACTTGCACAGCTTATACACCTTCGCGCCGTGGGTCGGCAACGTGGCGGCAAGCTTCCCCTCCACGGACCCCTGGTCCTGGTGGCTCCACAGCTCCCGGGCGGTGTAGGCGCCCTCCAGCTCCAGCTTCTCCCAGCAGGCGGAGATCTCCTTCTCCCCGTCAGACAGGTTGAACAGCGCCACATACACGCCTCCGTCCCGGGTGTCCACGCTGCGCCAGGCGGCGGCTTTCTCCGTGCGGTACACCTGGTGGGCGCCGGTGCCATAGCGGTGCATGTCCAAAATCTCCCGGTTGGTCAGCAGGGACAGGGTGAACGCGTCGTTGTCCCGCATCTCGCCGCCCATAATCAGCGGGCTGCGGAAGATGCACCACAGGCTCATCATGGTGATTTGCTCCTCCTGGGTGAACTTGGTCCAGGTGCTCTCCTCCGAGAAGCCCTGCAAATGCAGCCGCAGCCGCCCCAGGGGCAGCATGTCGCAGTCCGGCCAGCAGCCCGGGGACACCTGGCGCTCCCACACCTCGCAGCGCCAGAACATCTCCAGCAGCAGCTCCCACTGGTCCCAGAAGTCGTCGGTGATGCGCCACATGTTGGCGTTCTGCCGCAGGTGCCAGGCCTTGTCGATGACAGCCGGCCCCGGGGACAGGGACAGCACCATGGGCCTGCCGCACTTGTCCATGGCCTTACGGATCATCTCGATTTCCTTTTCCCCAGAGTAGGGGTCGTTGGGGTAGGCGTTGGTGTTGCAGATGTCGTCCACCTTCACGTAGTCCACCCCCCAGGAGGCGTACAGCTCAAAGAGGGAGTCGTAATAGGCCTGGGCGCCCTCCTTGCTGGCGTCGATGCCGTACATATCCGTGTTCCACCGGCAGATGGAGGCGTCCGAGGCAATCTTGTCGCAGGTGGTGTCGGCGCCCTTTACAGGCAGGTGCTGGTGCACCGCCAGCCGGGGCACGCCCCGCATGATGTGGATGCCGAACTTCAGCCCCATGTTGTGGATTTTCTCCGCGATGGGCCCAAAACCCTTGCTCCCCGCAGCGGAGGGGAACCGCTCCACAGCGGGCAGCTGGCGGCCGTACTCGTCCAAGGTCAGCCAGGCGAAGGGCACGTAATAGGGGCTGACCTTCCCGGCGGTGGGCTCGCTCCACTGGATGTCGCAGCAGACGTACTCCCAGCCGTACTCCTTCAAGTGGCCGGCCATGTACTGGGCGTTGCCCAGCAGCTGCTCCTCGTTGACAGCGGGGCCGTAGCAGTCCCAGCTGTTCCACCCCATGGGCGGGGTGAGGGCCACATTGTCTTTTTCCATGGTTTGCTCCTCCTCGTTTTTTGTCACACAGAATTCCGTTCCGCCAGGCCCCAGTCCATCACGGTGCTGGTCTCCTCCCGGCCGCTCATCATGCTGATGAGCTTCCGGGCGGCGCAGGCCCCCATGCTCTCTTTGGGGTGGTCAAAAGAGGTGAGCCCCACGCTGGCAAGCTCTCCCAGCTGGCTGTTGTCAAAGCTGATGATGGCCTTGTCCTGGGGCACCCGCACCCCGTGGGCCGCAAAAGCCTTCTCCAGCTTGACGGCCACCGCGTCGTTGTAGCAGACCACCGCCGTGCAGGAGGCTATCTTCCCCAGCAGGCGGGAAACGCCGTACTCATCGGTGAGCAAATTATCGCGGCTCTCCGAGTTAAACCAGGTCACCCATTGGTCCTGCAGCGTAATGCCGTGGCGCAGCAATCCCCGGGTATACCCCTCGTACCGGGCCAGGCCCTGCATGTCGTCGCTTTTAAAGATGCCCCCAATGCGCCGGTGGCCCCGGGCCACCAGGTACTCCACCGCGTCGATGCCCCCCTGGCGGTCGTCCATGGTCACAGACACGCAGCCTTGCAAGGCAGGGTAATAGCTGTTGAAAAACACCACCGGGATGCCCATTTCCTTCAATTTTTCATACAAGTGCAGGTTAGGATTGGGCAGAGCGCTTTTGGTGCCCTCCACAATCAGGCCGTCCACCCGCTTTTCCATGTAGTCCTCCAAAATGCGCCGCTCGTTGTCCACCCGGTTCTTGGTGGCAGAGAGCAGGGGGAAGAACCCCTCCTCGGAGAGCTCCCCCTCGATGCCCCGCAAAATGGAGGGGAAGATGTACTCGCTGATGTAGGTGGCCATCACCCCCACGTTCCAAGAGCGCTCCCGGCGGCGCTCCACCCGGCGCACATAGGTGCCGCTGCCCTGGCGGCGCTGGATAAAGCCCTCCTGCTCCAGCAGAGAAAGGGCCTGGCGCACGGTTTGGCGGCTCATGGAAAACTCCCCCGCCATCTCGTTTTCCCCAGGCAGGCGCTGGCCGTTCTGGTACTCACCCTGGAGGATGCGCCGTTTCAGCTCCTCAAAAAGATGGATATACTTTGCCTTTTCTTTCATCGCAACGACCTTCCTTCTCCGGGAGTTCCCTCCACGCTCAAGTTGTACTTACATTTGTTGTACTTACATTTTACGGGACTTTCCGGCAGATGTCAAGGGAAAACGCCGGGAACGGCCCGTGGATCCCGAAACTTCTTCGTTTACCTAGGCGAAAAAAAGCCGGGGCACAGGTTTTCCCCATGCCCCGGCAGCCGGGCCGGTTATGTCAGGTGCTCCAAAATCTTTTGGTGATAGGCCGGGCAGGCCTTTTTCAGGGACACCGGCCGCCCCTGGGGCCCCAAAAAGCAGTGCTCCGTGCGGCCCTGGCACCGCAGGGCGCCGGTCTCCTTATCCCGCACGATGTAGGTAAAGGCGATGCGGGTGCCGGTGTAGCCCTCGGCGCAGGTTTCAATCACCACGGTTTCCCCAAAGCGGGTCATGGTGCGGTACTGGGCCTGGGCCTTTAAGACGGGGCTCATCACCCCCAGGGCCTCCATTTGGGCGTAGCCAAAGCCCCCCTGGTCCATCAGGTAGGTGCGGGCCTCCTCGAACCAGCGGATGTAGTTGGAGTGATGGACACAGTCCATCTTGTCGGTTTCGTAGTACTGCACCTTGTGCTCGTACAGAACAGGTTCCATCTATCACAGCTCCTTTTCATGTCTTGGGGGGAAAGCTTCCCCGGCCCAGGGCCCCGCGGCCCCTGTGGCTATAGTATAGCACAACTGGCCCAAAAGGGCACGGGAAATGTGGCCGCATGGAAGCCCCGGCGGGCGCATACCTTTTTCCTGAGTTTCCAAAGGTTGGCCCGCCGGAAATGTTGATTTTTCCGTCGAAAAATGCTAGTATGATTTAGTACAGCTATGCAACAGTTTTTGTTTTCCAAAAATTTGAGAAACATTGTCAAAAATCCAGGATAAGATTTGATTTTTGTGGGGTTTGCAATCATACATCCGCGGCAGCCGCCCCACCCATCGCAAGAAAACGAACCGCGGCTTTGGAAAGGATGATAGAAGGAACTATGAAAATCGGTTTGGACGTGGGCTCCACCACCCTGAAATGTATGGTCTACGACGGGCAGGACCAGCCCATCTACCAGGAATACGAGCGGCACTTCTCCCAAATTGCCGAGAAGGCCTCCGGCATGCTCACCCGCATCCAGGAGAAGTTCCCCCAGACAAAGCGGGCCAGCCTGTGCGTGTCCGGCTCGGCGGGCATGGGCCTGGCAGAGGACTTGCACATCCCCTTTGTGCAGGAGGTGTACGCCACCCGCACCGCTGTGAAGAAGTACATCCCCGACGCCGACGTGGTCATTGAGCTGGGGGGCGAGGACGCGAAAATCCTGTTCCTGGCCGGCTCGATGGAGGTGCGCATGAACGGCTCCTGCGCCGGCGGCACCGGAGCCTTTATCGACCAGATGGCCACGCTGCTCTCCATCACCCCCGAGGAGCTGAACACCATCGCCGGGGAGAGCCAGCGCTCCTACAGCATCGCCTCCCGGTGCGGCGTGTTCGCCAAATCCGACATCCAGGCGCTTTTGAACCAGGGCGCCCAGAAAAACGACATCGCCCAGAGCATCCTCACCGCCGTGGTGAACCAGACCATCGCGGGCCTGGCCCAGGGCCGGGAGATTGAGGGCAAGGTGGTGTACCTGGGCGGGCCGC
>ERZ1090880.708-NODE-708-length-17598-cov-67.688480_pt1 | contig 17598 bp, 20 predicted proteins | sample MGYA00478471_ERZ1090880 | MGnify/ENA primary metagenome ERZ1090880 (study PRJEB33644, sample SAMEA5815734) | chicken gut metagenome | biome: Chicken; feature: Gastrointestinal Tract; material: Caecum | place: Ireland | collected 2019-01-01 | study: A study of the... | reverse complement strand
GATAAGTATCAGTTGTACAGGACGGCAATAAACCGTTGTAGCGGTTTCACGCTAGGGTAATGCGTCAAAAAATGTAAAACGCATTTGTACATTTGTTTTATTGTAGACAGTGGTGGTAACGTAACTGTTTTGCTTTTATATAGGCAAAAACGTTTGCAAACACTCAGTAAAATGTCTAACTGTGTATTGACTATTTTTGGAAGTTTCCGCAACTTGTAAATGCTTGCAGTACATGTAAAACACGTAATTTTTTTGCCGTCAGTGCAAAAGCATTTTTTGGCTGTGTGCAATCTTGCAACACGTGGGCAATTGTTTGTTGTAGAATAATTTCTCAAACGTATTGCAATAGGTTCGGACGAAATTCACATTGTCGTAGGATACATTGCAATTCAGTGTTTGAAGCAGAGTAAAACAAAACGGTACATTTATTTTCACAATAATGTACCGTATCGTTGCAAATTGAAAGCATTGTGCTTTTCACTTCACATTGATCCTTTGTTTTTGTTTGTTTTGCGTTTTTTGACCTTGTATTGAGTGGCGCTTTCCGCAGTAAAATTTTCCTTTGTTTGCGTTGCGGAATAATTTTCCTGCACGTCGCTTTGCGTATTTTCTGAAACCGCCTGTCGTTTGTTAATGACGGTAGGAAGTATTTCTATCAGCACAACGGCAGCCAGCACAAACAGTCCTCCCACGCAAATTTGCCACGTAAGGGCTTCACGGCCGGCAATTACCGAACACACTGCGCCAATGGGCGATTCGCATCCGATGATAATGGAAGTTTCCGTCGGGGAAAGTTTGCTTTGTGCAAAGGTCTGCGAAAAGTAGGCAAATGCCGTTCCCAAAAGAGAAACTATTGCCAGCAACCACCAGCATTTTTCCCACTGAACCGTTTGAAAATCGGCGTAATTACCGCTTTCAAATGTCAGCGACGACACAATAAACAGCAACGCACACACTACAATTTGCACCACGGTAAGGGAAGAAGAGTCAGCACGGTTGTTTTTGAGGGCACTGTCTATCCACACAATTTGTGCGGCAAAAAATAAAGAACCGCCAAGTGTAAGCATGTTGCCAAGTACTACGTTGTCGCCTTTGGCGGGAGATTCTACGTTGATGTTGAGTATTGCCAACCCTGCAAGGGCAACGATAACGCCCAAAACAACTAACAGCGAAGGACGTTTTTTCAAAAAAATCCATGCAATAAAAGGCACGTACAAAACGTACGAAGCAGTGAAGAAACCACAGGATGCAGGGGTGGTGTACTTCAACCCCACAAGTTGAAGAGCAAATCCGCCAAACAACATTGCTCCTCCCACGACGCCGTAAAGTATCGTGTTTTTGGTAAGTTTGACTTTTCGGCAGAAAATAATTGCAACAATCACCGCAGCAACGGAAAAGCGCAGTGCGTTGAGCGTTATCGGAAGGTCGTTGAAGCCGTTTTGCAAAAGCAAATCGCTGAACAAAAAGCCTACTCCCCAAACCAGCGCCGTAAAGGAAAGCATCACCAATGCCAAAATATGCTGTTGTCTTTCTTTGTTTGCCATAAATATTCTTTCCGTATGTAAAAATTGCCCTATAAATAAAAATCGACAAACTAAAATATTAGTCTGTCGTTTACTCAAAAAGGCGAATGGACACGGGATTTCTCCCACATTTCCTTTCTTATTTCATTGACTATATTATATTGTAAACGACGTGTTTTGTCAACCTTATGTGCCAATCTTTTGCCTGAAAGCACACAAATTGCCTGTTTTTGGAAAATTTTTGCCGTTATAAATCTGTTTTTTGCCGTAATTTGCCTGTTGCGAACCTGTCAAACAAAAGCGGCGTTCGCTTTTCGTGAAAAATTTGCCGTTGCTATTTCAATATTGTTTGTATATAATGCTGTGCAGAGGAGGAACGGCAATGCTTTGGTACGAGATAGCTTTTCTGATAGTTTACGCCTGCCTTACAGTTGCGCTCATTACCATGAAAGCACTTAACATGGGAAACCGCAAACGTGGCGTCGTCAAGACAATCACGGCGGTGTCTTTTGCCGTTGCCGGTTTGTTGGGATGTATCAAAACGGGCGGAGGCAATTTCGTCATTGCCTGTATAGGTCTGTTTTTCGCCGCCATCGGTGATGTTTTGCTTATTTTCATGGACGACAGACGGTGGTTTGTCGGCGGAGTGTTGAGTTTCAGCATGGCAAGCCTGGTTCTCTCGGTGTTTTCCGTCGTACAGTACGGGTTTGTCTGGTGGTCGGTAATAGTTTTTGCAGTTTTCGCAGTGGCAAACGTGCTTTGCCAAAAATTCAACGTCTATTCCTTTGGAAGAAACGTGGTGTATCTCAATATCTACACAGTGCTTGTCGCCGTGTGCGGTTCGCTTGGACTTACCTTGATTTTTCAGGGGACGGCGCAACTGCCAACTTTTTTGTTTGGTCTGGGCTGTTTTATGTACTACGTCAGCGACATATTTTTGGGACTGTATCTTTTCAAATTCCGCAACAGAATCGTGGACGCAATAAATTCCCTTTTGTATTTCCCGGGTATGGTACTCATCGCATTCAGCATGATTGTGTAAATGTTAAGCAATGTGCATATGTTTTTGCAAACGGTGTAACGTTTTTGGTACGTTACCCGTTTTTTGCAGTGTAGCGGAAGTCGTTCCTGTGTGCCTGCAAATGTCTGTGCCTGTCTTGAATGTCGGCAAAACGCCGAACAAGCATTTCTCCGTAAGCGTTGACGTATCCTAACTTTCGGCTTTGATGATTCAATGATTGTTGTTCAACTGCTTGTTACCGTGCGTGCGGCGGCTCGTCAAATTCATGCGTTTGCAACGTGTAATTTGCACGTTTCAGACTGTTGTTTTTTTGTAGAACATTTGCAACGTTTGCAAAGTAATGTTTTGTTTGGACGTTTGCCGTTGCAAATTTCAAAGGGGCTGCCGCAACGGCAACCCCCGTTTATCTTTAGTTATGTACAAGGTCGGGTGGAGTTATTTGCATCCGCCGCCGAAGGAAATTCCTCCGCAGCAAACCAAAAGCGCCACCATGAGAAGCAGGCAGGTGGGGTTGACGTTGAGATTGAAATTTTTCATCTTACCGCCGCAGCAGCACAAAAACAGGATAATGAGCAAAATCCATGTGCAGTTGCATCCGCCAAGGCATCCGCCGCCGTTTTCGCCGTATCCGCATCCGCCGTCGTTAAACATTCCGTTGAACATATTTTACCTCCGTTTGCCGAACAATCGGCTTTGTATTGACTGTAAAGTCTACTTCACAATATGGATTTTCACAAAAAAGTGTTACTTTGACGCAGGTGTTTTTTCTCACTGTGCTTAACTTCCCGTGAAAATTTTGTTTTGCATTTATTTGTATGCAGGCAAAAGTGTCTTTGACACGGAAACCTTTACTTTTTCGTTGACATTGGCTCAATGTTACAGTATCATTACAGTTGTATGATTAAACTTTCCGACAACTTCACCTACAAAAAACTGTTGCGTTTTGCAACGGCTCCCATTTTAATGATGATTTGCATTTCCGTCTATTCCGTTGTAGACGGGCTTTTTGTATCCAATTTTGTGGGAAAAGACGCCTTCACGGCAATCAATCTGGTGTTTCCGTACATAATGGTGCTGGGCGCTGTCGGGTTTATGTTTGGTGCTGGCGGTTCCGCCATTGTTTCCAAAACCATCGGCGAGGGGAAAAACCAACTTGCCAAAAGTTACTTTTCCTTGGTAACTCTTGTCGCCGTGCTGTCCGGCATTGTTTTTGCCGTGGCGGGCATTTTGCTTTTGCAACCCGTTTCCGTGTGGATGGGTGCCGAAGGAGAGGTGTTGCCTTTGTGCAAAACCTACGGCACGATAATTTTGTGCGCTTTGCCCTTTTTCGTGTTGCAAAACATGTATCAGAGTTTTTTCGCCACAGCGCAAAAACCACGTTTGGGCTTTGTTGTAACGGTGGCAAGCGGTGTAACAAACATACTGTTGGACGCTTTGTTTGTTGTAGGTTTGAAGTGGGGTATTGCAGGAGCTGCGGTAGGCACGGCAATGAGTCAGTTTGTAGGAGGAGTTGTTCCCACAATCTACTTTTTTTTCAAAAACAAAAGTTTGCTTAACTTTTGTCCTTTCCGCTGGAACGGACGTCTGTTGCTTAAAGTTTGCACAAACGGCTCGTCGGAACTGTTGGGCAACATTGCCATGTCGTTGGTGGCAATGCTGTACAACAAGCAACTTATGCGGTTGGTGGGGGACAGTGCCGTGGACGCCTACGGCGTTATGCAGTACGTTCAGTTTGTGTTTGTAGCCGTGTTCATCGGCTACTGTCTTGCCGTAACGCCCGTTGTCGGTTTCAACTTCGGCGCACAAAACAGGCGAGAATTGCAAAACGTCTTTTCCAAGTCGTTGGTTATCATTGCCGTAACGGCGGTTGCAATGGTAGGTTCGTGTTTTGCGCTTGCCGACGTAATTTCCCACCTTTTTGTCGGGTACGACTCGGAAATGCACGCAATGACGGTGCACGGCATGTATCTGTACTGCATTTGTTTTGCCTTTGTGGGATTCAACATGTTCGGTTCAAGTTTCTTCACTGCGCTCAACAACGGACTTATTTCGGCAATTTTGTCCTTCGGCCGCACGCTGGTGTTTCAGGTGGCGTGCATCTACATTTTGCCTTTGTGGTGGGGGCTGGACGGCATCTGGCTTTCCACCGTGGTGGCGGAATTTTTGTCCCTGGTGCTTACAGTTACAATGTTTCTGACAAACAACAGACGTTACGGTTATTTGCCCTCTAAAAACAAAAAATCCGCCGTCTGACATTTTTTCGCTGTTGCGCAACAAGTTTTTTTGTTGTATAATTTACCCATGGAAAAATTTTCGGGGTTTGCCCCCTTGTACGACAACAACAGCAAAATACTTGTTTTGGGCAGTTTCCCAAGTGTCAAATCCCGTCAACAGGGTTTTTACTACGGAAACAAGCAAAACAGATTTTGGAAAACGCTTTGCAAGGCGTTTGGCGTAGACACGGTGCAAACGGTGGAAGAAAAAAGGCAACTGTGTCTTTCGCACGGCGTGGCGTTGTGGGACGTTGTGGACAGTTGCACCGTCAAAGGCTCAATGGACAGCGACTTGCGCAACGTTTCTTTGGTGGATTTGTCTGTTTTCGACGGCGTTCCGCTGAAAAAGATTCTTTGCAACGGGCAAACGTCGTACAAGTTGACGATGTCCTGCTACAAGGGAAGCGTACCCGTGGTAAAAATGCCCAGCACAAGCCCCGCCAACGTCAGGTTTGACGAACAGGTGTGGCTTCAACAACTGAAAGAGGAATGATTATGTCAAGTAGCAAAAACGAATTTATTGAAATTTACACACAAAACATACGCCGTGAAGGCAGTGAGAAATTGTTGGAATATCTTGAAAACAGCGACTTCTTTTCTGCACCTGCTTCGGCAAAGTTTCACATGGCGGAGGAAGGAGGGCTGTGCAAACATTCCCTCAACGTGTATCATCGCCTTGTAAAGACGATAAAGGCGGAGTACGGCGACGATTATCGCAAGGTATTCAGCGACGAAACGCTGGCGATTGTCGGTTTGCTTCACGATTTGTGCAAAGTTAATTTTTACACAATAGAACATCGCAACGTCAAGGAAGACAACACATGGGTAAAAAAACCGTTTTTCAAGGTGGAGGAGCGTTTTCCCTTCGGACACGGCGAAAAGTCGGTATTCATAATTTTGCAGTACATAAGACTTACTGCGGAAGAAGCAATAGCCATCAACTGGCACATGGGCGGATTTGACGACAGAGTGCGTGGCGGAAGTTTTGCCGTAAGCGAAGCGTACGGAAAGTACAAACTTGCCGTGTACATGCACGTTGCCGATTTGCTTTCCACCTACATCGACGAAGAAAGAGGTTTGAAACTGTAAAGGAAAAAGGATATGAACAGACTTTTGGAAAGATTTTTGAGATATGTTAAGATAGATACCGAATCTGTCCCCGACGTGCAGCGTTATCCCAGCAGTGAAAAGCAGAAAAATCTGCTTGCGTTGCTTCGTGACGAACTTGTACAGATGGGCATTTCCGCCACGATGGATGAAAAATACGGCTACGTGTACGCTACCATACCCAAAAACGTCAAGGGCAACTACAAGTTGGGATTCATCGCCCACGTTGACACATCCAGCGCCGTCAGCGGAAAGGACGTCAAACCCATTGTTACAGCCGACTACGACGGACAGGACATTACGCTTGCCGAGGGCAGAAGGCTTTCCCCTGCGGAGTTTGGCAGTTTGCTTAAACACGTAGGCAAAACAATCATTTCTTCCGACGGAACAACGCTGTTGGGTGCCGACGACAAGGCGGGCGTGGCTGTAATAATGGAACTTGCCAACATTCTTGCGGAAAACCCGTCCGTTGCTCACGGCGAAGTGAAAATTGCCTTCACTCCCGACGAGGAAGTGGGGCGTGGCACCGACTTTTTCGACATCGGACGTTTCGGTGTGGACGGAGCGTACACCGTTGACGGAGGCGGTTTGGGCGAATTGGAATACGAAAATTTCAACGCAGCATCGGCAAAAGTTTCGGTGCGTGGAAAGAGCGTGCATCCCGGCTCGGCAAAAGGCGTGATGGTCAATGCCAACCTCGTGCTTATGGAATTGCAGTCAATGCTTCCCGTATTTGAAAACCCCATGTACACCGAAGGTTACGAAGGCTTTTTCCATCTGGACAGCATGCACGGCGAGTGCGATTGCGCCACTGCAAATTACATAATAAGAGATCACGACAGGGAAAAGTTCCAACGCAAAAAGCAACTTTTTGCCGACGTTGTGGATTTCCTCAACAAAAAGTACGGCGAAGGAACGGTAACTGCGGAAATTACCGACAGTTACTACAACATGAAAGAGAAAATACTGCCTCACATTCATCTGGTGGAAAATGCCTGCCGTGCAATGGAAAAAGCAGGCGTAACGCCTGTTGTGTGTCCCATACGTGGCGGCACGGACGGCGCACGTCTTTCCTACGAAGGTCTGCCCTGTCCCAACCTGTTCACGGGAGGATACAACTTCCATGGCAGATACGAGTACATTCCGCTGGAAGACATGCAAAAGGCGTTGGATGTGGCGCTTAATCTCGTTGATATCTACAAGGACAGATAAACTACCCCGAAATTACAAAAAGGACGGCAAATTTGCCGTCCTTTTTTTTGTCAAAAATTGCTTTGCGTACAAAAATTTTACATACGGTTCAACTTTTTTAAGTCAAACGGTTTACGGAACAAAACCGCATGGGTAAAACACGCCCAAATCCAGCGTTACAAATTCGCCGGGCATAAAAGCCTGTTCGTTTGTGGCGTTTTTTACGTCGGAAAATTTTTTCCGCTTTCCAATCTCGGTTTTTCATCTGCCCACCGTGGTGTTGTCTCTGTTGCGTTCACGCAGTTCTTCCACGGGGTGTTCCGCCGTCTGGAAGCGGTAGTCTTTGCCGTTGTCGGCAATGTATTTGCGAATTATGTTGTGGCTTGCCACGTCGCTGTCCTTGCCGTTTACTTCCCTTTGGTAGTCGAAAAACTTTGCTTCCGCAGGCAAATCGCCCACTTCGGAATAGTCTTCCCCTCTTGCAGTGTAGTTTACCGTTTCTTTAAGCACCTTGCGGATGTAGTCTATGTTGGAGCGGAAAGCCAACAGTTCGGGAAAGTCGCCGTTGGGAATAACCTGTTGCCACACCTTGTTTTCATGCTTTTGCAACAATTCCGCAGCCACATGCAGGTGTTGCAACTCGTCGTTGAAATGTTCCTCCCACACCTTTTTGACATATCTGTCCGTTTCGTCCTGCCACAGCGAGTAGTACAGGTAACATTCCGTGTATTCGTGCATGAGCAGGTCTTCCAACCACGTGGAAGTGGTGTCTTTCAAACCTCCGTACAGCGTTACGTGCTGTTCCTCTATCATGCCTATTTCCGTGTAAAGTTGTCTGCCGAGTTTGTTTTGGTAAAACGCCGCCTGATTCATGTAGTAGTTCATCGTTTGCTGTTCGGCAGCGGTAAGAATGTTGATGTCCAGTTTGGTGAGGCTGGAAGCCTTTTTGTAGTTTGTAAAACGTTTCACGTCGTCCGTGGGGAAACGGTGTTCGGAAATGGTGGGACGTCCCGGCATAAGTTCGGTGTAGCCTCCCACAAGTTTTTCCGCTATTATGCCCTTGTCCATTTCCAAAAGGTCGGCGTATCTGTACAGGTGGTCAAAGTCTTCCAACAGGGCAAAGTCCATGGCTTGCTTGACGTATCTGTCCGATTCACGTTGGGCAAAAATGGCGGTGAGGTCCACGGCAAGTTGCTCGTAACCTATGGTGTGTTCCAAAATACCCTCACCTATGGGTTTGAGGGATGCAATACGTTTTTGTTGCTGCTGTTCTTTGCGACGCAACGTGGCAAGGTCTCTGCGAAGGTCGTTGTCCCTTTCGTGGCGGTGAAATTGGTGTGAAAACCACACTGCTTCGTATTCCGCACCGTTGGCAAGAATAATTCTCACCCTTGTGTAGGGGTCGACGTCAAACTTGTTGTAAGGTTTAAGCGCCATGTTGTTCCAACCGTAAAAGTCTTCCGCCGTTTTAATGGGTTTTTCGACAAAAGGATTCATACTCATTGAAAAATTCTCCTTGTATATTGATGTAGAAATTGTTTCCAACACCCGTCCTGCTTATACCCGTAAAAAAGTTTGCGGTGGCGGAATACTATTTGTGCAATAGTTTGAATTTGAAAAAACAGTTGCAGATTTTCTCGGAAAAGCGGTGCATTTTTCCCGATTGCCCGTCATATTGTAATGTGTAATGGGACAAGTAGGCGTTTCATAGAATGTGTGAAACAGTTTGTCCACACTTGTGCCGGAAAAAGTGGATAACTTTGTGGATAAGTGCATAACTTTGCACTTTTTAATGCGAAAAAGGTCGAATTTTGCGTATAATGCTATCTAAATGCAATGTAAATATCAGTTTTTGAAGATACTTTTTCACACATAGTAAGCCGTTTGCACAGGCAGACTGAAACGTTTAAGTCAAAAAGCGTGCGTAACGTTGCAAAAACCGTTTCGGCAGTGGGGAAGGACAGATTGCAATTTCAATCAGGTCAAGGGGGAAAACATGATTGTAGTGTTGAAAGGAAGAAAAATAGTGGCGGTGCTTGCCGTGCTTATTGTGCTGCAACTTGCCCTGACAACCTTTTTGTGTACGGATATGTTCAGCGAAAAAACTTCCGTGGTGGATTTCACCGTGGTGATAGACGCCGGCCACGGCGGAATGGACGGCGGAGTGGTGTCGGCAACGGGCGTGAGAGAATCGGACCTCAACTTGCAGTATGCCAAAACGTTGGGGGAACTTTTTCGGCGCAGCGGTTTCAACGTGGTGTACACACGCAAGACAAAGGACGGCTTGTACGGTTTGCCCACCAAAGGTTTCAAGTTGCGAGATATGAAAAAGCGACGGGAAATAATACTGCAAAGTCAGCCCAACTTGGTGATTAGCGTACACATGAACAAGTTTCCGCAGTCTTCACGAAGCGGTCCGCAGGTGTTTTTTCAAAAAGGAAGCGTCGAGGGGGAGAAACTTGCCGAAAGTCTGCAAACGGTATTCAACAATTTTACGGGAAACAAGCACGAGGCGTTATCGGGGGATTTTTACATCTGCAGGGAAAGTCCATGCACGGCGGTGCTTGTGGAATGCGGATTTTTCAGCAATGCCAACGACCTTGCGCAGTTGCAAACGGAAGAGTATCGCAACACGCTGTGCGCAAAAATGTTTGACGGCGTAATGCTGTACCTCTATTCGTTGGAGTAGCATCTCTCAAAACCTGCCGTGACAATCTTTTCTTTGTACAGAAAAACGAGCCTTTTTGTAAAAACAAAACAGTTGCTTTTCACGCAAATTAGCGGTATAATTTGTGTATTAAAAAAGGAGGATTTTTATCATGGCAAAGAAAAGTTCCGGTGGAATTTCCATCAACAAAGTGTCCTTTTGGCTGTTGCTTGTTGCTGCGGTAGTCTATTTGGTAAACATGATTTTGCACCTTGTAGGTATCGGTTCCACAATTGTCAACTGGATTGGAGCAGCGGCAGCCGCCCTTATGATTTGCGTTGTCGCAGTGCTTGCATGGAAATATGTTCGCAATAAGCAAACGGTGTGGAAATTTTTGTACTTTGTAATTTTGCTTGTTGCATTGGTCGGTTTGGTACTTCCCAACATTGTGTAAGTAAAATGGTGGAAAAAGTAACGGGCTACCTGGACAAACTCGGCATTTCCTACACTCTTTTGAGGCATCCTGCCGTAGTAACGACGGAGGAATCCCGCAATATCGTGCATGTAGACAACTGTATGTCCTGCAAGAGTCTGTACGTCAAAGACAAAAAAAGCGACAACTACTACCTTGTGGTGCTTCCCTTTGACAAAAGGGCGGATATGCGAAAACTCGCTGCCTATGTGGGGTGCGCCAAGTTTGAATTTGCCACCGAAGAGGTGCTTCTTAGGCACTTGCAGGTGCACAGGGGAAGCGTTTCTCCCTTTGCCTACCTCAACGAAAGGGGCTACTCGGCAAAATTGCTCATCGACCAAGAGGTGTGGAACAGTTTTCAGGTGAAGTTTCACCCGTGTGACAACACAGCGACGGTGGTGCTTAAAACGGAAGATTTCAAAAAGTTTCTGAAAAGCATCGGCAAGGAAACAATCGTGGTGCAGTAAAGTTGTTTGTCGAAATTTGTAAAGGCTATTGAATTTCATCGTTAAAAAGGGTATAATAATTGTAGAATCTTTTTGGGGAGGAAAAACAATGGCAAAAGCAAAAAACGACTACTTCGGATTAGGTTACATTCTCAGTCTTATTCTTTGCATCATTCCCGTTACAAACTTGGTTTGTAGCGTGATTACCAGAATTATGGAAGGTAAAATTCTTGCTGCGATTTTGCGTATCGTACTTGGATGGAACATCATTTGGATTGCGGACATCTTCTCCATGATTTTCAGAAGAAGAATAATCCGTGTAATCAATCTGTAACATCGTCAATAAAAAAGTCCCGTTGTAAAGCGGGACTTTTTGTTTTGTTTGCGACGGTTTTGTTGCGAAATCTGCCGTGAAACTGCACCGTTGCAATTTGCGAAAAATTTTTGCCAACCTCTTGGGCTGTTGTCATCGTTTTCGTGCGGTGTTGTTGCAGTAGTTTTGAAACTACCGTTTTTGCGGTAACGCAAGTAAAAGGTGTGCGTTTCCGACAGTGCTACATTGTTGCAACGTGTGTCATTTCACCTTTATGCACGTCAATTTGCTGAAAAAAAGTCCCATTAGCATGCGGGACTTTTTGTTTCTGTTTTCCTGTTTTTTGGTCGTGGCAAAGTGCAAAAGTTTCAGCCTTGCAATCCGTTTGCCTGACGCACCATATTTTCAATTACAACGTCGTAAATTTCACCAAGACTTGCGCAGTACTCCAACACCTTCCAGGGTGTGTTGGTGTGAAAGTGCAGTTTGACGAGTTCGTCGTCGCCAACAACAAGCAAACAATCCCCTTCGATGTTTTCCGTGATGTACTTTTTAATTTTTCCGTCGTCCAGATTTTTGCCTTCCAGCAAAAGTTGCGTGTCAAATGTGTAATCCATGATTTCCTCCTATTGTTTGGTGATTTCCACAAGTTCGTAGTGCGAACTTCCCAATCCGATTTTTTCTCCCTGAGAAATCTGACTGCGCCAGTCGGTGTTGGGGTGAGATTTGCAGAAACAGTCGTCAGAGTGGTGGTGGCTTTCGCCTGCGGCGCTGTTTCCGATGATGGGCTGTTTAAGGCACATATCCGCAGCGGCAATGTCTACGGCAACGGGGTCGAAACTGCACATCATTCCCACGTTGGGAATAATTGCTGCGTCGTTTTCGCCGTGGCAGTCGCAGTTGGGGGAAACGTCCATAATGACATTGATGTGGAAAGAGGGCTTGTCCTTCACAACGGCAAAGGCGTATTCTGCAATTTTTTTGTTGAGAATTTCCTCTTCGTTGCCGTCCAAAAAGTGTATTGTCTTTTGCGGACAAACGCCCACGCAACGTCCGCAACCCACGCACACCGAGTGGTTTACGTGCGCTTTGCCGTCGGTAACTTTAACTGCCGAGTAGGCGCACTGAGTGGTGCAAAGGCCGCAACCTATGCAGTTTTCGGGGTCTACCTGCGGACGGCTTCCCGAGTGCTGGTCTCTTTTGCCTGCTATGCTTGCGCCGCCCATTCCGAGGTTTTTAAGACAGCCTCCGAAGCCTGCCATTTCGTGTCCCTTGAAGTGGGACAGGGAAATTATCACGTCGGCGTCACGCAAGGCTCTGCCTATGTAGGCATTTTGCACAAGTTCGCCGTCGATGGGAACAACAACTTCGTCGTCCCCCTTTATTCCGTCGCCGATGACGACGTAGCAACCTGTTGTTGCGCTGTTGAAACCGTCAATTTCCGCAGCGTGCAGGTGGTCCAATCCGTTGTGGCGCATGCCCGTGTACATGGTGTTGCAATCGCACAAAAAGGGACGTCCTCCCAATTCCTTCACAACTTCGGCAACGGCAGCGGGAAATTGCGGACGTAAATAGGCGATATTTCCAGGTTCGCCAAAATGCATCTTGATTGCCACAAACTTGTCTTTAAGGTCAAGTTTTTCAATCCCCGCCTCACGGATGAGGTTTTTTAGTTTTTGCGGAAGATTCAATCCTCCCGCTACGGTACGCATATTACAAAAGTAAACTTTGGAACTCATTTTCCACCTCTAATCATATTGCATTGTAGCGGAAAAATGCGCTTTTGTCAACACAACGTTCAACTTCTGCGTTATGTGTTGTTGCACCGTCTGAAAACTGCGCCGAACAGCAGTAAAATCTTAATTGCCCCAAGCGTGCCTTCTGTTTGCCTTTGAGCGATTGACGAAAAGTGTCTGAAAGGGCAGATGTTAGGTGTTGCCGTCTGGAAAAATTTTCGGCGTGTCGCATGGCAAAACTAGGTGTATGTTCGGCAAAACTTCATCAGTCTTTGATGTACTGCCTGAGTTTTTGCAATGCCCGTGTTTCTATGCGTGAAATGTAACTTCGGCTTATTCCCAATTTTTTTGCCGTTTGCAACTGCGTCAGAGGCACGGAATTTTCCTCTATTCCGTAGCGCATCAAAATAATTTTCTGTTCCCGTGGCGTCAGGCGTTCGTGAATACATTTAAGCAGATTCTGGCGCAGTATGGAAACTTCCGCCTGATGAAATACGCTGTCTTCTTTGATTGCCAGCACGTCGTACAGGGTGTATTCGTTGCCGTCGTTGTCCACGCCCAACGTGTTGTTGAGATACACGGTGTTTTGGTAGCGTTTGTTGGAACGCAGCGTCATCAGAATTTCGTTTTCTATGCATCTTGCCAGATAGGTGGCGAGAGTGGTGCCCTTTTCCGCCGAAAAACTTTCCACACCCTTTATCAGCCCTATGGAGCCGATGGAAATGAGGTCGTCAATGTCGTTTTTGCCGTACTTTTTGGCAATGTGCGCAACAAGACGTATGTTGTGACAAATAAGTTTGTCCCTTGCCGCCTTGCTTCCACGTTGCAGTTGTTTCAGACATTCCGCTTCCTCTTCGGGCGAAAGTGGCTTGGGGTAACTGCTGTTGGAAAAGTAGCCTGTAAAGAAAAACAGCCGTTTAAGTAAATCCAGAAGTGCAAACATATTTTCTCCCACGCTAACAGTGTATTCCAAGCAATGTTCCGCTATTGCACAGGGCTTGTTTCTTTTTGCGGTTTGCATGTTCTTCAAAAATGTCGTGTATCAATTTCTTTTGTACGTATTGATGTTTTCAGTACAAATCAAGCGTTTTTCCTTTGTGTAAAAAGCCGTTGCGATAAAAATTTACCATGTGCAGTTTTGTTTGCAATATCGTTGACGGAAGTTTTGCCTGCGTTTGCGACAGGCAGTTTGCATTACGTAAAATCAACGGCAATATTTCCGCAGTAACACAACAGACAGTGGAACAGGTAGTGGGGCAAACACGTTATGTTTCGTTTGGCGTGTTTCGGTGGCGTTGCGTATTGTTTGAAAAATTGAAGTTTTGCCGATGGTTTGTTGTCAGTTTACCTTTGGGAACGGAACCCGCCTTTGGTGTTTGCCGTGTTGGGTGCGACGTCAATTTCGGAACACGCATTTTTATTTGTCGCAACAGATAATCCCGCCCGCAAGCATTCGTATTTTTCGCAGTAACTGTTTGATTGTTTTAACGGATAATCCTGTCAGACAGCAGTCGTATTCTTCGCAGTAATGGTTTCTTTAATTTGTTTTAACAGATAATCCTCATAAAAACAGTCGTATTTTTCGCAGTAACTGTCTGATTGTTTTAACGGATAGCCCTGCCCGACAGTATCAGTGTTCTTTGCAGTCACGGTTTGTTTAATTTGTTTTAACAGGCAAATTTGCATTATTCATTGTAAAAAATCCGTTATCTTGCGTTTGCGTTACGTTTGGCTTATAATGTATGTTTTGTGGCAGTAAGAATTTTTGCACTGTATTGCCAATGCTTTGGCGTGGGAAGTTAAAATACTTGCCAAATAATAATTTATTTACTATAATAGGCAAATGAATTGTAACCTTTGTCCGAGAAATTGCGGTGTGCAAAGACCTGTTCAAAAGGGTTTTTGCGGTACGGGGGGAATTGTCCTTTCCCGTGTGGCCGCACACAATTGGGAAGAACCGTGCATATCCGGCACCCGTGGCAGTGGAACGGTTTTCTTTGCAGGGTGCAACCTCAAATGTAGGTTTTGTCAAAACTTTGACATTTCGGTGAGTACTCACGGCAAAGAGGTTTCGGCGGAGCGTCTTGCCGACGTTTTTTTGTATGTGCAGGAAACGGGGGTTGCCAATATCAATCTTGTTACGCCGTCGCATGTGGCGGACGGGGTGGCAAAAGCGTTGACGTTGGCAAAACCTTTCTTGAAAATACCCGTTGTGTACAACACTTCAAGTTACGAAAAGGTTTCTTCGCTGAAAATGCTGGAAGGACTTGTAGACGTGTACATGCCCGATTTGAAATTTTGCGATCCCGACGTTTCACGGTTGTTGTGCGGAGCAGGAGATTACTTTCGGGTGGCAACTTCCGCAATAACGGAAATGCGCCGTCAATGCCCCGACGACATTTTTGATGGTGAAGGTTACATGCAAAAAGGGCTGTTGCTTCGTCACCTTGTGTTACCTTCTTTCACGGAAGATTCCAAAAAGGTTTTGGACTGGGTGGCTGATTTTGACAAAAACACCTATGTCAGCCTTATGGCGCAGTACTTCCCCGCACGAAAGGACGACAAGGTGCCTCAACTCAACCGCCGTCTGTACCGTCACGAGTACGACAATGTGTTGCAATACTTTTTCAACGTAGGTTTGAAAAACGGTTTCATGCAGGATGCACAGTCGGCAACAGCCGACTACCTCCCCGCCTTTTCCGACAGCGACGTAAAAAACGTGTTAAGCGTCGTTCCGCATGTGTTTGAAGCGGGCGGTGTGTAATGGTTTTTTGCAACCGTATTAAAAAAAATGTACAAATTGTAAACCAAAAGGAAAAATTATGAAAAACAAATCGGTGTCTTTGTGGCAACTTTTCATCACATTTTTCAAGTTGGGAGCGTTTACCTTCGGTGGCGGTTACGCAATGATTGCCATTTTGGAAGAGGAACTCGTTTCCAAAAAGAAATGGATAACTTCGCAGGATATACTGGACATGATTGTCATTGCGGAATCCACCCCCGGCGTCATTGCCGTCAATACGGCGACTTCCGTAGGGTACAAAATGCGAGGGGTTTTCGGGGCGATAATTGCAACGCTCGGAGTTGTGCTTCCATCTTTCTGCATCATTTTCGCATTGTCTTTTGCAATAGAGGCGTTTCAGGAAAATGCCTGGTACAAAGCGGCGTTTGCCGGTATTCAGGCATGCGTGACAATTCTCATCGTCAACGCTTTCATAAAAATGGCAAAGCAGTTGGAAAAAGACGTGTTTTCCATTGTGCTGTTGATTGTGGCGTTTGGCATTGCCGCTTTTACGGAATTCAACGTGATTTTCATCATTTTGATTGGCGGTGTGTTGGGCGTTGTGTACTGCCTCATCAAGGAAAGCGTCAGCAAGAAAAAATCACTTGCCAATCAGGGCGAAACACAACTGACATTGCAAATGCCCGACGTTGACAGTGTAAACTCGGAAAACAATTGCATCAAAAACGTTTTCGACGGTGAAAACGACGCCACAACGGAACTTTGCGACACACAGCAAAAGCAAGATTCTCGAAAGGAGGACAAGTAATGGTATTTCTTACGCTCTTTTGGGAATATTTCAAAATAGGTCTGTTCACTATAGGCGGCGGTTACGCAATGCTACCCATGGTACAGCAGGTAATTGAAAAATACGGTTGGCTCACACGCAAAGAACTAATCAACTTCATTGGCGTTGCGGAATCCACCCCGGGACCTTTTGCCATCAATCTTGCCACCTTTGTGGGAATAAACGTAGGCTCGCAAACCTCGCTTGGGATATTCGGCGGATTTTTGGGGGCGGCTGTCGCCACATTTGCCGTTGTGTTGCCCTCGTTGATAATAATCATAATTGTAACCAAACTGTTTCAAAAATTCAGAACCAATAAATACGTTCAGGGCGTGTTGTACGGTATTCGTCCCGTTGTGGTGGGGCTTATCCTTTCGGCAGTGCTTTCGGTGGGATGTGCTGTAATTTTGCCCAACTTGAACCTCACCTCCATCAACAAGGAAGGATTTTCGCAATTCAACTGGATTTCCCTCATTATCGTCGCCGTTTTCTTCCCGCTGTCAAGAATAAAGATAAAAGGCAAAAAAATTCACCCGATACTTCTGATTCTTGCCGCTGCGGCGGTTGGCGTGGTGGTTTTCGGCGTCTGCAAGGTAGTCCAGTAAAGCATATTAGTCAAAGTCAAATTGCCTCGTGGCAATAAGACTTGTCCGTCTGACAATTTTTGCAGTGCGTTTGCACTGCAAATTTTTGTTTTGCACAATTTTATTGTATGCCGTGCGAAAGTGTACTGTAATGTGTTGCTAGACGGCACTTGAATTGAATTTATTTGCGCAGTTGTCAAACATTCGCCAAGCACAAGAAAGTTGTCGGCACAAGTCAACTATTTGTGCAGTGCGGCAATTACTTTATGGCAGTTGTCAGACGGTTGATTACTTAATATTGCGGCAATTTGTGCCGTGTTGTGTAAAATCTACGTTACGGCATTAAAAATAAAAATTTACGTAAAACTTTCAAGTTTGTCATTGCAAAAACGCTTACTAAAGCAAAGTGGCTTTTTCGTTGCAATTTGATTTTTTTATTTGTGCAAGGCGCAAAGCGGTGGGAACAGCGTCGTGCAGTTGTTTTGTTTCGGCTCTTTTGTTGCACAAAACAAACTTTTGCCTCTTTCAACGTGGACGTTTTCAGACAACAAGGCGAAACACAACTGACATTACAAACGCTTACTAAAACAAAAGTGGCTTTTTCGTTGCAATTTGATTTTTTTATTTGTGCAAGGTGCAAAGAGGTGGAAACAGCGTCGTGCAGTTGTTTTGTTTCGGCTCTTTTGTTGCACGAAACAAACTTTTGCCTCTTTCAA
>ERZ1090880.703-NODE-703-length-17660-cov-5.570690_pt1 | contig 17660 bp, 16 predicted proteins | sample MGYA00478471_ERZ1090880 | MGnify/ENA primary metagenome ERZ1090880 (study PRJEB33644, sample SAMEA5815734) | chicken gut metagenome | biome: Chicken; feature: Gastrointestinal Tract; material: Caecum | place: Ireland | collected 2019-01-01 | study: A study of the... | reverse complement strand
GTTTATAGTAATAGACCTCCGGCTGAGGGTGATAATGCGGCAGATAGCTCCACCATCTGCCCTGCGGCACGACGATCTCGCCCACGACCAGATTGCTGTACGGCGCGTTGGAATAGTCGAAAACGGTGTTCACGTCCCTTACGGCGGTGTTTTCCCACAATCCCTCGCACGACACAGACCTGATCACGTCCTCTTTACGGTAAAACTTCGCGGGGAATTCGCGCTCGTTGTCGGTCGCTATATAAATGAATTCGCTGTCTGCGTAAGCCTCGACCTCTACCTCGGTGCCCCTGCAAACGTGCAGCGTTACGGGCAGATCGCGGTACACGTCGCTGCGCGCCGCCCTGCCGCCGACTCCGCCGCCGTTCATCGAAACTTCGCCTTCGGTCAGCATGACGCATATCTCTTTGTCCTTCTCAAAATAGCGCGCCTTATCGCCCGAGGCGAGCCTGACGACGGTGACGTCCATAAGCATATCGCCGTTTACGCCGCCGATGCGCGTCAGAATTTTTTGCCCTTTTTCATCGAATTCCGGATATCCGAAAGCCATATTATCCTCCCCGCCGCACCGTGCGGCGCAGTTTTCATACCGAACGACGCATTATCCGCGCGCGATCATCTCTCCGTACTGCCGTTTTTCTTCGGCTATGAAGTTTTGCAGTTCTTCCATGGTCGGCATGAATTCCGAACAGCCGTGCGCCGCAACCAGCATGGACGCGGAAGCCGAGCCCAATTCCAGACAATCCTGGACAGCCATACCGTCGAACAGCCCGCAAAGGAATGCGCTGCCGTAACCGTCGCCGCCGCCGAACGACTTGAACGCCTTTACCGGAAACGGCTTTATCCTGAACCGCTTGCCGTCGCAGGTATGTGCCTCCGAGCCTTCCTTTCCGTGCTTGATTATGACGATCTTTGCCTTTTTACCGAACCAGTGCTCGGCAGTCGCGGCGTCGTCCGCACCCGGCATGAATAGCGCCTGCGTGAGGTCATATTCTTCGCGCGACCCCATGATTATGTCTGCATGCTCGGCTACCGCCGTATAGTAGACCGCGATCTCGTCCGCGCTCTTCCAATTATACGCGCGGTAATCGATGTCGAACACGATCGCGACGCCGTTTTTCTCCGCATACTGCATCGCTTTCAGACACGCCTCGCGCGACGGGCTCTGCGCGAGCGCCGTCCCCGATATCAGAAGCGCCTTTGCCGAAGCGACGTACTCCTCGTCCACGTCGGCAGGCTCGAGCGACAGATCCGCTATCCCGTCGCGGTACATCAATATACTGCTTTCGGTCGGCGACAGTATCTCGGTGAAAGTAAGCCCCAGCTTCTCACCGTGTTCGGCACGTCTGACGTGCGACACATCGATGCCCTCTTTGACGAAAAAGTCGGTCACGTAATCGCCGAACCTGTCGTCCGATACGCGCGCGATGAACCCGACCTTTTTGCCGAGCCGCGCAAGTCCGACCGCAACGTTCGCGGGAGAGCCGCCCAGATATTTGCGGTACTCTTTGCTCTCCGCAAGCGTCCTGAAATAGTCGATCGGATTGAAATCGATAGCTATCCTTCCGATCGCTATCAGGTCGTACTTTGCGTCTTTCTTGAATTTTATATATTCCATATTTTCCTCTGCGCGGCAGTTATCCCGCCGTCGTGTCCCGACGCGATTTTCCGTGCGGGTGTATGTTATTTCGCTTTATATATTTTTGTGTCCTCACATTCCGCCCTTTCCGTCGGCGCCGCAGAGGGCTATTATCCTCTCCGCTTCGGCGCGCACCGCGCCGACCGCGTAAGGCAGATATTTTTTCGGATCGTATGCTTCGGGGTATTTTGCCAATCCCTCCTTCAACCCGGCGGTGAAAGCCTGCCGCAGCTGCGTCGCAAAATTTATCTTGCGTATGCCCGCGGCGATAGAAGCCCGCACGACGTCGTCCGATAGTCCGCTCGCTCCGTGCAATACCAACGGAACGTCGACCTTAGCGGATATTTCCCCGATCCTGTCGACGGCGATATGCGGCGTGCCCCGATACACGCCGTGCGCCGTGCCTACGCCTATCGCAAGGCTGTCCGCCCCGGTACGGGCAACGAATTCTTCCGCCTCCGCAGGATCGGTATATTCTATTCTGCCCTCGGTCTCTTCCTTTCCTCCGATCGCGCCGAGTTCGGCTTCCACACTGACGTCACTGCGATGCGCCGCCAGTACAACGCGGCGGGTCAGATCGACGTTTTCTTCGAAAGGCAGCGCCGATCCGTCGATCATTACCGAAGTATAGCCCGCTTCGACGCACTTTGCGCATATCTCTTCGTCGCCTCCGTGATCCAGATGCAACGCGATATCCGCGCCTCCGCCGTACAAAGCCCTCACCATCGCTGCGTACGTTTTTATTCCTCCGTAGCGCAGCGTTGCCGGTATCGTCTGCACGATGACCGGCGCATTCAGCGCGTAAGAAGCTTCCAATACCGCTTTTACGCTCTCCATGTTGTCCACATTGAGCGCGGGTACGGCATAACCTCCCGCTGCTGCGTCCGACAACAACCGTTTTACTGTGACTATCACGGTTCCTCCTTATCCTGAAAGCCTTATCCTACGCGTATAATTTTACACTCGCGCGCGCGACAAGTCAATATTTATCCATAATATTCAACAGCACGGCGAATCGATCCCGTCGCCGTCACGAATACGGATAAAGTCTGCCAACAGCCGTATTTCTTCAAAAATTCCGTATTTAACACGTTATTTTAACATACAAAAACATAAAAATATACACAAAACCGCCTTGCGCCGAAATAATCGAAAACCATTTTGTGCATATATTTTCCCGTCTGTCGTCGGCGATCCCCGTATGTCCTCCGCTGTGCGCACGTTTTTTTCACGCCAAAACGCTTGACGACGATAACCGACAACTGTACAATAGTCGGTACGGAGTGTGGAAGAATGTTCAAAAGACCTCTTTGCAAAGTAGACAACGCGATAATTCTCGCAGCAGGAATCGGCAGCAGATTCACCCCTATCTCGCTTTCCAAACCAAAGGGATTGGTCGAGGTGAACGGAGTGCCTTTGGTCGAAAGACAGATAAGACATCTGCTGGAAGCAGACGTTACGGATATAACCGTCGTTACGGGATATCTCGCCGAACAATTCGACTATTTAAAACGCAAGTTCGGCGTTAAAACCATATTTAATCCGGATTATGCCGTAAAGAACAACCTCGCAAGTCTGTACTGCGTGAAATATCTCCTGAGCAACACATATATCCTGTCGAGCGACAACTATATGAGCCGAAACATTTATTCCGCCTACGAGCCGCACGCGTGGTATTCATGCGTTTTTGCCGACGGCGACACGAAAGAATGGTGCGTGGACGCCGACGATGACGGCAGGATCACGGACGTGTCGGTCGGAGGCAACGGCAAATGGTATATGTACGGCAGCGTGTTTTTCGACGCGGCTTTTTCCGCGAAATTCGTACCTCTCCTGGAACGTTACGCGAATATGTCCTCATGGGACGGCAAATATTGGGAAGATATCCTCGCGGCGCATACCGACGATCTGGAGATGTATATCCGTAAATTCGACGGCAACGTCGTCTACGAATTCGAAAATCTCGAGGAGCTCCGCGTGTTCGACAGATCGTATCTTTCGGACAGCAGAGATCCCTATATCGCCGAGATCAAGCGCCTTATGTCCGTGGGCGAAACCGACATCACGAATTACGCGCCTTATGACAGCCGGAACGAATCGAAAGTTTTTCGTTTTTCCATCGGTCAAAGATCGTATGCGGCAAAGCTTCATTCCGATACGAAAAAATACGGCTTTGAAAATACCCCCCTCCGGTTATACGAAGGCGCACTTCTCACCGTTTACGATCTCGGCTGATCCAAGGCTTTGTCAATCTTCGTTTTTCTGTTCAGCCCCCTCTTCTGCGGATCCGTCGTTTTCGTTCTCTCTATCGATTGATTTCGACTCATCGATCGACTGCGGTCCTTCAACGGTTACCGACGCTTTCTTTTTCGCCGATTTACCGAAAACCTTCGACAACACCCTGACGGCAAGCAGTTTGTAGTATTTGAACTCCTGCGTTCTGATTGTGGCAAGTATAAAGATACCGGCCGCGAAAACAACACATATCAACAACCGCAATATAAACCAACCGACTCCGGAAGGCATAGCCATCGTCATAAAATACGCAGCCGCCGCAGACGCAAACGCAAATATCACCGTCCCGATAAGTAAAAGCATCTGTTTTGCGAACGGTTTATGCAGCCCCTGCTTGAACAAGACCCAATTCTCGGTCGGAATGGCTATCACTACCGTTGCAACGGAATATCCCATTATAACACCGAACGTTCCCCAAACATAGCTCAGCCCGATAGCCAAAGCCACGCCTGCCGAAGCCTCGACAAGAGGTTTCCACCAATCGTTACGGAACATTCCCTTAGCGTCCTTAAAAGTGTTTACGGCCTTACGAAGATATCCTATCATTGCGCTGAAAGATATCGCAAATACGACGCTCATCGGCATCATCATATCCGCGCCTACCCATATCTCTATAAACGGATTGAAAAGCGCCACGAAGCAGACAAATGTAAAAAACGCACAAAAGCAGGACATATACTGAATTTTTTTAAATACGGCATACTGAACGTCCTCGTTTTCGTTGACGCAAAGATTTCCTATGCTGGCAGTTATAGATGTAAATATGATATTGACGAAATTATTGATGCCGTTGACTACCATTATATAATTGCTGTACATTCCGGCCTCTATCAGGCTGACAAAAGCCGATATTACAATGGAAGTCGTACTGAATATTATGACGCTTCCTATTCTGTGCAAAAATGCGGCTTGCACGTTTTTGAATATAGCGCTCTTGTCTGCGTGCGACAATTTTTCTTTTTTATATAATTTCAGATAAGGATATTTCTTTCCTGCGATTATATGCAAAATCAGATTGTTAATAATAGTTTTCGCGATCATTATCGCGAGAAACGCGTAAAAGTTTTTATATATAAGCAAGAGGATTATCTGCAGCACGTTCAGCATTATATTGCAGGCATAATCCACATTTGTTACGATATAGTTGTTTTGATCGGCGGTTATAATGGTTCTCTTGTACGCCAAAAGATAACTGCATACGGTGCTCGCAAGATACATCGCAAAGTATCCGCGAAGTTCGTTCAAAGAAAAAGAGAGTTCGGAAATGTCCTCTGCTATTAGATATTGCAAAAACGGTATGCAACAGCACCCCGCAACGGCAACGACCGCCGCTATTATCCTGTAAGTTTTCGCAAAATAATTCATCAGTGCGGCTGTCGTTCTTTCGTCGCCTTCTTTCAACGGTTTGTAAAGAGCGTATGCTACGGAAGCCGCGAAGCCAAGCTCTGCCAAATTCAGGACTTGCAATATGTTGCTGAATAATCCGTTTACACCGTTGTACTCCGCGCCCAACAAGCGTACGAATACGGATTTCGTTGCAAACGAAACCAAGAGCGAGCACAGCATACCTGCCATGCCGAACGCCGTATTCTTTAGAGATTTTCCTACTCTTGTCTGGACTTTTTCCATTTTATTTACGTATCCTCAGGCGGTTTTTCAGTTTGTAAACGATTTTTCGCAGCTCTCGATATAACAAGTACCGCATTACTCCGCTTCGATTTATTATGAGATCGTAAAGAAATTTGTCGTTTCTTTTTAATTTCTCGGGCGGCAGCACATATGCGACCTTTACCACTCGTTCATCCGCAATCGCGTTTTTCATCCATTCGGATTTTTGTTTCAGAGACGCACGCGTCCGAACTATGAAGTTAAGTACGTTAGCTTCCAAAAATATAAATTTCGCCTCAAAGCATCTTTCCTCTCCGCCCAAAATATTTGTCAATCCGTCATAGATAGATGTCGAAAGCGCCCAGTCTTCCAGATAGCGCTCTTTATACGTGCCCGTAATGGAATCGCTTCTCCGTAAATATGCATATAGCGGCTTGTCTACGTAATACACGCTTGCGCATGAAAACAGCGCCGTATGCGTGATATAAGTATCTTCGCTTATGGCGATATCTTTGCGGCAATGCTTATACAGTCGTTTAAGAAGCTCCGCCTTAAATATCTTATTAATACGAGTTCCTCCGATATATCTTTTGTCCGCGAGATCGGGTATCATGCGGTAAAAAAATTTATTCATATCCTCCCCCGCATACAGTCCTTCGGAGATACCCATATCCGCAATATCCGAAATCGATCCGTCTTCCTTTACATTTTTGTACGTACACATAACGCAATCCGCACCGTAAACGGAAAACAACGGCATCATGACCTCGTACATATTATTTTCTATCCAATCGTCGCTGTCGACAAAAGCTATATATTTACCGTTTGCTTTCGCGACGCCGTCGGCTACCGCAGCCATTGCCCCGGCGTTTTTTTTATGGATCACGGACACTCGGGAGTCCTTGATATTATAGTTGTCGCATATTTCACCGGAGGAGTCATTGCTGCCGTCGTCCACCAAGATAACTTCGAAATTTCCGTACGTCTGCCCCAAAATGCTGTCGATACATTTCGGCAGATATTTTGCACTGTTGTATACAGGCACTACTACGCTCAGCTCAACCGCGTTTTCCATCAGACATATCCTGTTTTATCTTTGTAGTGGATATCTCGGGCGTTCTCGGCAGATAGACCACCTCGCAGTAGTCTTTGAGAAAATCGAATTTTCCCTTCCAATCGTCGCCCATTACGAACGTATCCACCCTGAATTCCCTGACATCGCTTATTTTCTGATCCCAACTCTCCTCCGGGATCACGAGATCGACGCACCTCAGCGCTTCGACCATGCGTTTGCGCTCCTCGTACGAAAAATAGCACATTTGCCCTTTTGCCTGTTGAACTCGTCGGACGACACCGCGACTATCAAATAGTCGCCGAGAGCTTTCGCCCTTTGCAAAAGATTGATATGTCCGTAATGCAACAGATCGAACGTGCCGTAAGTTATCACCTTCTTCATATGTTTACCTCCGCATCGTCAAAATCATACAGCTCGCTTTCTAATTCTTTTTCTATATAAGCGATGTCTTTCGCGTCGATCTTTTTACTTTTGTAAGCCTGAGTGTTTCTGACGGATATCCTCGGATCGAACAGCGTAAGAGGTCTTATGTGGTGTTCTTCTCCTATGCCGCAGAATGCAAGGATACTGTCTTTCGTCGCCCTGTATTTAAATATCATATCTTCGAAACGAATACGCAAAACTTTGGACGGATCGTCGTTTTCGTACTGTTTGTGAGCGCGCGTCGCCTTGTACCACTTACAGAAATTCTCGACGTCGGTCGGTATCACTCCGTCTTTCCACACCGCTTTTCCCAACGCGTAAAGATCTCGGGGATCTCTTTCCACGCATACCACCTTCAGGTCGTTGAAAAACCTCATATAATGCATTGTGTTTGACGGAGGGACCAACTGATCCGCCATGACGAATTCCTTACCGTCCGTATTCACGCAGTCAAACAACTCGTCTATATAGCGTCGGGTCTTTTCATAAAATGCAGCCTCGGGGAAAGATGCATATCCCTTGCATCCACGCAGCACCACATTTACGCCGCTGCCGAAAAGTTTGTAATGCAACTTATTCGCCACTCTGTCTATAAACCATGCAACGTTGCCTTTTTCCATGAGATCGTAATGCCAATAGCCGTCGTATTCGGCATCTGTCAGGTCGTCAAGATACTTGTCCGACAGCTCTTTCCATTTATCTCCGAAGAAGTTTCTGTAACGCTTGGAGATAAAATTCCCGTTCAAAAACTCGACCAGCTTTTTATAGCGTTTTATGGCGTATCCGCTGTTGAGCCTGTGATTGTTGATCACGAGATTGTATTCCAGATCGCATATACCGTCGGGATCCTGAACGAATCGGAATTCGTAATCGCCCATATCGTGGACGTTGTCGCATTCGTTCAAAAAATCGGTAACTGCACTCGAACCAGTGCCGTGATAACTCGCGCAAGTCAGAAGTTTCATCGTTATTCCTCCTATCGTATTACTATGTTGCGGCAATTCGCAGCCGCAGTAAACGTATCGTTTTCGTTATTTTAATACTACGCTTTTATTCCGATGTAATCCAATATTTTTCGGCAGTAATCACCTGCCTCTTCGTAATAGTTTGTCAACTTTCTTATCCTTTCCCTTTCTTCTTTCCATTGATCCTTACCCGATCCTATATCGTCTATAAAATCGATAAGATCCCTGGCATTCAAAATTTTTTTCCCGGGCATGAATTCAAGAGGATCATCCACGACAAAACCTCGGTTCTTTCCGTAAGAATCAATATCTTCTATCGCAAAACCGATAGGCTTGTCCGTAAGCAGATATTCGAAATATATCGACGAGTAATCCGTGATCAAAGCGTCGCTGCACGACAGTATATCGTATATATTTGATCCTTTCGCAAACATATCGTCGTTTTTCAGGACCATCATATTCCCTTTGCACATTTCAAACAATCCAACATCGTTTTGGAGCGGATGAGGCTTGATTATAAGTAGCGTTTTCTTTTCCGCAAGCTTCGCGGTCAACTCTTCTATATTCTCGGAATCCAACAAAGGTATCTCGGCGTCGGAATCCACCCAGTGTGCTCTATCGCTTTTTCGGAAAGTCGGCATATAGACGATCACTTTGTCGTATGCCGACCTGTCTATACTGAATTTCGCTAGCACGTCGTTATCTCCGAACAGAGCGTCGCTGCTCGGATATCCGCCCCTGTAAATCTTTTCATCATCGAGATTCCATATTTCGGCAAAATATTTACGGGCGAATTCACCGGCGCATAGCGTATGCGAAAATATTTTTCCGTACATGGGTTTTTCTCCCAACACCTTTAAAGCCGTGCCGTGCCAAAGGTTTATCACATACTGCCCTTTAACGGGAACATGAGCCGCTTTTCCGTAGCCGGTCTCCGTGAAAACATATTTTGCAGTCAACGTTTTAAGCAGTCCGCCGAACTTGCTTTCCTCGATATATACGTTTTGCACCCCATCGAATTGGGCTGTCGCTTTTTTATCCGTGCAAACCAGATAAATCTTATATTTTTTGTTGTACCCGTTGGCGATCAAATACCTTACGAGTTGAATACTGTTGCAATACAACATGGAGCGTCCGTAAAAAACAATGCTCTTTTTTTTCTGAGGTAGCAATTTCGCCGCTATCGTGTTCAATCTGACTATATCCATATCTATCTTCCTTGCGCATATCTTTTACACTTGTATTCCGTTTCCGTGAGATCAAGTCCGTCCCAATACTCCCGTCCTTACGCACAACGGCGTATAGGACGTGCCGGTCATCCGTCTACGCATTTCCCTTTCGCTTTATTTTTTTCATTATATTCTTCGCTACGTCCACGCACAGCCCCTTATAATATTCGAATTCCTCGGTTCTGCAAGTCACCGCGACAAACGTCAAGATCGTAAATACGATACTGAACATTGCTTTCACAATAAACCAACCTACGCCAGAAGGCATCAATCCGTTGACCGAATACGTCACGGCGGCGCAGCCGAAAGCCAATATCAACGCTCCTATCTGATTTATGAACTGTCCCGCCGCCGGTCTGTGGAATCCCTGTCTGAACAGCACGATATTTTCTATGGGTACGGTGATCAACAGATTTGCCAACGCATACCCCAGTATAACGCCGAAAGTTCCCCACACGTAACTCAGACCGATAGCGGAACCGATCCCGACGACCGCTTCGATTATAGGTCTGTACCAATCGTTCTTGAACATTCCTTTCGCGTCCTTGAAAGTCTCGACCGCTACCGCGAGGTTTTTCACAGACGCACTCAGCGCGATTGCTACCATGACCGAGAACGGCATTAGCATATCCGCGCCTATCCATATTTCGATAAACGGATCGAACAACCCGACGTAACAGGCGAATGTAAACACCGTAAAAAATGATGACACGTATCTGATGCGTTTGAATACCTGTATCTGCGCGTCCTCGTTTTCCGACGCGCACAAATTCCCTATACTTGCGGTCACCGCGCTGAAAATTATATTGATCGTAATATTGACGTTGGATGTTATCATAATATAATTACTGTATTTGCCCGCATCAATCAGACTTACAAACGCCGATATTACGATCGAGATCGTCCCCGAAGCCGCTACGGAGCCTATACGCTGCAAAAACAACGCCTGTACGTTCCTAAAAATATCGTTTCGCTCCTGCTTGGATATCTTAGCTCTTTTATAAGCTTTGAGATACGGATATTTTTTATTTGCTATTATCTGCAAAATCGCGTTATTCAACACCGTTTTCGCAATCATCAACCCTAGATAAACGTAATAATTTTTGTAGATCAACAAGAGCACTATCTGAGCGATATTAAGTCCGACGGAACAGATATTGTCTACAAGAGACGTAATGTAATTGCTCTGATCCGCCGATATCAAAGTTCTCTTGTACGCCAAAAGATAACTTAAAACGGTGCTCACCAAAAACATTGCAAAATAGCCCCTCAATTGATCGAGAGTAAACGGCAGCTCCGATATATCTTCGGCTATTATATACTGCAAAAACGGAATACAGCACGCTCCTGCCACCGCAACGATTAATGCGACTACGCGGTAGATCCGAGCAAAAAAATTCATCAATGCGGCAACGGTTTCCCGATCGTTCTCTTTAAGCGGTTTATACAACGCAAACGCAACGGATGCCGCGAAGCCGAGTTCTGTTATATTCAAAACATTCAATACGTTGGTAAAAAGCCCGTTTACGCCGTTGTACTCGGCCCCAAGAAGATCGATAAATATCGTCTTGGCGAGAAAAGTAACTATTAGGCTTGCAAACCTGCCGCCCAAGCCCACCACGACATTGCGCATACTCCTTTTTGTTCTCGAAGCCTGTCCTCCGTCCAATGCGTAGGTCTTCGCGGACTTACTCACCTTTAAATCTCCTATTGCGGTTTACGATCGCCCCAAGAAATGCCCACATCTTGCGATACGCCAAAAACGCCGTCAATCTCTCTTTCCACGGCAAACCTCTTTTTACCGCCGCACGGTAACATCTGCGCATATCGATGGATCGGCAGAATGCGTCCGCCGTCGCCTCTTCAGCCGCCGCACGGGAATCATCGCATCCGTATAACGCCACTTTTACGATGTTGACATACTGCATAAATTTCTCCGCTTCGATTATATCGTTGTGCCCCTCAAACAGTATCTCCAAATTAGATATTATCGCTTCCGCATTTTCTTTTACAAAGCTCTTTGCTGCGTGTTTATAATACGGCGAATATATGGGGTCGGAATAATAGTAAAGTGCTTTGTCTACAAAACATATTTTTTCAGCGGATTTTACCGTCCACATAAAATAGACCAGATCCTCAGCGATACGAATATGAGGATCGAATCTGACATTCAGATGCCTTTTGTCGAACAGGCACTTCCAGACCGCCCCCATGACGCTTCTCTTCCGATCAAAGAAAATTCCTATATTCTTTTCCGCAACTAGTTCCGTCAAGTCCTCTTCCGATACTTTTATTTCGTCACCGTTGACCTTGTAATATTTGCAAACCGCTATGTCGGCGTTTTCTGCCGTCGTAGCGGCGATTAACTCTCCGTACATTTCGGATTCAACATAGTCGTCACTGTCAACGAAGCCGAAATATTCGCTCCCTGTGCTTTGAACGTATTCGAGCCCTTTGTTCCTCGCATTCGATACGCCCTTTTCCGAACGCAGCACCACTATCCTTTCGTCTTTTTGCGCCCATTCCGAACATTTGTCGAAAGAAGCATCTGTCGAACCGTTTTCGACCAATACGATACGAATATCTTTATATGTCTGTTTTACGATGCTTTCAACGCATCTGTCCAGCGTTTTTTCAGAATTGTGTACCGGCACTATTATACTTATCATTTTTACCATTTCTCCGTTATCTTTTTTCGTCCCTTACGGTGTTCTATGCCCGACAGGCATCTACTCGCCTCTCCCATCTCGACATCGACTGAAGCCGAAATTACGATCAGAATCACTATGATGGAATTAATCCCCGAATAGAAATAGGTCTCGGCGTAAGACGCCACGACCAGTATCAACATTACGGCTACCATGTTCTTGCTTTTATGTTTGCCCGCATAGCTTTTCAGAATAGACGCCATAAGCAAGATTATGGCGGCAAATGCCGGCAAACCGTAGATTAACAGCCAACCGACGAATTGATTATGAGCGTTCTCGTTGCGCGAATCCAAGGTGTTGCCCGCCCCCAACAGTAAATTCCCCTTCATTTGCTCGAATGCGTCCCTCCATATCGTCTGCCGGCCGGTAAACAGATCTTTTCCTAAAATAGTTATCTCTCCCTGCCCGATCAGATCAAATAAGACCACTGCGTACAAATACGCGAACAGGATGCCCGCTATACACAAAACGATCGCACTGAAACAAATCGATTTCGGACCGAGCTCGTCGATCCTGTTCTTTAACAGCGAATATGCGAAAAACAACACCGTTCCTATCAAAGATGATCTCGACGCAAACTGTATATGAACGATAAACGCAACCGCAAATAAAATCCAATAAATACGCCTCTTTCTCGATCGTTTGGGATGCTTTTGAGCCAATATCATAAAAATGATCTCGCAAGTCATCATAATAAATCCGCTGTGATTGGTATTATTTACGATCAAGGCGCTTCCCGCATCTGCGGAATCGAATTTGTTGGCAAATACCGCCACCAGCAGAACCACGCACAGATAAAAGATCACGATCAGTTTAATTAAACGCTTTTTAAATCTCAACCTGCCAGATACAGACAAAACTCCGAACAACACTACTGTATTGCAAAGATATTCCATACCCGTGCCGTTTTTCAAATAAGACGCAAACATAAGCACTGCAAAACAGATCCAGAAGAATTGCACGCCACGATCCAGTCTCTGAAATTCAAGCAATAGTATAGCCGCGACCAGTACCGCACTCGTTGCGGTTAGAGTCAACGACACCGATCCTCCAAACGAAAAAAAAGTGTAGTACGCTATTATGCGGACACACGACACACCGATCAACAGCCACATCAACAGCTCCGACATCAACATCGGTGCTTTTTTATCGCGCTCAATATATCGGCTATCGTTTGTCAACGTCACTGCTCTCATTTGCCGATCCCCTTGATCGCGTCGTACGTACGGTTGCAATTTTGAGCGTCATACAACGGAAAAAAGCTTTCTATCTGCGCTTTGTCTAGTTTGGGGCATCCTTCGTCGAGAGCGTTCTTCAAATTGATCGTAAGCTGCGGCAAAGTACTGCTCCACTTTCCCAAAACGGTATTTCGGTAATCGAAATATCCTTGAGCATACTGCCTTTTTCTGAACTCCTCTTCGTCAAACTGATAAAACAGAACGGGTTTTCTCATATACGAAAAATCAAAAAACACGCTCGAATAATCTGTTATCAACAGTGACGCCCGTTTAAGCAACGCCTGGGTATCGTATTCACTGTCTCCAGCTATCTCTATACGGTCGCTTCCCGCACGGAAATATCCGATAAACTTCTGCATGTTCCTATGCGGAAAAAATATCAGCTTTTTGTCATATCGCTCCAATAACGCCGCCAATGTTGCCGACTGCAAAAACTCGTTCCATTTTATACAATATTGAGTAGTCGAGAAATCCATATCCGCATTGTCGGATGATTCTCTGCCCAACCAGTTACGCCAACTGGGCATTACCAAAAGCAAATCTGCGTCCTCTTCACCGTCGTGCAGATTATCGAACCTGCAAAATCCGAGAAGTTTGACATTTTCTACGGGATAAGCGAAATTTTCGAGTACAAAATCATGTTCGGGCTTCGCCGCCGTGACGAACATCCTGATCTTTGTATTATCGTAAAACAGCCAGTTTCCCTTGTTGACCGTTATTCCGTGCTGCAAAAATATCCTATTGTTTTTCCGCAACCCCATTACGACTTCAAACAGATAGCACACGGCGGCGTTGGGCTTCCCTCCTTTTTGCGAACTTATATTTTTATCTGCCACTATATACCAAAACCAGTGGGCACAAGAGCCGTATCGGATCACTTTTCCCAATTCGGACACTTTGTAACGATCTACCGATGTTTTGCTTATCGCGTAAGCTATCTTTTGATCGAGTCTGTTAAGGCGCACCCATCTGAAAAACCAGAATCCGTTATCCCTCGCCTCGTTCTCGTCTTCGCAAACAAGCCAAAAATCGCGAATAAATATCTTCGCAATCAAAGCGAAAGGTGCGATAAACGCGCATTTAACGAGCGCCACAAAATCTTTCGCCTTAATGTATTTAGCAAGTTTATCGATAGTATATTGCGCCATTCTTTATATTCTCCGCAACAATATCCGCAATTACGCCCGCTTTCTTCCGAGCGCCGCACCCTGCGTCCCGTCGTCAAGAAGCCGTCCGTACGTTTCCACGGCTTTTTTAGCTATTTTATCCCACGCGAACTCTTCCGAAACGAGCCTATGCGCATTGTCCCCTTTGTAACCCAAGCTTTTCTTAGCGTTAAAGGCCCTCTCTAACGCAGTCTTTACGCCCGCCACGTCGTTGCCTGCGGTAAATCCAGCGTCGTAAAGGTCAACTTCCTCGGCCAAATTCGTGCCTTTGGTCACTAAGACGGGCTTACCATAGGACATCGCTTCCAATACCCCCAACGGAAGTCCTTCGAACCTCGATGTCTGAATAAAAACATCGCACTCCGAATACAGTCTTTCTTTTTCTTTTCCGTATATCGGGTCATGCACCGCGATCCGATCCGCCGCGCCGAACTTGTCGATAAGCCCCTGCACGACGGCTCTTCTCCCGACAATATCGGGGCCGAAAATATCCAGCCTGAGTTCAGGATTTTCAAAAGTTCCCACGGCTTCTATCAATATATCCAGCCCCTTTTGCTCCCAATCCAATCTGCCGATATACAGCAACCTCATTCCCTTCCGCTCGCTATGCGCGGACAGCTTTTCATGCAGATCCATGCCATTTGGAACGATGAATTTTCTATCGGACGTTTCGGTTTGATCGTACTCCCCCTTGGAAAGGCATTGCAGCCCGAGCGATTTTCGAATGAATCTGTTAAATAAAAGTATATACGCTATCTTTTTTTTCCAAAATTTTCTTCGCAACGCGGTTTTCGTATTCTCTCCGTGAGGTACTATGATATACGGGATATTACGCGCAACGAGCTTTTTGTACATCTTAATGTATTCGATGTAATTTACCTCGTGAAACACGACGATGTCGGGTCTGTCGAAAGGCTTCGGCAAATCGTCTGGAAATTTATCAATCCCAGGATAAGTCAACATAAACTCGTTTTTCACCTGTTCGTCAGATATATTGAGCAGCCCGACATCGGCATATGCGGACTGTTCCCGTACGTGTTTAGGAACCACAACGTTCGTTCCGTATGCCAGACCATTGCCTATATGCGCGATATGCAATATGTTCATAATAATTTATTATATACCATACGCACGCATTTGTCAAATCTGACAAATACGTTGCCCCTTTACCGTATTCTCAGACACGCGTCAAAGTCCAAGTCCGCAAACGGAGCCTGCAACAGTCCCGCGATAGTTCCTATCCCGTACGCAAAATGCAAAAGTGGAAATATAATCAGCAGTAAAAATATGGCTTTTGCCGTCCCGCACTTATGGCAGCTTATCAAAGTGAGAAGTATGTCGACAATCAAATATGCCGCGCAACCGATCAAAAACGGGAGTCCTAGCCAATCTGTTACGGCGGGAAACAACGAGGCGATAAACATACCGAAACAGATAAACGCCGCGATCGCGAACGCCAACGGCACGTAATGATACGGTGAAAATATCGACGGCGATATCTTTGTCGTTATCCCGACCCATTTTCCGTTTCCGTATTTCTGCTTCAACATTCCTTTCAGCGAGGATCTTGACAAATATTCGCTTTTGATTTTACTCGACATGAATATCCTGTATCCCGCTTTTCGAATCCTGTAATGCAACTCGTTGTCTTCGGATCGTCTCAATTTTTCATTGAACAAGCCTACTTTTTCAAAAACTTCCATTCTATAACAACCTTGCGCAATGGTTTTGACGTATCTATCTTCTGCCCCGCGCCTGTATTTCGCGGCTCCGCTGCCGAACATAGAATTTTCCGCCATGAGCAAAAGTCTCTGCTTAAAATTGTCCTCTTTCGCTATTTTTACGGTCTGCCCTCCGCAAACGTATTCTCCCGATTCTATACATTCGACATTGTTCCGAACGAAATCGTTCGGCAGCACAGAATGAGCGTCAGCACGAATAAATACGTCACCCGATGCAGCGCAAATAGCGACGTTCCATCCGGAAGCCTGTATTTTTCTCGGATTATCCAAAACTTTGACCGAAAAATCTTTACGCCGCTCCTTGAATTCCGACATTTTGCTTTTCGTCGAATCAACCGAACCGCTGTCCACCAAAATTATCTCGATCAAAGAATGGTCGTAGTCCTGAGCCGCAATGCTGTTCAGCAAAAGCCCTATGTTATCTTCTTCGTTCAGGGCAATCACCCCGAGAGATACTTTGATCATATTCACCTCAACACCGCCGCAAAAGTCATGAAGATAAGTTTAATGTCGTAAAACACATTCATTTTCTTCATGTATTCCATGTTCAATTCGATCTTCTTGGGCATTATCTCTTCGACGTAAGCCTTTTCCGGATCCTCACTTGCGGCGAGGATATCGTTTTCGTCTCGGTATATTATGGAAGCCAGTTCCGTTATCCCGGGTCTTATGCGCAGAACGTTTTTCTGATACTCCGAATACATCTCCACATATCGGGGCACTTCGGGTCGCGGCCCGACGAAGCTCATCTGCCCTAAGAGCACGTTTATTAGCTGAGGCAGTTCGTCGATCTTCGTTTTACGCAGCAACGCGCCGACTTTTGTTATCCTGGCGTCTCCCCCCACCGTGATCTGCAACCCCTTGCTTTCGGCATCGGTCACCATGGTGCGGAATTTGAATATACGGAACGTTTTTCCGTTTTTACCCACTCTCTCCTGACGGAAATATACGGGACCTTTGGACGTACATCTTATCGCAACGGCGACGAAAAGGAACGGTATGGCGAGGAACAGCAGACCGAACGCGGAAGCGACGATATCGAAGCAGCGTTTGAAAAACAGCGCCGCTCTCTTTTTTTTCATCAGAGCGTCGAAATCGACGGCTTTTTCTTCGATACCCTCGGATACGTTTTCTTCCGTCACTTTTTTATCTCCTTTATCGCGTCGATATAGGTCCGGATCACATAGTCGACGTCCTCGTCGTCGAGCAACGTGTGGAGAGGCAGCGTTATCTCGTTTGCATACTGGGCGTAGGCGTTGGGGTAATCGGCAATATCGAAGCCGAACGCCTTATATGCCGTGTGCATGGGAAGCGGCTTATAATGCACGTTCGCCGCAACGCCGTTCTCCGCCATTTTCACGATCGCGGCGTTTCTATCGCTTTCTCTCATTCCGTAAGCGCGCGTCGCGTACAGATGACCGCTCGATGCAAAATCCGTTCCGAAATGCACGAGCACGTCTGCATATTTGTCTTTCAATGCACGGTCGTACATCTCTATTATTTCTTTTCTGCGCGCGAGAATGCCGTCGTATCTCTTCAATTGTCCGAGCCCGAGCGACGCCATGATGTCAG
>ERZ1090880.698-NODE-698-length-17702-cov-393.697966_pt1 | contig 17702 bp, 23 predicted proteins | sample MGYA00478471_ERZ1090880 | MGnify/ENA primary metagenome ERZ1090880 (study PRJEB33644, sample SAMEA5815734) | chicken gut metagenome | biome: Chicken; feature: Gastrointestinal Tract; material: Caecum | place: Ireland | collected 2019-01-01 | study: A study of... | reverse complement strand
GCTCGGAGATGTGTATAAGAGACAGGTACACAACAACTTGCCCTCGATTTTTGGGACAGGCCGCCTCTTTTGGAACTTATTTTTAGCCTGTTTGAAAGTAATATATTACTAAACAAATAAAGCAATTTGTACAGTAATATTAAACAAGTTGTTGTGTGACGTTGTATAATAAAGTATGTATTTTTCTACGATATCATTATATCATCATTTTAGCAAATTGTCAATAGTAAAAATAAATTATATTATTTTTGGAAAAACTATTGACATTTGTGAAATATATGATACAATATAATTGTAAAAGATAAGTAATTGATATCAATTTTAAATAAATTAATTTTTTCATGTCAATAGACATCATATAGATTAAAACAATACGTTAAGGTGGGGTGAATATGGAAAAGAAGTTTGCATTTGTACTTTGGAATCCTAAAACTAAAAAGGTTTCAATGGACATATTCAAGGGAAAGAACATCAAAGAAGCAATGGAAGCATGTGTTCAGTTTTATGAGAAGCACGGAAATTGGATACTTTCAGTGTGTGAAATTCCCGCATAACTGAAACGGTCAGATTTTGATAATTATTTAAATAAGGAGGAAAACACGATGAAAAATATTGAAAAATGGTTACAAGAAAACGGGTTCGAATACAGAAAGTGCAAATACGGAAATCCAGATTATTTTAATGACGGTTTCCAGATTGAAGGGTTGCGGATAGCTTTTTACTTTGACGAGGCCGGAAACACCAGAAAACAAGAAAATCAGCTTGTAAAATTTATGAGTCGGAAAAAGGCGTATATTTGCAAGCCGTCCCGGTTTGGGTATGGTTATAGCTATGATATTATGACTGTATTCGACGCTGCAAGGTTAGAAAAACACGAAAAAGCCGTTGCGGATGCGGTAGAAGCGTTTTGGCAAGCGGAACACGCAAGGCGGATGCAGGCAGAAAAAGCAATTTAATTTTTCAGGATGAAAATAAAATGAAAACATATAAATTATACGCCGCTCCTGCGGCGTCTGGATATGACGGCAACATATCCACTGATGAGACAAGCCACAGAGAGGAGATAATCATATGTTAAGAGAAGAAGCAATTAAAAAACATCGTGCCATGTGGAAGTGGATAGCGGAACAAATTGTAAATAATGAACGCACTATGGATATCGTTATTCTAAAAAGAATTTACGTTGATATGCAAGGCGATGACGCGCAAGAAATGCATAAATATAATAATTGTTATTTATGTTATTATGCTAAATCCGGTTCTAGACCCGGTTGTAGAAATTGTCCATTGTTATGGCCTAGTGAAGCAAATAGTTTAAAGTGTGAATTAGGTTATAAATCAACAGACGGTTATAGCAAAGGGTTATATAATAAATGTTTTAACTTATGCGATGAAAATAATTGGAAATTACAGGCTAAATTATGCCGTAAAATAGCAAACTTACCAGAAAGGAAGATGTCAATATGTTAAGAGAAGAAGCAATTAAGAAACATCGTGCAATGTGGACATGGATTGCGGAACAAATTGTAAATGATGAACATACTATGAACATCGCTATGTTAAAACAAATGTATATTGGAATGCAAGGTGGCGACCTACAAGAAATGTATATGCATAATAATTGTTATCTATGTCATTTTACTGATATTAATTGTAGTGAATGCCCATTATTATGGCCTAGTGATGTTAAAGAATATCAGTGTGAACATGGCTATATTGATAAGGGATTGTATTTTCGGGCTTGTGATTTATATGGTAAAGGTAGCTGGAAATTGCAAGCCGAGTTAGTATATGAAATTGCAAACTTACCAGAAAGGGAAGATTAAAATGATTGAAATAAAAGCATATAAATATGTAGCATATCCCACAAAACGTTTATTATCTTTAGTCAATGAAGTGCTTTTCGGAACATTTTCATGTAAAAGCGAAGCAATCTATATTAACGAGAAGATTGAAGAACAGTTAAAAAAGATGAACTGCGCAGGAGATATCACTGTAGAATACACCGATATATCATATGACGAGTTATGTGACATCAGAAAAAAGATGTTTCCATACACCAATTATATCTTAAGAAGGAGGTGAAAATCATGCCAAAAACAAAGAAAGTTATTGAAAAGCAGGCAAAAGTTACAGTAGTAAAGCCGGAAATATTTAAAAACGGGATGCGCTTGTATATCCCAGCTGCCGTCATAAAGCAAATTGAAATCAGTAACGCTTATATGTTAGAAGTTGTTGACGAGAAAACGATTATTATCAGAGGTGAATAAAATGTTTGTCAGAAAAAAAGTGTGTGAAGTAGAATCAAGAGGTGTAAAGTATCATGAAATCACATTAGTGAATCAGCAGCAGGCAAAGCTTATACTTAGGCTACCGACAATTAATGAATGTCTTGCATATTCGCAGCTAAAGAATGATTTGATGAACTTTATAACGTGTGTTGATAAAGCTGAAGAAATGGGGGATAAGTTAGAAGACTATGATACCTATTAATGAATATATCATGTTAAACCACTATGAACACATGATAAATGATATCGGTCAAAATGACTTGTGGAGGTCTTACGCATGGCAAGGAAAAGAGCAAAAAAGTCAAGAGGAAAATATTATGAATCGTATAGACGCAATCGGCAGCGGATACAGCGCCTTATCAGGAGTTACGAAAAGCAAGGGTTTATCGTTGACGTCGAATTGCCAAAAATCCCAAAACGAATCACAGCAGCTTCCGTTCGCCGTCTGGAGAGAATTACTGTGCAGTCTATTAGGGAGAAAACAACCTACTTAACACCAGAGGGCGAAAGGTTATCTTACACCAAAGGAAAGCAGTATCTACGTGAGGTCGCAGCCTATCAAGATGCCATCATTGAGAATTTCGTGCACCAGATGGAAAGTTATGTGATGATGGCAACAACCGTGTGGGGCAAGAAGTCAATCGAGGAAATCACATTACCGTATATCTACCAGTGGTTAAAGTCAATGCTGAGTAACAACACCAGGCAAGAGGTCGCAGATGCGCTACAAAAGGGTCAAGCGGCTGGAGATTGGCCTGCATTAATGGAGTGTTATAAGGTTGAGTTAGTCGCAGACAAGCTAATGAGGATCGCAGAAAAACTGGAAGTGCCGCCACTGACCCGAAGTATATTAGAGGACTATGTAGACACATACGGGTACGAGTGATGTTCATACGACAATACCGCTATTTTGCAGCGGACTTTGAAACAACTGTGTATGATGGGCAGAAATACACAGAGGTCTGGTTTTCCGGTTATTGCGAACTGTTTGCTACAGATGACGCTATCAAGCTTCAGCACTCATTTGATGACTTTTGGTCAGGCATCACTAAAGAAAAAGGTAACTTGATGATTTACTTCCACAACCTAAAGTTTGACGGTTCTTTTATTATTGACTGGTTGTTCAATCATGGCTATAAATGGAACAGAACCGAAGAAAAATTTATGCACTCTAAAGAGTTCAAAGCTTCCATATCCGCAAGAGGAGCATTTTACAACTGCATTATCAAGCAGGGCAACCGATTTATTGAATTTCGTGATAGCCTTAAACTTATTCCAACGTCATTGGCAAAGATGGGGGAGTCTTTTAAAACACGGCATCAAAAATCATCGATTGAGTACACAGGTTATCGTTATGCAGGTTGTCCCACAACAGAGGAGGAAGATAGCTATATGAAAAATGATATCTATGTTTTAAAAGAAGGCTTAGAGATGATGTTTCGTCAGGGACATAGAGAAATCACTATTGGCTCATGCTGCTTGAAAGAATTCAAGTCCGGTTATGGGAAAGATGACTATGATGAGTTTTTCCCAGATTTAACAAAAGTCGATTGCCCCCCAGAATGTGGAGCACTCACAGCTGATGAATATGTCCGCAGGTCATATTCCGGCGGTATAAGTTATGTCAATACACGTTATGTCAACAAGGTCATTCACTGGGGCAGAACATACGACTATACGTCGATGTACCCATCACAGATGTCATCGGAAAGCGGTAACTACTATCCTGTAGGCAATCCCCATTGGTTTTACGGCAGCATTCCAGAGGTCGCATATAGTGAGCATCATATTTTCTTTGTCCGGTTTAAGGCAAGATTTCATGTTAAATATAATAAGATGCCGTTTATCCGCATAAGAAACAATTTAATGTATGACGCCCACGAGTTTATAGAGACAAGCGACATTAAAATAAACGGAAGATATCAGCGCTATTATGTACATAACGGTAAACGTTATGAAGCAAAACCCATATTGACCATGACCTGTGTTGATTTTAAGTTGTTTTTCGATTGTTACGATGTAAAAGATTTGGAGATACTTGACGGTTGTTGGTTTTTCTCTGAAATAGGTCTGTTTGATGGATATATGGATAAGTACAAAAAGCAGAAAGCTGAGTCAACCGGATTTTTGCGGGAGTTGGCGAAGCTATACCTAAACAACCTGTATGGCAAAGAAGCTGCGTCAGATGATTCATCATATAAAGAACCATATCTTGGTGAGGACGGCGTCGTTCATTTCACAACTATAGAGGAGCATAACAAAAAGCCGGGTTATATCCCTATCGGCTCCATGATAACATCATACGCAAGAAAAGCCCTTATTGAAGCCATCAACGCAAACTTTGATGCTTTTATCTACTGTGACACCGATTCTATGCATATGTTAAACGTCAAAGCAAAGAACATCAGAGTACACCCCACAGCCTACTGTGCGTGGAAACTCGAAGCTATATGGGAATGGGGTAGATTTACAAGGCAGAAAACATATATTGAGAAAACAGTATTTGACGGTAAACAATGGCTTAATGAGGGCGAATGGAAGATAACAGCAGCCGGTATGAATGACTATGCAAAAGAAATGTACTTACAGTTATATGAATCAGACTTTGAAAAGTTGGAAGCTTTTCATGTGGGTATGCAGATATGGGGAAAGCTTAAGCAAAAACGTATACCCGGCGGCGTTATTTTACAGGAGGATTATTATACAATGAAGCCCTTGCCAAAACGTAAAAATATCAATGAAATACTTGATATTTTAGCCGCAATATGATATTATATTAACATAGAAGTGAGGTGAGAATATGAAAGTAGAAGTTAAAAGAACACTGATTAAGTACGCTGAATCAAAGAATGGGGAAGTTGTTCAGGACGTAGAAATCATTAACAAGTCATCACGTTACGCAAAAGCACAGTTTAGAAAAGAACATAAAAACGCCTTAATTATTGGTGTTGACGAAAATACTGTGGTTGCGGATATCCCAGATGATGTAGTGGAATCTTACGTTATGACAACACCAGAAAACAAAGAAGTAGAAGAATAAGAAAAAGGAGAAGTAAAAGATGGAAAGAGAAAGAAATTATTCATGTAAGTTCAAATGGTCATATGAGGAAATCGACAAGAGAGAAATTGTCAGATTAAAGTCAAGTCTTGACGATGCCATCAGAGTTGATGAGATTGTTTCACAAAATGGACACCTTGATATTCGCCCAGTAAACGTTATCACATTTTCAATACACAATGAAAAAGTTAAACAGGGCGACAATACAGATTATGATAAGTATCTCATCTATGACGGGGACAATTTTTACTCGACGTCAAGCACTCCACTTGTCGAAAGTATGATGGACATCATGGACGATATGTCAGATTTTGATGATGACTATACCGTCCGTATTTATAAGAAGCAGGGAAAGAACATCAACGGCTTCTTAACCTGTAAACTCATGTAATTTATTTTAACCTATTAACATTTACACTATTTTGTCTGTTTATTTCAATATTAGCGCGAGCATCATGCTAGGGGCTATACACATAGCCCCTTTATTTTAGACAGGAGGAAGTCATATGATTATTATTTCAGGAGAAAGGGCAAGCGGGAAAACATCACTTATTGTTCGTGGCATTGATTTTAGTAAACTCACGATCATCGTGTATGATGAACCTACGAATTATCGTGAAATCATGGTAGCTTTTAAAGAAAATAAAATCTACCCGGATAACGTTTATTTTTTGAAAATTAAAGATTTTATGCGCAGCCTTTTACATGAAGAAAAGATAAACTCTCAAGTTATATTTTGGGATATCAGCCAAGCGTCTATGCGACCGATATATCAGAATATCAAAGAGAAAGTCAGGTGGAGTTATTGGGTGGTAGGAGTATAAAAGAAAAATGGCCAACACCCGAGCGGCTGCTGAACCGGCTCGATATCAACGGAAAACCGCCGAAAATATTCATGTGGGACGGCAACCGTTCACAGGGAAAATCCTTCAATACGAATAAATATTTTCTTGAGCGTTGGCTGAAAGACAAGGTAAAGCAGTTTTTGATATTGTTCAGATACAGCTATGAAATCACTTCAGCCCACGAGATTTTTGACGATATCATAGCTATGTATCACCCAGGTGATATCATGGAAACAAAAGTCATTGTAAAGTCATTATACTATGGCTTATACTATAACGGCGAACTATGCGGATTTGCCACAGCCCTATCAACCTGTGATAAGTTAAAAAAATATTCAGCATCTTTCCGTCTTGTGTCTGCTATCATCTTCGACGAATATCAATCAGAGACAGGAACCTATATACATAAAGAAATCCAAAAGCTACAATCAATTCATATGACTATTGCGAGAGGTGGCGGTAAGCGTGTAAGATATGTTCCGGTTTTCATGATGTCAAACTGTGTGACGCTGCTCAATCCCTATTATGTGGAGTTTGATATACACAAACGGATTAAAAAAGATACAAAGTTTTTGCGCGGTGACGGTTGGGTACTATGGCTGAACCTTGATGAGAACGCAAAGAAAGACGCTATGGAGAATTCTTTAGCATCAGTCTTTAAAAAGTCAAATTACCTTGCTTTTGCGTCAGAAAATAAATATCTTGTAGACGATGAGGTATTTATAGATGAGCCAAAAGGCAAGAGTGATTATTTGATGACCATCATCAGTGATGGAAAGTATTATTCCATGCGAAAGTATGAAAACGGTGTGTTGTATTTTAGCAACGGCTATGATAAGTTTTTTCCCGTTAAGCTTGCGGCCAAAATCAAAGACCATCGAAGCGGCACACAGCTTTTAATGCCCAACATGTATCTTGTCAAAGTTTTAAAAGAATACTACTATGCGGGGCTGATACGTTTTGATAATATCGAAAGCAAATATGTCTGCTTTGACATACTTGCAATTGACATGTACGCTGCTTAATGCTATAATATAAATATAAGGGCGATATAGACCATGACAACGTTGGAAAGTGCATGTTCAGGGGGCCGGAAGCCTATGCACGCCATTTTCACGACAGCGCAATGACGCTGACCCTGTGCGTGATGTTTGTCCACTCTATGTTCAGCCCTTTACTATTAGATAGGAGGGTTGTTTATGGACGTGAGCGCAATCATTGAATTAGTCAATAACGTTGGTGTGGTCGCAGTCGTGCTGTTCGCGTCAATGTATTACGTCAAGTACACAGGGGACAAGGCAAGAGATGAGCGGCAGCAACTGACAGAAGCACACAAAGCAGAAATGACAGAAATCACAAACGCATTGAACAATAACACGGTTGTCATGCAGAAATTATGTGACAAACTGGAAATGATAGGAGGTACATCAGATGAACGTCAATGAATTTATCAATAAACTTAAGGACATCGCGGACAACTATAAAACCGTTTACATGCTTGGGACGTTCGGTCAGCCTGTGACATCTTCGCTCGTTTCGCAGAAAGCAGTTCAGCTGCCGGGGTGGTATACAGCAGCAAAGAAAAATGAACTGAACAGGTATGTTGGAGATGGCTACTTTGCTTTCGACTGTGTCGGACTTGTTAAAGGCGTGCTTTGGGGTTGGAACGGAAACCAGTCTGATAGTCGTGGTGGCGCGGATTATGCGTCAAATGACGTTGCCGACATGAATGAAGCTAGTATGATAAACGCATGTGACAGTGTTTCAGAAAATTTTGAAAAGATTGTACCCGGTGCCTTTGTGTGGATATCCGGCCACTGTGGTGTTTATATTGGGGACAACACGGTGATTGAATGTACGCCAAAGTGGAAAAACAAAGTGTTCAGGACAGGCCTTGGAAATCGTGGGGGAAAATCAGGATTATATACAAGGACATGGAAAAAATGGGGTAAGCTGCCATGGGTAAATTATGATGACAATGAGAATGAAAAAGAGGATCCTAAAGATGAAAAACTTGTAATTGACGGTTCTTTCGGACCGGCATCAGTCAGAGCGCTTCAAAAGTATCTTGACACAGTAGTAGACGGAACGATTTCAGGGCAGCCGCTTTCACTTAAACCATATAACTACGGGCTTGTTGCGGGTGGTGTAACTGAATTTGTCAACAATGCCTACGCCGGGGGTTCGATTGTTATTGAAAAGTGGCAGGATTTGCTGTCTGACCTTGGTTATTATGACGGTGAGCTTGACGGATATCATGGGCCTGGAACCATTAAAGCAGAACAGAAAATGCTCAAGGACAAGGGTTACTATAAAGGCACCATAGATGGATATTTCGGGGAAACAACGCCAAAAGCAATGCAGCAGTTTTTGAACGATGAATTATATGGAGGTTAAAGACATGACAGGAGAAAGGCTTCAGGAAATCATTGAAAGCGTATATCCCGAACGGGACGATGATGCAAACGCTCGCATTAAAAGTGTTGTAGAAACATTTTCAGATGATGAAGTCACACAACTTAATTCGCAGCTTCAGGAAACAACAGAAAAGTTGAACCGGGTGACTTCTGAATATAACAAACGTTTTATCGAGGGCAACAAGCCACCGAAAGAAACACATGAAGAACAAGTAAAATTGCCAAAAATGTTATGGTAGAATGGAGGTAAAAACATATGCCATCAAAAACAACAACAAAACCAACATTAGAGCCAATGAACAATGAACAGGCATTATCAATGATGCGTTCAGTTGCTGCCGAACAGGAAGATTCTGACTATTTACAGAGGATTCCTGAAGTGGCACAGGCCGGACTTGACCGCGTGCAGACTTTAATTGCCACAAACTTAGACGTCATGACAGAGTTCATGAAGCTTGTCGGACGTATCGCGATGACGTTTTTTGCCAATCAGACTTATTTTAATGACTTAAGAGGTCTGAAGCGTGGCAGAATGTATACAGGTGAAAGTGCGTTGGAGTACATCGTCAACGCTGTGAAAGGATATGACTTCGACCCGGAAAAAGCACAGCAGAACATGACAAATTACGCGAAGCCGGATATCCGCTCATTGATTCACGCGCGTAACTTTAACATGCAGTACAAGACAACAGTTTTCAGAGACGACGTTGCTAGAGCCGTAGTATCTGAAAACGGTATCTACGAAATCACGCAGCAGGTCATCAATTCGCTTGGATATTCAGGCAACTTTGATGAATACCTTGCCATGAAACATGTTATTTTAAACGTCATCGAGCAGGGGCTTGGCCTATCCGTTGTCATTCCAGCGCCAACTACAGAAGACGCAAGCCGGCAGATGCTTGCAGCGATTAAGGCGTGGGGTAAAAAACTCACTTACCCGTCAACAAAGTACAACCCGCAGGGTTACGCAGGACTTGTGACTAACACGCAGACAGAAAATCTTGTACTTATCACAACGCCGGAATATGACGCATACCTTGATGTGTACGGCCTTGCACCGCTGTTCCACCTTGATGTGGCAAACATTGAGTATTCAAAAATCATTGTAGATGACTTTGGCGCCCACGATAATGTTACAGGTATTTTGGTAGACAGAAATGCCCTTATGTTCCTTGAAAACTATTGGGAGATGGAAACATGGTACAACCGTGAGGGGCGTTTCTTTAACCATTGGCTGACAATTTCCGAAGTGCTTTCATACTCACTGTTTAGAAACTGTATCATCTTCCAGACTTCCGCATCGAACGTAACAGGTATTACAGTTTCACCAGCAAAAGTAACAATGGTCAAAGGTGAAAAAAGACGTTTCACGGCGACTGTGCAGGGTGAGGGTGTTATTCCTCAGTCCGTAACATGGACGCTTTCCGGTCAGGCAAAAGACGGAACAAAAATTGACAACTATTCAGGCGAACTGACCGTCGCAGAAGATGAAACAGCTTCTACACTGACCGTAACGGCGCACTCTACACTCGCTGACGTCAGTGAAACAGGTACAGCGACTGTGACAGTGACAGACTAAACAAATTTCATAAGCCCCTCAGATGAGGGGCTTTTATTCTATAGAAAGGGTGATACAATGGGTGGTATTTATGACCTTGAGCCGGTAAGTTTAGACTTTGAACCTAACACAACTGTCTGGTTGTACTCCAACGTTAAAATCAGACGTGAGCATCAACGTTTATTTTCAAACGTGTCTGAGCAGCAAAACTATTTTACAGAGCATATTTTCACGACGTTCACAGAACAAACATACCAACGGCCGGACACGCCGTTCAGATGCCGAATGATGTATGATGATATTTTAAAATGTAATTACATTGGATTTAAAAACGGCAACTTTTCTGATAAGGTGTGGTATGGACGAATCACAAGAAAAGAATATATCAATGCTTATGATAGCGGTGAAGCAGACTGTGACATCTATTTTGAACTTGATTGCATTCAGTCATATATGTTTGACTTCACCTTTCAATCTGCTTTCGTGGAACGATGTCATCAAGATAGGTTCGACAGCAGCGGAAATCCATATATTAATGATTTACCAGAAGATATTATTACAGGGTTTGAATATGATGTGACTTATGACGCTTCAAAATCACCAGATGGACAAACTTATCTCATTGGAATATGGAGTTCAATCGCCCTGGACAGTGATTTTGGCGTTGAAAACATACCGAATAACACATATTCAGGCGGTGGATATTATGATAACGTGCCTAGTGGATTAAAGTTATACGCTGCGCCAATGGTGAAAAATGAGTCTGACCCGTTAAATTTAGATGGATTTTCAGATATAATCAATGCTTTGCAAGATTACCCATGGGTGTCGCAAGGAATACAATCTATATTCGTAATGCCTACTGGTGTGTCAGCAAGAATAACAAGTCATTTAAAAGCAGGAAAAGGAAGTTCACTAGGAGAAGAATTATTCACAATAGGTGTAGTTGATTCTTATCTTTTCACAGGTTCAGATGAAACTGAATTTTCATGGCGTGAACATGTACCATCGTATAATGAAAATAAGCTTTATAATTACCCATATTCATTTATTGAGATATTTAACAATTCTGGGTCAGCAGTTGCGCTAAAGCCGGAAAACTTTTCCACAGATGGCAACACAATTCCAGCTAATATTGCGTTTAAAACGGACGCCTGTGTCAATGGAAATGGTAGGATATCCATGTACCCAGTAAATTATAATAAAGCAAAAGATAGTGAAAACGGCGATGGATATGATAACATGGTGACGATTGGAAATTTCGCAACAACAAATATAGCCGTTGACAATTACTTATTGTATATGGCTAACAACGCAAACGCTTTTCAGGCTGCGCAAACAAACATGAACTTATCAGCCCAGCAGTCTGTTGGTAATTCAATTCTTGGTGCTGTATCAACCATTGGTCAGGCTGCTTTGTCTGGGCTTGGCGTTGGAATGGCCGCAACTATTCCAGCTGCGTTAATTTCAAGCGCGGCTCAAGTTGGAAGCGGCGCATTAAATGCAGCGATGGATTATCAAAAACAGCAAAACACATTACTAGCAGTACAAAAAGACGCCCAGTTAAATCCACCATCTATCAACAGCCAAATAGGCGGTGAGTTACTGTCCGTGTCAAATAACAGGTACAGAATAGGATATCGAGTTAAAACAGTGAAGCCGTGGATCGCTGAAATATTAGAGGACTACTTTCATGTGTTCGGAACAAAACGCCTACGGACTGAAAAGCCAAATCTGCACACACGTTCATCATTCGATTATCTGAAAATGACTAATATCATTATAGATGGTGATATACCAGAGGAACACGAAAGAATGATTAAAGATGAGTGTGCAACAGGCATATGGTTTTGGCACACAGACGATATCGGAAACTTTAGCGCAACGAACGGGGAGGTGTAAATATGCCGGAAATCGTTGATACAATTAATTGTTTAGATGATTTGCCAAAATTTATTAAATTTCAAAAGTCAAAAAAGGACAAGCAGGAACTTTTAGGCGCAGACAGGTTTTATGTCTTATTTCAGCACTACTTTTCCTTAATGTATCGCATTGCCGTTTCAATGTTTAAGTGGGATATAAACGACACAAATTTAAACATGTTCGTGCTTGAGCAGGACTTAATCAACACAGGTGTAGCTGTTATTTTTAAAGAACCGGCATTAGACCGGCTAATCTGCGCAAAAGCAATCGGGCAAGGTAACTTAGATGTGTATGGAGATTATACAGAGTATCAAGCTATCACACGGAATGGACTCGTGTACAATGGGCTTGTGCCGGGTGAAAACTGTGCTGTTGTCTTCAACAACAAGCTGCATACACCGTTGATTCAGTGCGTGTCTACTTACGCAGGAGATTTAGCACAGGCGCATCACTTAATTGAAGTCAACACAAATCAGCAAAAGTTTACCTCGGTTTTTACTTGTACAAAAGAAACAAAGAAAACATTACAGGACGCATATGCCATGATGCAGAGCGGTGTGCCCGGTATTGCTATCGACAGTGCCGTTGGTCAGCAGTTGGCACAGACACAGCTTTTTCAACCGCAGTCACCGTATATAGCTGACAAGCTTTATACACAGATACGGTCATGGTGGAGTTTATTCCTCACAAATCTTGGTGTGGACACAGTTCCATACGAAAAGAATGAACGTATGAATTCAAGTGAATCGAGTACCAACGATGAGCAAGTGCTTATTAACAGGGATTTTATGCTTGAGCCTAGAATAGTTGGGGCACAGCAGCTTAAAAATGTGTTTGGCATTGACACGACGCCACACTATAGCGCTGACACGATAGACTTTGCTTTAAAATTTATTCACTCACAAGCACACGATGAAACAATAGAACTCGCAAAGGAAGCAGGTGGAAACATTGGCAACATTTAGTTATACGGTTCAAGACTTATTGATGTTCGGACTTGATGACCCGTTGTCATTGCGTTACGATGAATTGATTGAAAAGGGAATGAATAATATATTTCGATTCTCCTACCCTATTTTTGACGAAAGCTACAGAAAACCATTACAAACAAATATTCTAAAGGCCTATCTTGACAGGGAAATTGGGCTTGAAACTCCAGAAGCCTTTGTACTGTACCTTGACGGGTGGTTTAACCGAATGATGCCTTACTACAATGATTTATATAAGTCAACACTACTTAAATATGATTTGTTTAAAAACTATTGGCAAGATGAAAAATCGACAACAACGACAGACGGAACAAACAAACAGATAGGCACACGAACATCAGACAGCACAGATGCAAGCACAACAGTTCACTCTGACACGCCGCAGGGTATTTTATCAAATAAAGCCTACGCTTCATCAGCGGATAAAAGCAACGGAACGTCAACACAAAACGACAATATATCAAACAACACAACCATTCAGAACACGGACGACTATGTTCGGCATGTGGAGGGGTACAATGGAAAAAGCTACCCGGAATTGATACTTGACTTTAGGAAAACACTTATCAGTGTGGACAACTTAATCATTGACGCACTTGCTCCTGTATTTCACGGAATATATTTATTGTAGGTGATGATATGTCTCAATGGGCAACAGGGAACAGATATCTTACAGACGAGGAAATGACAAACAATGCTGCTACGATGCTGACGGCCTTGACATCAGCAGGCTGGACAAAGAATGCGGTATGCGGCGCAATGGGAAACATGCAGTCAGAGAGCCGCATCAATCCTGGTGTATGGCAGAACTTGGCAGTCAACTGGAATTTAGGATACGGCTTTGTGCAGTGGACGCCCGCAACTAAACTGAAATCGTGGGCAGATGCAAGAGGACTTGACTATCGCTCAGGTGATACACAGGTGCAGCGTATCATATGGGAAACCGAAGAAGATGGTAGGCAATGGCTTCAAACGGCAGAATATCCGATAAGCTTCAAAGAGTTTATCGCTTCAACGGAATCACCGGAATACCTTGCAAGTGCTTTCCTGCACAACTACGAACGTCCAGCATCTTTTGATACAGAATCCACCCGGCAGCAACAGGCCCGTCACTGGTTTGATACGTTGGGCGATGGGTTCACCTTTACGCCACGGCTTGACGATACCGGTATGCAGGGTTCACCTTATTACTACTCACTCAATCCATTTTATCAATCAGGCTATGGGCTGCCTAACTGTACTTGTTATGCATGGGGCAGGCGGTATGAAATCACGGGTGAAGCACCTCAAACCTCATTAGGTAACGCTAATGGGTGGTGGGACTATAATCAGGCTAATGATGTTTATCCATCAGGGCAGGAGCCGAAAATCGGCGCTATCGCTTGTTATGATTATGAACCGGGTGGACATGTGGCAATCGTGGAACAGATTAATGAAGATGGCAGCGTGGTTATGTCTAACAGTGGTTATGGTTCACAGACATACTTTTATCTTACCACTTCCACAGCAGCGCAGGACTATATGCAGCCGGGTTACTTTCCGGAAGGAGCACGCTTTGAGGGTTTCATCTATCTGCCGTTTACCATCACACCGGGTGGCGGCAGCGGGGGAAGTACGACAGGTGCACAGATTCATCACATTGAAATGAAAAATCAAGCGTCTATGAAAGTTGTATTTAAGAATGAAAGTGTGCAAACGTTTGTTCGGTCAAACGGCGGGATATGGATTCCAAAAAGCACTTGACAATCATGTGATGCTGCGGTACAATATAATTGTACTTAGGTATGAAGAGCATTTTTCCAAATCGTCAACATGAAAAAATATTGGATAGGTATTGCGCCTATCCAATATTTATGTTATAATATAATTGGTTTTCATTTAACTTCCTTTACGGTTGAATACTGTACATGGAAATTTTCTCCAGCTTACCCGGAAACGTGTTTAGAGCTTGCATGTTTCCGGGTTTTGTGCTATAATAAGGGTATAGGAATATTGCCATTTCTATAGTGTACCTCTCTTGTGAAGGCCGGGCGTATTGACCCGGCCAAAATTATATGAATGGAGTGATTTTATGAGTAATTGCAGCTGCACACCGTTTTTTACAGAATTTTATAGATGGTGCGAAAGATACGTTCCGTTATACTGGAATACTGGGTTAAGTACTGACCAGAACATATCAAATATGTGTAATATACTTGACAGACTGATTTGCTTTGATAAACAGTTATGCTTAGCTTGGGAAGAATTTAAAGATGAATTTAACACAAACCTTAATGAAACTATTAATAATATATTAAATCAGTGGTTAAAAGACGGAACAATAAAAGATATAATTAATAATGCTTTTACATTTCCGTCATTATCAAGCGAACTTTTAAACGGTGGTAAAAAATTATTGATGCTTGGTGATTCTATAGCCAATGGTTATGGTTGGTGGACATCTAATAAAACTGATGAAAATGATGGTATTTTCGCTATATGGCGTAAAAAATACCCAAACAACACTTATAAAAATATCGCCGTAAATCAAACAACGCTTGCAATAAACACGGACGGAAAACCAACTATTTCTCAACAGTTAGCGCAAATAACAGAATCAGACTATGACTATGCTTTTCTTATTTGCGGAATAAATGATCAATCTTTAGCCGCTAGTAATAAGATTAAATTCGGTGTGATGGAAACATCTTACCAAAATCCAATAGAAAACGATTATACAACAACCTTAAGAGCGTTAATATCCACTATAAATGCACTTCATTCGCGGGCTTCAAACGTTGTGTATATCATACCGCCAACAACTTATTTTAACGTAGACATGTCGTTTGATTTATTCAAAACATTAGCATACACCGCAAGTAGACACGGCGCAATTACTATTAATATGCAAAACATTTACTTTGATTATTCTAGCGATTATGGTAAAAAAATGCTGCATGATTCAGTACACCCAAATAAAGCGGGATATACAGCAATGGAACAATATTTAATAAATTATAAACAATTTATGCAAAATAATATGTTAAGGGGAAAATGTGTATATACAGTTGGTGATTTTGACGTGAGTTCACTTGAAAAAGTAATATTATCGTGCTTATCGTTTGTTAAAAATAATCAAGAACAATTTAATGAAACAATAATTTCAAATGATTTCATTGTACTCGCTGAACAATCCCCACGTTTTGGCGTGTTTTGTCATGTAAATTATATATATGGCGGTAATAAAGAATTTATTTTCCGAGTGACTAATTTAAATAACACAGAAATTATGATACAATGGAACAAAACCTTAAGTAGAGCCATATTTATGGGTATTAATAGCCATTCGTGTCAATGGTCTATGATTGGCAGTGTTAATAGCATTAATGATATATCAATTCCAGGTGATTACATTTTATTACCACAAAATGACGTTGAATTGCTTGTTACTAAAATTGGATTTAATAATTCAGGCGTTGGAATATGGTGTCACTGTGATATTACTGTTACACAAAATGTTTATGAATCAAATGAAACAATAGGAATACAAAAAAGCTATAAACTATCGCAAAGAACATCAAATATTTTTGCGATTTATACTATAACACTTGGGTATGAAGACGGCGAATGGACAAGTGCTGAACAAATTTGTAAATATGAGGGGTCGATAATATGAATTTATGTGATTTAAACTGCTTAACCTGCTGTGACCTTAAATGGCTTCAAAGAAAATTTAATGACATTAACAAAAAAGATTAGTGATGTCCAAAAAAACACAAGACGAAATCAACGCATATATATTTAAATTATTAAAAGAAAACAGTGTTGACATCGAAAACACTTTTAAAAATTACTATGCGTTGAATGAAGAGGACTACACTAAAACTTTGACAAGTGAAGATGATATCAATACGCTTGAGCCGGGAACGTATAAGATTGTTAAAACGGATATGCCGCAGAATGCGCCGACTGGGATTGCATCTTCGGAATATGATGGAACTTTAATAATATCGAATTCATATGCGTTGTTTAAAATGGATTTGATGTATTACCGTACTAAAACATCTGATGAAACATGGACAGAGTGGAAACAGGTTGCTTTTATGAGTGATGTTCCTAGTTTAGTGGGCTATGCTACGCAAGAGTGGGTTAATGAACAGATTCAGGGCGTGACTGGTGAGAGTGTGACAGCAGAGTGGGTAAAGGCAAATTATAGTGCCATAAATCGTAGTCAATATATTCATATAGAAAAAACACAGATTTAAATAATATTTTAACACCGGGAGTATATCAGACATCAAATACAATTCTAACACTACTTAATAGACCAGATGGAGTGACTGCAAATTGTGCTACTATAATAGTTTTTAACTCTTGCTATAGCAATACACTATTTCAATTTTACATTGAAAGTAACACAAATAACATATGGTCCAGATTTTATAAACCAACTTTGTGGAAAAGTTGGAAAAAATACGCACTTTCATCAGAACTTGTGGGGTATGCTACGCAAGCGTGGATACAGGAAAATTTCCAGTCAAAATAATTTTATGCTCACAACAACTTGCACCAAACATAATTTTTTGTGAAATATTTATATATTAAACTTTTTTCCAAAAATCGAGGGCAAGTTGTTGTGTAC
>ERZ1090880.697-NODE-697-length-17714-cov-42.498216_pt1 | contig 17714 bp, 19 predicted proteins | sample MGYA00478471_ERZ1090880 | MGnify/ENA primary metagenome ERZ1090880 (study PRJEB33644, sample SAMEA5815734) | chicken gut metagenome | biome: Chicken; feature: Gastrointestinal Tract; material: Caecum | place: Ireland | collected 2019-01-01 | study: A study of the... | reverse complement strand
GAGATCCTGGCCTACAAGGTGGACGAGGCCCTCTCCAAGTGCAAAAAGGAGATCGGCAAGGACGAGAAGAACCGCGTCAAGACCGACCTTGCCAACCTGCGCCGCTGCATCCGCAAGGACCACCCCGAAAAGATGAACGACGCCGAGGAATCCGCCCTCCGCGCCGCCAAAGAGACGCTGGAAGCCAGCGCCAGCCACCTGATGGTTCTCTACACCCAGCAGACCGGCCAGGACGGCTCGGACGGGGAAACGCTCTGAGCCCTCTCCGGCCCTGCGGGCTGGGGTGCGCCTGCCGGTTGCCCTCTCCGTCACGGCGCTGAAGCGCCGCGCCACCTCCCCCGCACGCGTGGGAGGTAGCCCTCTCCGTCATGTCGCTTCGCTCCATGCCACCTCTCCCGCACGCGGGAGAGGCTAACGTAACCTGTAGGTTTCGGCCTCCCACGTTTACGGGGGAGGTGGCCCGCAGGGCCGGAGAGGGCCCATACCGGGAGGAGGTGAAAAAGCAATGTCACCCACCATTATGGTTGGGGCCGGCATGGTCCTGACCGTCGTTATGAACCTGCTGCGGTGCGGCTGCTACCTGGCCGTCATCCTGGCGTGTATCAAGTATCTGCGCAAAAAGTAAAAACATCCGTCCCGGCGGCCTGCCGGGCGGATGCCCTCTCAGTCACAGGCCCCTGACGGGGCGCTGTGACAGCTCTCCCGCACGCGGGAGAGCCAAAGATGAATCTTTAGGCTGCATTTGCCTCCCACGCGTGCGGGGGAGGTGGCACGGCCGAAGGCCGTGACGGAGAGGGCAATATAGAAAAACGCCCGGCGGGACATTTCCTGCCGGGCATTTCTTTTTGCGTTATAACATTTTGGAGAGGAACGCCTGCAAACGCGGGTTCTTGGGGTGGGCGAACAGCTCCTCGGGGGGCTCGTCCTCCTGGATGACGCCCTCGTCGATGAAGATGACCCGGTTGGACACCTCCCGCGCAAAGCCCATCTCGTGCGTCACCACCAGCATGGTGATGCCGGTGTGGGCCAGCTCCTTCATCAGGGCCAGCACCTCGCCCACCATCTCGGGGTCGAGGGCCGAGGTGGGCTCGTCGAACAGGATGACGTCGGGGTCCATGGCGAGCGCCCGCGCGATGGCGATGCGCTGCTGCTGGCCGCCCGAAAGGCTGGCCGGGTAGGCGTCCGCCTTGTCCGACAGGCCCACACGAGCCAGCAGCTCGTCGGCCCGCCTGGAAGCCTCCTCCTTGCTTTTCAGCTTGAGCAGGACGGGGGCCATCTCCAGGTTCTGCTTGACGGTCATGTGGGGGAAAAGGTTGAAGTGCTGGAACACCATCCCCATCTTCTGGCGCAGCTTGTCGATGTGGGCGTCATCCACTTTGGCGCCCTCAAACTGGATGGTGCCGCCGGTGGGTTTTTCCAGCCGGTTGAGGCACCGCAGGAAGGTGGACTTGCCGCAGCCCGAAGGGCCGATCAGGCAGACCACGTCGCCGCGGTAGATGTCGATGTCGATCCCCTTCAAAACGTCCAGGGTGGGGGTCAGGCCCTTGTAACCCCGCTTCTTTTCGCCGCCGTAGGTCTTTTTCAGGCCCCGGACCTCGATGATCTTTTCTCTTTCAGCGGTCACTGCGCGCCAGCCTCCCTTCCATATAACTCAGCAGTTTTTCCAGGAACAGCACCAGCACCAGATACATCAGCGCCACCGAGATGTAGGGGAAGAAGGCGCTGTAGGTGCGGCTGCGGACGATGTCGCCGGCCTTGGTCAGGTCCTGCAGGGCGATGTAGCCGCTGATGGAGGTCTCCTTCAGCAGGACGATCACCTCGTTGCCCAAAGCGGGCAGGACGTTCTTGACGGCCTGGGGCAGAATGATCTTCCAGGTGGCCTGGGTGTAGTTGAGGCCCAGGCTGCGGGCGGCTTCCATCTGTCCCGGAGGGATGCTCATGATGCCGCTGCGGAAGATCTCGGCCACATAGGCGCCGCTGTTGATGCCGAAAGCCAGGATGGCCACCGGCACCTTGTCGATCTTGACCGAGCCGAAGATGATGAAGTACATGATCAGCAGCTGGATCATGGTGGGGGTGCCGCGGATGACGGTCAGATACAGCTTGCACAGCGCGTTCAGGATGCGCAGGTGGCCGGTCTGGTCGTGGGTGGTGCGGATGTATGCGATGATGAAGCCCAGCACCACGCCCAGCGCCGCCGCCGCAAAGGCGACGGTCAGGGTGGTCTTGAGGCCGTTCAGGAACAGCAGGTACCGCTGTTCGGTGATGAAGGTGGCGGTAAACTCACTGACAAGCTCCGCCCACAGGTTTTGGAAAAATGCCATGGAATTCCCTCCTTGCGGGGCAGATGGGGTGGACGAGGCGGATATACATAAAAAACTGAATTTTTATGCATATATGCACAAAGAGAAGGGACAGAGCCGGCATAGAACCTGCTCTGTCCTCTGCAACTCTTATCAAACCACAAAAACCGCGGTTTGTAAAGAGGTTTTTTCAAATCCGTCCGGGCAAGCCGGCGTATGCGTACAGCCTGGCCGCCCGGGGAAAGAGGGCGCGTGCACGCAGAAACGGGCCTGCCCCGAAGAAGCAAGCCGGAGGCTTACTTCAGAACGATGATGTTCTGGGCGGCGGTGCAGTAAGTATCGGTGAAGTCGATCTGCTCCTGACGCTCGGGGGTGACGGTCATGCCGGCCATGCCGAAGTCGGCCTTGCCGCTGTTGACGGCGGCGATGATGGAGTCGAACTCCATGTCCTCGATCTCCAGATCGTAGCCCAGCTTGTCGCACAGGGCCTTGGCGAACTCGGCGTCGATGCCCACGACCTCGCCGTTCTCGATGTACTCATAGGGGTCGAAGGTGGCGTTGGTGGCCATGACCAGGGTGCCGTTGGGGTACTCGGTGCCCTCGGGAGTGACGTAGCCGGTGGCGCCCTCCTCCTTGGCAATGTACTTGTTCAGGATGGCGTCCAGGGTGCCGTCCTCTTTCAGCTCAGCAATGGCGCCGTTCAGGGCCTCGGTCAGCTCGGGGTTGTCCTTGCTGACGGCGATGGCGTAGCTCTCCTCCTTGTAAGCGGTGTCCAGCATGGTCAGCTTGTCCTCGTTGGCGGCCACGAAGTTCTTGGCCACCTGGTCGTCGATGCAGACGGCGTCGATCTTGTTGGTCAGCAGGGCCTGCACAGCGTCGGCAGCCTTGCTGTACTGCTCCACGCCGGCCAGGTTCAGGCCGTCGGCCTTGCCCACTTCCTCGCTCATCATCAGGTCGCCGGTGGTGCCCAGCTGGACGCCGACGGTCTTGCCGTTCAGGTCCTCCAGGGTCTGGATGGCCTGGGTGGAAGCCTCGCTGGCGGCAGTGGAAGCGGCGCTGCTGGCGGTGCTGGAAGCGGAAGCTGCGGTGGAAGAGCTGGTGCTGGAGCAGGCGGTCAGGGCCAGGGCGGCGGACAGACCGACAGCTGCCAGAAAGCTGCGGCGGGTGATCTTCTTCATATTCATACACTCCTCTTAGATCTGCAATAGACAAACAAGCAGGGGGGCGGGCGCGCCGTCCCCGGCCGCAAACAGACGATGCGGCGTGCAGCCGGGCCTCTTCCCGGCGACAACCTGTAGTATAGTTTGTACAAATGTAAATGTCAAGTCTTGTGCAGAAAAGCAGGCCAAATTGAAACCGAATTGAGATAACTTATGCAAAATTCTCCAATATTCGGCGCATATATGCAAAAATCCCCCGCCCGCACGCGCGGACAGGGGACGAAGGCTCAGACAAAGCGCGCGATGTCGGCGGCGGCCCGCTTGGGCACGCAGTAGTCGCGGTTTTCGTCCAGGTAGTACTTCACGCCGGTGGCCTCGGTCAGGGGGACGACGCGGGAGGCGTGGGCGGGGTAGCCCAGGGCCACCATGCTGTGCAGCTTTTCGTTTTCCGAAAGGCCCAGCAGTTCGGTCAGCCGGGGCCGGTCGATGGCCCCCATGATGCAGCTGCCCACCCCCTTGGCCCAGGCGGCCAGGGTCAGGTTGGCCAGCGCGATGCCGGCGTCGGTGTCCTTGTCGCCGGGGATGGAGGCATCCTGGACCACGGCCACGAACAGGACGGGCTGTTCACCGGGCTTCGGCACACCCTGCTCGGGGGGCAGGTAGGCCGCCCATTTGACCAGGGGCTGGACCTTAGCCACCATCGCGGGGCTCTGGACCACCACCAGGCGGATGGCCTGCCGGTTGGCCCCGCAGGAGGACAGGCGCACCGCCTCCACCATGTCGGCCACGACACCGGCGGGCACCGGCTTTTGCAAAAAGCGGCGGTAGGTGCGGCGGCCGGCGAGCAGTTCCATGATATCCATTCAGCATTCTCCTTTCGCTTCACGCAGCAGGTCGGCCAGACTGCGGACGGTCCGCCCGCCCCGGCCGGTGACGGTCTCGGCGTGCAGCAGCGAGGAGAGGACGCTCTCCTCCACGCATTCGGCCGCGGCCCGGAAAAACAGGTCGATCCGGTCCTCGTGGATGGCCTGCAGGGCTACAACGTCCCCCTGCGGGTAGTGGGGGATGCGGTACCCGGTGGAAAAGGCGATGACGATCTCCCCGCTGCCGTTGCCGCAGTAAGAGCCGGTGCGGCTCAGGCCCACGATGGCCCGGCGGGCCACCCGGCCCAGCTGGCGGCAGGTGAGAGGGGCGTCGGTGGCCAGCACCGTGATGATGGACCCCCGGTCCTGGTGGGGCGGGACGCTGGCGGCCAGCCGCTCCCGGATGGGGACGCCCGCCAGGATCAAATCGTCAAAGCGGGCGTGGTTGGAGAGGACCAGCGCCCCCAGGTGATAGGCCCGGCCGTCCAGTTCCAGCCGGCGGGAGGCCGAGCCGATGCCCCCTTTCAGCCCGTGGCAGCGCATCCCGCGGCCGGCCCCCACCGCGCCCTCGGCAAAGTCGGCGCGGCAGTCGGCCAGGGCGGCCCGGGCGTGGGCCTCGGTGACGTGGAGGCCCCGGATGTCGTCAAGGCCGCTGTCGTTGCACTCGCACACCACCGGGTTGACGCTGCCGGTGGTCTCGCAGATGTCGGGGCACAGCGCCAGCATATGGCGCACCAGGGCGTCGTACACCGTGCCCACGCTCAGGGTGTTGGTGAACAGGATGGGCGTCTCCAAAGTGCCCAGCTCCTGGATCTGGACAAGGCCGGTGGTCTTGCCAAAGCCGTTGATGACGTGGGCCGCCGCCGGCACTTTTTCGTGAAAGAGATCGCCGGGGTGGGGCAGAAGGGCGGTGACGCCGGTCTGCACCTCCCCGTCGGCGAGGGTGCAGTGGCCCACCGTCACCCCCGGCACGTCGCTGATGAGGTTGCGGGGTCCGTGGGGCAGGCTGCCCACAGTAAAGCCCCAGCTTGCTTCAATGCCCATAAGAATATACCTCCCGGTAAGCTGTTACGGCGTGGCGTCGTTCAGAGTGTCCAGGTCGTAGGGGGTGTTCTGGTAGACGTAGTAGTTCAGCCAGTTGGAATAGAGCAGGTGGGCGTGGGCCCGCCAGCGAAAGACCGGCGGCTGGGACGGGTCGTCGCCGGGGTAGTAGTTTTTCGGGGGCGCGATGGGCAGCCCCCGGGCCACGTCCCGGCGGTATTCGGCGTCCAGGGTCAGCTTGTCGTACTCGGGGTGCCCGGTGACGAAGATCTGCCGGCCGTTCTCGGTGCTCAGCAGGTAGGGGCCTGCCTCATCGCTGGCGGCCAGGATGCGCAGGGCCGGGCACCGGGCGATGTCCTCCTCGCACACGCCGGTGTGGCGGCTGTGGGGGGCGTAGAACACCTCGTCAAAGCCGCGGACCAGCGGGTTCGACGGCCGGGTGACCCGGTGGGGGAAGATGCCGAACATCTTTGCGGGCAGCAGCTGCTTGCGCACCCCATAGTGGTGGTACAGCCCCGCCTGCGCCCCCCAGCAGACGTGGAGGGTGGAGTAGACGTTGGACTTGGAGTAGTCCATGATCTCGCACAGCTCGTCCCAGTAGTCCACCTCCTCGAAGGGGATGGTCTCCACCGGCGCGCCGGTGATGATCATGCCGTCGAAGCGGCGGTTTCGCACCTCGTCGAAGGTCTTGTAAAAGGCTTCGAGGTGGGCGGCGGAGACGTGGGTGGCCGCGTGGCTGGCCGTCTGCAGCAAGGTCATGTGCACCTGCAAAGGGCTGTTGGCCAGCAGCCGGGCGATCTGCGTCTCGGTGGCGATCTTGGTGGGCATCAGGTTGAGGATGGCGATCTCCAGCGGCCGGATGTGCTGGGACAGGGCCCGCTCCCGGTGCATGACGAAGATGTTCTCCGCGTACAGCGCGTCGTAGGCGGGCAGGGTCTTGGGGATGATGAGGGGCATGGCAGGTTCCTTTCAAAGCCCTCTCAGTCAGCTGCGCTGACAGCTCCCCCGTACAGGTGGGAGCCTAAGAGGTGTGGTTTGCAATACGCTCCGGGCAGCCTCCCCCGCCTGCGGGAAAGGCGGCCCGAAGGGCCAAAGAGAGATCAGACTTTTTCCAGGGCCTGGGCGATGTCGGCGATTAGGTCCTCGCTGGACTCCAGGCCGCAGCTCATGCGGACCAGCTCGGCGGGCACGCCGGCGGCCTTGAGCTGCTCGTCATTCATCTGGCGGTGGGTGCTGGAAGCCGGGTTGAGGCAGCAGGTGCGGGCGTCGGCCACATGGGTCTCGATGGCGGCCAGCCGCAGCGACTTCATAAAGGCGCTGGCGGCTTCGCGGCCGCCGGCCAGGCCGAAGGACACCACGCCGCAGCTGCCGTTCGGCAGGTACTTCTGGGCCAGGGCGTGGTAGGGGCTGGATTCCAGCCCGCAGTAGTCCACATAGGCCACCTTGGGGTGCTTTTCGAGGAAGCGGGCTACCGCCAGGGCGTTTTCGCAGTGGCGGGCCATACGGACATGGAGGCTCTCCAGGCCCAGGTTGAGGATGAAGGCGTTCTGCGGGGACTGGCAGCAGCCGAAGTCCCGCATCAGCTGGGCGGTGGCCTTGGTGATGAAGGCGCCGCCCTGGCCGAACCGCTCGGCGTAGGTGATGCCGTGGTAGCTCTCGTCGGGGGTGGTCAGGCCGGGGAACTTGTCGGCGTGGGCCATCCAGTCAAAGTTGCCGCTGTCCACGATGGCGCCGCCCACACCCGCGCCGTGGCCGTCCATATACTTGGTGGTGGAGTGGGTGACGATGTCGGCGCCCCACTCGATGGGCCGGCAGTTGACCGGGGTGGGGAAGGTGTTGTCCACGATCAGGGGCACGCCGTGGGCGTGGGCCGCTTTGGCAAACTTTTCAATGTCCAGCACGGTGAGGGCGGGGTTGGCGATGGTCTCGCCGAACACGGCCTTGGTGTTGGGGCGGAAAGCGGCGTCCAGCTCTTCCTCGGTGGCGGTGGGGGAGACGAAGGTGACGTCGATGCCCATTTTGGCCATGGTGACCGAGATCAGGTTGAAGGTGCCGCCGTAGATGGTGGAGGAGGAGACGATGTGGTCCCCGCACTGGCAGATGTTGAACAGGGCCAGGAAGTTGGCGGCCTGCCCGCTGGAAGTCAGCATGGCGGCAGTGCCCCCTTCCAGGGCCGCGATCTTGCGGGCCACGGCGTCGCAGGTGGGGTTCTGCAGGCGGGAATAGAAGTAGCCGTCGGCCTCCAGGTCGAACAGCTTGCCCATGTCCTCGCTGGTGTCGTACTTAAAGGTGGTGGACTGGATGATGGGGATCTGGCGGGGCTCGCCGTTGCCGGGCGTGTAGCCGCCCTGTACGCAGATGGTATCGCGGTTCATAGTAAAGTCTCCTTTCATGGCCCTGCCCTCTCAGCAGAGGGGGCGGTTTATTTTCTCAATCTCTTGTCGCTGTGGGTGGCGATGGCGGTGCCGATGGTCTGGAACAGCTGCACCAGCACGATCAGCAGCACGACGGCCACCAGCATGATGCCTGCCTGGTAGCGGTAGTAGCCGTAGGAGATGGCCACTTTGCCCAGGCCGCCGCCGCCGATGGCGCCCGACATGGCCGAATAGCCCAAAATGGTGGTCAGGGCGGTGGTCATGCTGGAAACAAGGCTGGGCATACTCTCGGGGATCATCACCTTGGTGATGATCTGCAGGGGGGTGGCGCCCATGCTCTGGGCGGCCTCGATGACGCCGGCGTCCAGTTCCCGCAGGCTGGTCTCCACCAGGCGGGCCACAAAGGGGAAGGCCGCCGCCACCAAAGGCACGATGGTGGCGTTGGTGCCCACCGTCGTGCCGACGATCAGCCGCGACAGGGGGAACACGCAGATCATCAAAATCAAAAAGGGGATGCTGCGCAGGATGTTGATGACAAAGTTCAGCGCGTGCATCAGCCAGCCGGGCAGGGGCAGGACGCCGTCCTTATCCCCGGCCACCAGCAGCACGCCCAGGGGCAGCCCCAGCACCAGGGCAAAGGCGGTGGAGAGGACGGTGATATAGAACGTCTCCCACACCGCAAAAGCAAAATCCATAGCGGTCACAGGCCGGTCACCTCCTCTACCGTCACGCCGGGCTGGGCGCGGATGTATTCCGTCGCCCGGCGGGCCTCGTCCACATCGCGGGGCAGCCGCAGCAGCATGCTGCCAAAGCACTTCTGGTTCAGATCGCGGGTGTCGGCGCTCAGCACGCTGACCAGAATGCCCGTCTCGGCGGCCAGGCAGGCCACCAGGGGCTTTTCGGTGGAAGAACCGTTGAAGGTCAGGCGGATGACGTGGTCGTCCGGCGCGAAGGAGGCCAGTTCACGGGAGGAGCGGCCCCCGCTGGGGGCGACCAGGCGCCGGGCCGCGGCGGTCTTGGGCCGGGCAAAGATCTCCTGCACCGTGCCTTCCTCCACCACCTGGCCGCCGTCCAGGATGGCCACCCGGTCGCAGATGGCCTCCACCACGCTCATCTGGTGGGTGATGACCACCACCGTGATGCCCAGCTTCTGGTTGATCTCGCGGATCAGGCTGAGGATGGAGCGGGTGGTGTCGGGGTCCAGGGCGCTGGTGGCCTCGTCGCACAGCAGCACCTTGGGGTCGGTGGCGAGGGCGCGGGCAATGGCCACCCGCTGGCGCTGCCCGCCCGAAAGCTGGGCTGGGTAAGCGCCGGCCTTGTCGGGCAGGCCCACCGTCTGCAGCAGTTCCCGGGCGCGCTTTTCGGCGTCGGCCTTTTTGACGCCGGCCAGCTCCATGGGGAAACAGACGTTGGCCAGGCAGCTGCGCTGCATCAGCAGGTTGAACTGCTGGAAGATCATGGCGATCTTCTGCCGGCGCTGGCGCAGCTGGGCGGGGGTCAGGGCCTGCATCTCGGTGCCGTCGATGACCACCTCGCCCTCGGTGGGGCGTTCCAGCAGGTTGATGCAGCGCACGAGGGTGCTCTTGCCTGCGCCCGACATACCGATGATGCCGTAGATCATCCCGTCGGGAATGGTCAGGTTGATGTCCCGCAGCGCCTGGACGGCGCCGTCCTTCATCTGGAAGGTCTTGGACAGATGTTTCAGTTCGATCACAGCGGGTGTCCTCCGGTGTCTATCAGCCCTGGATGGGGTCGAGGCTGGTCTGCTTGCCGCCGTAGATGCCCATGGGCTCGACGTGGATGCCGGCGACGGTGACCAGGTGGGTGCCGTTCTGCTCGTTGAAGTCGTCCAGGTACGGCTGATGCTGGAAGTAGTTGGTGTCCACGGTGCCGTCCTCGACCACGTTGTTGGGGATGATATAGTCGTCGTACTCCTGGATATCGAGGGTGATGCCCTTGGCCTCGAGGATGGGCACGCAGACTTCCAGCACTTCGCAGTGGGGGGCGGGGGTGGCGGCGCAGCTGACGGTCTGGCCGGCCAGGGCGTCGTAGTCCACCTCGGGGTCGTAGCCGTCGGTGGGGTTCTCCACCACCGACACCACCGCGCCGCCGTACTGCTCCAGCATGAAGTCCTTCACCTGCTGGCTCTCGAGGGCGGCGGCCAGGGCCCTGATGAGGGGCTGGTTCTCATTGCCCTCCTTGCACACCAGCACGTTGACGTAGCTGGAAGTGCCGTCCTCCATGGCCAGGGCCTGGGTCATGGGGTCCAGCCCGGCGGCGATGGCGTAGTTGGAGTTGATAACGGCGTAGTCCTCGTCCTGCAGGACGTTGGGCACCTGGGCGGCCTCCACCTCGTCGATGGTGATGTTGTGGGGGTTGTCCGCGATGTCGTTCTTGGTGGCGGTGATGCCGGCCCCTTCCTTCAGGGTGAAGAAGCCGTTCTTCTCCAGCAGCTGGAGGGCGCGGGCCTCGTTGGTGGTGTCGTTGGGGACGGCCACATGGAAGTTGGCGCTGCTGCCCGTGCCGCCCGAGCAGGCGGACAGGGCGGCGGCCGCGGCGGTCAGGCCGGCGGCTTGCAGGAATGCGCGGCGAGAGATCTTGTTCATAGCAAAGCTCCTTTTTGTATCCATTGTTGTTCCATGCTTCGTGTGTATAGACGGAAAGGGAAGAAAAAAGCTCCCGTCCCCACAGGTATAAAACACCTGCAAGGACGGGAGCTGGAATGCTTCCGTGGTACCACCTTGGTTCGCCGGCCTCTTGCGGGGCGCGGCCTCAGCGCTGCGGCGGGGCGCAAAGGGCCCGCGTACAGCCGGACGCTGTAACGGGCGCACCCGTCGCAGGCTTGCGGCTCTTGCCTCTCGCCCGCGCAGCTCCAAGACCATTTTCAGCCCCCTGTTCCCCGCCTGCTTCCACCATCCAGGCTCTCTGGTTGGGGTCAATGCGAAGGCCTACTCTTCTCTTCACAGCCAATTTTGTGATATCGTGTTTTATTGTAGCCCGCCCGGGGCGATTTGTCAAGGCTTTTTCTTGCGCGGGGGCAGGGGCAGGCCCAGCACCAGCGAGATGCCGATGGCCAGCGCCGCCGCGATCTTGACCGTCTCGGCGGCCGTGGCGGCCATCTGCAGGTTATCGTTCTGGATAAAGTAATAGGCGGTGTAGTAGATGCCCGCCCCCGGCACCAGCGGAAAGATGCCCGACAAAAGGAACACCGTCACCGGGGCCTTGAGCCAGATGGCGAACAGCCGCGCCAGCAGCGTCAAAGGGATGACGGCCAGGAGGTTGGCGGTCACGGCCCCGACGCCCAGCATGACGGCCAGCTCGTAGGCGAGCCAGCCCACCGCGCCGGTGGCGGCGCAGGCTAAGTAACACTTGCGGGGGATGCCGAACAGCATCCCAAAGCACAAAGTGCCCACCCCGCCCAGCAGGAACTGCCGCAGCAGCTCGAAAAACTGCGCGCCCGTCATAGCACCGTCACCCCCGTCAGCAGGGTGTGCATCCGCAGCACAAGGCCGGCCCCGCAGGCCAGGCAGGCCGCCACCAGCACCGCGTCGATCAGCCGGATGGTGCCCGAGAGGTAATCGCCCCGGACAAAGTCCCGGATGGACATGGTAAAGGCGACGCCGGGGGTCAGGATCATCAGCGCGCCGATGGCCGCATGGTTGACGCTGGCGGCCAGCACCCCGCTGGCCAGAATGCACACCAGGGTGATGAGGGCCGCGCCGGTCAGTTTGAGAAAGAGGGCGGGCAGGCGCCGGCACACCCACAGGTAAATGCTGACGATGCAGCCCGCCAGGGCGGCGGCGGCTGCCTCGCCCGGCCCCCCGCCGAACATCAGGGCAAAGGCCGCCGACCCCACCGTCCCGCTGAGGACCTGGGCCGCCGGCCGGGGAAAGGGGATGCGCCGGGCCGCCGCCAGCTGCAGCTCGGCCTCGTCCAGGCCCACCCGGCCCTCGGCCAGCTCGCGGGAGAATTCGTTCACCGCCGCCACCCGGCCCAGATGGACGGTGCGGGAAGGAACGTTGCGCACCTCGCTGATCTCGGCGGTGCCCGCCGACGCGAAGATGCCGTTGGTCAGCACATAGACGTGGAACTCCCGCAGGTGGAGGCTGCGGGCCATGATCTGCATGGTCTGTTCGACCCGGAACACCTCGGCCCCGTTTTCCAGCAGGGTCTGCCCTGCCGCCATGATAAAGTCCATGATCCGGCGGCGCTGTTCGCCGTCCGGGTGCAGCTGGATATCAGCCATCGTTTTTGTCCTCTCAGTCTTGCTTGGTCCGCCGGTGTCCGGCCGCTTCCGGTCCGCCGCGCCGGCGGGGCGGGCGCTTTTTGACCGTGTAGCCAAAGGTGCCCAGGCACCGGCCCAGGGCGCGGTATTCCCCGTGGCTGTAGGCGATCAGCCGGGCGCGGTCCAGGCAAAGGCGGCCGTCGCCGTCCAGCAGGTCCTCGTCCACCATCACCCCCGCCACCTCGGCCAGAAACAGCTCGTGGCTGCCCAGCGGGATGGTCTGGGTCACCCGGCACTCGAGGGCCAGGGGGCTCTCGGCCAGGATGGGGCAGTCCGGGTGGACCGCGCCCGGCTGGGCGTGCAGGCCCAGGGCGGCGAATTTGTCCACGTCCCGGCCGCTCTTGACCCCGCACCAGTCCACCGCCCGGACCAGCGCCTCGGTGGGCAGGTTGACGGCGAACAGGCCGCTCGTTTTGATCAGGCCGTAGCTGTACCGCTCGGGCCGCAGGCTGATGGACACCATGGGCGGCCGGGTGCAGACGGTGCCCGCCCAGCCCACCGTAATGAGGTTGGGCTTTTCCATGCCGCCGCAGGACACCAGCACCGGCGGTACCGGGTTCAAAAGGGCCGAGCCCTTCCAGCTTTGTTTCGTCATCCGTGGTACTTCCTTTCGTAGGGGGCCCAGGTCCGCTCGCTGATGATATAGCGGGGCCGGGCCTTGGTCTCCATATAGATCTTGCCGATATATTCGCCGATCACCCCGAGGCAGACCAGCTGGATGCCGCCCATCAGGCAGACGATGCAGACGGTGCTGGCCCAGCCGGCCACCGTGCTGCCCATGAGGGCCCCGATGAAGGCCCACACCACCCCGATGAAGCTGAGGATGCTGAACAGCATCCCGATGCCGGTGATGAGCCGGATGGGCTTGTTGGAAAGGCTGGTGATGCCGTCAAAGGCCAGCGCCAGCATTTTGGAAAGGGGATAGTGGCTCTCGCCGGCCAGCCGCTCGTGCCGCTCGTAGGCCACGGTATCGCTGGCAAAGCCCACCAGCGGCACCATCCCCCGCAGGAAGATGTTCACCTCGCGGTAGTCGGCAAAGCTGTCCAGCACCCGGCTGCTGATGAGGCGGTAGTCGGCGTGGTTGAACACGATGTCCGCCCCCAGCAGGTTCATCAGGTGGTAAAAACCCTCGGCGGTAAAGCGCTTGAAAAAGGTGTCGGTGTCCCGGCGGCTGCGCACCCCGTACACCACCTCGGCCCCCGCCAGGTACTTGCGGATCATCTCGTCCATGGCGTTGATGTCGTCCTGGCCGTCGCAGTCGATGGAGATGGTCACGTCCACGCCGTTGTCCCGCGCCTCCATCAGGCCGGCCAGCACGGCGGCCTGGTGGCCCCGGTTGCGGCTCTGGCTGATGCCGATATAGTGTTCGTCCTGCCGGGCAAAGCTGCAGATCAGCTGCCAGGTGGCGTCCTTGCTGCCGTCGTTGACAAAGCAGACCCGGCTCTTGTCGCTGACAAGGCCCGCCGCGGCCAGGTCTTTCACCTTCTGCAAAAACTGGGGCGCGGTGATGGGCAGGACCTCCTGCTCGTTGTAGCATGGAATGACGATCCAGAGGATGGGTTTTGCGGTCATGGCTTTACTCCTTTGTTTGCTCCCGCAGCCTTGCCTCACCGCCCGCCTGGCCGGGGGCGGCGGACGGAGAGGGCGACGTCTTATTGGGACAATTTCCGCAGCGCGTCGGGCTGGAGCAGCTTGAAGCTGCTGCGGTAGGTATCCAGCAGGCCCTCCCGCTGCATCCGGCTCAGCTCCCGGCTCAGGGCGCTGCGGTCGCAGTTCAGGTAGTCGGCCAGCTGCGCCCGGGTGAAGGGGATGCGGAAGGTCAGCTGCCCGGCCCGCTCGGCCTCGGCCAGCAGATAGGCCGACACTTTGGCCCGCAGGCTGTGCAGCAAAAGCAGGTCCACCCGCCGCGCCAGCAGGAAGTATTTGTCGCTGATGGTCCGCACCAGATTCTGCAGCACCTGCTGGCCGGCGGCGCTGCCGTCGGGGCGCAGCAGCCGGTCGTAGGGCACCAGCAGCACCTCGCAGGGGGAGCGGGCGGTCACCGTCACCGGGCTGGTCAGGCTGGACCCGCCCAGCACATCTCCGAACACCCCGCCCGGGCCCATCCGGGTGATGGGCAGGCGGCTGCCGTCGGGGGCCAGCCGCACGGCCTCGATGGCCCCTGCCAGGATGATCCCCACGCTGCGGCTGGGCTGGCCCGCCTGGACCAGCACCGCGCCCCGGATATAGCTGCGGCGCACCGCGCCCAGCCGGCCCAGGAGGCCGTCCAGGGCCTCGGCGCTCAGGCCGTGGAAAAGGGGGGTCGATTGTAAGATGGAAAAGTCGTCCATAAGGCTGTCCTGTCCTGCACGGGAGGGGCTTTGTTGCCCCTGCAACGGTAATTTCCCTCCCATTATAGTAGAATGATGGCTGCAAAGCAAATGGTTTTGTGGCATTTTGAAAAAATTTTACAAAGAAGGGACTTTCCAACCATGAAAAAACTTGCTTCCCTGCTCTTGTCGGCGGCCATGCTGCTCGGCCTGGCCGCCTGCGGCGGGACTTCTTCCAGCGTGACGGCGTCGTCTGAGGCCGCCGCTTCCGAAGCTGCATCCAGCAGCGCCGCCAGCTCCGAGGCCGCCAGCTCTGAGGCTGCCGCGGAGGAGAACACCCTCTCCACCACCGATCCGGTGCGGATCGCCGGCCTGAAGGGCCCCACCACCATGGGCCTGGTCAACCTGCTGCCCATGCAGGAGGACGGCTCCGCCAACCTCAGCTATGACCTGCAGCTCTACGGCGCGGCGGACGAGATCGTCCCCCTGCTGACCAAGGGCGAGCTGGATATGGCGGCCATCCCTGCCAACCTGGCCGCCACCCTCTACCAAAAGACCGAGGGAGCCATCCAGGTGATGGCGGTCAACACCCTGGGCGTGCTGTATGTGGTGGAAAAGGGCGACACCGTCCAGTCGGTGGCCGACCTCAAGGGCCGGACCATCCTGTCCACCGGCAAGGGCACCACCCCGGAATACGTCCTGCGGTACATCCTGACCCAGAACGGCATCGACCCTGACAACGACGTGACCATCGAGTTCTACAGCGAGGCCACCGAAGTCACCGCCCAGATGGCCGTGGCCGGGGACGCCATTGCGGTGCTGCCCCAGCCCTACGTCACCAGCGCTTCGATGCAGGACGACACCCTGCGGGTGGCCCTGGACTTGACCGCCGAGTGGGAAAAGGTCTGCGATACCCAGCTCATCACCGGCGTGACGGTGGTCCGCACCGCCTACGCCGAGGAGCACCCCGACGTGGTGGCGGCCTTCCTGGAGGACTACGCCGCCAGCGTGGACGCTGCCAACACCGACCTGGACGGCACCGCCGCCCTGTGTGAGGAGCAGGGCGTGGTGGCCAAAGCCGCCATCGCCAAGGCCGCCCTGCCCGAATGCAACATCGTGTGCATCACCGGCGAGGACATGAAGGCCGACGTGGCCGGCTATGCCCAGGTGCTGTACGATGCCGACCCCGCCTCGGTGGGCGGCACCATGCCGGACGACGGGTTCTATTATCTGGGCTAAACTTCAAGCAATGAAAAAAGTCCTGCCCGGACGACATGTGCGTACGGGCAGGACACCGACAGGGAAATAGAGCGCTGGGAGTGTGCGAGCCCGTCAGGGCGAGTGCGCGGTTCAGCGCTCTATTTTGTCCCCAGGGGGATATTAGGGGGAAGGAATTTCTGTCGCGCGACTGCGCGCAGAAATGGGTTCCCCCTAAAGCGTGGCGCTTTAGCGACACGCTGAGGCGCCTCTTGCGGGGCGTCCCGTTTTCGTTTATACTGCTTTCAGGAAAGGAGGCTGTGCGTTGAAAACATCCAAAAAATCCCTCCCCGCCCGGCTGGCCGCGGCGGCCTTCTGGCTGGCGCTGTGGCAGTGGGCGGCCATGGCCGTGGGGCAGGAGGTGTTCCTGGTGTCCCCCCTGCGGGCGCTGGAGACGTTGGTCCGGCTGCTGCCCACGGCGGATTTCTGGGGGAGGGTGGCGTTTTCCAGCGGGCGCATCCTGGGCGGGTTCGCGCTGGGGTGCCTGTGCAGCGTGGCGCTGGCTGTGGCGGCGCGGCTGTCCCGCACGGTGGAACTGCTGCTCGACCCCGTCCTGCAGCTGGTCAAGGCCACGCCTGTGGCCAGCTTTGTGATCTTGGCGCTGGTCTGGGTGCGGGGGCGGGAGCTGTCCATCCTCATCAGCTTTCTGATGGCGCTGCCGGTCCTTTACAGCGCGGTGCGCACCGGCATCGCTGCGGCGGACGTCCAGCTGCTGGAGATGGCGCGGGTGTTCCGCATCCCGGCCGGGCGGCGGCTGCGGGCCATCTGGCTGCCCGCCGTCCTGCCCGCCTTCCGGGAGGGCTGCCGCACGGCCCTGGGCCTGTGCTGGAAAAGCGGCGTTGCCGCCGAGGTGATCGGCCTGCCGGACGGCAGCATCGGCGATGCCCTCTACCGGGCCAAGATCACCCTCTCGACGGGGGAGCTCTTTGCCTGGACGTTCGTCATCATCTGCTTGTCGGCCGTGTTCGAGCGGGCCTTTCTGGCCCTGCTGGATGCAGCGGTGCGGCGGGTGTGCGGCGCGCCGCCGCCGGAACAGGAGGCCCAGCCATGACCCTGCAGATCGAAAACCTGGCCAAGCGCTTCGGTGCGCACACTCTCTTTGAAGGGCTGAGCCTGACGGTAGAGGCCCCGGCGGTCCTCTGGGCCCCCAGCGGCTGGGGCAAGACCACCCTGCTGCGCATCCTGATGGGGCTGGAAAAGCCCGACGCCGGCGCTGTGACCGGCGCGGGGCGGGTGGCCGCCGTCTTTCAGGAGGACAGGCTCTGCCCCCAGCTCTCGGCCGTGGAAAACGTCCTGCTGGTCCTGCCCGACGGCAAAGCCCGGCGCGGGGCGGTGGAGGCCGATTTCGCCCGTCTGGGCATGACAGGGGAGGCCCTCGCCCTGCCGGCGGCCCGGCTTTCGGGCGGGCAGAAGCGCCGTGCCGCCCTGCTGCGGGCGGTGTGGGCCAAAGCGGACACCCGCTTGTTCGACGAGCCCTTCACCGGCCTGGACCCCGTATCCATGGGGCAGGCGGCCGCCCTGCTGAAAGAGCGGTGCGCCGGCAAGCCTGCCCTGCTGGCCACCCACGACCGCGCCGCCATCGAGGCCCTGGGCTGGCCGGTGATCGAGCTGGGCTAACTTTGCCAAAACTGGAAAGTGTTCTCAAAGCGTCTGCATCAGCGGGCGCTTTTCTTTTTGCTTTGTCGCTCCGCTGGGGCCAGTTTTTAGCCTTCTCAGTCATGCCGCACAGTGGCATGACTGCTCCCCCGTAAACGTGGGAGCCTCCCCTCTCAGTCTCGCCGCCCTTGCGGGCGTCTCGCCAGCTCTCCCGCAGGGAGAGCCAAGTGTACGCCCGTAAATAGAGAGAAACTTTGTGGTAAGGCGAACTTTTTTGAGGCCTTGCCTTACCACAAACTTGACCGACACTGACGCGCGTGTTCTTGGCTCCCCCCGCGGGGGAGCTGTCATGCCGCAAAGCGGCATGACTGAGAGGGGAGCAAAAAACTGCATAAATATACAAAATTTCCCCTTCCCACGCCCAAAATCCCCGCCCGCGCCCCCGGCGCGAAACGAGCCGGAAAGATAGGAAATAAAGAAAAGAAAGCAAAAACCAAAAATTTGTAAATCGGGCCTTGACACCGG
>ERZ1090880.696-NODE-696-length-17734-cov-9.963799_pt1 | contig 17734 bp, 12 predicted proteins | sample MGYA00478471_ERZ1090880 | MGnify/ENA primary metagenome ERZ1090880 (study PRJEB33644, sample SAMEA5815734) | chicken gut metagenome | biome: Chicken; feature: Gastrointestinal Tract; material: Caecum | place: Ireland | collected 2019-01-01 | study: A study of the... | reverse complement strand
ATTAGCTGCAGTCTCGTGGGCTCGGAGATGTGTATAAGAGACAGGTGCTACAATACGGGCAGGAGGCAAAGGTATGACGCTCGGAGAAAAGCTGAAAAAATTCCGCAACGATACGGGAATGACGCAGGAGGAGCTCGCCGCGCGGCTGTACGTCACGCGCGCAGCCGTCTCAAAATGGGAGACGGACAGGGGGTATCCCGCCATCGACAGTCTCAGACTCATCGCGCGGCTCATGGACTGCACGCTCGACGAACTCGTCTCGGACGACGACGTGGAGAACCGGAAGAGGATGGAAATGAAGCGCGCGAAACAGATGTACGTCTGTGCGATCGTGTTTTTCGCCGTTGCCGTCGTGTTTGCGCTCGTCGCGTATTTTCTGAAAAACCCGTGGTGGACGATCGGCGCTTTTTTGTGCATCGTCGGTTACTTCGTGTGCGCGTTCTTTTCCAAACCGCGGTATAAGCGGCTCGCGGCGAACGGCATTTACCGCGCCGCAGTGTTCGTCATCATGCTCATCATTGTCGCCGTCATCACCGTTTTCGGCGTCGTCGGATAAACGCAGGCAAAACAGTAAAAAAATCCCGCTCCGATGTGCGGGATTTTTTTTGTAAGAAAAAACAGTTCTGCGCATACTGAGAGAGCGGGTCACGCGCACGCGCGTATAAATATTGTATAGGAATGGGGGAGACGCGCCGGACTTGTAAAAAACTTTTTACAAACGAGCGGAAAAATTTACAACTGTGTGACAAAATTGTGCGGGTGTTTTTACAACCGCGTGCTATGATATAGGCACAAAACGAAAAAGGAAAGAAGAAAAGAAAGGAGTAACAAAACTATGAAAAAGAAGATTTTTGCAATCGGTTTGGCAGCAGCGATGTCCGTGACGGCAGTCGGCCTTATGGCGGGCTGCGGCGGGGATAACGGCGGAGACACGCTCACGCTCAGCGGTTCCACGTCCGTTCAGCCCCTTATGCAGGAGCTCGCGGCAAAGTATGAGGAGCTCAACGAGGGCGTTAAGGTCGAAGTTTCCGGCGGCGGTTCGGGCGTCGGTATCTCGGACGCGCAGGAAGGCAAAGTCGATATCGGTATGAGCTCGAGAGATCTTCACAGCGACGAGACCGGCGTTACCTCCAAGAAGATCGCGGACGACGGTATCGCGGTGATCGTCAGCGCAGGCAACACGGTGACGGAAGTGACCTCTGCGGAAGTTTTCGATCTGTATATGAGCGGCACGGCGATCGACGGTACGATCACCAAGGCTGTCATGCGTGAGGCTGCGTCCGGTACGCGCGACGCGTTCCTTGAGCTTATCAAGAAGGACGGCACGTCGATGAAGGACGCTTATGCGGAGAAGCTGGCGTTTGCAGGCTGCGTGCAGGAGGCAAACTCCACCGACCTTGCGATCACGACTGTTTCTCAGGACAACGCGACGCTCGGATTCATCTCGCTCGGCTCCGTTGCGGCGAACGCTTCCAAGATCAAGGCGCTCGCGGTCGACGGCGTTGAGGCTACGACGGCGAACGTTTCCAACAGCACCTATAAGCTGGTTCGTCCCTTCAACCTTATCTATCAGGAAGATGAGCTCTCCGACCTTGCAAAGGATTTCCTTGCCTTCATCGACAGCAAAGAGGGTCAGGCGATCATCAACGAGGACTATATCGGTCAGGTGAGCAACGCTGCCGATTACACCCCTTACGTCAAATAAGGTACAACTCCATCTAAGATAAACGAATATGTTCAAAGCTTCCAGTTACAAAGAAACATCGGCGAAAGTGCTGTTCTTTGTATGCGCGGGGCTGTCGGTAGTGGCGGTATTCGGGATTATTGGCTTCATCTTGTATGCCTCTATTCCCGCATTCCGCCAAATCGGCTTTTTCAACTTCCTGTTCGGAACGGTATGGGCGCCCGATTTGTTCAACATGGGGCTCGCGGACGCGAGCGACGTGTTCGGTATCCTGCCCATGATCGTCAATTCTCTCCTCGTTACCATCGGAGCGATCGTCATCGGCGGTACGATCGGCGTGTTTACGGCGATCTTCCTGGTGTTCTGGTGTCCCGATAAGTTCCATCTTCGTTACGAAGGGGAGAATAAGTTCCTTCAGAAAGTTGTCTCGCTCATCAACAAGATCAATCTTCGTACGGTCTTCGATCAGATCATCAAATTGCTTGCGGGGATTCCGTCCCTTGTATACGGTTTCTTCGCTCTCGAGATCATCGTGCCCATGCTGGCTGCGATGAATCCGGAAGGGGTCGGGCAGGGACTTCTGGCATGTTTCCTTATCCTTGCGATCATGATCCTTCCCACGATCACCTCGCTCACGAAAAACGCGCTTGAAGCTGTTCCGCAGCAGTACTACGAAGGGGCGCTTGCAATGGGCAACACGAAAGCGCAGGCGGTGTTCCGCGTTGTGTTCCCTGCGGCGCGCTCGGGTATCATTTCGGCGCTCATCCTCGGCGTCGGCAGAGCGGTCGGCGAGGCGATGGCGGTCATCTGGGTGTGCGGAAACCGTGCGGATTTCCCCGACGGACTGTTTTCTTACATCCGTACGCTCACGACGAACATCGTCATGGAAATGGGCTACGCCTCCTCGTCTGTGCATAAGCCCGCCCTCATCGCAACGGGTCTCGTGCTGCTTATCATCGTCCTGCTCATCAACCTTTCGATGAACCTCGTTCCGAAGGAATTCAAGGGTAAGCGGGGGGAGAAGGTCCTGCGCGGAGAGGAGACGGTCGTTATCTACAAAAAGAAGGGGCTTATCCCGGAGATCCTGAAGTACGTCGCCATTGTATTTGCGGCGCTTGTCGCTGTTATCCTCGCGCTGATCGTAGGGTTTATCCTCGTCCGCGGGCTCGGCGGTCTCAGCTGGGATTTCCTGTTCGGAGAGGCTTCCAACGGACATCCGACGCTTGCTCCCTCCTTTGCGGTCACGGGATATATCATTCTCTTCACGCTCATCATTGCGCTCCCGCTCGGGATCGGCGCGGCGATCTATCTTGTGGAATACGCAAAGCCCGGCAGCAAGGTCGTCAAGGTGCTGCGCACCTTTATCGATACGCTCTCCGGCGTGCCTTCCATCGTATTCGGTCTTTTCGGCATGATCTTCTTCGGCGAGATCCTCGGGCTCGGATATTCCGTACTCACAGGTTCGTTCACGATGGTGCTCGTCGTCCTTCCCACGATCATCCGTTCCACGGAAGAGGCGCTGCTCGCAGTGCCCATGCCGCTCAGAGAGGCAAGTTACGGTCTCGGTGCGAGCAAAGTCCGCACGATCTTCAAGGTCGTCCTTCCCTCCGCGTTCCCCGGCATTGCGACGGCAGCTGTGCTTTCCATCGGACGTATCATCGGCGAATCTGCGGCGCTCATCTTCACGGTCGGCTCCATCCTCACGTTCGGCGGCTCGCCGCTCGATCAGGGCAGCACGCTGGCGGTGCTCCTGTACACGCTTTCCGTCGAGGGCCTGGAAAAAGAGCTTTCGTATGCGACGGCGGCGGTGCTCCTGATCCTGACCTTCCTTCTCAATATGATCGTGTACTTCATCGAGAGAAAAGTTAAAAAGAGAAACAAGTAATGGGAATTATGAATATTTTCAAAAAGAAATCGGCGGAAAAAAACGCCGTCAATGCCGTTGCCGCGGCAGAAGAGGACGCCGGAGCAAAAGTCTCCGGGCTCGATATCTTTGATTTTTCGGGCGAGAACGCGATTACGATCAAGGACGTCGATCTCTATTACGGGGAGTTCCAGGCGCTCAAAAAGATCAATATGGAGATGCCCAAATATAAGATCACGGCGATGATCGGCCCCTCGGGCTGCGGCAAGTCCACCCTCATCAAAACGCTCAACCGCATGAACGATCTGGTGGAGGGGTGCCGCGTCGAGGGCGAGATCACCATCGGCGGCATCAATATTTACGATAAGCGCGTCGATCTTTCCGCACTGAGAAAGAACGTGGGCATGGTGTTCCAGAAGCCCAATCCGTTCCCCATGAGCGTGTACGACAACATCGCTTACGGGCCGCGTACCTTCGGCATCAAGAAGAAGTCCACGCTCGACGAGATCGTGGAGCGCTCCTTAAAACAGGCGGCGATGTGGGACGAACTCAAAGACCGTCTCAACAAGTCCGCGCTCGGGCTCTCAGGCGGGCAGCAGCAGCGTCTGTGCATCGCGCGCGCACTCGCCGTCGGGCCGCAGATTCTTCTGATGGACGAGCCGACTTCGGCGCTCGACCCCATCTCCACGGGCAAGATCGAGGAGCTGTGCGAAGAGCTCAAAAACGACGTCACCATCGTCATGGTCACGCACAACATGCAGCAGGCGGCGCGTATCTCGGATAAAACGGCGTTCTTCCTCCTCGGCGAGATGATCGAAATGGGGGATACCGAACAGGTGTTCTCCGCACCCTCTCATCCCGAGACGGAGCGTTACATCACGGGCAGATTCGGTTAAAACAATTCACGAATTTCTTTTTGTACTGACAAAAAGAAATTCCGTGAGGTTTAAGAAAACCCCGCAGTCGCTCTCGCTTTGTGCGCGTTTTTCTTCGCCGCCGCTGTTTTCGCAACAGTATAGCACGCGGCGGCTTCATCTTTCCGCGCAAGCCGCGTGAGCGGCAAATGTAGGTGAGCGGCGCGTTATGCGCAGCACCGCAGTGCGGTGTGCGCGCGCCGCGAACTAAGAAATTGCCATTTCAGCGGCAATTTGTGTCCGACACGAGGAGAAAGTCTTCCTTGCAAAAGAATTTCGACGAAGTGGCGCACGAGCGCTACGCGCGAAGTACCGAGGCGGCACACTACCTTGGTGTCGCCGAGAGGAAAAGCCATAACACAGCTACGGCTTTTCCCACGATTGACAGCGATAAGAGAGATATCAGGAGAAATTTCATGGCAGCAAGAAAATATTTTGACGAAGAGCTCGACGACCTGCATTCCACGCTCGGCCGCATGTGCTCGATCACGGAGAATATGATCAAGGACGCCGTTGCGTCGCTGAAAACGCTCGACAGAACGCTCGGCGCGTCCGTCGCGGAGACGGACAGAGAGGTGGACGATCTTGAGATCGCCATCGAAAAGAAGTGCATGCGCATCCTGCTCAAACAGCAGCCCGTCGCGAAGGATCTCGTAAAGGTCACCACGGCGCTCAAGGTCATCACCGACGTGGAGCGCATCGGCGATCAGGCGGCGGATATCGGCGAGATCGTGCGCTCCTATCCCGACGACAAGCTCTTCAAGGAGCCCGAGCACATCACCCGCATGGGCGATCTGGCGGTGGCAATGATCCATCAGAGCGTCGAAGCGTTCCTCAACGAGAGTGTGGGCGGCGCGGATATGGTCATCCACGCCGACGACGAGATGGACGCGCTCTTCAACGAGGTCAAGGCGGAGCTCATCGAAAAGATCCGCGGCGACGCGCTCGTCGCAGATCAGGCGGTTCAGCTCCTTATGGTCGCAAAGTATCTCGAAAAGATCGGCGACTATGCCGTCAACGTGGGCGAGTGGGCGAAATACCTCGTCACGGGCGTGCACAAGGAATATCAGTAACGCTTTCCCGACAGAAAAAATACCGCGCAAAGCAGGGGACGGAAATACCGCCCTCTCCTTTGCGTATACAAAATTTTTCAACATAGTGAAAAACGCGTGACAAAGCCCTTTCTTTCTTGCTATAATGAATTTGTCTGTTTGCAATTATACGCAAGAGGGAAGTGTTTATGGAAGTAGTGTATCTCATCCTTCAGCTTTTGGGAGGGCTGGGGGCGTTCCTGATCGGCATGGAGATGATGTCGGACAGCATGTCGCGTCTGGCGCACGGCAGGCTGAGGACGATGCTCAACAAAACGGCGAACAACCGTATCGCGGGCGTCGGCATCGGCGCCGCGTCCACCGTCATCATTCAGAGCTCTTCGGCAACCACCGTCATGGTCGTCGGCCTCGTCAACGCGGGCATCATGACGCTTTTCCAGGCGACGTCCATCATCATGGGCGCCAACATCGGCACCACGATCACCGCCTGGATCGCCTCGCTCGGCAGCCTCGATATCTCGGCGTTCCTGCTCATTCTCACGGTCATCGGCGTATTCATGACCATGCTCTCCAAGAGCGAAAAAGTCAAGGTGATCGGCAACGTTCTCGCCGGGCTCGGCCTCATCTTCGTCGGACTGGCGTTCATGTCCGATTCGATGGATCCCGAACTGCATCCCGAGATCATGGATGCCATCAAAAACGCGCTCGCGGTCGTCAAGAATCCTTTCCTGCTGCTGCTCATCGGCATCGTCGCAACGGGAATCGTGCAGTCCTCCTCGGCGGTCACGAGTATCGTCGTCGTGCTCGCAACGAGCGGCGTGCTCATCGGCGGCACGGGCGACGGCGTGTATTACGTCATCATCGGCTCCAACATCGGCACCTGCGTCACGGCGCTGCTCTCTTCCATCGGCGCAAGCCCCAACGCCCGCCGCGCGGCGATCATCCACCTGCTGTTCAACTGCTTCGGCGCGGTCATCTTTACCGCATTCCTGCTGTGCTGGCAGCCCTTCGGCACCTCCTTCGCCGAGACGGCGCTCAACAGGATCTTCCCCGGCGACTATCAGTTCCAGATCGCGTTTTTCCATACGCTCTTCAACGTGACCTGCACCTGTCTGTTCCTTCCTTTCGCGAAGGGATTCGTCAAGCTGGCGAATATCCTCGTGCGCGAGAAAGCTGCGCCCGAAAAGACGGAGAACGAGGTCGTGGGCGATCTCGACGAACGTCTGCTGCTCCAGCCCTCCGTTGCGGTGGAGCACGTCTATCAGAGCGCGGGCAAGATGTTCGCCTATGCCGTCGGCACGCTCGACGAGGCGGTCGCCGCCTTCCTCAAAAAGGATCTCTCCGTCAAGGAGGACGTCGTCAGCCGCAACGAAAAACTCAACGAGGCAAACCGCGAGGCGGTGCAGTACCTCGTCAAGCTCTCCGCGAGCGCGCCCGTCTACGAGGATGAGAAGACCATTTCCAAAATGCACTATGTGCTCAACGACATCGTGCGTATCGGCGAACTTGCCGACAACGTGACCAAATATACCGACCATTACGAAAAGGATTCCCTCGTGTTCTCGGGCGAGTTCCTCACCATGCTCGAAGAGATGTACGAGCGCATCAAGGAGCTCTCCGCGGTCGCGTACGAGACCTTCCTCGAACACGACTTTGCCAAGCTCAGGGTGGTGGACGAGATGGAGGAGGGGATCGACCAGGATCGCCGCCGCCTCGTCAGCCAGCACATCAGGCGCCTCAACGAAGGCAAGTGCCAGCCCGAAAATTCGAGCGTGTTCATCAACCTTGTCGGGAACATGGAGCGCGCGGCGGATCACATCACCTACATCGCCCACTCCATCGAGTGAGCGCCGCGGCTGCGTGTAACATACGAAGAAACAGGATATTTATATGAGCAACACCGTTTACCTGCTTGAAGACGACGAGAGCATCTGCGAGCTCGTCAAATGCACGCTGGATATGCACAGCATCTCCTGCGAGACGTTCACGACCATCCGCGCGTTCAACGCCGCGCTGGACGCCGCTCTGCCCGACGTCGTTCTGCTCGACATCATGCTCGCCGACGGCAACGGGCTGGACGTGCTCGCCCGCATCAAGGCGCGCTATCCGTCGCTGTTCGTCATCATGCTGTCGGCGCTCGGCAAGGAGACTGATAAGGTGAAGGGGCTGAACGCGGGGGCGGACGACTATATCGCCAAGCCCTTCGGCGTGCTCGAACTCATCGCGCGCGTCAACGCGGCGCTCCGCCGCGCGCATAAGTCCAGCGTCATCCGCGCGGGGCAGGTCGTCATGAATACGGAGAACATGTCCGTCACCTATCACGGCAAGGAGCTCGACCTGAGCAACAAGGAGTTCCAGCTCCTCAAATATTTCATGCAGAACGAGGGGCGCGTCCTCTCGCGCGAGGTCATTCTCTCCGACGTGTGGGGCTACGACGGCGGCGAAACGCGCACGCTCGACAATCACATCGCCCGTCTCAGAAAGGCGGGGCTGAATTTTGAAACGGTTTTCGGCGTCGGCTATAAATTTATTGCAGACTGAAGAGGGGCGCGCGCCCCTCTTTTTATCATCGGATTTTGTCAACCGCGAGGGAACAGGGTATGAAAAAGCGTATCATGTGGCTGTGTTTTGCCATCACGGCAGTCGCGCTCATCGTCTTTTCCGTCATTTCCACGGACGTATATTACAGGAACAGCATCGCGCACGCCGAAACGTATCTGCGCGCCTATATGAACGCGTTCGACGAGACGCGCACGCTCGACGCGGCGTATGCCGAGGAGCTCTCCGAAAAGCTGGACGGCGCGCGGGTCACCTTCCTCACCCCGGACGGGGGTTTCATCGCCGATTCGGAGGATGCGGACGACGCGTCGCGCGCGATGCGCCCCGAGGTGCGCGAGGCGATCGAGACGGGGGAGGGCTTCGACGCGCGCTCCTCCGCCACGATGGACGAAAATTTCGCCTATTATTGCAGGCGGTACGAGACCTGCCTCGTGCGGATCGCGGTGCGCACCGATTCCGTGTGGGGGATCTACGTCGATTCTCTGCCCGCGGTCGCATGTTTTCTCGCGGCAGACGCGCTCGTCTGCCTGCTCATCACCTACCTTACGGCGGGATTTATGCTCAAACCCATGGAAGACCTCGTTCGCAGCGCGGCGAAGGGGGAGCGCGTCGAGCCCGCTTGCGGCGAGCTGGAGCCCGTGGCGGAGCTCATCAACCGCATGAACGCCGAGGCGGAGAACCGCGTGCTCGAGAGCAAGGCGGAGCGCGAACAGGTCGTCCGCGCGCAGCAGTCCAAAGATGAATTCATCGCCAACGTCACGCACGAGATGAATACGCCGCTCACTTCCATCCGCGGCTTTGCCGAACTCCTCGCCTCCGGCGCGCTGGACGGCGAGCGCGCCCGCAAGGCGTCCGCAACCATCCTCGCACAAAGCGAGCGGCTGCAGAACCTCGTCGCCTCCATCATCAATTACAGCGAGATCGACAGCGACGATCTGCCTCTCTACGAGGTGGACGCCTCCCGCATCGCCCGCGAAACGCTCGCGGCGCTCTCGCCCGAGATCGCCGAGCGGAAGATCGTCCTCCTCTCCGAGATCTGCGACGGCGTCATGCTGATGAGCCGCTACGAGCGGGTCACGGAGATCTTCGGCAACATCATCCGCAACGCCATCCGCTATAACCGCGAGGGCGGGAGCATCTCCGTCCTGCTCACCCGTGAGGAATTCACCGTCTCGGATACGGGCATCGGCATCGCAAAAGAGGATCTGGGGCGCATTTTCGACAGATTCTTTACGGTGGATAAGTCGCACAACGGAAAGAACGGCGGGTTCGGGCTGGGGCTCTCCGTCGTCAAAAAACTCTGCGGCAAACAGAACTGGCAGCTCACGGTGGAGAGCGAACCGGGCAAGGGAAGTACCTTCCGCATCGGCTTTTTGCCTGCCGAAGAAAAAAATAATCATAAAATTTGAAAATCTTCCCGCGAAATATTTGACTGAAAAAAAGAATATGGTATACTTATCGGCATGCAGCGCAAAGGCGCGCGCAAGGAGAAAAATATGAAGATCACGATGACGGACGCGGGGAAGGTCCCCGTCAGAGCGGGCAGCTTCGGGCTGTTCTTCGAGGATATCAACTATTCTCTGGACGGCGGACTGTATGCGCAGATGCTGGAAAACCGAAATTTCGAGGCGAAGGACGTCTGCGGCGACAAGGATAACTTCACCGTCACGCCCGACGGGAAATACGCGTGGAGCGTCTTTCCCGCGGAGGACGCCGCGGCGATCAAGGTCAAGGACGACCGCCCCCTGTTCGTCGAAAACCCGCACTATCTGCGCATCGAGGCAAAAAAGGCGGGCGCCGGCATCGTCAACAAGGCGTACGACGGCGTGTACTGCAAGGCGGGCATGCGCTATAAGCTCTCGTTCTGGATGCGCTCTTACGACTACCGCGCGCCCGTGTTCGCGGGCGTCTATGCCGGCGGAGAGAAGATCTTCGAGGTCAAGGCAAAGCCGCGGGCAGACGGGAAGTGGCACAAATACGAGTTCGGCGTGCGCGCCGGAAAGAGCTGCGAACGCGCGCAGTTCCGCTTTACGCTTGCCGCGGCGGGAACGCTGCACGTCGACTGGTTCTCGCTCATGCCGGAGGACGCGGTGCTCGGCATTTTCCGCCGCGACCTTGCGGAGATGCTCCGGGAACTCAAACCCGGATTCCTGCGTTTCCCGGGCGGGTGCATCGTGGAGGGGAACACGCTTGCGAACCGGTATCTCTGGAAAAATTCCGTCGGGCAGACGGAACGCCGCAGGCACAACTGGAGCCGCTGGGCGGTACACGGCGCCTGCGAGGAAAACAGCTTCCGCACAGACTTTTCTCACTACGGGCAGACGCTGGGCGTAGGGTACTATGAGTACTTCCTCCTCAGTGAATATCTCGGCGCCAAGCCGCTGCCCGTGCTCTCGGTGGGCATCGCCTGCCAGTACATGTCGTCCGAGGTCGTCCCGCTCGGCGATCCCGCGCTGGAAACATACATCCAGGAGGCGCTCGACCTCGTCGAGTTCGCGCGCGGCGGAAAGGATACCGTCTGGGGCAGGGTGCGCATCGAGATGGGGCATCCCGAACCCTTCGCGCTCGAATACCTCGGCATCGGCAACGAGCAGTGGGAAGCGGACGGGAACGAGTTTTACAAGCGTTTCGAGCTGTTTGAACGCCGCATTCACGAAAAGTATCCCGATATCAGGATCATCGGCACCGCGGGTCCCACGGTGGATTCCCCCTCGCACAAGAGCGCGTGGGAATGGACGCGCAAAAACCTCGAAGAAAATCCCGATTTCGTGTACGCCTGCGACGAGCATTTCTATGTTCCGCCCAAGTGGCTGTACGACAATGCCGACGTATACGACGGATATCCCCGCAAAGGGCTCGTATATGCGGGCGAATATGCCGCGCACGTCATGGAGGCGGGCGCAGGCAGGATGAACGCGCCGGAGTCCAACGTATGGGAGGGCGCGCTCGCCGAAGCCGCGTTCATGACGGGCATGGAGCGCAATGCCGACGTGGTCGTGATGAAGTCGTATGCGCCGCTGCTCGCGCGCCTCGGCTACACCCAGTGGAGCCCCGACCTCATCTGGTTCGACGGCAAGTCCGCTTACGGCTCGGCGAGCTACTATGTGCAGAAGCTGTACAGCCTCTACACGGGCGACGTCTCCTACAAGGTCAGAACGGACGCGCCCCGCACCTATGCCTCGGCGACCTCGCGCGACGATCTCACGTTCGTCAAGGTCGTCAATGCCGGCGAGGAAACGCTGACCGCAGACATAGAGGCGGATTTCAACTTCGGCGAACTGCTGCGCATCGTGCGCATGCAGGGCGAACTTACCGATTACAACACGATGGAGGAGCCCGCAAAACTCGCGCCCGCGGAGATCGCGCCCTCGGCGCCCGCCACGGTGGAGCTCCCGCCCCGCAGTTTCCAGGTGCTCGTGTTCCGCAGATAACGCACCGTCATCCCCGCCGCGCGGCGGGGATTTTTCTGTGCAAAAATCGCGTTGGCGGCGCATTTTCCTTTACAAACCGCGCCGTTTCTACTATAATAACTCTATATGATCCACATTGCCGACGGTTGGAAAGATTACTCCGTCCTCGCCACGGGGGACGGCTATAAACTCGAGCGCTGGGGGGAGCACGTTCTGCTCCGTCCCGATCCGCAGGTCATCTGGCGCGCGCAGCAGGATATGTTCGCCTATCCCGGGCTCTCCGCCGTTTACCGCCGCAGCGAAAAGGGCGGCGGCGCATGGGAGTACAGGAAACCTCTCCCCGCGAGCTGGAACATCGGCTATAAGGATCTCACCTTCAAGATCATGCCCATGGGGTTCAAGCACACCGGGCTGTTCCCCGAGCAGGCGGTCAACTGGGAGAAGACGGGCGCGCTCGTCGGGGGCGCCGTCGCCGCGGGCAGGCGGGTAAAAGTGCTCAACCTCTTCGCCTACACGGGCGGTGCGTCCGTCGCCCTCGCAAAGGCGGGCGCCGAGGTCACGCACGTCGACGCGGCGAAGGGCATGGTGGAGCGCGCGGGCGAAAATGCGCGCCTTTCCGGCATCGCGCAGGGCATCCGCTACATCGTGGACGACTGCAAAAAATTCGTTCAGCGGGAGATCAGGCGGGGCAACCGCTACGACGCCGTCGTCATGGATCCGCCCTCCTACGGCCGCGGGCCGAACGGCGAGATGTGGAAGATCGAATCCGAGCTCTTTCCCTTCGTGCGGCTGTGCGCGGAGCTCCTCGCCGACGATCCGCTCTTTTTCCTCATCAACAGCTATACCACGGGGCTGCAGCCCACGGTTTTAAGCAATATTTTATCGCTCTGCCTTGCGGGGCGCAAAGGTCGCGTCGAGGCGTACGAGGTGGGGCTGCCCACCGAGGAGGGGATCCCTCTTCCCTGCGGCGCGGGAGGTATTTACATCCATGAATGAAGTCTATGAACCCACCATTCTGTACGAGGACAACCATCTCCTCGTCGTTCTGAAGGAGCAGAACCTCGCCTCCTGTCCCGATGAGAGCGGCGATAACAACCTTCTCGATCTGCTCAAAGAGTACGTTAAGCGCACCTACGGCAAGCAGGGGAACGTGTACATCGGGCTCGTGCATCGGCTCGACCGCCCCACGGGCGGCGTGATGGTGTTCGCCAAAACGAGCAAGGCGGCGGGCAGGCTCTCCGAGCAGATGCGCTCCGGCGATTTTGAAAAGCGCTACCTCGCCGTCCTCAACGGCGCGCCCGTGCCCGAGAGCGGAAAACTCACCAACTGGCTGAAAAAGAACACCGTCAACAACATGGTGTATCTCTCCACGGAGGGGACGGACGGGGCGAAGTACGCCGCGCTCGACTACCGCGTGCTCGAAAAGAAGGGCTCGCTCGCGCTCACCGATATCAAGCTGCACACGGGCAGGAGCCACCAGATCCGCGTCCAGTTTGCCGGCATCGCGCACCCCGTGTTCGGCGATATGCGCTACGGCGGGGAATACGCGCAGAAGGGAAAACTTGCGCTGTGGGCGTATTCGCTCACCTTCACGCATCCCGTCACCAAAGAGCGCATGCGGTTCATCGGAGAGCCGCCCGCCGAAGAAACGCCGTGGAGGTTTTTCGAGACGGAAAAATATATCCGTCCCGTGTAAATTGCGCGAAATTTGCATTTTTCGCCCCCGTCGGTGCCGATACCGCTTGACGAACGAAAAAAATTTGTGTAGAATATACAAGACAGTTTAAAACAAGTCGGGGATATCTCCGATTGCGGAGTCCGTTTTCATGAACAAAGTTAAAGTACGCTTTTTTACATTGATATCGCTCATCGCTCTTCTGATCGTCACGTTCGCGCTGGCGGTCGGTTCTGTGCTTCCCGGAAAGTTTGCGCAGGCGGTCACGGCGGTCGATTATGATCCCGGCGCGGTATTTGCCGCGGGCGTCGGCGGCACCGTGGGCGCGTCCGAGGCGGGCGAGGGTGACTCCTCCTACGTCGAGTTCTCGCTCTCCGACGGCGGCAAAGTGCATTTCAGGCGCGATCTCGCGCTCAAATGGTACAGCGCGGCGCAGGAAGGGGAGGAAGGCGATCCCGACGCCGCGACCCCCGGCATTGCAAGACATTTCAAGCTGGTCTTTTCTTTCCCGTCCCTCGATTTCGAAACGCTCACGCTGGAATTCTCGGGCGACGAGGAGAACATCTCCAAAGACGGACAGGCGGTCAACAGCATCGTCTTTATCAAAAACGATGACGGTTCTCTCACCGCCGTCGTGAAAAACGCCTCCCAGCAGGATATGGAGAACAACGCCGAAGGGCTCGACTCCGTCACCATCCCCGCCGCTTCCGCAACGGGAGACATCACGGTCGAACTCAAGGATCCGACGGCCGAGGGCGCCGTCGCGGGCGATTATGCGGTCGAACTCACCTGCGGCGAGACCGTTTTAAGCAGCGAATTCACCAACATCGGCGGGAACTTCATGGAGTACCGCTCCTCTGCGGCAACGTCGCCCAACACGCCCATGACCTTTACGTCGGAACTTCCCGAGGGCGCGGCGGAGGGCGCAACGCAGAAAGTCCTCGTCAAGGAACTCAACGGTCAGTCCTTTGTGCTCACGGAGGAAGGCAAGGTACACGACGATACCGCACCCGTGCTCGTGCTCAACGAGGAGGTGTACGCCTTCACGCTCGGGCAGCGATTCTCCCTCTCCTATGAGGCGATCGACGTCTGCGACGACACCGTATCCGTCACGCGTTCTTACTATATGGCGGCGCAGGACGACAACGGCGACTACGTCGCGCCCGACGCCTCGGCGGACGACGACTACGAATACAGCACGCTGACGACTTCTACCTACTTCATGCCCGTCACGAACGGCGAAGTGGAGCATGTGAGCCTCTACTTCAATCTCGATGACGGCAGAACGCGCAGCGACGACGAGAGAACTGCGGAACGCGTGTATCTTACATGGTATGCCGCCGAGAGCATCGATCAGGAAAAACCCATCGTCGAAACGCTGAACGGCTGCGACTATATCCGCGTCGACCGCAACGAAGAGGGACCTGCCTACGTCGGGCTCGCGACGAACGATGTGGATCAGGAGAACGTCTATTCGGACGAGACCGCATTCAAAAACGAGTGCGAGGCATACCAGCGCGCGCTCGACGACGCCGCGGCGGCAACGAGCGCGGGTTCCGGCGCATACCTCTACCTGCCTTCGCTCCGCGGACTCATTTACAGCGATTACGCCGATTACCGCAACCTGCAGTTCACGGTATTCTATTATAAGGAATCCCAGTCCGCAGATGAATCCTCCTCCTCGGCGAGCGGGCTCGACTATAACGACCTGCGCATCGAGGTGGACGAGAGCGGAACGTACCGCATCCGCATCATCGCGTCGGACGCCTCCTCCAACGGAATGGAGTACTACAACAAGGACGGCGAGCTTGTAACGCTCTCGAGCGAAAACGTGTGGGAGATCGACGAGATCCCCGAATTCACGGTCGAGATCGGTTACACGGGCGCGAGCATCGAAGATCCGGGCGCTCAGGATTACGGCTACCGCGACCGCACCTACTCCATCGAAGATTTCGAGGTCATCGCGCTCGACGGATATATCGAGGACTACACGCTCTACTACTTCAATTCTTCCTTGCTCGGCGAAGGTCAGACCATGCCCACCTACGACGCGTGCGTCGAGAATGCCGAGGACTATGTCACGAACACCTATAAAGACAGCATGGTCGTCATCAACACCTACAACAGCGACGTGACGGAAGACGACGAAAACTGGGACGATACCGACAATGCGTATAAGTGGAATCCCGATTCCTCGCTCTCCTTCGTGCCGCAGCGTTCGGGCATCTACTTCGTCGAACTGCTGGTCACCGACCCCAACCTCTCGGGCATGACGGCAACGCAGTACATGGCGATCGAGGTGCGCAATCCCGTCGATATTATCCCCGGGCAGTCGTACTGGCTCGAGAACAACATCACTTCCGTGGTGCTCTTCTCCATCTCGGCGGTGCTCGCGGTCATCATCGTCATTCTCTTCGTGGTCAAACCTTCCGATAAGAACGTGAAGGAAGTCGATCTCGAAAAGCTCAAGGGCAGAAAAAAGAACGATAAAAAATAATGTATGAGCGCCCCGCAGCGATCGCTGCGGGGCGCTTTTGCGGTGCGGGCGAGCCTCGTCCCCCGCTTGTTTTTAATCTCGATGGGAGCGCCGCTTTCTCTGCGCGTGCGGCGCGTTTTTTGCGGGAAATTTCGGGGCGCGTCTTGAAATCGTCGTCCGTATATGGTATACTGTAAAGAACAACGCGGTACGCCGTATCCGCGGCGGAGCGGAACAAAGGAGAACGGTCATGAAAAAAATACTTGTCGGCGCGGCTTACTACCCCGAGATGTGGGAGGAGAGCGAGGTCGAAAAGGACATCGTCCGCATGAGAGAGGCGGGCGTGAACACCGTCCGCGTGGCGGAATTTGCATGGGGGAAGATGGAACCCGAAGAGGGGAAGTTCGATTTCGGCTGGCTGGAACGCGCGGTCGGTAAGCTGGGGGACGCGGGCATCGGCGTCGTCATGTGTACGCCCACCTGCACGCCTCCCCGCTGGTTGCTCAACAAATATCCCGAAACGCGCATGGTGTATGCCGACGGCACGCGTACGGAGGTGTTCTCGCGCTGCCATCCGTGCAAGTCGTCGCCCGTCATGCGCGAGAAAAACCGCATCATCGTCACCGAGCTCACAAAGCGTTTCGGCGCGCATCCCGCGGTCATCGGCTGGCAGATCGACAACGAGATCTTCCCCTACAACGAGGGCTGCTATTGTCCGCTCTGTCAGAGTGGGTTCCGCGCCTATCTCAAAGAAAAATACGGCACCGTGCAGAACCTCAACGAAAAGTGGGGGATGCACCGCTGGTCGCTCGAGTACGGCTCGTTTGAAGACGTGATCCCGCCCGTGCGCGGTCGCTGGGAGCATCCCTCCCTGCAATCGGAGTGGACGCGTTTCCATTGCAAAAACATCGTCTCCTACGTCAACGAGCAGGCGGAGATCCTGCATGCCTACACCAAAACGCCCGTCGGCACCGATATGATGGCGACCAACCTGCTCAGCTACGAGGATATGAACGAGAAGCTCGACGTGGCGCAGTACAACCACTACGAACCCGCCGCCGAGCTGGGTCGCATGACGTTCGCATACGATTTTCTGCGTACGGTCAAGGATAAGCCCTTCTGGGTCACCGAGACGCAGGCGGGCTGGAACGGCAGCACCTTTGCGGAGTTCGGCTACCGCCCCGAGGGGACGTGCTACGCCAACACATGGCTGCCCGTCGCGCGCGGCGGCGAAATGGTCGAATACTGGCATTTCCGCGCCCATCCCAACGGGCACGAACTGGCGCACGGGGCGCTCTTCAACACCGCCGGGCGGGCGTACCGCGTCACCGGAGAGATCGCCCGCGCCGCAAAGGAATTTGAGGCATGCCGCGATCTTCTCACGCGCACGCAGGTGCGGGCGCGCGTCGCCATCCACTATTCTTCGACGGCGGTCATCAACGCCGTCAATGCGCCCATGATGAAAAATTTTGATTACCGCGCCACGCTGATCGATAAGGTGCATGCCGCGTTCCGCCACATGAACGTCGACGTCATCGAAACGGGACACGCGCTTGACGGCTACGAGGTCGTCGTCTCGCCCTTCCTCTCCACGGCGGACGAGAAGGGGCTCCGCGGGCGCATCACCGAGTGGGTGAAGGCGGGCGGCACGTGGATCGTGGGACCCATGTCCGATATCATGACCGAGTATTCGAGCAAATACACGGACGCGCCGCACTCCTTCCTCGAAGAGCTTGCCGGCGTGTATGCCAAATACGATCTTCCCGTCGCCAACGGGGAGTACGCCGCAAAATGGACGGGATTCGAGGGCGCGATCGGGCTCTCCGCATGTTACAGCGCCTACGAACTCAGGGGCGCCGCGGCGCTCGCCGTGTACACAAACGGCGAGTTTGCGGGAATGCCCGTCATCACCGAAAACAAGGTGGGGAAGGGCAAGGTCATCCTGCTCGGGAGCCTTCCCGACTGCGCGACGCTGCAGGCGCTCACGCAGCGATTCGCGCTTCTCCCCGCGAGCGACAACCTCGTGCTCACCGAGCGCACGGGGGAGCAGAACGCGATCATCGCCGTCGAGACGCAGGGGAAGGAGGGCGTGCTCATCAC
>ERZ1090880.695-NODE-695-length-17746-cov-6.036742_pt1 | contig 17746 bp, 19 predicted proteins | sample MGYA00478471_ERZ1090880 | MGnify/ENA primary metagenome ERZ1090880 (study PRJEB33644, sample SAMEA5815734) | chicken gut metagenome | biome: Chicken; feature: Gastrointestinal Tract; material: Caecum | place: Ireland | collected 2019-01-01 | study: A study of the... | reverse complement strand
GGGGGGTTTGTGGGGGGGGGGACCCCCCCCACCGGCGGGCGGGGGGGAGGGCGGCCGCATCCCCGTGTGCCCCGCCTACTCCCGATGCCGCAAACGAACCACGGGGCGGCCGCGTTAGGCGGCCGCCCGTTTTGGGTCATATACGCTTGTTTTTTCGTTTTGTCGCTCTGCTTTCGATCGCATCCGTGCGTTACGCGCATGGCGCGCGGCGCGTCAGGACGCGTCCGTGAGTACGCGTTTGAGCTGCTCGAGGAAGAGCGCGGCGGGCTTGGTCAGCACGGTGTATTTCTTCCACACCAGATCCAGGCGTGTCTCCACCGCGGGAGAGAGCGGGCGTAAGCACAGTTCGCTGTCCCCGCACGTGGATATCAGCCTGTCCAGCCCCAGCGCGTAGCCCATGCCCTCGGCGACGAGCAGCGACGCGTTGTACAGCAGGTTGTAAGTCGCCACCGGGCGCACGCGTTCGGGCGACATGCCCAGACGCTTGACGAGCAGTTCCTGCGCCATCGCCTGGTCGGAGCATATGAGCGGCTTGCCCTCGAGGTCGTCCGCCGTTATCCTGTCCTTTGCGGACAGCTCGTCGTCCCTGCGCATGAACACGCCCCACCTGTCCGTGAAGGGCAGCGCGATCGATTCGTAGCCCGTGAGGTCGGGCGAGTCCACGAACACGCCGAAGTCTATCAGCCCCTTTTCCAGCTTTTCCGTCACGTCGGAGGCGTCCCCGCTGTATATCCTGAACCGCACGCCGGGGCAGAGGTCCCGCACCGATCTCGCGGCGCGCGCCACCGCGCGCATGGCGTAGGACTCACCGCCGCCGATGTACACCACGCCGCTCATGTCCGCGGGCGGCGCGCTGAGCTCCGCCTCCGTCTTGTTGTAGAGGTCGATCATTTCCCGCGCGCGCTTGCGCAGCAGCATACCCGCGTCCGTCAGCGTTATGCGCTTACTGCCTCTTTCGAACAGTTTCTGTCCGATCTCACGCTCGAGGTTCTGCATCTGCTTGGACAGGCTGGGCTGGGATATGTACAGCTTTTCCGCCGCCTTGGATATGTTCTGTTCCTGCGCCACCGCAAGGAAATACCGCAGTTCTCTCAGTTCCATACGCGCCTCCTTTTTTCATTATATCATATTGCGGCATAACCGTCAATTATGAACATCCATTCGATATAGATATTTGACATGGCGGGCGCATTGCGGTATCATCAAGGGAAAGGACGGAGCGACCGCGGGCGAGGGTTCGCCGCGCGGTACGCGAAAGGGGGAACGGGAGGACACAATGGACAGAAAGGAATATCTTGAGCGCATGGCGGCGCGGGAGTACATCGTGGGCGGATCGGACGCGCACGTCTATATGACGGAGGCGGCTCACGAGGCCCAACGCGTGACCGCGGAGATGAACTGCGGGTACAAAACGCCCGAGGAGCTGCGCGCGCTGTTCTCGAAGCTGACGGGGGAGGAAACGGACGACTCGTTCGGGCTGTTCCCGCCCTTTTACACCGATTACGGCAAGAACATACACGTGGGCAAACGCGTGTTCATCAATTCGGGCTGTTGCTTTCAGGACCAGGGCGGCATCTTCATCGGCGACGACTGTCTTATAGGGCATCAGGTGGTGCTGGCCACGCTCGATCACTCGCTCGAACCGAGCAAGCGCAAGGGCATGCACCCCGCGCCCATAAGGCTGGGAAAGAACGTGTGGGTGGGCGCGCACGCCACCGTGCTCAAAGGCGTGACGGTGGGCGACGACGCCGTTATCGCGGCGGGCGCGGTCGTGACCAAGGACGTCCCCGCGGGCGCGATAGTCGCGGGAGTGCCCGCGCGAGTGATACGTTACGTCCCGCGCGACGAAAAGCGTCCGGAATGAACGCGATGGGTCGCCGGGCTTCCCGCATAACATAATACGGAACTTTAAAGAAGCGCGCCGGGGCCGAATGGCCGGGGCGCGCTTTGCGTTTTCAAGAGTCGTCATGACGCTTTGGCGAGAGCTATGACGTTTTCGACGTGTTTCGACATCGCGGCGACGCATGCGCGGGTGCGCATATGCGCATTCAAGCGTTCGGGAGGGGTTCGGGAGCCTCGCCCGTGAGCTTTTCCTTGACGGCGAGCGCGTCGGCGTAAGTTATGTCGTCGTACAGCACGAGCGTTATGTCGAAATCGTCGGCGTACGGCGCGAGCGTTTCCAGCGCGACGGCGATGGCCTCTTCCTTGGGGTAGCGGTACACTCCCGCCGAGATGAGCGGGAACGCCACGCTGTGCAGGCCGTACCGCGCGGCAAGCTCCATGCACGATCTGTAACAGCTCGCGAGCAGTTCGGGCTCGCCGTCCTCGCCGCCCGTCCAGACCGGCCCGACGGTGTGCAGCACGTACTTCGCGGGCAGGTCGTAACCGCGCGTTATGCGCGCGCTGCCCGTGGGACAGCCGCCCAGCGTGCGGCATTCTTCCAGCAGTCGCGGTCCCGCCGCGGCGTGTATCGCGCCGTCCACGCCCCCGCCGCCCAGCAGGCTCTCGTTGGCCGCGTTGGCGATGGCGTCCGCGCGGAAACGCGTGATGTCGCCTTTGAACAGGCTTATCCCTTTGATGCTCATGATCATTCCCTCCCTTCGGTTATTATAACATACGGCGGACGATACGTCAACGGTTGCGCGCGCCCCTGTCTTGTGCTATAATATATACGCATTACGACACAGGAGGCAGTTATGATCAGACACATAGTCATGTGGAATTTCAAGGACGAGTACGAGGGCATGAAAAAGCCCGAGATCATGGAAAAGGTGAAGAGCGGGCTTTCCGCGCTCAAAGGCAAGGTCCCCGTGGTGCGCGACCTGGAAGTGGGGCAGTCCGTCACGTCGGGCGACATGCACTACGACATGGCGCTCATCGTCACGGTGGATTCGGTGAACGATCTTCCCGCGTACGCCGAGCACCCCGAGCACGTCAAGGTGCGTCGGTTCATCGGCGAGGTACGCACCGCCCGCGTCACCGCGGACATAGAGGTGTGATCGCAAAAAACGCAAACAAGAGCGGGGGGGGCGCGGGGGGGGCCCGGGGGGGGGGTTTTTGTTGGGTTTTTTGGGGGTGGTGCCGAGCGCGCCGGCGCCGCCCCCGCCCCCCGGCCCAACTTGGTGGGTTTCCCAAAAAAACCAAACACCCGCCGGGCGGCCCGGGGGGGCCCCCGCGCTCGTCTTTTTTATCGTTGTTTTACAGTGTTCACCATGCGTCGCCATGACCGCGCCATGCCGCGAAGAAGAGGGAAAGAGCCTTTTACTTTTTCGCGCGCAGCATCAGGTTGAGGTAACGGCAGAACGTGGAGATGAGTATCTGGAAGGGCACGCCCGCGATGTACATCAGCGCCGTCAGCGGCTGGAGCTGCATGATGGAGAGGTGTATGCTGGCTATGACGCCCCACAGCATGGCGGATATGCACCATTGCCGCGCGCGGCGGTGCACGACCAGCTCGAACACGAACACGGCGAGCGCGTCCAGCGGGACGTTGTATATGAAGAACACCCAGTAGCCGTAACCGGTGGCGCTCACCGCCGATATCATCACGCGCCCCGCCTCGTCCTTACCGCTGCCCACGAGGAACAGCATGAGCAGGAACGCCATCAGCGTCATGCAGCCCAGCAACGCGCAGGACATTATCAGCATGGCGCGCTTGAAGTTGTATTTGGGATCGGCCTCCGCGCGCTCCTCTTCGGGAGGTTCGGGGACCACGCCGCCGAGGATGTCGTTCACCGTCACGCCGTATATCTCCGCGATGCTCTTGAGGGTGAAGATGTCGGGGACGCTCTCGCCCCGCTCCCATTTGGAAATCGTTTTGTTGGAATACATCAGCTTTTCCGCAAGCTCGAGCTGAGTAAGCCCCGCGGCTTTGCGGAAGCGCACGAGGTTGGCGGCCAGAGCGGCTTGCTGTTCGGTGATCTTGTCCGTTTCTTCCGTCACGTATTCACGCTCCGAGTATCTCTTGCGCTATCAGATCGCCCATCTTTTCGCAGCCCACGCGCACGCCCTCGCCCATGTCGGGGGTGCGGTAGCCCTTCTCGATGACGCGTCCGACGGCCTTCTCCACTTCGCGCGCTTCCGTCGCCAGACCCATGTTGTCCAGCATCATGGCGGCGGCGAGCACGGTCGCTATGGGGTTGGCTATGTCCTTGCCCGCGATGTCGGGCGCGGAGCCGTGTATGGGTTCGAACAGTCCCGCCTTGCACTCGCCCAGCGAGGAGGAGGGCAGCATGCCTATGGACCCGGTTATCTGGCTCGCCTCGTCGCTCAGTATGTCGCCGAACATGTTGGGGCAGAGCAGCACGTCGAACTGCGAAGGGTCCTTGACCAGCTGCATGGCGGCGTTGTCCACGTACAGATGATCCAGACGCACGTCGGGGTATCCCTCGGCCACCTTGGTGACCACGCGTCTCCACAGGCGGGAGGACAGCAGCACGTTGGCCTTGTCCACGCTCGTGACGTGCTTTCTGCGTCCGCGCGCGAGGTCGAACGCGATGCGGGCGATGCGCTCCACTTCGCTTTCGCTGTATATCTCGGTGTCGTACGCCGTGCGGCCGTCGTCCTTGGTGCCGCGCGGCCCGAAGTATATGCCGCCTATCAGCTCACGCACCACCATGACGTCCACGCCCTTTTCGAGCACGGAGTCCTTGAGCGGGCTGGCGGAAGCCAGCGCGGGGTAGATTACGGCGGGGCGGAGGTTGGCGTACAGCCCCAGCGCCGAGCGTATGCCCAGCAGGCCTTTTTCGGGGCGGTTCTCGGCGGGCTGGTCGTCCCACTTGGGTCCGCCCACCGCGCCCAGCAACACGCCGTCCGACGCCTTGCACGCGGCGACGGTCTCGTCGGGCAGGGGCACGCCCGTCGCGTCGATGGCGCAACCGCCCATCAGACGATGATCGAACGTGAACGTGTGACCGTATCTCGCGGCGACGGCTTTGAGCGCCTTGACCGCCGCGTCCGTTATCTCCGGACCGATGCCGTCTCCGGCAAGCACGACTATCTTTTTGTCCATGACGAATATCTCCTTGATGTCCTTTCGTTTTTAGGTTACTTTATATTTTACCACACGCGCGGCGCTTAGTCAATCGATAGGCGAAAAGTAGGCGGGCAAAAGAAAACGCCGCCCGATGTCGGACGGCGTCTGTTGCTCGTTTTAAGTCGTTTGAAAGGATGTCATCTCTCGGTGGAGCGGCCGCGTTTCGCGTAAGCCACCGCGATGTACTCGCCCGCGCGCGTGATGTCGATGACCTCCGAAGGACGCTTGCGATCGCGCTCGATGCGCTTCATCATGGTCTTGACGGCCTCGTCGCCGCCCGTGACCGCATTGGGCAGTCCGCCGGGAGCGCGCAGCCACTGCGTGGCCAGGAATGCGTTCTTGACGCCCTTGACGTTGCGCTTGGTCACGAGAGGGAAGCGGCCGGGCAGGAGCACGCCCATCCACGCTCCGCCGTGCGAACCGAAGTAACGGTGGTAGGTGGCGGGGGTCCAGCTGTCCAGCAGGGTCAGCTTGCCGTCAAGCTCGGGATAGCGGCGCACGATCGCGTCCGCGCAGGCGGCGGCCATGCGCGCCTTGCGCTCGCGGTAGGTCGCTCTGTCGTTGGCGCGCAGTCCGATCCACTCGTCGCATTGCTCGTCGTGGATGTAGATGAGCACCTGTATGATGTTCTTGCCCTCGGGCGCGAATCCCGCCTCGTGCGAGAACTCGCGCAGGATGATGCGGTCGGGGATGTCGTCGTAGCCTTTCGACTCGATGACCACGTTGTCCGAGAACGGCGCTTTGCCGTCCGCGACGAACGCGCACTGCAGACTGGAGTAAACGGGCAGCTTCTTGGCCGCGACGTTCTTCGTCAGCCCCTTGGGCATCTTCTGCCCGAGCAGGGAATAGGTCACGTAAGGGTCGCAGGCGAAGATGACGTAATCGCAGCCCACGCGGGTGCCGTCGTCCAGGATGGCGCCGCACACGCGGTCGCCCTTTCTGATCAGCCCGCTGATGCCCTTACCGAGGTGCAGCGTGCCGCCCAGCGACTCGTATCTCTCCGCGATGCGCTCCGCCATGGCGCGGGACCCGCCCACGGGCAGTCCGCCGTTGCCGCCCGCGAAGGCGGCGTATGCCATGATGAGCGCGAGCGCCGAGTACTCGTCCATGATGTAATCGGAAAACGCCTTGCGGAGCAGGGGATGCGAGAAACGCTCGCCCAGCTCTTTGAGCCCCGTGCGGAGATATCCGAGCACGGCGAACGGCGAGAGCTTCTCGCCCTTGACGACGTATTCCTCGTCCAGTATGTTCTCCATCTTCATCGCGGATTTGACGGCGCGTATGAAGCGGTTTATCTCCTTTTCGTCCGCGGGGGACAGCTCCAGCATTCCGCGGCGCGTTTTTTCGATGTCCGCCCAGAACGTGACGCTCTGTCCGTCCAGCTCGCTGGTGTAGAAGGACTCGGGCTGATAGACGGTGTTCTCGTCGATGGCGCCCAGGGTCTTCCAGAAATCGAAATACCCCGCGCCCGGACGCGTTCCCGTCAGCCAGTGCACGCAGTTGTCGATGTGGCAACCCTGTCTGTCCCAGCCGGTGAGGTTCCCGCCGGGTATGAAATGCTTTTCGTAGATGTGAGTTTCCAGCCCACCCATCTGTGCGAAGACGCCCGCGCTCAATCCCGCGACGCCGCCGCCGACGATCAGTACCTTTTCCAAGATCATTGCTCCTTGCAAAGGAGTCGGGTTCTCCCGACTCCTCTAATATTTTACGACAAGTATCATAAACTTTGAATAAACTTTGACTTAATTTTTCATTAATTTATCACTTGTTTTACACTATTTTGCACCGGGCGACCACCGAAAATTCGTCCGCGGCTCAAAAACCCCTCCGCCGCCGCTCTCCGCGCCCGAAAAGGGCGTTGCGGCGCATCGTTCGCCGCTTGCGCGGCGCCGCGCCGTTTTGCGTAATTTGGGGCAATTCGCTTGACTATGAGCCGCGTGTCGGTTATAATAGTTCGGTAACGGTATGCCCCGAAATGCAAGGGGCGCGATCCGAAAAAGATCATTTTCATAATATAAAGGAAGAGCAAAGACATGAAAAGAACGTATCAGCCCAAGAAAAGAGCGCAGAGAAAAGTCCACGGTTTCCGTGCAAGGATGAAGACGACCGCCGGTCGCAGAGTGCTTAAAAGACGTCGCGACAAGGGCAGAAAGAACCTTACTCCCAAGCCCCTCGGCAAGAATTGACGTCGGCCGTACGGGTAGCGTATGCTGAGTAAGGAATACCGCCTCGTAAAGCGGGGAAGTTTCGCATACGTCCGCAGTCACGGCAACAAGTTTTCGGACAGGTACCTGACCTTCGTGACGCTGCGTGGCAGGTGCAAGCGCATCGGTTTCGTGGTGTCCAACAAGGTGGGCAAGGCCGTGCGCCGCAACCTCGTCAAGCGTCGTATGCGCGGCATAGTGCGCGAGGCGCTGCCCTCCATACGCGGCGGGCAGATGATATTCATCGCGCGCGCGGGCGCGGGGATAACCGAGCTGGCGTACCCCGAGCTCAGGTCGCGTATGCTCGCGCTCATGGCAAAAGCCGGAGTGCTCCGCGAGGAGAACGCATGATACTCAGGAACAGGCCGCGGCTCACGCCGTTGTACGTACTCACGCACATAATCACGTTGCGCTGGCTGTTCCAGGGCCTTATCCTGCTGTACAAGCACACCCTGTCCAAAGCCATCGGCAAGTCCTGCATTTACTATCCCACCTGCTCGAGCTACATGTTCCAGGCGATAGAGGACTGGGGGACGATCAGAGGCATAGGTATGGGCGTGGCGCGCATACTGCGTTGCAATCCCTTTGCGCGCGGCGGCTTCGACCCCGTACCGTACAATCCAAAAGGAGATATGAAATGGCTGTTTTGAGCAGCATGGCCGCGGCGGGCGGCGCGATAGGAGTGAACGTCTTCGGGGATTTCCCGTGGGCGATGTTGCTCAATGTCGCGATGGACGGTATCGGCTTCTACGCGTTGAGGATAATCCTCCTCACCGTGTGTCTGAAGCTCATACTCTCTCCGCTCGATCTTTTCCAGCGGTATAAGATGCGCAAGAACCAGCTCATCACCGTCCGCATCAAGCCCCAGCTCGAAAAGCTGGAGAAAGCCTACGGCAGCAACCCCAAGGTCTTGCAGCAGAAACAGGCGGAGCTTAACAGGCGCGAAGGTATGAGCTACCTGTCGAGCTGTCTGCCCATGATCGTCACGCTCGTCGTGTTCATCTGGTTGTGGCAGTCCCTGCTCGTCACCGCGAATTACAAGCAGTTCGACAACTACGTCAACGTCTACAACGTCTATTCCCGCGCGTACACCGCCGTCATGGCGGACGACTACGACGCGGCCACGGACGGCCTGTCCGCGTCCTACGGCGAGGGATATCGCGTGGCGTACGACGAGGCGTTCATAGCGTCCTACGACGAGGCGGGCGGTCAGGCGGCGGTGGACGCTGCCGACGCGGCGGCCCGCACCTCCGCGGAGTCCTCCGCGCAGGCGGACGACGCGGCCTATTACTCGCTCTACACCGAAACGTACGCGGACACGTTCGCGGACGGTTTCGCCTCCCTCGCGGGCAAGTACTCCGTGACGGACGCGGCGGCCCTGGCCGCCGAGGCGGCGCACAACGCGGCGTCGGGCGCGGTGGAGCAGTACTCCCGCACCGTGGCGCAGAACGACGTTTACGACTATTATTTCAATGAGGGAGCTTACGCGGACGGCAGCGGTTACAAGTCCGATTCCTTCCTCTGGATAAAGGACATATGGTCGCCCGACGTGCCGTGGGAGAACAGTCTCGCGCCCACTCAGGCGGAGTTCAAGGAGGCCGTGGGGTCTTACGCCACCGATCCCGCCCGCTCGGGTCTGACCGAGGCGGAGCTGGACAAGATCGTGGGTTCGTACGAGACCGTCATGGCGCGCGTCATACAGGAAGGCGAGTACGGAGTGAACGGCTTCGTCATCCTTCCCGTCCTCGCGGTCGGTCTGAACATCGCGATGCAGATCATAACCCGCCGTCAGCAGAAGAAAAGCGGGCAGGATCTCGCGGCGGGGCAGAACGCCGGCTGTCTTAAAGCCATGGTGGTCGTGATGCCCGTCATCATGGGCTTCTTCGCCCTGATGTACTGCGCCGCGTTCACGCTCTACATGGTCACCAACTCCGCGATGAGCCTGCTCATCAACGTCGTGACCACGCAGATCTCCAAGAAGCTCGTGCCCATAAACGAGGCGGCCGGTTCCGCCCGTAAGTCCGGTTCGGAAGCGGAGAGATACGGCAGACCCGATCCCGGTTCCCGAAACGGCAAAAAGTGATCGGAAAGGAATGTGATGAAGACTATCGAAACGGTCGGTAAGGATATCGAGAAGGCGCTTCTCAGCGGACTTGCCGAATTGGGTTGCAAGCTGGACGACGTGGATGTCAAGATACTCGAGCATCCCGGCATATTCCGCAAGGCGCGCGTTCGCCTGACCTACCACGGCGACGACGAAACGGTGGAGAAAAAGACCGCCGCGGGCGTCATGCGCAACCTCGAGGCCCGCGCGGCGCGCGCGTCCTCGGCCCCCGCGCAGAACAAGCAGGGCGACCGCAAACGCGGCAACGACCGCGCGGACGGCTCCGCTCGTCCCGCGCCCGCTCGCGGCCAGGCCGATAAGCCCCGCGAGAACGTCGCTCCCGAGCGCGCCGACAAAGAGCGCGCGGAGGGCAGGGAAAAGCCCGCCCGCGCGGACAACAAGCGTCCTCAGCAGCCCGTGCGCGACAACGCCCGTCAGGACAGCGCGCGTCAGGACAACGCGCGTCAGGACAATGCTCGTCAGGACAACGCGGAGCGCCGCAAGACGGAGCGTCCCGAAAAGCGTCCCGAACAGGCGCAGAAGCCCGATACCGAACAGAAAAAGACCAAGCCCGAAGGCGAAAAGGCGGGATTCCGCAAGGACTTCCGCGCGGAGCTGGAAGCGGCGCAGCGCGGCGAGCCCGCGCGCGCGTCCCGTCCCGAGCCGCAGGCCGCGCAGAACGGCCGCGCGGAGGGCGAGAGCAAAGCGCCTCAGCCCCGTCGCGAGCAGCAGCCCAAGACGTTGCCGCCCGAGGTGCTCGAAGCCGCAGGCGAGCGCGTAAAAACGTATCTCGGCACGCTCACCCGTCTCATGGGCGCGGAGAGCGGTTGCGAGGTGACGGCGGCGGAGGACACCCTTTCCGTCGTGCTGACGTCGGGCGACGAGAGCCTGGTGGGCGCGCGCGGTGAAACGCTGGACGCCATCGAGCATCTCGCCATGCTGGCGGCCAACGCGGGCGACGGTCACAACAACGTACACGTCGATCTCGATTGCGGCGGTTACCGCGCTCGCATGAACGACTCGCTGATCGCGGCGGCGTCCGAAGCCGCGGACAAAGCGGTGGCGACGGGCAAGCGCGTGGAGATGCCCGCTATGAGCAGCTCCAACAGGCGCGTGGTGCACGCGGCGCTCTCCGAGCGCGCGGACGTCATAACGCGCAGCGAGGGCAAGGACCCGCACCGTTTCATCGTGATCATTCCCAAGGGCAGCGAACGCGGCGAGCAGAAAGGCAACCGCGATCGCAGACCGAACGGCAACAACCGTCGTCACAAGAGCCGTAACTTCCACAAGGGCGGCAACAAGAACAATTCCGAAGAATGAAACGAGGTCTTTTCGTAATGATGCTGTTGGGCGGAGCGGTCATCACCGCTCTGTCCTTTTTGCTTGCGCCGCTGGACGACCCCACCGCGCAGGCGGTGCGTTGGGCGGTGTTCACGTTCGGCGTCGTGTGCGCCGCGGCGGCGGTGCTCGTGCTGGTGCTGTCCTTTCGCCGTCCGCCCGCGCGCAAGCTGCTCCCCGAGGGCGCGGAGTACCGCAAGAAACGCTCGCTGATGTCCCCGCCCGAGCTCAGGCTGTACCGCACGCTCTGCGCGCTGACCGACCCCCGTCGGGTGATCGTGCTCCCGCAGATGGCGCTCGCGGGCATCGTGGACAAGATAAGCGGCGGCGGCTTCCGCAACGAGCTGTTCCGTATCGTCGATTTCTGCATAGCCGATTCACTGACGTTCGAGCCGCTGCTGGTCATCGAGCTGAACGACGCGTCCCACGAGCGCGAGGAGCGCAAACTGCGGGACGACAAGGTGTCCGCCATCTGCGACGACGCGGGCCTGCCGCTGCTGACGCTCTCGCTGGGCGAAGCGGCGGACGAGCGTTACGTGCGCGGCGAACTCAAAAAACGTCTCAAGTGACTTATCCTCGCCCTCGCCAAAGCGCGGACGAGCGACGAAGGAGCGCCCGAAAAACTCATCGTTTTCGGGCGCTCTTAAAGCTCTTAAATAAGATCTGTCACGGTCGACCATATCCGATCGCGTGATCGGGAAAACACGCCCGACATACGCACAAAAGAACATCACGCCCTCGGGAAACACTTCCGACGGACGCGAAAAATAACATCACGCCCTCGGCAACGGCTACCGACGGAGCACGAAAAAACGCCGACCAAACGGTCGGCGTTTTTTTCATGTTCGGCTGTACCGGTCTTTATGTAAAGTTCTCTGTCAGCGATGCGGCACGATCGGTATGGCGATCGAAGTCAGGCGCGCTTTTTGGCGGTCGACTTCCTCTTTGCGGTGGCGGGCTTCGTCGCTTTTTCCGCTTTCTTGCGGGCGTCGAATGCCTTTGCGCAGGGATTTTCCAGCTCTTTGTCGCAGTAGGTGCAGAACTCGAATTCGCCGCACATGTCGTGACCGGCTTCTTCGCTCTTCAACCACTTGTCCACGTCGAGCTCGGACTGCTTCTTGGTGAGTGCCATTGTCGTATTCTCCTTATGTTTTATAACACGATAATTATACACTTTGGAGAAGAAAAAGTCAATCGGGGCGGGGTCGGTACGTGGAATTGACGCAACAGGCTTGTTTTGTGCAAGTTTTTGTCAGTATAGTGGAGGCGTATCGTAAGCGCGCGAACGCTCGTGAACATATGATGGCATGGCGGACGTCATGCTCCTACCGCCGCGCTCCCCGCGGCGGTAGGGACGCGCTCTTCCCGCGCGAACGAACGCGCCCGTGAGCGGTCCTGCTCACGGGCGCGTCGGGGCGATGCGGCCACGCCGGAAATGCCGTATCCGCGCCGCCTTGATCCGTTCACGGTGCTTTCCGCTGATATCGTGCGCGTTCTTGCGGCGCAGCGGCGCGCGTTAAAGCGCGCCGACGGCCTGCGCGGATAAACGTCAGAGGCGGGGGTAAAGGTCGATGCTGCCGCGCTTGGCCTGGCAGAGCGGGCACTGCTCGAACGCCTCGCGGCTCTCCGTTTCGTAACCGCACGCCGAGCAACGCCACGTGACGGGCTCTTCGCGCTCATACAGCCGTCCGCTCTTGAGGTCGCCGAGCAGGCGGCGGAATATGCGTTCGTGACGCAGTTCGACGGCGGCGACGTTGCGGAACAGTCCCGCTATGTCCTTGAACCCCTCTTCTTCGGCGACGCGCGCGTACTCGGGGTATATCTCGCAGCCCTCCGCCTTTTCGTCCTCGGCGGACGCGCTCAGGTTTTCCGTGAGGTCCCAGCGCTGAGAGAAGGGGTAGCCCGCGCAGATGTCGATGTTGGGCAGAGGCCCGTCCGACGCCGACTGGAGCGCGGTATAGAACATGCGCGCGTGGTTGAATTCCTGGTACGCGATCTCGTCGATGATGGCGGCGATGTTGTCGTAACCCGCCTTGCGCGCGCCGTACTCCGCGAACTCGTATCGCGTGCGCGCCATGCACTCTCCCGCGAAGGCGCGGGCGAGGTGGTCGAAAGTCTTGCTGTTTTTCAGTTCCATGTGTGTGTCCTCCGCGTTTTAGTATGCGCCTTGCCGCCTCCCGCCATGCACGCGCGAGCGCCTTTGCCCGTTCGGGCATATTTTGCGGTTTTTCGTCCATGATACCGTATACGGGAGGGCGCACGACGGGGAAGGAGTGCGAAAAAGCGCGGCTATGCCGAGTACCCGACGTTTTCGCGTTTTATCGCGCGCGGCGAAGGGTGCGCTTTTGTGTCGCATCCTTCGGGTACTTCGACTTTTCCGACGTTTTTCGCGCGCCGCTCCGTTGAATGAGCCGTGACGTTTTCGACGTTTATCGCGCGGGCGTCGCCCTTCGGCGACGATGAAAAATGCGCTTTTCTCGGTGCGAAACGCCGCGAAAACGCCCGATTCCACTCAGCGTAGAATTTTTCGGCGCGCTTCCACGGCCGGGAGAGCGGCGGGGAGAGCGTTCTCTTGCCGACATTCATCGCCGATGATAGAATGGCATAAAAAATAAAGAGAGGATAAAGGAGGTCTACGGCATTGAAGATCACCATCGTATGCGACGTGTTGGGCGAAGAGAACAACGGAACGTCCGTAACGACAATGAACCTCGTCCGCAGCCTTAAACGCAAAGGCCATACGGTCAACATACTCTGCTGCGACGGCGACAAGATGGGCAAGGAGGGGTACTTCGTATGCCCGCAAAGGCACTTCGGGCCGTTCGACGGCTACGTCAGGCACGTGGGCATCACGCTCGCGCGGCCCGTGCGCTCCATAGTCCGCCGCGCGATCGAGGACGCGGACGTGGTGCATTGCATGCTGCCCTTCGCGCTCACCAAGACGGCCATATCCGTCGCTCGCGAGCTGGGCAAGCCCGTCACGGCGGGGTTCCACTGCCAGGCGGAGAATTTCTCGAGCTACGTACTGCTCAAGAACTGCGCGCCCGTCAACTATCTGACGTACCGCCTGTTCTACGACAAGGTGTTCGGTCGGGTGGACCGCGTGCATTACCCCTCGCAGTTCATCCGCGACGTGTTCGAGCGCGCAACCGCGCCCACGCGCGGCGTGGTCATAAGCAACGGCGTGGCGGACGAGCTGACGAGCGAGCGTCGGGAGAAGCCGCTCGCCCTCCGCGACAAGTTCGTCATACTGTCCACGGGCAGGTACTCCCGCGAAAAGTGCCAGTCCGTGCTCATCAGGGCGGTGGCGCAGAGCCGTCACCGCGCGGACATACGCCTGGTGCTGGCGGGCAAGGGCGTGCTGGACGCGCGTTTCGAGCGCCTGGCGCGCAAGGGCGGCGTGGACGCCGACATGCGGTTCTTCGACCGCGAGAGCCTGCGCGACGTGTTGGGCTACGCCGATCTTTACGTCCACCCCGCGGACATCGAGCTGGAAGGCATCGCCGCGCTGGAGGCGGTGCGCGCGGGGCTGCCCGTCGTCGTCAGCGATTCCGCGCGTTCGGCCACGCGCGGGCTGGCGCGGGACGAGCGCAACCTCTTCCGCGCGGGCAGCGCGAAGGACCTCGCGGAGCGCATAGACTATTGGATAGAGCACCCCGCGGCGCGCAAGGAATGCGCGGAGCATTACGCGTCTTGCGACTGCGTGGCGAACGCCTCGACGTGCATGGACGAGATGGAGAAGATGTTCGAGGACGTCATCGCGGAACACGCGCGGGCGCGCGCGGCGGGAGGCGTGCAGGCGGAGCCGGCGCGTAGTCGGTCGTGAAGCGCCGCACGATATATTATACGGACGAACTGAACGACGATTTCGCGGGGACTAACATAGTCACGAAGGAGACACCCGCGGATTACAGATACGTCCGCAAGAACCCGCTGTGGCATGCGGCGGCGTTTCTGCTTTACCACGTCGTCGCCCGTCCGTTCGCTTTCGCGTGGGCGAAACTGCGGTACGGCCTGCGCGTCGTGGGCAGGGAAAAGCTGCGCGCCGCGCGCGGCAAGGGCGTGTTCCTCTTCGGCAATCACACGCTGGTGGCGGGGGACGCGTTCCACCCCAATCTGGTGACGCCCGGGCGTCGGACGTACATCGTCACGGGCGCGGACGCGGTGTCCGTGCGCGGACTGCGCAACGTCGTCGCCATGCTGGGCGCGATGCCGCTGCCCTCGGGCAGGGCGGGCTACCGCAACTTTCTCGCCGCGATGAAGAGCCGCATAGCGCGCGGCAAGGCGATAGTGATATTCCCCGAGGCGCACATATGGCCGTATTACACGGGCATACGTCCCTTCGGCAGCGCGCCCTTCCTCTATCCCGTCACGACGGGCGCGCCCTCATACGCGATCACGACGGTGTTCTCCCGCAGGGGCGCGCGCAGGGCTCCGCGCGTGACGCTGTACGTGGACGGTCCCTTTTTCCCCGACGCGTCGCTCTCGCCCGGCGCGGCGCGGGATAAGCTGCGCGACGAGGTGTACGCCGCCATGACCGCGCGCGCGGAAAAGTCGGAGTGCGACCTGGTGACGTACGTCCGCGCCGAAAACGCCGACCGTGCGGAGGCGGAGAGCGCGGGGGAAGCGGGCGAGGCGGAGAGCGCGTGAAGATTTTTTCACCGAACATGCCGCCCATACGCTTGACTTTACGTGCGCGGGGATATTATAATAGCGATATAAACCGTTGAAGCGGGAGTAAAGACACGCCGAGCGCGTACAGAGAGTCGGGGAGCTGAGAGCCGATCGCAAGCAGGGTGTCAAATGGGCCGCGGAGGGCGCGCGGAAAGGGGTGACCCGAGTATTGCGCGACGCAGAACGCACGCGTCAGTTGCGGGGGATGTTTCCCCGAAGTGCGGTCGGGATACCGACCGAATCAAGGTGGCACCGCGGAATCTTCCGTCCTTGAATGCGCCGTGACGCGCGTTCGGGGGCGTTTTTCTTTTAAACGCTCGCGACGCGGCGGCGCACCCGTGATCCGCCCGGTGCTCATGCGGCGGAAAATAAACGAAAGGAGGAAAGCACAATGAGCAAAAAGATCCCTTACAAACTGTATCTGGAAGAGAACGAGCTGCCCCGCAAGTGGCTCAACATCAAGGGGTTCATGAAAAACAAGCCCGAGCCTCTGCTCAACCCCGCGACCATGAAGCCCTGCGTCAAGGAGGACCTCACCCCCGTGTTCTGCGACAAGCTCGCGGAGCAGGAGCTCAACAACACCGACAAGTTCATCGACATACCTCAGCCCGTGCTGGACTTTTACAAACTCTATCGTCCCAGCCCCCTCGTGCGCGCTTACGGTCTGGAAAAGGCTCTGGACACGCCCGCCGAGATATACTACAAGTTCGAGGGCAACAACACTTCCGGCTCGCATAAGCTCAACTCCGCCGCCGCGCAGGTCTACTATGCCAAGGAGCAGGGCCTCAAAGCCGTCACGACCGAAACGGGCGCGGGCCAGTGGGGCACCGCTCTCGCCATGGCGGGCGTTTACTTCGGTATGCCCGTCACGGTGTACATGGTCAAGGTGTCTTACGAACAGAAACCCTTCCGCCGCAACGTCATGAACGTCTACGGTGCGTCCGTCATACCTTCGCCCTCGGACACCACCGCGGCGGGCCGCAAGATCCTCGCCGAGCACCCCGGCACCAACGGCTCGCTGGGCTGCGCCATTTCCGAGGCGGTGGAGGCAGCCGTGACCGACCCCGAGCACAAGACGCGTTACGTCCTGGGTTCGGTGCTCGATCAGGTGCTGCTGCACCAGTCGATCATCGGTCTGGAGACCAAGACCGCGCTGGACAAACTGGGCGTCAAGCCGGACGTCATCGTGGGCTGCGCGGGCGGCGGCTCCAACCTCGGCGGACTCATCGCGCCCTTCGTCGCGGATAAGCTGGAAGGCAAGTCGGACGTGCGCATAGTCGCGGTCGAACCCGCGTCCTGCCCGTCCTTCACGCGCGGCGAGTTCAGGTACGACTTCTGCGACACCGCCAAGACCACCCCGCTCGCCAAGATGTACACGCTGGGCTGCGACTTCATACCCAGCCCCAACCACGCGGGCGGCCTGCGCTATCACGGCATGAGCCCCGTGCTCTCGCAGCTCTACCACGACAAATACATGGAAGCGCGTTCGTGCACGCAGACGGAAGTGTTCGAAGCCGCCGTCAAGTTCGCGCGCATAGAGGGCACTCTGCCCGCGCCCGAGTCCGCTCACGCCATCAAGGGCGCGATAGACGAGGCGCTGGAATGCAAGAAGACGGGCGAGAAGAAGGTCATCGTGTTCGGCCTGACGGGTACGGGCTACTTCGACATGAAGGCTTACGACTCTTACCTCGCGGGGACCATGACCGACTACATCCCCACCGACGAGGAGATACATCGCCATTGATCGGGTAACGAAGGCGCGGCGCTCTCTTTGCGAAGAGAGCGCCGCGTTTTGCTTTACAACGCGCGCGCTCCGCGCTATAATATTAACTGCCGTATCCGTTCGGGTAGGGCAAGAGAGGTAACGACAATGAACGAAAAGAAGAGCGATACCGCCGTCGCGGACAAAGAGGCGGAGAACTGCACGCACGACTGCTCGAGCTGCGGCGCTAGCTGCTCCTCCCGCGAGAAGGAAGTCGACCCCGCGGCCGTCGCGCGCAAGGAGATCAATAAGATAAAGAAAGTATACGCCGTCATGAGCGGCAAGGGCGGAGTGGGCAAGAGCCTCGTGACGAGCCTGCTCGCCTCGGCGACCGCCTCCCTCGGCAAGAGCACGGCGGTGCTGGACGCGGACATCACCGGCCCGTCCATACCCCGTTCCTTCGGCCTGAAAAAGCGCGCGGGCGCATCCGCGCTCGGCATCATGCCCGTGGAAACGGCTACGGGCATCAAGGTCATGAGCCTCAACCTGCTCATGGAGAACGAGACCGACCCCGTCATCTGGCGCGGCGCGCTCATCACGGGCTGCGCTCAGCAGTTCTACACGGACGTCGTGTGGGGCCTGTCTCTTATACACATCTCCGAGCCCACGAGACTGCAGCTAATGTCGTA
>ERZ1090880.692-NODE-692-length-17795-cov-9.989346_pt1 | contig 17795 bp, 22 predicted proteins | sample MGYA00478471_ERZ1090880 | MGnify/ENA primary metagenome ERZ1090880 (study PRJEB33644, sample SAMEA5815734) | chicken gut metagenome | biome: Chicken; feature: Gastrointestinal Tract; material: Caecum | place: Ireland | collected 2019-01-01 | study: A study of the... | reverse complement strand
AAGCCGCCGGGACAACGGGGACAGTCCCCGCCGTGACACCTAAACCCACTCCCACGCCCACCCCCGAGCCTCTTGGCTCCCAAGAGCCCACTACCGGCCATAGAATCTACGTGACCAAGACCGGCAAGCGGTACCACTATGACCCCAACTGCAACGGCGGCACCTACTATGAGTCCACTTTGGAGGAGGCTCTGGCACGCGGCCTGACCCCCTGCAACAAGTGCGTCCACGACTGAGCTATGACTACTTCTTTTTCTTTTACTTCTGTGCGTTCAAAAATTGAGTGTGCACTTCATTTCCCCATTAATGCCTTTTATATAGCAGCTTGTTTTTTTGCTATTTTGCCGTTTGTTCCATTTTTTTCTGATGAATTATTCCAGAAGGATATTATTTTCATTTTTTCACTATTATCTTTTGCTCTGTCTTTTATTAATCTTTGTTTGATGTTTGAGAAAAATTTTCCGTTTTCCCGACCTATTGCGACTCTACTTACTATCGGCACCACTCTTTTCATTGCCGCTTTAACTATTGTCTTTCTTAAACATATTGATGAAGAAACCAATGATTTATTTGAAGAATATTTTTCCTCCATAGAAAATTACTGCACTTGTTTTTCTTTTAGTGGTTATTGGGTAAGTACAGCAATTTCCGTGTGCCTCAAACAAAACGGGAAGTCAAAATAGACAGAGGCCGGGGCTGCGGCCCCGGCCTTCAAAAGTCCAAGAAATAGAACATTTGTATGATTACGAGGTGTGAGTGGATGACAAAATCCCCCGTTGGCAGCACGAGGCCATACATACGAAAGACCGCCCGGTACAACGGCAAGAAGTATGAGGCCACGGGCAAGACCGAGATTGAGGCCATGACCAAGTTGGCCGAGAAGCTGGCTGCAATCAAACGTGGTGAGGAACTGATCGCCGGTTCCATGACAGTAGACGCCTGGTTTCATCAGTGGTTCGCCACCTACAAGGAGCCAATGGGCCTTACTGCTAAGAGCTTAGCAATGTATCAGGAGAAGTATAACGGGTACATCAAGCCTACCATCGGGCAAGTGAAACTGAAGGATGTGAAGGACGTCCATCTTCAGCGAATATTGAATGGGCAGGCAGGCAGGTCGGCCAGTCATGTCAAAAAGCTGCGCATGGTAATGCAGGAAATGTTCAAGCGGGCCAGACAGTCCCGACTTATCCCCTATGACCCGGCGGAGCTGCTGGAGCTGCCGCAAACCACAGGTGGGAGACGGCGCTCCATTACCGAGGAGGAACGTGCAGCTATTTTGGAGGTCGCCGGTGAGCACCCTGCAGGTCTTTGGATTCTCACCCTTCTCTACACAGGTATGCGTCCCGGTGAGACTGCTGCGCTTTCCTGGTCAGATATAGACTTTACTAACAATGAGATCCACGTCCATGCCGCCAGAGAGAGTGGAAGCAAAGCGATCAAGGGGCCAAAAACAGCGGAGGGAGTCAGGGACATCCCGATCCATTCCGCTTTGCTTCCCCTCCTCCATGCCGTCAAAGGAGAGCCATTTTCCCCCGTGTTCCCAACCCGATCCGGAAAACATCCCGATGATGATACTATGTACCGTTGGTGGCGCTCTTTCCGCCGGGCCCTGGACATCCATATGGGAGCGGAGGTCTATCGGAATAAGATCATCCGCTCTGTGATTGCCAGCGATCTCACCCCCTATTGTCTCCGACATACATTCTGCACGGACCTCCAACGAGCTGGGGTACCTCTCAATATAGCCAAAGAACTGATGGGTCATTCCGATGTATCAGTCACGGCCAACATATATACCCACCGGGATACTGAAACGCTCCATGCGGGCATGGCGCTCTTGGATGGCTCTGGTGGTAAAAGTGGTGGAAATCAGGATGTTACTTCTCTGTAACCGTTGTATTGCAATGGTTTTAGGTGCTTTATTATACTGTCTCTGACTCTGTTTGTGAGGGTTCGAATCCTTCTCCCGCTGCCAATAAAAAATCGCCGAAACTATTGCAATGCAACGGTTTCGGCGATTTTTATTTATCATATTCCCCACTTTTAAACAGCAAAAATGAGTCATTTTGAGTAATTGGGTGGTGGAAATGGTGGTGGAACTTTTGATAGACTCAGCTCATCCCTAGTCGGGCCAGCAGAAAGCCCACCGCCCCGGTGATGAGGGCGGCCACCACCGCCTCCCAGTGCTTGCCGGGCTTCTCCTTGATGGCGTTCAGGTCGGCGGAGATGGTGGAGAGGCGGTCGGTGATGTTGGCGTACTGGGTCGTCACCGCCGCCATCCCCCGCTCCAGCTCCCCCAGCCGGTCGTAGATCTTCTCGTTGGCCCGGGTGCGGCCCTCCTTCTCCAGCTCCAGCGCCCGCTCCAGGGCCTCCACCCGGGAGAGGCTCACGCAGCTCACCGCGTTGACGGGGCAGGTGTTGTCCGCCATAAGTTACTCCCCCTTGGGCTTGGTGTAGGTCATGGCCTGGGCGCTGTCCCCCACCCCGGCGGTGGTGGGGTCGGTCACGATGCCCAGGACGGCCAGCAGGGCGAAGAGGGCGTTGACCACCGCCAGCAGCTTGTCCCCCAGCGCCCCCAGCTCCAGGGTGAAGCCGAAGACGGCCGCCGTCACCTGGATGAGCAGCAGCACGGCGGGGATGAGGGTGAGCCAGAAGGTCTTGTTTTTCACCCGCACGGTCCAGTTGAGCATGTCCGGTCCCTCACTTTCCCAGCAGGCCCAGCCGGTCCAGAATGGTCATCGTCCGGCACAGGTCCTCGCTGACTTGGATGGTCCCGTCCCCGCAGCCCTTGAGGGCGCCCCTGTCCAGGAGCTTCTCCAGGGCGGGGCGGTAGTCGGCGGGCACGTCGCCGATGGTCTTGTAGTAGGTCATGGTTTCCTCCTCCAGTCTCTGTTTGAAGGCCGCCCAGGCCCCCTCGTCGATGAGGGGCCGGGGGCAGAGCTTGCCCGTCACGTCGTAGTGGCGGAGCACATGGTCCAGGGGGATGGCGTACCGGGCCAGGATGTCCCGGCCCAGCTCGGCCGCCGCCGCCATAGTTTCCTCGTCGATGTACCAGGTGCCGTCCGGGCGCTGGTGGCAGCACATCTCGATGCCGATGCTGTTGGCGTTGCGGCACACCGGGTGGCGGTAGGTTTTGGCCCCGCAGTGCCAGGCGGTGTCGGCCTCGGGAACGCTCGACCAGATCTCCGCCCTCTCGGAGGCGTGGCCCACGAAGTAGTGGGCGGAAGCCCCCACGCCGTCGGCGGTGTGGTAGTACCGGGCGTTGGCCTTTCCCCCGCCGGAGGCCCCCACATAGTGGTAGACCAGGTAGGAGATCGGCTTTGCCCGCCCCTTCTGGTAGTTGCCGGGGTGGCAGGGGCAGTCGGTGTGGAGGACCATCACACGCCCTCCGCGGCGGTCAGGGCGGCCAGCCCCTCCGCCTTGGCGGCCTCAAAGGCGGCACGGTCCCCGGCGGTGAAGGCGGCGGTCAGCTCCTTGAACTTCCGGGCGCCGGGGTGGTCCAGATCGCTGCCCACAACGGCGTCATACTCGGCCTTGGCGGCCGCCTGGTCCTCGGCCTCCCACGCCGCCAGCAGGGCGGCCTTGTCCACGTCCTCCAGGCAGGCGAAGGTGTCGCCGCCCTCCAGGGCGCTGAGAAAGAGGGCGGGGGCGTAGGAGAGGTCGGAGCTGACGGCGTCGCCGTCGGTGCGCTCCTCCCTGGCCACCTCGAAGATCTTCCAGAGATTGTCCATCAGAAACATAGAAATTCCTCCTAAATAATTTATAGTTTGAAATGAACTGACAGCGTCACCTGCTGGAATTACACTTCCATTGGAACCACCCCCCTCGGTCATAATCAGCGATATTAGACGATTGTATAATAGGGCCGCTCCCCGCCCTCCACCGCCCAGCGCAGCCAGTCAAAGACCGGGATAAACAGGAGGCACAGCCCCCACCAGAGGGCGGTAAACTGGGGACAGATCTGGCCCATGAGGTGTAAAGGAAGGTGGGAGTAATCCCAGACGCCCAGGCCCAGCCAGACGTTGAGCACCAGCCCGGCTACAAACTCTACCGCCGTCACCAGCCCGGCGCAGGCCAACGCCTGGAGCCACAAAGGCACTCCCCACGGCAGTTCCGCCCCGCACCGCTCCACGGGGATGCAGAGAAGAATTGCAAGGGCCAGCATGGTCCAGGAAATGCGCTCTGAATGGGAGGTTAGCGTCTTATACCCGACCTCCAGAAAGAAGTAGACCGTAGCGCCCCAGGTGCATAGGAGCACAGAGAGTACCGGCTTACTGTACCGTGTCATAGTCCACCTCGATGGCTTCAAGCTCTGCCATGGTCTGGGCGGCGTCCATGGCCAGTTCCTGCCCCTGCTGGTATTTGACCAGCGCCTTTACCCGGTTTTTGATGGACACGCCCAAGGCGGATAGCTCGCCCACATCCCACGCCCGGCACTGTCCGCCGGTGGTGTTCCACTCCGGGGGCTCCCCGTCCACCTGGGCGGACATAAGGGTGGCCGTGAGCTGGGCCTGCTTGTCCAGGGTGATGCTGTACGCTTCACCATCGCTCCATGTCAGCGGATGGGAAGCCAGATAGCGCTTCAGGTCCGCCTTGCTATTCGCAATTTTTGCGGCCTTGTACACAAGGAGCCGGTCAGCATCGATCTCCTCCTGCACGCGCTCTATAGGCAAACCATCCACCAATTTATAGCGGGGAACACCATCATTGGTTAGCACCCCGCCCGCAAAATAATGACGCTGACACAGATTGTAACGATCTCCTTCCCCCTCATCAATCTGCACCCATCCGTCCAAATCGGAAGGCGGATTATAGCCTCCTTCGCATTGAATAATTCTTCCTTGAGTGTCAGTTAGCACATATACTTTTGTTAGATTCAATGCTTCCACATGTCCACCTCACAGTCTGGCGTCGTTATAGTAGTAGGTAATGCCACCAATTTGAATTATTCCCTGGGCAGGGTCTGTGCGCATTACAGGCCGACAATCAGCGGCGTACTGTGGCCTGAGCGCTGCTGTGCGGTAAAGTTGGTATTCCGATTGACACTTCCACAGCTCTGTCCGGTAGTCCGGGGTTTCAAACAACTTCCATGCTCCTGTAACATCCTTATACGCATGGGTCTGGCCTGTACCAATCTCTAACTTTGCTGATATGAATTGAGTTTGCCCAGAAGTAACCGTATAACACCAACCTTCAAGTGGGGCTGTTAATTCTGGAAGCGCACATGTAAAAACAGCAAGCCCAGGCACAGAAAGGGGTTCAGAATCCATTCGGAAATCTCCACTTATAAGTGCTAAAGCTACATCTGTAGTCGCATCAGATATTAAAAACGACAACGTCACTGTTTTTCCAGACAGTGCTTCAAAGCAATCAATAGTCTGATAAATACCCAAGGGAGCAACTGATGTAACAATCAAGCTATCCGGGCCAATGATTACAGGAGATGCATTTGCCTTCCATCGAGAACAAATTGGACCAGGTTGTGGGAATTCATAAATTCCTGTTTGATTCACAGGAAATGTTCCCCACCCTGTCCCACCCCCTACAAAATACGGATTGTCAAACATGTTTTGTCGCACAATTCCATCAAGCCTGCTGTCTATTTCTTCCCCGGAGTACCTGCTGGTATAATAACCAACTGATTCCATCATTCTCACCTCACACGATCAGCCGACGGCCAAAACGGTCCAGCACCATCCGGCTCTTATTTTCTAAAAACTGGCCGGACGCTATGGTCTTTTTTGCGCCATAGTAAATGATGATGCAGCCGCTCGCTCCGGAAGCGCCCTTTGCGCCGGGTCCGCCTGCGCCACCGGATGGTCTCATCCAGATTCCTTCTGGCGTGTAGTTTACGAACGCTTCGCCATATGCGTACAGCCCGCCTGCGCCACCACCGCCGCCACCGCCGTTACCGCCGCCACCGCCAGAACCAAATGACGGGGCGTCACTTGCAAACAGCCCTGGAGCTCCAGTTCCTCCTGATCCGGCATGCTCGCCCACAGAGCTATATGAAGGCGCGTTAGTTCCACCCATTGTTTCGGTCGCGCCACCGCCGCCGCCACCGCCATTCCTCCGGACCTGTTCTGACGCCTTAAAATCCGATCCAGAATAATAGTTGTGTATCCATTTTCTGTAGTTTCCTGTTGCACCCACTCCTCCAGTGTTGGCCCCAACCGCTTCACCGTTCTCACCCTTTCCTGAGGAATTTCCCTCTCCCCCTTTTCCACCGTCTCCACCGTTTACTCCGGAAGTCCCAGATTGGGCAAACACTTCGGCTGTGATGGGATCAACAAAACCGGCCACCGGGACCTCTCCAGAGTTTGAGGAAAAAGCGCCAAATGTGGTTTCACCTCCGGCTTGGCCGAGTCCTCCCTCCTGTCCGTGCGCGGCAGCTCCTCCGCCTTGCCCACCGGCTCCAGAAACATAACCAATCGCCTGTCCGGCCACCACGTCCATTTCGACCTGATAGACCTTTCCCCCGCCTCCGCCGGCTCCACCAGTCCCACCGTCGCCGCCTTCCCCTGGCTGAGCCGTCCAGGTACCTCCGCCTTTATGCTGGTCGGATACAACAATAATACTCGTGTCCTCTCCATCTCCTCCGGCGGTACCACCCTGTCCGCCTGTGCCGCCGCCGATAAGCACAACCCGAAGCGATGTCACATTTTCAGGGACAATCCACACGCCGGCCCCAGTCAATACGATTCGGTTTTCAAGCGTGACACTCTGCTCATACTGTGGCGGAGTATATTTGAGTACGATTTTTTCTGAGGCAACAGGATTTCCCCCCATGGTGACAGCTGTTTCTGTTATGCAACCAAACGTGGTTCCTCCATACGGATGCACCAGGCTCACTACATCACCAGGTGATTCATCTTGGTACACCACCTCGTGCTCCACACTCTCCATCTGACCATAATAAACAGCCAGGCGCTGGGCCACAGAAGAGGAATTGAGCAGCGATACAAGGGTGGCATCCTGTACCTCCACTATATTGGGCACCGCATCCTCCGCCACAGCCGCCCTGATGGCTCTGGTCGTGTGGATGTACTTAAGTCCTGTCAGCGTCCCAGAGCCACCGGAGACTCTGGCATAGTTGGCTCCTTGCTCCAGGATGGTAAAACCCACGGCGACAAGGGTGTGGGCGGGTTCAGAGAACTGGATGAGGTCCCCATCCACCGTGGCGCCCTCGAAGAGCTTGATCTCCTCAGCACCCGCAATATACTGGTGCTCAAGCACAGATACTTCCGTTACCTTGGTGGCGTAGTTAACACGATCCCCCCAGAAGACTCTGGATTCTGGGATGTCAGCGGAGATTCCGTCCCAAAGAGTCTCTATCCTGAGCACGCCGTTTTGGTCCACCTTGGCCACTCCCCCCACGGCAAAAAGCACCTGAGACAAATTGCTTCTCCGGGCAGCAATGGGCAGCCATCCATAGAGCTTGATCCCTTTCAGTTTGCTTTGTATGAGATAGGGAATGTTGCAGATCTCCTTTACCAGCTGCTCCACTGTCTGACCGGCATAGATGCCTCCCCAATGGTTGGATTGGTCCAGAAGGGAAAGGGCGTCATTGGCAGTGATTTCATAGGTGTATTTGCCGGTGCGGGCCACACGTTCCACATAGTAGGTCCCCTGAAGACGCTCCCTGTGGTAGTAGAGCAGCTTGGCATTTCGACGGAAAGCAGTAAGGGCAGCGCCTCTGTTTGAGTCTCTGATATAGAGCTCTACAGTAAAGGTTCCTATCTCCAGGGCATCATACAGCAGTGACATGGGGCGGAAGATCTCCCCATCCACAATCTCGTCATCGGTAAAGGTCAGTCCGGCATACTCAATGCGGTCAAAACTCATGTGGGCCTCCTTTGGGGCTTTTTTGCGGTGAAATGGACCGTCAGAGCATTCCAGCGGTTGACCCCTGCTACCCTATCCCGCTGCTTGTCCTCGCCCGTGGAAACCATGGCTTGGTAAGTGATTGTCCCCTGACCGTAGGGTAAAGTAACTGTGTGGGCCTCCACTGGTGCGGAGATGGCTTCAAAAAAGATGTCATAGTCCTCCGGAGCGGCGGGGTCTGGCTCCACGTCCATGGAGTAGTCATAGTAGGTGCCTATAATATCCCGAAATTGCTCTCCGCTCTTAACCATCCCAGACCGCTCGCTCTCCTCAATACGGAAGGAGCGGCGAATGGTGCCCAATTTTACCCGCAGCCGGTAGGCCCGTCCATCCATCGTGATCATCTGCGGTTCCCCCCTGCCAGGTGGATGCCCTGCCGGGTGGACTCACCCTGGATGTATGGGAAAATGGCCCGGCCCAGCCGGGTGCCATCCAGCACCAAAGTGGCGGTAGCTATGCCCTGCTGGGTCCTGCTGCCACCTCGGGCGTCCAGTTCCTCCCCCACCGCCCGCTTGATGGTGGAATAAGGAGAGACCACCTCCACCTCCCGCTTGTTGTCGCCCAGCACCGCCAGAAAGGGGTCCCCTGGCGGCACCAGGCCGCCGCTGGCCAGGCCGGGGACGCGAAGGTTTGATGCTTCCGATTCTGCCCGTTGCTTTGCAGACAGAATGGCACCGCTTACCATAACAATGCCAGCAACAATGCCAGCGGCGGCAAGCCCCATACTGGCAGCAGAACTGAAAGCTCCCACAGCAATGGCTGCTGTGAGTGCAGCGGCGGTCACCAACCCAATCATAGCGGCCGCCCTCTCCAGTCCACTCATATCGTCCCATGCCTGTGTCAGTTCATAAGCAAGCCCGGCCAAAAGTGTAAATGTAAAAGCGATTGCAGCACTCTTCAAATCTACATTTCCCAATAGGTCTACAAATTTCGGCAGCACCTTAAGCACACCGGATACTGCATCCGCCACCGGGCTGATTCCCGCTGCTAAAAAAGCAAGACTTACCACAGCCTTCTTGGTTCCGTCATCCAAATTATTAAACCATTCTAACAGGCCCTGGGCGATTTCCAGAATGGTAGTCATGAGGGGCTGGATGGTCTCTGCAAGATTCGCCATTTCTGTTTGGAGATCCAGGGTGGCCTGCCGGTTGTCGACCAGAGCCTGATTGTTCTCCAGCCAGCCGTCGTAACTCTCCATGAGTCCGCCCTGTGCCATGGCGCTCAGGGCCAAATTTTGCTTGCTTATCTCATCGCCGCACAGAGCCATCTGCTCATTGAAGTTCTCCGCTCCGATGCCCAGTCGGTCCAACAGCTCAGCAAACTGCCCGGTAGCCGATCCGGTGGCCAAGGTTTCCTGGAGAGAGTCGGCCAGGCTCTCGATGTTGAGGGTATCGGGGAACTGGATCACCGCCCCGGCCAATCCCTCCACCGCCTGCTGGAGACGGTTTTCTGAAAGGCCGGACTGAAGTAGGTTAGCGGTGGCCTCGATGGCGCTGTCGGTCTCCCCTGCCACTTGATAGAAGGTCTCAAAAGCCCCTTTGGCATTTTCCAACCCCGCTCCTGATGAGCGTGCGGATTCCTCAAGCTTGGATAGCCCAGAGCGCAAATCTTCAGTGGCCGGTACCGTAGCAATGGCTGAGCCGGCCAAAGCCCCAACTGCTTTTGTGATCGGGGCAAACAATTCAGAAACCTTTCCAGCCTTATCCGAGGCATTCTTGGCAGCGTCCCCCAGCTCATCCAGGCCGTCGGCGCTCTTCTTGGCAGCCTCCTCCAGGTCCTCGGCCTCCTTGGCCGTGGCGGCCAGCTCCCGCTGAAGGGCGTCATACTGGCCCTGGTCCAGCCGGGCGCCAGCAAACTCCTGGTTAAGGTCCCGGATGGACTGCTTCAGATCGTCCTGTTTCTTACGGGTTTCCTCCAGCTTGCGGTTGAAGGTATCATAGGCCTGGGTGGAGATCTTCCCGGAGGCAAGCTGCTTCTCCATAGAGGCGGCACTGTTCTCCATTCCCTGGAGCGCAGCTGTCACCTGGTCCAGTTGGGCCTTCAGAGGTTCATACTTTGCGGCGTAGTCCTTCCCCCGCTGGAGGGCGGCGTCGGCGTTAGACGCCGCCTCCTGCAAGATGCCCAGCTTGTCCGCTGAGGCCTGGGCCGCCTCTGCAAGGAGTCGCTGCTTCTGGGCCAGAAGCTCGGTGTTGCCTGGGTCCAGCTTCAACAGCCTCTCCACATCCTTCAGCGCTTTCTGGGTCTGGCTCAGGGTCTTGTTGGAGCTTTCGAGGGCCTTGTCCAGCTTGGTGGTATCGCCGCCGATCTCCACGGTGATTCCCTTGATTCGCTTGCTGCTCATGTCCGCGCCTCCTTTGTATCAGAATCGGTCGAAATCCTCCTGGGTGGCCAGCTCACAGTAGGGCTCCCTGTCGTTTCCGGCCTCGATGATGAGGTCGGTAACCATGCCCACCGTCATACGCTCCAAATCGGCGTAGGTGAGGCCAATCTGAAGGGCCCGAAGGTAGAAGAGGCCGGTGGTCAGCGCCCTCTCCGTCGGCCTCGTTTTTTTTTGGGCGTGGACGTGGTCTTGAGGTTGGCCTGCCACAGCTGGGCGATGGCGGGAAAAACCTGGTAGACCGAGAAGGTGTCAAAGCCGTCCAACCACTCCTCGGAGCTGGCCGCCGTCACCTCGTCGGGCCGGGCGTGCTTGGCCATGAGGTAGCTCACGTCTTCAAAAATGCTCAACAGCCGGGGCGGGATGGGCCCATTGCCGCTCTGGGCGGCGTCGATGGCGCTCTGGAGCTCCAACATATCCTGCATGATGTCCCGTCCGTACTCCATACGGTAGAGGCGGGGGACCGCCGCTGTGGCCCGAAAGGCCACGGGGCGACCGTCAATGATTAGTACCCGTTCCATCTCACACCCCCGCTGCCGCAGGCTCCCACACCTTCTGATACCAGTTGGTGTACTTCTCCTCCGGGGTCTTGGAGGTGGTTTTGGCCTTCACACGGCCGTCGCTAAGGGGCGAGGCAGTGACGGTGAGGGTATCGGTGCTGGGGGTCTTGGCGTTGTTGACCGTGGAGCTGGTAATGCTTGGGCGGCTGCACGAGCAGTTATAGAGGATGTGGCGAGTGGCCTTCTGGTCACCGGAAAACTCAAAGAGAAGTGCGAAGAGTGCGGGCTCTGTGGTGGAGTTTTCCACCAGAACCATGTCCGTCTCGTCTTCACTCTCTTTGAGCACGTCTTTCCGGAAAGAGTCGGGGATGACGGCAATCTCCAGATCGCCGGAATAACCATCATTGGTGGTAGAGACATAATAAGCCATGTCGTCGGCGTAGAACTTGTTCTCGTCGCCCTGGGCCTGGAGGGAAAGATTCACCGCGCCGGGGATACGCACCGGCGTGGCAAAGGTCACCGCCCCCTCCTCTCCCGGGGTGATCACCGCATAGTGGACGTTCTTCAAACCGAACTTGACCTTGTTTTCGGCAGTTGCCATAAGCACCTCACACTTCTATTTCATATCGGACCTCGTAGACCTGCTGGTCCGAAAGGTATTCTGCTTCCTTCTCCCATGCCAGGCCCGCAAGGGTCCATTCCACTCTGGCCTCCAGCTCTGGGTCCTTCCGGGCGGTGTAGAGCTCCACCTGATAGTGACCGACAGAATAATAAACCTGGTCATCAGCGTAGAAGGTGGTGTCGGAGACGTACTCGTAGCAGAGGAAGGGCGGCTCCTGCTTGCTGCGAAAGGCCCGGTAGGCTAGGGGGAGACCGGCGGTCTCCAGCCGCCGGACCAGATCCTTTTGTGTCATAGGCTCAGCTCTCTTTCCAGGCCATCCAGCAGGTTGGCCTCGGCTCGCCGCTCGGCGGGAGCGATGTGGGCCTTGCCCTCCACCCTGCCGCCGTTCACCTTGGCGTGGCCGTTCTCCAGCAGGTGGGTGAGGCTGGGGGCGGCGGCGTTGTAGACCGTCTCGGCCACGTCGCCGTTGGGAGAGACCGTCTCGCTGATCCGCCAGCCCTTGGCATAGCGCCCCGTTTTGCGGGGGCTGGCTGCCCGAATCTCCTGGCGGCAGGTCTTGGCCACCTTCCGCACCGTGTCACGGGTGACCTCCTTGGCCAGGTCGCCGTACTCCTCCAAAACCTCCCGGACGGCGTCGGAGAGACCTTGCGGGCCGATGGTCACCATGGGCACACCCCCGTCCGTTTGGCCAGATAGAGCTCGATCTCCTGGCTCTCACGGCGGTGGTAGGTGCGGTAGATCTGGTACCGCTCTCCCTCCCACTCCGCCTGCTGCTCCCCCCGGTAGTTGGTCTCGGCGGTGATAAACACCGCCTCCGGAGTGAGCCCGTCCAGCCCAGACTCCACCCGCTCCGCCCGGCTCACCGAGGTGATCCGCCCCAGGGTGGGCGAGATCCGCACGGGCTGAAGGAGCTCCTCGGCCAGCTCGTTTTTCACCGGCTCCAGATAGAGGAGCGAAACCAGATCGGTCATGAGCCTTCCTCCTCCCGGTAGCCTCCCACCAGGGAGAGGCAGGCCTTGAGGGCCTCATAGGCCTGCCGGTACCGCTCTCCCTGGCCGCAGAAGTCAAACTGCCAGCGGACATAGAGTCTGACGGCTTGCTCCACCAGGGCGTTCCCCTCCATGGGAGACACCCCGGCGGTGCCCAGGTCCAGGAGGGCGGCGTCCCGGGTGGAGAGGATCTCCTCATCCAGCGCCTCGTTGTTCATCCGCAGCGTGAGCCGCAGCGCCTCCAGACTGACCATGGCTTAAGCACCCTTGGTCCAGACGGTGACGGCGTTCTTATCGGCGGGCTTACCGTCGGCCAGGCACATGGCCCGGTAGACGGTGGAGCCGGTACGGAAGGCCACGCTCTGGTCGCTGCGCACGTCGGGGGCCTGTGCGAAGTTAAACTTGTAGCCCTCCTTGAAGTCGCCGAAGAGGACGGTGTCGGCGGCGCAGAAGTCGTCCACGATGACGGGGTAGCCCAGAACGTTGAACTTGGCGGGGCTCTGGGCGTCGGCCACCACCACCTTGTCGCCGCTGTCAGTTTTCATGCCCAGGATCTGGCCGTAGAAGATCTGGCGGGTGGTGACCAGTTTGGCGTTAGGGTGGTACTTGGTGGGCAGGTCGGCCAGGATGGCCAGGAGGTCGGCATAAGTCATACCGGTGGAGGTCCAGGTACCGGTGTTGGTGATCTCGCCGGACTTGAGAAGGCCGGTGGCCTGGTTGGAGCCGGTGCCGCTGAAGATGGCCTTGTCCACCGCCGCGGCGATCTTGTTGGCCAGGCGGTTCACCAGCCAGCTCTCAAAGGCAGGAATGGACATGGCCTGCACGTCGGCGGTGATCTCCACCGTTTTGATAAGCTTGTAGGCCCCCAGAGAGACGGCGTCCAGGGCGTCCTCGCTGTCGGTGGCGGCGGCGGCCATCTCCACCCAGGCGGCGTCGTTGGCGGTCTTTTCGATGGGCCAGGAGACATTGCCGGGGATGTAGGTGACGTCTACTGCGGCAATCATGGGAGTGAGGTCCATGGTGGCGATGATGCGGTCCATGGTCTGGGTGGGGATGGCAGCGCTAGCGGTGACGGCGGCTCGCTCCTCGGTGCTCAGGGGCTTGCCCTGGAGGTTCTTCAGCCAAGCGGCGCGATATTCCTCAGTGCCAGCCAAAGCCTGTCTCTGGTCGGTGTTCAGCGGATAACCCTGAGTGCACAGATGCCAAGCATCACGGCACTCCTGATCATCGGGGTGAAAAGTTTTGGGGTCCCGCAGGTCTCCGTAGAAGGTGCGGATAGTGCGTCCGCCGCCGGCGCCGATCTCACTGAGGATCTGGCGGCGCTTCTCAGCGGCCTCAGTGATGAGCTGTCGCTCCGTCTTCAGATCGGTGACTTCTTTCTTGAGGGCGTCCAGATCAGCGCCCTCCTTTTCCAGCTCGGCGGGGATGGCGGCCAGGCGGGCGTCAATCTGAGACAGCCGGTCGTTGGGCTCGGCGAAGAACTGGAGGCCGATACCGGTCAGGCGGCTGGGATGTCTCTGTGCGTTGCAAGCGGCCAGGCGCTGGCCGACATTGGTAACCATGGTTTTCTTGCTCATGTTACACCTCCAAAAGAATTTTGATCTGCTTCTTTTTCCGTTCGGCGGCCTGGGCCGCAAGTCGCTCCGCTTTTTCTGCCTCAATCGCTCCGTCGAGCCAGGAACGGGCGGAAATATCGGTGGACGGATTGGCCGGGAAGCTCACGGCCGACACGTCGTACACCTTCTTGATCTTGAGGATGCGCCGGGTGTGGGTAACCCGGTCATAGCTGTCCTCCTGGACCGTGAAGGCCCAGGACATTTTGGTCACCAGTCCGGCGGCAATGTCCTCGTGCATGGACCGGGCCCGCTCCGTCTTGGAGAGGTCCGCCGCCATAAAAAGGCCCCGGTCCTGGGGCTCCACAATGAGGGTGTTGCTCCTGCCCGTCCGGGCAAAGACCCGACCGCCGTGGTCGTACTGCATAATCACGTCAGAGAGGTCCGCCCTGTCCAGGGCGTGGCGGTCGATGACCTCTTTGTACTGGACCCCGTCGTACTCATAGAGCACATAGGGGTCATCGAAGGTGGTGGCGTAGCCCTCCACATAGTAGTCCGACTCAAAGCGTCGGCTGCTGCCCGCTGTTGGGGTCAGCAGGGGCATTGCTCGGTACTCCCGATCCGGCTTCACCGGCATTTCCTTTACTCCCTTCCACGCCGTTCTGCTGATTGAGGGCGTTGACTTCCGCATAGTCCCGGCGGATGTAATAGCGTTTGCTGTCTTCGGTGTCCAAGGCAGGAAGCTGGAACACCTCCCGACCCTCGTCCATGTTCATCATGCCCCGGTCAAAGAGCTGGGTCACGGTGCTCAGCTTGTCGGCCATGGTCATGTGCTGGAGCCGGTTGACCGTAAAGAGGATCTCCTTCCCCCGGGCGATCTCTTCCTGGGAAAAGGTCATGTTGGTGTGGACGAGGCTGGCCTCGATGGCAAAGGGCTCGATCTTGCCCTCGTAGTAGGCCGACCACTCGTCGCTGGTGTACTGATTGTGGAGGATGCCGGCAGACATGCCAAAGTAGTCAAAGACGCTCTCCCGGATAGAGGCGGCCTGCTTGTCATCCACCACGTAGGGCTTGCTCTCGATGGGCTTGACGTCGGTGTACTTGGCGTCGAAGATCATGACGCCGCCGTTGTTGTCGCCCAGGTTGTCCCGGACCAACCGGTCCCGCTCGGCATTCATGTCCGTCGGCTTCAGGGTCTGGGCCAGCTTGGCCAGGAAGCGCACCGAGCCGGAGGCCTTCACCCCGTTGATGATGCTCTGATTTTGGGTGTGGATGAGTTCCATGGTGGGGCGCAGCGCCCGGTTGTTCTCGCCGAAGAAATCGTCCCGATACTGCATCTGGGTCATAATGCCGGAGCGGTCCAGTTCCACCACGGCGGTGCCTACCGGGAAGTGGTAGCGCAGATAGGCCACGCCGCCCCGCTCCACCACCTCGGCCTGGCTGGGCAGGATGGGATAGAAGCCGTTGATGCGCAGCATGAGGTCGTCGTCGTATACCGGGGCGATGAAGGCAGTGTTCTCCGTCATGTAGATGGTGGCCAGACGGTAAAGGTACTTTTTGGTGTCCATCCAGGGGTTGGGTCGGTAGGAGAGCACCCGGTCCAACCGGGAGGCGCCCGGGCCCCGCACCACCGGCCGCAGCTTGGAGACGTGGGTAGCGAAGGTGTGGATACAGGCCCGGGTGAGGGCCATCTCGTAGACGCCGCCCTCGAAGCTGGTGTAGATTGGAGTGTAGCCCCCCAGGGTCTGGAACCAGGAATAGACCTGTGCCTCGGCGGTCTTTTGGGGGAAGATCTTTTCCAACAGGCCCACGGTTTCACCTCAGTTCAAATTGATATACAGGTCCTTCTTGTCCTGAAGCACCGTGTAGGCGCACAGGAGGGCCACGGTGCCGTCAATGCGGTTCCGGCTGTCCAGGGCCTTGACGGGCTGGATGTTGCCGTTGACGTCGGTCTTGATCTGGGTGTTGGCCAGGCACCACTTGTCGATGGGGTTGTCGTCGTAGATAATCCGGTGCCCCTGGAAGTCGGCCCGCAGGTCCTTCATGGGCTGGGACAGGGTGAGGGGACCCTGCCGTACTGGGACCATGGAGTTGGGGCCGAACTCAGCCTTGAACTCCCGCAGAAGGGTGTCGTCGATGTGCCAGGGGTCGTAGCCGATAAACTGGACATAGAGATCCTCCTGATCCCGCAGCTCTTTAAACCAATCCAGGAAGATCCGCTTGTCGCACTTGTTGCCGGGACAGGTCCGCATGAGACCCTGGTCCACCCAGAGGGAGTAGGGCGCGTTGTCCCGCTCCCGGCGGCTGCCCTCCTCAGCCTGCCTGTCCAGCACTGCCTGGGGCAGCCAGTACATGGACCGGACGTAGATGTTGGGGTCGTCCGGTCGCATGCAGATGGCCTTGGCAGCGTTGAGATCTGTGGTGTCGGCGGCATCGAAGCCTCCGATGCAGTAACCAAACTTGATGAGACCCACCCAGCGTCCATCGTGATCCAGCTCCTCCCACCGGAGCCAGGCGCTCTCGCTGGTCTGTGGCATGTTGAAGTCCTTCACCATGACGGTGGGCTTGAAGGCCGGGTCGTCCTTGGCCTTCTGGACCATCTGTTCCAGATAGTCCCGGCTCTTGATGGTGCCCAGGCCCGGGTTTGCCTTCTCCCAGCATCTGGGGTCGTCCCACTCCTCCGGGGAATCCAGAGTGTACAAGAAGGGCAGGAACCGCCGGTTGGTGGCCTTGCCATCCAGCACGTCACAGGCGTACTGGAACTGGGCGTCAAAGACGCCGTTCCGGATGAAGCCGTTGGTGGAGATGCAGAACAGAAGGGGCTGGGACCGGGCGCCCATGCCCTGCTTCACCAGGTCGTATAGGTCCCGGTTCTTGATGGCTGAGAGCTCGTCAATGGTGGCGGCGTGGACGTCCAGGCCGTCCAAACTGGAGGTATTGGAGGCCAGTGGCTTGATGAAACCCAGGTTGGCCGGGCAGTAGATGTCGGCCACCCTCTTGCGCAGGTACCGAGACAGATGGGGCGACTGCCGGACCATCTTGACCACGGCATCGTAGCCCAGGGCGGCCTGCTCCCGCTTGGTGGCCAGGTTGTAGATCTGGGGCGCGCCCTCCCCGTCGTTGACCAACAGGTCGATCTCGATGCTGGCGGTCTCGGTGGTCTTGCCGTTTTTCCGGCCCTCCACGATGAGGACCTCCTGATACTGCCGTAGATCGTTGTCGTCCACGAAGCCGAAGACGGCCTGGAGCCGTGCCCGCTGGAAGAGCTGGAGGCGCAGGGGTGTGCCCAGTTTGCCGGTGGGGGTCTTACAGAAGAGCTCGATGAAGTCGATGTGTCGGGCGGCGATGTCCTCGTCGAAGTGGAACTCGCCGGGACAGGCCAGGTTCTCCAACAGCAGTTCGGCCACCTGCTTCATCCGCCGGCAGGCGGGAATCTTCCCGTCCAGTATGGCGGTGAAGTAGAGTTCCAAATCGGTCACTTGGCTCCACCCCTGGTCTTGAGGAACTGGGTCAGCTCATCGGCCGGCGGTGGCGCCTCAGGCAGCAGGTCCCCCAGCTGCTTGATGACCGAGGTGTAATTCTTGATCATCGCGTTGTACACATCCACCTCCGGGCTCTTCCGAATGCCGTACTGATTCTCGCCGTTTTTGTACTCAGAGACCACGCCGTTTGCTCGGATCTCTACCTGCAACTTGGTCAGCTGCTCCTCCATGAACACGGCGTTGAGGATCAGCTGGAGGCAGAGATCCCGCCGCTCCGTGGGCGCCGCGTTAAAGGTAGCCGCAAACCGTCCCAGGTCCTTTTTTCTCACTGCTTTTGCCATTACCACACCCCCTTCCGTACACCTGTCTCTTATACACATCTGACGCT
>ERZ1090880.688-NODE-688-length-17914-cov-6.271628_pt1 | contig 17914 bp, 16 predicted proteins | sample MGYA00478471_ERZ1090880 | MGnify/ENA primary metagenome ERZ1090880 (study PRJEB33644, sample SAMEA5815734) | chicken gut metagenome | biome: Chicken; feature: Gastrointestinal Tract; material: Caecum | place: Ireland | collected 2019-01-01 | study: A study of the... | reverse complement strand
ACATGGCGTAGGGTACAAAGGTCCAGTTATAAAATACACGTCCCATACCAAACTGGGCAGCCTCAGCAGTCAATGGAGTAATCCCCAACTGATCCAGCTCTCCATAAATATTTCCGTAGTAGATCATAACCTCGTTTGCCCCGTATACAATACATCCTGTAGCTATACCGCCGGTCAGGGTCATGGCAAACCATGAAGCAAAAGAATATTTTGCTTTCGCCTTCTTTCCTCCGAATCGTATGTTTCCTAATTTAGAGAAAGTAAGAATCGCCACCATAACCAGGCAGAAAATGGCAACCAACTGATACAGCCAGCCGAAATTCTTCAGCGACCAGGTAAAGATTGCCGAGCAGCTGGCTGTCAGCCATTCATTCCTGAAAATACCAAGAAGCGCTCCGCCTCCGATAACTATGAAGGCAGGAATAAAAACGCTCCAACGTATTTTTTTGTGTGCTTTGTTTTCTCCACTCATAACATACACCCTCCTTAGTAAAATAATTTTTTATCAAAAATGCCGTCTGCATTTAAGATCTTTGTCTAAACCTCATAGCCTTTCAAAAAGTCATAGGTTTTCTGAATATCTTCAGACATATTCCTGTCATTATCCAAAAATGGAACAATTTCCCGGTAATCTTCGAAAAGTTTCTCTGTTTCTTCCCCCAAGACAGGATGTTCTCTCAGATCAACCGCCTGGGCTGCGTGCATCAGTTCTATTGCCGTCATATAATAAAGATTATCAATGATCTTTCTCATATTCGTGGCAGCCATAACAGAATTACATGCAGTATCTTCTATATGTCCCGCCATACTCAGGAAATCCAGAGAACACGGGTTCGCATACATCCTGTTTTCCGCATCCAGTGCAGAAACGGTCTTCTGTATCGTGCCGTAGGCGATCACAGAACCTTCCTGGGGAGTAAGGAATCTGCTAAGATGCGTAAAGGCAGGATCTCCGATCCTCAGGATCTGCTGGGCGATCATCTTTGACACATGGGCCAGGCCTATGCCGGCCATTTCCACAGCCAGAACCCAGGTCAGAGGTTCAAAATTAGGACTGCCGCACATTCTGTCTTCCTCAGGAAGCAGACAGGGGTTATCGTCTGTAGCATTTAATTCCACATGAAGCTGTTTTTTCAGATATTCCAGGGCATCCATCAAAGAACCTGTAATCGCGCTCTGACAGCGGAAACTCAGCGGATCCTGAAGGGCTCTTCCCTCCCAGGGACGTTCCAGATAGCTGCCTTTTAGAATCCTTCTGCATTCTCTGGCGGATTCTGCCTGCCCGGCAAAGCCCCTGGCCATATTCACACTTTCGTCCATAGGTTCCAGAACACCGTTAAGTCCCTCCAGACTCAGACAGAAAACTCTGCGGTACCTTTGGATAAAATCTTCCGCCTCGATCACTGCCATTGAAGCAAAAGCCGCCCCCTGAGCATTGGAAGAAGCGATTCCCAGTCCGTCTTTCGGGCCCAGCTTTAAAGGAGAAAGTCCGGCTCTTTTCAGCGCTTCTCCCCCGCTCATCCGCTCTCCCTGGTACCATGCTTCTCCTTCTCCGATGGCAGTCAGTCCAATTGCCGTCAAAGTGGCGATATCCGCTTCGCCTACAGAACCGCGGGACTTCATTACAGGCGTTATGCCTCTGTTAAGAAATTCTTTGTAATATTCCGCTATTTCTTTTGCCACTCCGGTATTTCCGCAGAGGAAACCATTTAGCCGGATCGCCATTGTTGCCCGAACCTCCGGTATGGTACATTCTGGATCCACGCCGATCATATGGCTTCTTAAAAGATTTTTATTATACGCGTCATAACGGTCCGCATATACGACTTTATCTTTATTCCAGCCCACGCCGGTATTTAATCCGTAAACCGCAATTCCTCGTTTGTCCAGCTCAAATATCAGATTTCTCGCAGCTTCCAGCCTTTTCATGGCTTCAGGATCAATTTCGACCTCTGTTCCTGAAAAAGCGATTTTCCTTACCTGATCGATGGTCAGGTCCTTACCTGTAAGGTAAATTTTTTCCTCTGCCATTTATCCAGCACCCTCCTATCTGTGATTTATAAATTTTATCTATTGGACTGTTTTTCCAGAAAATCCACGATTTTTTCAGGAGTAATAGGATAATCTGTAAAACAGCTTCCAAGAGCAAAGTTAATTGCATTAGCCACTGCCGGCGCAGGGGCCACCGCCACTACCTCTCCCAGGCTTTTTGCTCCGTAAGGTCCCTGGGCATGATGGTTTTCAATGAAAATAGATTTTACCTCCGGCATTTCCGGGGCGTTGATCATATGATATTTTGAAAAATTCTGAGAGCGGACACCGCCTTTTTTATCATAAGAGATCTCTTCAAACAAAGCCTGTCCCAGACTCATCTGCGCGCCGCCTTCTACCTGCCCTCCTGATAAGGTGCGGTTCATACACTGCCCTACATCATGAACTGCCAGCAAATCTGTCACTTCTACCAGCCCGGTATACTTATCGATTTTCACTTCCGCGAAATCCGCGCAATACACTCCCGGGTTTTCTTCCGGTTCATATTCCAGTTCTGTGTGAAGATAGCGGTGAAAAGTCTTTTCATATTCTATAGAGATCTCTCCATAGCTTTTTTTCTCCGTTCCCTGGTAGATAATCTCGCCATCCAAAGCTTCCTGCTTTTCTTTTTCCCAGCCATATAAAGCCAAACAGGCATTTTTTATTTTGTCAAGAAGCTGCTCTCCCGCTTTCTGCACGGCCCTGCCGCATACATAAGTCACACGGCTGGCCTGGGTTCCTGCGGCATCATAGGGGCTTATAAAAGTGTCCGCCTCCGGTACCTTGATCCGGTAGACATCCATATGAAGCGCTTCTGCCGCTATCTGCTGCATAGTCATAACCGTACCGCAGCCCTGATCATGGACAGCAATACGGACCTCTGCGGATCCGTCGGGATGGATCTGCATCATAACATTTGTAAAATCCGGATAGCCTCCCTTGTAGCCGTTTCCATGAGTCCCGCAGGCCATCCCGATCCCCCAGGCATATCTGTCGGTGTCTTTTTCTTTTATATGCTCCCGTCTGTTTTTCCAGCCAAAAGCTTCCATGCCTTTCAAAATACACTCTTTGATCCTTGCGTCTCCCAGATCTGTTCCTCCGGAAGGATCTTTGTCTCCTGGAAGGACCACATTTTTCAGACGGAATTCACAGGGATCCATCTGAAGCTTTTTTGCAGCCTGGTCCAGATTTATTTCTGTTACCGCATGAGCCTGAGGCGACCCGTATCCCCGGCAGGATCCGCCCGGCGTAGTATTTGTGTAATAAGTTTTTGCATGGACTGTCTGATTAGGGATCCTGTACAGACGGAAAAGTTTCTTGCTGAATGCCATGGCAATAGCGGAAGCATTGGTATAATAAGCCCCTCCGTCAAATTCACTGTCTATATACCTTCCCAGGATCTTGCCTTCCCTGGTCACCAGCGTCCTGACCGTCATACAGGAAGGATTACGCTTCCTTGTAGCAGTAATATCCGCCGGTCTGTCCATATACAGCATCACCGGCCTGCGCAGGGTCCAGGCGGCGAATGCACATGCCGGTTCCACTACAGAAAGTCCCTTTCCGCCAAAGGAGCCTCCCATAACAGCCTTTACAACCCGCACTTTTGTATAAGGAAGATCCAACAGACTGCAAATATGATACCGTACCATGAATACTGTCTGGCACGGCGTCCATACTACTAAATTTCCGGTTTCATCAATATCCGCCAGCGCGATATGGGGTTCAATAGGTCCATGGTGAATAGCCTGGGTACTGCCTGCGGTCTCAATCTCCAGCACTTCCTCTTGCTGGATATGTTCAAAATCACCGCATTTCACTTCCTTTTCAAAAGCCACATGGTCCCCGGCCTCTCTGGCGGCCTCATAGCCGATCACAGCAGGCTCTTCCTCATAATGTACTTCTACCAGAGCAGCTCCTTCTTCCACAGCTTCCCTTGTCTCTCCAACTACCAAAGCCAGATGGTCTCCCACATAGCGGGCCTTTTCACTGAGAATATACATATCCTCAAAAACACCTGTACCAGCCGTCCAATTATGGGGATTATACTTTTTTTCCGGTACGTCTTTATGGGTAAAGATCCGGACAACCCCAGGCACCTGTTCTGCTTTTTCCGTACATATCTGAATACTGGCATGGGCCTTTTCACTGAGGACCAGTTTCCCGTACAGCATCCCCTGTATCTTTCTGTCGCAGGTATATTGTGTTTTTCCTCTGGCTTTATCAAAAGCATCTTCCCTTACAAAAGGTTTGCCCACATATTTTAAGGTTTCCATCTCAGCCCTCCTTTCCCTCTTTTTTCAGTTCTTCTAAAAGAGTATCTACAATCCCCATTGCCGCAGATTTTTTATAATGTTTTGACGGGCGGTCCGGGATATTTTCTTCAATCTGCCTGTAAATCTCGTCTTTTACAGACTGTACCTGGAAACCCTCCAGCTTTTTCCCGTCCAAAGCCTTCTCGATCAGATAGGCTCTGGAGGCCTTTACTCCTACTGCTCCCAAATATACCATGGTATCTTCCATGATCCCCTGGTTTACCCTGGTGCGGATACAGCCGTTGATCTTGGAAATCGTAACTGCCTTTCGGGATCCTACTTTCGCAAATGCAGACCTCCACTCCTTTTTAGGGATATGAAACTCCAAGATCATTTCCCTGTCAGCCAGTCGGTTTTTTTCCCGTCCTTCTACCAGATCTTCCGCCAGACAGCACTTCTTTTCACCTTTCTCATTAAGGACCACCGCTTTTGCCCCAAGAGCGAAAAGTACCGGCGCCGTATCTGCACTCTGGGATGCGTTGGCAATATTTCCGCCCAGTGTCGCCCTGTTCCGTATCTGTGTAGAGCCTACCATGGAAGCCGCCATTTGCAGGGCAGGGAAGTATTTCTTTATAACCGTACTCTTCTCGAGCTGAGTCATGGTAACACCGGATCCTATAACAACCTGATCCTCATCCTCCGTAATATGCTTTATTTCATCTATATGTGTAAGATCTATAACAGAATAGTGAAATTTCTTCTTTGCCCGCAAATGGATCAGCAGATCCGTTCCCCCGGCACAGAGATATGTATGGTCCTCTTTCTGTTCCAGCGCACAAACCAGTTGCTCCAGATTCTCAGGTATTAAAAAACTCACTTTCTTTCCCCCTTTACCGACTCTACCGCTTTAATAATTTTCTCGTAACCTGTACATCGGCACAGATTTCCTTCAATTGCTCTTCGGATCTCCTGTCTAGAAGGATTTGGATTTTCCTGAAGCAGCGCATAGCAAGACATGATCATGCCCGGAGTGCAAAAGCCGCACTGTATAGCTCCATTTTCTATAAATGCTTTCTGAAGAGTATGAAGCTCCCCGTTTTTTTCCAATCCTTCTATTGTAAGAATCTCTCTGTTCATGATCTGTCCTGCATAAACGGTGCAGCTGGTAACCGCCTGATTATCCAGCAGTACTGTGCAGGCTCCGCATTCTCCTTCACCGCAGCCTTCTTTTACTCCTGTAAGCCCCATATCCTCTCTTAAAAAATCTAAAAGGCGCTTCTGGGGATCAATTTCCCTGCTTATAAATTCACCATTAATTTTACAGGTTAACAGCATTTCCCCACCTCTCCTTCCTTTGCCAATATTTTTTAAATTATATAATATGCACGTTGAAAAATCGTTGAAAACATCTATAATTTTCATCTTTTTTCTGCAAATAATCTAAATATTATTTTTCTTTCTGCCAAACCTTCCCTGCTTCCGGCATTTTTTCAGACCGGATAGGGGAAGATTCCTTTCCCTGCCCGATCATCACGATACCTCCCTCGTCTGGTGGCATTGCCACTTGACGACCGTTGCCGCTGGGATGCCCGCCCGTGCAGGCACGGCAGCCGCCCGACCGGCGTATTGTACAAAAAATAAAGGCATCCCGGATATTATCCAGAACGCCTTTGTTGGTATAGGGCATAGTTCTGTTGCCTTTACAAGTCAATAGTTTTTCAGAAAATTCTTTTGGAAGAATTGAAATTTCCGCCCCTGACAATCTTATAATAACTCCTGGAAGTCAGCAGATACATCAGCACATATACCAGTCCGAAGCCCAGGAAGCAGCCTCCGGTGATCCCGATCAGAAGCCACATATTATGAAGGCTGAAAAGCTGAAGCAGCCGATAAATCATAGGAAAAGCAAAGGCTGTGTGGATCCCCGCCCCGATCAGAGGCATAAAAAACACCGTAAGGATCTGGGAATGAATACTTTTCCGGATCTCCTTTTCAGTCATGCCCACCTTCTGGAGGATCTCAAATCTGTCCTGATCTTCGTAGCCTTCTGATACCTGTTTATAGTACATGATCAGCACCATTCCCAAAAGAAAGACAATACCCAGCAGGATCCTGTTCTCCCAGGCTCTGGAGGCCGGAGCTGATCTCTTGGGCGATAAGACTCTGGGTCTCATCACTGCAGTCCAGGTCTGTCCCGTAATAATCCCAGAATTGAAACTGTTCTTCCGCTTTCGGATAATCCTGATACATTTCCTCCATTACACTTACATCTGATACAAAGAGATAGGTGGTAGGAATGATCTGCATAGCGTCTACGCCGTTATCTACAAACTCTACCTGGTCTTTGATCTTCCAGGTACCCAGGCCTTTCAGAGTCAGTTCCTGATAATTTTCCTCCCAGTCTGTCTTGGTATTGCACACCAGGATCTCCTGCCGGTCCAGACTCTCATCTGTTCCCATGATCCGGTTGTAATCCTCCACAGGCACCACCATGATCTGACGGACATTTTCATATTCTGCATAAGAAAACTCTCCGTTCTTTGCATAGTCCAGGATCACCTGATTTCCTTGCGCCATACCGGACATTACCAGCTGTCGGTAATGAAGGACATTTTCTTCCTGAACCCCATATTTTTCCAAGGCCCCGGCTACGATCTGCCCTACCTGATCTACAATGCCATCGTCCAAAGAAGGAGTATTCACCACCAGATTTCTGGGATACCTGCTGCGAAGGCTGTCCTCTGTTCCCAGGAACAGGCTTACGGTACCGGACACCATGACCAGGACCATGGTGGAAAGGATACAGATGGAAGCCAGGCCGGCGCCGTTTCTCTTCATACGGAACATCATGGAAGACAAAGATACAAAATGATTTGTCTTATAATAATACTTCTTGTTCTTCTTCAATATTTTACACAGAGTAACGGACCCTGCCATAAAAAGCAGGTAGGTAGCTCCGATCACCATGAACACTGCCACAAAAAACAGCCATATAATGGCAACAGGCTCCTTTGTGGTCACTGAAAGGAAGTAAGCTGCCGCCAGGAGCGCCGCTCCCAGAAGCGCGGATATCCAGTTGGCTCTCGGAGGCCGTTCTCCCAGGCTTTCGCTTTTTAACAGGTCCAGAGGCCTGGTCCGGAATATCTGCAGGATCCGATAGGCCAGAAGCAGCAGAAAGATCAGACCATAGGTCTTAAGGGTAAGGATAGAAACATGAAAATTAATAGAAAAAGAAAAATCCACCTTCCCATTCAGCAGATAGATCATAGCCAGCTGCCCCAGCTTGGAAAAGAGAATGCCTCCCAGAAGTCCTGTTCCCAGAGAAATTCCCGCCGTCATAAGATTTTCCCAGATCAGCACAAAAGCAATATTTTTCCGATCCATTCCAAGAATGTGATAAAGCCCCAGCTCCTTCTTCCTTCTTTTCATAAGAAAGGAATTCGTATAGAAAAGAAAGATCACGGAAAAAACGCCCATGACCGCTGTCCCCAGAGACAGAACAACCTGCATCTGGGCCCCTCCCTCCATTTCCCGGATCACCGGGTCGCTGGAGAGAAAGCCGATAAGATAAAAGACCATAACTACAAAAATACAGGCTGCCAGATAGGGAAAACAGATCTTCCCGTTCTTTCGTATCCCCTGCCAGGCCAGTCTTGGATAAAGTCTCTTTTTCACAGCTTTTCACCTCCCGCCAGGGCAGTGAGCGTATTGGATATCTTCTCATACATTTCCTGATCCGTGCTGTTTCCCCGGTAAAGCTGATGAAAGACCTCCCCGTCCTTGATAAAGAGCACTCTCCCTGCCCGGCTGGCAGCTTTAACGGAATGAGTCACCATAAGAATGGTATGTCCCTCTGCATGTATGGCGGAAAACAGATCCAAAAGTTCCTCTGTGGACCTGGAGTCCAGGGCGCCGGTGGGCTCGTCTGCCAGGATATCTGTGATCCCCAGTTTTCTGGCCACGGGAAGGAGCTTTGCCTCCATTTCCCGGTAATGCTTTCCCTCCAGTACCAGAGGAAGATAAATATTATCCCGGACAGAAAAGGTATCCAGAAGGTTGAAATCCTGAAAGACAAATCCCAGATTGTCTCTGCGAAAACCGGACAGTTCCTTATCTTTCAGCTTGGTGATATCCCGTCCGTCCAGAAGCACCGTGCCGTAACTTGGCCGGTCCAGGGCTGCCAGGATATTCAGCAGGGTAGTCTTTCCTGAACCGGATTCTCCCATGACTGCCGCATACTCCCCGTTTTCCACAGTAAAATTCACATTTTTCAAAGCCCGTACCTGGCTGCCGCCGAAGCGGGTGGTATAGGTTTTTTTCAGATTTATCACTTCTAAGATCGCCATATTGTTTCCTCCTTGTTTCTTACAAGGCCATTATAGCAGGACAGGGAAATGGGCCGCTATCGATTTGGCTTACATTTCCCTGTCACCGTCTTACATTTTTGTAAGACGCCTTTTCAGATCTATATAGATTGCCGTCCCTTCTCCCACAGAAGAGGAAGCCCAGATCCGGTATCCCAGATTCTCGCAGATCCGGCGGCACAGATACAGGCCAAGGCCGCTGGCTTTTTTGTCGTTTCTGCCATTATAGCCGGTATAGCCCTTTTCAAATATCCTGGGGATGTCCTCCGGAGCAATACCTATCCCGTTGTCCCGGATACAGAGGATCTCCCCTTCCTGCCGCTCTATGACAACTTTTCCCTGAGACCTGGTATATTTTAAACTGTTTGAAAGGATCTACTCGATCACAAAAAGGAGCCATTTCTCATCAGTGACTACCTTCCAGTCCACTGGCTCATATTCCAGCCGGATCTTCTTCTGGATAAAAGAAGAAGAAAACTTCCGCACTGCCTGGCGGAGGATCCTGTCTATTTCACACTCTTCAAAAACATAATCTGTTGTGTCCGAATCCAGCCGGAGATAGCACATGGCCATATCCACATACTGATCGATCCGGGTCACTTCTCCCCGGATCTCCCGTGCCAGAGAACTGTCTTCATTTTCCAGGCTTAGCTTTAATGCGGCAATGGGGGTCTTCACCTGATGGGCCCACATAGTATAGTAGTCGCTCATATCCTGATACCGGCGGTTCAGTCTATCCTGGGTATCCTTCTCTTTTTCCAGAAGACCTGCGATCAGCCCCTGATAATCCTGTTCCAGAAGTCCTTCCGGATCCGGCAGCAGCCCGGTATCGGTTATTTCCTGCTGCCCTTCCAGGCGGTAAAGCTCCTGGTGTTTTTTCCGGAATTTCAGGTAATCCGGCACTGCCAGGATCAGGCCGAATGCCAGGCAGAGCACTGCCCCATAAGCCCAGGCTGCCACCGGCAGCCTGTAAAAAAACAGAAGGATAAAAAACACTGCCATGGCTATAAAATAAAAGGCCACGGCTCTTTTGTGCTGTCTTATATATGCAGTCAAGACTTTCATACGGCTCTCCTTATCCGATCAGATATCCCATGCCCACCTTGGTGGTAATAAAGTCTGTGAGTCCTGCTTTCTCCAGCTTTTTCCGCAGGCGGTTCACATTCACACTTAAGGTATTCTCATCTACAAAGCTGTCCGTTTCCCACAGTTTTTCCATCAGCCGCTCCCGGCTGATGATCTTTCCCTTGTTTTCCAGAAGGGTCTGAAGGATCCGGTATTCATTTTTCGTCAGACCGATCTTTTCTCCTTTATAGGATAAAGAAGCATCTGCCATATTCAAAATGGCGCCTCTATGTTCCAAAAAAGCCGGTTCCCCGTTATAATCATAGGTCCTTCTCAGCACTGCCTGGATCTTGGCCGTCATCACCATCTGGTCAAAGGGCTTGGCGATAAAATCATCTCCTCCCATCTGCATGGCCATAACAATATTCATGTTATCCGAGGCGGAAGAGATAAAGATCACAGGTACTTTGGAAACCTTCCGGATCTCCTGGCACCAGTAATAGCCGTTATAGAAAGGCAGAGAAATATCCAGCAGGACCAGATGAGGATGGTAATCCTGAAATTCCTCCATGATCTTCTCGAAATCTACAGCGCACCGGGCTTCCAGGTTCCAGGACTCCATCTGTTTTTTGATCCCCCGGGCGATCCCCGGATCATCTTCTACGATCAATATACGGTACATAAATATGCTCCTTTAATTTTTATCCAGATCCGCAGTGATCTCATAATAATCGCAGGGATGAGCCTCCAGTCCTGTGACGCCTTCCCCTGATACGATAGACATTCTTAAGTGGGAAGCAAAGATAAAGGCGTTGTCATCCAGGATCGTCTGGGTCATTTCTGTAGCCAGGGAAGCTCTCTCTTCCACATCAAAGGCAGTACTCATCTGAGCCTCCAGTTCTTCAAGCCTGTCGCTGTGATATCCCCCTCTGTTATGGGTGGAGGAATCCAGACAGTGGGTGGTAAAGAAGTACTCCGGATCTCCTGTAGGAGCGCAGACAAAGGCGCTGGCATAGATATCCCAGTCACCCCTCTGGAGTACGTCCAGATGATTTGCGGTACTGTTTACTTCCACTTTTATACCGATATCCCCCAGAGTAGACTGAACACTTTCCGCAAGAAGAGGCAGTTCCTGGCGGCTGGGATAAGTCAGCCAGCGAATCGTCAGATCCTCTCCATTTTTATCTACATAGCCGTCTCCGTCTGTGTCTGTCCATCCTGCTTCCTTCAGAAGCTCCCTGGCCTGGTCCGGATCATATGCCGGAGCAGTCACGGTATCATCCCCAAAGGCAAAACTGGAGGGGAAGGGACCTGCCGCCGCTGTACCGTTGCCGTCAAGAAGCACACGGGTAAAGCCTTCTTTATCGATTCCCATGGCAATGGCTTCCCGGACTTTTTCGTCCTGAAGGGCCTCTGTCTGATAATTCATCTGGGCAAAGAAAGACCGGGAAGTCTCCACAGATGAAATGGTATAGGGCGCTTCTGAAAACAGTGGAAGGCTGGCATAGGGAAGGCCGTAGGCAGCGTCCAGCTCTCCTGACTGGAGGGCCATGGTGAGAGTATCCCCGTCTGTGATAGTCCTTACATAAATGGTATCCAATTTCGGTGTTCCATCCCAGTAATTTTCATTTTTCACCAGCGTCAGTCCCTGGTCTGTATTTACCTCAGTGGCAGTATAAGGGCCGGTCCCGGATACGTTTCCATCCTCTGTGATCCCCGCTTCCATATCGATGATACAGCCATAAGGATCTGCCAGATAATTCATCAGAGCCGGCACAGGCTCAGATGTGGTAATGGTAAGAGTCATGCCTTCTGCAGTGATCTCCTTTATTTTCAGATCTCCTTTTGCCCTGGCGTGGACTTCCACCAGATGATCCAGACATTCCTTCACTGCCTGGGCGTCCAGGCTTCTCCCGCTGGTAAACTGGATACCCTCCTTTAAGGTGATCCGCCAGGTATTCTCATCTACATTTTCATAGCCGGAAGCCAGCCAGGGCTCCAATTCCATAGAATCAGAATATCGAAACAAAGTCTCCCCAATGCCGTAGCGGATACAGGCCCAGCCGGAATATCCGTTGTGGGGATCCACATCTGTCTCGTCATTTTCCGTATTAAAAGTAGTATCTCCATAATAAAACACTTTTTCCCCGGAGGCAGACGCATCTCCTGTGCTTTCTGTGCCGGAAGAACCGCATCCGGACAGGAGTCCTGCGCTAAGAGTCAGGGCCAGTAAGGTTCCCCATGCTTTTCTCTTTAAGTATTTTTTTCTCATTCTGTTTCTCCTTTCCCTACCCTCAGTGTACAAGGGTATGCTCTCACAGTACAGAATCTACCAGGGTTCTGGTATACGCCTCCCTGGGGTGCTGTATCACTTCATCAGGCGTCCCCTGCTCTATGATCTTTCCCTGATACATGACCAGGACTCTCTGACACATATGCTGGACCAGAGCCAGATCATGGCAGATAAACAGAAGAGAAAGCTTTCTTTCCTTCTGAAGCCTTTTCAACAGTTCCACGATCTGGGCCTGAACGGTTACGTCCAGAGCGCTGGTGGCTTCATCGCAGATCACCAGCCTGGGATCTACAGCCAGCGCCCTGGCTATGGCTGCCCTCTGGCATTCTCCTCCGCTTACTTCATGAGGATATCTTTCTCCAAAGCTCCGGTCCAGTTCCACCTGTTCCAGAAGCCGATACATTCTTTCCCGGGCCTGGTCTTTTTTCATTCCCCGGTTCCTCATACTTTCCATGATCCCGTCTCCCAGGGTCCATCGGGGATCAAAGGAATCCTGTGGGGTCTGAAAGACCATCTGGAGCTTTGTGTATACAGCCTGTTTCTTTTTTTCTTTCAGTCCCAGGATTTCTTCACCTTCTAAACGCACGCTTCCCCTGTCCGGTTCCAGCAGTCCGGCGATAAGCCTGGCCGTGGTGCTTTTTCCGCAGCCGCTTTCTCCTACCAGACCCAGACATTCTCCCCTCATAAGATGAAAACTCACATCTTCCACAGCGGGGAAAAGGGATCTGCTCTTATAAAAAGTTTTTCTCAGATTTTTTACTTCCAGGATCTTTTCCATTCCTGTCTCCTGTACCTCCTGTTATCTCTGTCCTCTGTTCAGCCGAAGGACCGCTCCCAGCAGTTCCTTTGTATACTCCTGCCGGGGGCTTCCGGTGATCTCTTCCCTGGTCCCGTATTCCACCAGACGTCCCTGCCGCATCACCGCCACCTTATCTGCCATGTGTTCTATCAGCCCGATATTGTGGGTAACGATCCCAATGGCCGTGCCGTACATTTCACGCATTTTCATCATCTCTTTTACCACCTGGGCCTGGACGGTCACATCCAGAGCGCTGGTAGGCTCGTCAGCCAAAAGAAGGTCCGGCTTCAGTATCATAGCCATCATAATGCCCACCCGCTGGTTCATTCCCCCGGAGAGCTGGAAAGGATAGCTTTTCAGGATTTCTTCTCCTCTGGAGAATCCCATATTTTTAAAGATTTCCAGGGCCCTTTCTTTAATCTCTCTGCGGCTGATCTTTTCATGCTCCAGCACAGTTTCATAAAGCTGTTTCTCAATGGTACGCACAGGGCAGAGGGAAGCCCCTGCGTTTTGGAAGACCATTCCCATTTCCGGTCCCCGGATCTTTCGCAGTTCCTCTTCTCCTGCCTGGGTTATGCTCTGTCCTTTGTAGGAAATCTCCCCTTTTGTAACGGTTCCTCCCTTTTTCAAAAGTCCCATGGCTGCCCGGATCACTGTGCTTTTTCCGCTTCCTGACTCCCCCACGATACCCAGGATCTCTCCCGGCTCTATCTTAAGAGACAGATCCCGGACTACCGGCTTTCCAAAATAACAGACTTCCATATTGGAAATCTCAAGTAAGGGCTTTGTCATAAAGGCAGTTCCTCCTTTTTTCTCTGTCTTGGATCCAGCAGGTCACGGACCGTATCTCCCAGAAGGTTAAAGACGATAACCGTAAGAAAGATGGCGCATCCCGGCGCCAGGATCACCCAGGGCGACGTCTGGAGCATACTCCTTCCGCTGCTCATCATAGATCCCCATTCCGCCGCAGGGGGCATCGCTCCCAGCCCCAGGAAAGAAAGTCCCGCGATCTCCATCATCATCGTTCCTATATCCAGAACGGCCGTGGTGATCACCGGCCCCGCTATGTTGGGGATCATATGTTTTAAAATGATTTTTCCAGTACCGGATCCTGCCAGCCGGGCAGCCTCGATATAGGGCGCATTTTTTATGGACATCACCTGGCTTCGGACGATCCTCGCGTACTTAGGCCAGGATATCAAAGCCAGAGCCGCCACTGCTCCGAAAAGTCCGCCTTTTAGAACGCTGGCTGCCGCAATGGCAAATACCATACCCGGAAACGCCAGAAAAACATCGGAAACCCGCATGAGAAAGGTGTCCAGTTTTCCTCCGTGATAACCGCAGACTGTACCTGCCATACTCCCGGTCACCGTAATGATCAGTACCAGAAAAACTGCGGAAAATACCGAAGTCCTGGCTCCCATGATCACCCTGGAAAGCATATCTCTCCCATACCGGTCCGTCCCCAGCAGATACTCTCTGCATGGTGCCAGAAGAGCTTTTCCCAGATCCTGTTCATAGGGATCATAAGGGGTAATATAAGGAGCAAGCACTGCCGTCAGCAGGATCGCCAGGACCAGAGCGCCGCAGACAACCAGCTTCAGCTTTGTCCAGTCTCTGGAAACTTTCTGTTTTCTTTTGGTCCTCTTTTTTTCTCTCACTGTGCTTCCTCCTGTCCAAGACGGATCCTGGGGTCCAGATAATGGCAGATCAGATCTGCCGCCAGATTAATTACTACATAGATCACCGCCATCCAGATCACATAGGCCTGGATAACCGGATAGTCTCTCATGGTAATGGCGTCCACCGCCATCTTTCCCACGCCGTCCCACATAAAAATAGATTCCACGATAGCGGTTCCTCCCATCAGAGAACCAATGGAAAGAGCCAGCAGATTGATAATCGTCAGCATAGAGGCTTTCAGCACGCTGAAAAGCAGAATCCTCTTTTTCCGGATCCCCCGGGCTCTGGCTCCCTGGACATATTCCTGATCCAGTTCCTCCAGAACCGCGGCTCTCACCTGGCGGATATACTTGGAAGTCATAGCCAGAGCCAGGGTAACTGCAGGAAGGATGACACTTTTCCAGTCCCCTGTGTTTCCCATTACCGGAAAGATCTTTAATTTCAGAGAAAAGAAATAGATCAGCAGCAGAGCCGCGAAAAAGTTCGGCAGGGAATTTCCGATAAAACTGAAAAGCCGTATCAGATAGTCCCAAAACCGGTTTTGCCTCACTGCCGCCAGGATCCCCAAAGGTATGGAGATCCCCACAGTCAGCAACAGAGACACAACTGTCAGATAAATGGTGGCCGGCAGCTTAGAAAGGAAAGAAGAAAGAACCGGTTGTCCTGAAACAAAAGATTCTCCCATATCTCCTTTCAGCAGGTTTCCCAGCCATGTTACATACTGCTCTGTCACAGGTCTGTCCAGTCCCAGCTCCTGACGGAGTTCATTTTTTTCCTCTGCCGACATAGCAATCCCCTGATTGCTTTCCATAATATCTACCGCATCTGCCGCGGACAGATTTGTCAGGATAAAAGACAGCACAGTGATCCCCAGCAAAATCGGGATCATCTGGATCAGCCTGGTTAAAATATATTTTTTCATTTTTTTCACCTTAATCTGCTCTTAAAATACTCGTTTAGAGTATAAAGCTTTCGGGGATCCCTCACAAGCCCCTTAGGGGGTTGTTTTTTATTCCTGCATTTTCCTCCCGATCCCCTCTTTTCAGACAGAAAAATACGGGGAGATAACCCCATCCCCCCGTTGAGATACTCTGCTGTTTTATCCTTTTACCGCAAAAAGGGCAAACAGCGCATCTGGATTATAAAATTCATCTTTTACTGTATAGATTTTCCTGCTGACACGAAAGTCCACGGACAGCTGCTCCACACCCAGGTTTCCCAGAGTCTCCACATCCCAGGCAGGGCGGATACGGCTACTGATAGGTAGCTGCCGTTTGATCTCCTCGCATTCTGCCATCATATCCAGTCCCAGTTTATTGTGAGTATGGTTTTTGGGGAGTTTGGAAGTGTCCGCAAAATTCACCGCCCCGTAGTTGGCGTCAAAGTTCAGCAGGATCCCGCCTTTTTTCAGCACCCGCAGCCATTCTTTATAGGCTCTGGCTGTATCCGGCAAAGTCCAGGTAAGATTTCTGGAGATCACAACGTCAAAGGTCCCATCCTCAAAGTCCAGACTTTCTCCGTCCATGATCAGAAACTGACAATCTGCCTTTTCTTCTTCCGCCAGTTCTCTGGCATAGCGGATCATATCCGGAGTCAGGTCTGTCCCTGTAACCTCATGTCCCATTTTTGACAAAAGGATGGTAAAAAATCCAGCTCCGCAGCCTACGTCCAGGATCTTCAGTTTCCCCTTTGGAAGGTACTTTTCGATCTCCTTTTGCCATCTTTGGGCAATAGGATCATGGAGCTCTGCCTTCCTCTGTTCTTTAAAGCCGCTGCTGCGTTTTGTCCAGTAATTGGTGATCCGCTCCTTCCGGCTGTCCGCCTCCCGGGAAATCTTTCCATAGGCGATCATAGGACCGGATTCTTCTACCTGAAGACTTCCTGTCTGGTAAAGGATCACTCCGTCGTTTTCTCCGTAAGCTACTTCCAGGATATGGCCCTGATAGTCCTTGACCATTCCCAGGACCTCTCCGGCCCGGATCATATCTCCCGGCATTTTGTTTGGATACCACAGACCGTTCTGGGAAGCAGACTGGTAAATGATGTCCCTTACTTCCAGGGGATAATAAATCCTGTAATCCTTCTGTCCCAGGTAAACTCCCAGATGGCAGAGGATATTCCGGACATCCCGCCTGGTAGAATGGGATTCCTCCCTGGTCCAGGCTCCCATACCTCCCCTTTCAATAAGAATACTGGGGATCCCGTAAGCATAAGCCGCATAATTATAACAGCCTCCCTTTGCCACTGTAGAGCAGACCATATAAGGGACGTCCACCTGCTGGGCCATCTCCCTGGATATCTTTACTGTCTCTTCTGAGGCCTGTCCCGCATAATATACATAGGGAGCAAGCTGCTCATAGCTGTCACCGCTGTGAAGATCAATATAATAGTCTGCCACAGGAAACAGCTCTTTCTCGATCCCCCAGGCCAGACGTTCCATCTGGGTTCCCTCTGGGTTTCCCGGAAATACCCGATTGAGATTTTTCCCGTCTTCATAACCGAAGCTTCCGCTCCGCTTTTCAAAGGCTTCTCTGTTTATTACTTTCACGATCACCACTGTTCCGGCGATCTTCTCCGTCTTTAACCGGTCAGCCAGCTCTACGGCCGCCTGGATCCCTACATACTCCTCCGCGTGGATCCCCGCAGTGATCAGCACTGTCTTTCCCGGTTCTTCTCCATTTAAGATGGTAACCGGAAGCTGAAATTCTCCCTCTCCAAGAGAAAGGAAGCCGCTGACTCTCTCCCCTGGTTTTACCTTAAAACTTCCTAACTGAAAAATTCCATTTTCATTCATAATCTTATCCTTATCTCTGTCTTTTCGTCAAAGGCTCCGCTGCTGACAGCAGATCCCCAGCACTCCAGGGCCGGGGTATCTGACCTTTGTAACATTTTGTTTTCTTTCTCAGGGGACATGAATATCCCGTCTAACAGGGTCAGTTTATCAAAAATTTAACAGGCCTACAAGCCCGGCGGGGGGATATATTTGTATTCAGAAGGCGGCTATGGCAAAATCCTGGGAAACAAAAATAAGACGAATTTGTCCGGTTTTCTAAAGATAAAGCTACGAGGAGCAGTTCTGCGCATTGTCTATCAGTTGATTCGAACTGAGACTGAAATCCTTATCGTAGTTATTGGTGTGCGAGAGGACAGTGAGGTCTATGAAACTGCTCAGAAAAAAATACATCGACACGATTTATAGAAAAGAAAAAGGCCGACCCATAAACTGTGTCAGCCTTTTTTTCCTATACCATTGCCTATTTTCTGTAAATAATATCTTCTCTGCTTGGTCCGTTGGAGATCATTGTGATCGGGAAACCGATCTTCTCTTCCACGAACTCAATGTATTTCCTGCAGTTTTCCGGAAGATCCTCGTATTTCTTAATGCCTCTGATATCGCATTTCCATCCCGGCAGGACTTCCAGTACCG
>ERZ1090880.687-NODE-687-length-17923-cov-7.668010_pt1 | contig 17923 bp, 17 predicted proteins | sample MGYA00478471_ERZ1090880 | MGnify/ENA primary metagenome ERZ1090880 (study PRJEB33644, sample SAMEA5815734) | chicken gut metagenome | biome: Chicken; feature: Gastrointestinal Tract; material: Caecum | place: Ireland | collected 2019-01-01 | study: A study of the... | reverse complement strand
CCAGCAGGCGGGGGCCGAAGATCCAGGTCTGGAGGATCCCCTGCTCCAGTGCCGCTTGAGGATCAAACTGATCAGGGCTGTATGTCGCCATCGTCCCGTCCTGATAGAGCACGCAGATGTCCTGCGTGGTGGGGTTGTAGCGGTACACCTTTCCATTCCGCACCAGAAGTCCGTTGCAGTGGCCCCGGTTGAAGCAGTAGGAGTCCCCGTTCATGGCCAGGACCGCCCCGACGCGCCGGCTCATGGTGTTCAGGTGCTCCCGGCGGCCGTTGGCGTCATACTGTCCGCCGGCAAATTCCGTCTGAAAGGAGCTGAGGTCCGCCATATAGACATCCGCCGCATAATAGGTCACCGTATCGCGTCCGCGTCCCAGCGTATGCTGTGTAACCTCCACAGAGAGATTCGGACTGGAATAGGCGGTATCGCTGGACACCACCGTATCCGTAAAATGCTCCGCGAACTTCTCCCGCAGGCTGACGGGGCGGGTCTGTTCCGGCGCGCTTCCAGTGACCTCCGTGATCTGCTGCTGCGAGGACTGCTGGATGTTGTTCTGCACCTGGGGGAGGGGCATGGACGCTCCGCCCAGCCCCTGTATGGGCGCGACATACAGAAAGAAATAGTTCCCGAATACCAGCAGCGCAGCAGCCAGTACATCCGCCAGCAGAAACACTGCTGCGGACCGGCGGTGAACGGCGGCTGCCGGGGCCGATCTTTTATGCGTGAGCATGGGCGACAGCCTTCTCTGTTTTCGGCTTTCCTGCACGGAAGATCACCAGCGTCTGAACGGAAAAGCTGACCACAAACAGGGTCATCTCGGTGACTAGCTTGGCCGCCGGCGCCGACAGGCCCAGAGCGGTCAGAGCCTGGAGCAGCAAGCTGTTGGCAATCAGAATCCCGGCGGCCAGCAGCAGATATTGGGGCAGGTCCCGGGAGGCCTGTCCGCCGCTGCGGAAGACCATGTACTTATTGAGGGAGTAATTGAAGCAGGCGCTGATCAGCCGGGCGGCGATATTGCTGAGCAGGAGCCCCCCGGCCCAGTTCCCGGTCGCTGCGGAAAACAGCAGGAACAGACAGTAGTCCAGCACAAAGCTGAGCAGCGAGCTGGACGCAAATTTGCAGATTGTCCCGCATCGGGACATCAGAGCTTTGATCACGGTGGTTACCTCCTTTTCTGCCCATCAGTATAGGGAGCCTCTATGAGACATCCGTGAGAGCAAGATGAGTTTTTCTCATAAACAGGAAAGCAGACACTTCACGGGAAATCTGCTGTACGAAGGAGACGGATGACCCATGAAAGCAGCCCGCAAGGCTTGACGCATGGCTCTCGACATGGAAAATGGGCGGCTCCCGGAACACCAGGAGCCGCCGGATCTATTTCAAAACAGGTACTCGTCTCACCTCGGCAAGCGCCTGGGAAAACGCGATTTGGTCCTGGAGCCGGGAGAAACAGGGAAACAGAACGCAGTCCATTGCCGCTTTGGCCAAGAACAATGGAACACCGGGGAAAAAAGTGTCCAGAAAACTCAAAAACAGGCCGCTGAGAAGACATTGCAGAGCGGTCACCGCACCATAACGGGCGGATTCCCGCTGCGCATCGATTTCGGATTGGGATGCGTCCGTGTGATGGGCTGAGAAGCCGATGAGTCCGGAAACCAAATAGGCAGACACCAGGCCCAGCCAGATCCAGGCCAGCGGAGGCAGCGGCACAAAAGATGCACACAGCATAAAGTACCCAAAGACCACCAGCCCGGCCAGGAGACTTGCCATGGAAGTGAGGAAATACCTGCAGAGAGTCAGGCCGATGCGCAGGGAATCCAGCAGGGGGTGATAGTGTGACCCGGCGTTGTCGTCGATGTAGATGGTGGAAATGGGGATCTCCACCATGGGAATATGGTGGCGCTTGCAGTAGAGGAGCATATTGGTCTCGTATTCGTACCGGCCGCCGGAAATGCCGGAAAACGCCGCCAGGCAGGAGGCCGGGATAGCCCGCAGCCCGGTCTGGGTGTCCCGGAGCGGGATCCCGCACAGACGATTCAGAAGAAAGGTCATCGTCCGGTTCCCGCTTTTGCTCTTGGCCGGTACCTGGGAGCCGGAAAAGTCCCGTCCCCCTAAAATCAGGGATTTGGGATGCCGGAGCAGTTCATAGGCGCATCGGAGCGCATCCTGCCCGTTGTGCTGTCCGTCCCCGTCCACAGTGACGATGCCGGCGTCTGACCAGCCCTGGGTCAGAAAGGTCTGGAAGCCGATTTTCAATGCCTCGCCCTTCCCGCTGTTGTGCGCCAAATGAATGACTTCGCATCCCAGCGGGGTCAATGCCTCAAAATACGGCAGGCAGTCCAGTCGGCTGCCGTCATCCACCACGATGATGTGATGGAATCCAGCCGACCGCAGAGTTTTCACGGTGGAGATCAGCCGTTCATCCGGATCGTAGGAGGGGATCAGCGCGCAAACATTCATTATTTTCACTCCGTTTCCTGTGTACTCGCTTTGGATGGTTTCATCATAGGCCGCAGAAATGAGAGACCCGTGAGAGTAAAATGAATTTTTTTCATCTGTTTCTCATTTTTGACCGCTATGATAGGCACATCTGAATCAGGAGTGTGATGGGATATGAATTCTCGCGTCGGCAGGTGGAGTGCTGCTCTGTTCCTGGGAGTGCTCTTGAGCCTGCTCTGCATCCTCCCGTGCTTTGCGGCAGGCGGCGTCAGCCAGATCAACCTACATATCGGACAAACACCGGACACGGTCTACCTGACCTATTCCGCCCCAGATGCGGCACAAGGTGCGGTTTCCGTCACGGGGCCGGAAGGAATGCGTGCCGCCTATACCGCTGCCCCTGTCTGGTCCGACTCTGCAGGGAAATACCTCTATTCTGCCAAACTGGATGGCTTGGTCCCCGGCAGTTCCTATACCTACGAGATCGCGGGCGCCTATTCCGGCACGTTTCAATCGCCCGCGGACTCTGGTACCTTTACGTTTGCCTTTCTGGCCGACCCGCAGATCGGATCTGTGTCTGACGCCAAGGCCACCGGGGCACTGTTCTCTTTACTGAACATGCGGGATGATCTGGCCTTTACCTATATTGCGGGCGATTTGACAGATTCCTCCCGCAGTGAGCGGCAATGGGAACTGCTATTCCAAAGCGGCGGAGCCCATTCCTCTGCGGGCCAGTCCTTTCTGGGGAGCCACCTGCTGGCTGTCGCCCAGGGGAACCATGACAACAGCAGCTTCAGCGGCCACATCACCGCCCCTTCCGCCGGCAGCGATGTGGGCCCGGCTGTTTACTCCTTTGATTACAGCAACGTGAAATTTGTGGTCCTGAATCTAAACAGCTCGGACACCTGGGCGGCACAGGCGGACCTCCTGCGCCGGGAGGCGGCTGAGGCAAAAGCAAATGACCAGTGGCTTGTGGTGGGTTTTCACCAGTCCCTCTATTCCGGCGCCGCGCACGTTGTAGACTCCGGCATCATCTCCGCCCGCAAATTCTGGTCGCCGCTGCTGGCGGAGCTGGGGGTGGATATGGTGTTACAGGGACATGACCATGTCTACGCCAGGGGATTTGTGACCGGAACGGGAGCCAACGCCGATCTGTCGGTGGTGCGAAATGCCTATCACGCCGGTTCCGGGGCGCCTCTCTACATGACCGGCGGGGAATCTGGTGCGGTCAAGTGGTATGCGGCCCGGAACTACAGGGTCTCCGCTGGCGATCCCCTGACACCCCATTACAGGTTTCTGGATGTGAATTCCGCAGTTCATGCCCAGAATCCGTGGGGAACAGATACCAACCAGACCCATGAGCAGACCTACACCCTGATCCACGTGGCCGGAGACACGATGACCTTCTCCACCTATATGTTCCGGTATGACGGACGATCCGATCAGATGAGAACGGCACTCTATCTCTACGACAGCCTGATCCTGCGCCGGGGCGATGCCGCCCGCGGGGACCTGGCCGCAACAGCCGATCCGGCACCGGACAGTTTTCCCTCCGCGGGGTATGCGGATGTGCCGGAAAATGCATGGTACGCGGGAGCGGTCAACACCGTGTCGGCCCACGGCCTGCTGGATGCCCGCCCCGGAAACCGTTTTGAGCCGGGCGGGAGCTTGACCCGGGCCGAAGCAGTCACGACACTTTACCGTCTGGCCGGAATGCCTGCGGCAAGTGCAGGGGCAGTCTTTCCGGATGTTCCCCGCTCCTCGGGCTGTTATGACGCGGTCTCCTGGGCGGCCGGCGCAGGACTGGTATCCGGTATGCCGGACGGCCGCTTTGCGCCGGAATCCGGGATCACCCGCGCGCAGCTGGTGACAATTCTGTACCGCTATGCGGTTTATTCCGGGAGAAGCGTTGCGACAGGCAGCGGCATCGGGACTTATGCCGACTGGCGGCAGGTGGGGGCTTGGTGCCGGGAATCGCTCAGCTGGGCGGTGGAGGACGGCCTGCTGCGCGGGAAGTCAGGAAACCGTCTGGCCCCCAACGATGTTGTGACCCGTGCGGAAGGCGCAGTATTCCTTCAGAGGCTGTTATAAAAGACTGCCGAATGATGAGCGGGCGAGGTGATCTGCATGGGAGCTGTGGGAAACGATCCCTTGTGGGCGGGGAACCTTACAAAACGCCGAAAGCCTTACGGAAATCGATGTGGAACGTGCTCAACAAGCGAAAGCATAGACCGAAAAAACCGTCCAGATGATTTTAAGAACTGCTTATCCCGATGGCGCTTTGCGGTTTCAGAACGGCGAACATACCGACCACATCCTAAATCGTTGGAGGTCCCACTATGGACAATATCGTGGAAGCGAAAGACCTATGTAAAAGATTTGGCGGAAAGATGGCCGTCGATCATGTCAACATGACAGTTCGGAAAGGGGACATCTACGGGCTGATCGGGAAAAACGGCGCGGGAAAGACCACCTTTATGCGGATCATCTGCGGCCTGGCGGCCCCGACGGGCGGGAGCCTGAAGCTGTTCGGCAGCGACGACCTGGAGCAGCAGCGGTACAAGATGGGATGCACCATTGAAAATCCGGCCCTCTATCCGGCCATGACAGCCCGGGAAAACATGGAGGTGTACCGGATCGCTCTGGGCATCCCGGATCAGCAGATCATCCCAGACCTGCTGGAGTTTGTCGGGCTCCACGATCTGGGGCACAAGACAGCCAAGGATTTCTCCCTGGGCATGAAACAGCGGCTCATGATCGCCATCGCCCTTCTGGGCAGGCCGGAGCTGCTGATCCTGGACGAGCCGATGAACGGGCTGGACCCCACCGGGATCATTGAGATCCGGGAGCTTCTGCTGAAGCTCAACCGGAAACGGCACCTGACCATCATCATTTCCAGCCATATCCTGGAGGAACTGCATAAAATCGCGACCCACTACGGCGTGATCCACGAGGGGAAGATGGTGGACGAGTTTACCGCCGCGGAGCTGGAGCAGCGATGCAGAAAGGATCTCAGGTTTATCGTCAGCGATTCGGAAAGGGCGGCAGTTCTGATCCGAGAAAACGTGACGGCCAATTTTGATGTGGATCGCAGTGGTAGCATCATCCTCCATGACTGCTTGGAACAGGCAGGCAGGATCAACCGTCTCCTGCTGGAGAGCGATGTTGACATATCGGCCATCATTCCGGGCGAACAGGGCCTGGAAGACTATTTTACAAAGCTGATCGAGGAGAAGACCACATGAATATGATCAAAGCGGAGTTCTACAAGCTGAAAAAATCCGGGCCGTTCCAGGTCTGTCTCTCGGTCTGCGTTTTTATGGCGGCTCTGCTGCCCTTCACGCTGTCCCGGGCGGCGGCCGGCGGAGAGCCTGATGTACAGGCCCTGTCTCTGAGCGCGGTGGAGATCACGAGCTATGCGTTCAGTATGCCGATTTTGTCCATGGTGGTAGCGGTTTTTACCGCGATCTTTGTGTCGGGGGAATTCACTTATGGAACGATGAAAAACTATGTGTCGAAAGGGCTGGACAGAGAAGACCTGTTTGCTGCAAAATTTCTGGCGTGTGCAGTTGCCGTCACGCTGATGATGGCGGTATTCGTTCCGGTGATCCTCCTGTCCGGCACCGTTTTCCTCGGTTTTGATCCCCATGGCGTTTTCAGCATTTCGGCATTCATCGCGATGCTCCTGGCCGTATGGCTCCTTATGATGGCATACACCGCGGTCTTTGCCGCGATTGGCATGACGCTCTGCAGCAACGGAGCATCCATCGGCGTCAATATCTGCCTGGTCAGCATCTTCCCGACGCTGCTCTCCGCGGCGGACCTCATCTTCCAAAGAATTGGATTTCAGATCTCCGCGGGATGGATCGACGCCAATCTCTCCGCTGTCGCAAAATGAGCGCCAGCCCCCGGTGCCCTCCTCACGGGCGCTCTGGTGGGCTGTATGTGGCTCATGCTTGGGATCATCGGGGGGACAGGAATGTTCCGCCACCAGGACATCAAATGAGCTGATTTACCTGACATGGGAAACAGCGGCAAAGACGGGACACAGGCGGGCCATCCGCCTGCGTCCTGTTTCTGCCGCCGGGCTGTCGCAGGCGAATCCGCTCCTATAAAGACAGAACTTTATCAGAGTGAGAAAAACTCATCTTTCTTTCATGCCGCTCTCATCAAGCGGGTCTATCCTGATTCCCGAAAAGAGCGATGAGCCCATTTTCAAATCGAAAATATAGGAGGAATCGCAATGTATCACGACCAGGAACATCATACGTTCGACCAGGAGGCTTCTCATGCGCTCATTCCATACGAGCCGCCGGCCGCGGGAAGTCCGCATTTCCAGAAACGGCACCCATTTCTTTTGAGGGGAGCAGCGCTGGCGCTGTGCTGCTGCCTGCTGGGCGGCGGAGCCGGTGCCGGAGCGGTATGGAGCATGTCGGGAGGCGGCCCCCTTGCCGGCCCGCGGGGCACCGCGGTCACGCCTGTGGTGCTGAACAGCACCACCAGCGGAAAGGCCATGAGCAACGCGGAGATCTATGCCGCGGCGGTGAACAGCGTCGTGTCCATCAATACCACCATTTCTCAGGCAGGCATCAACATTTTCGGTCAGCCGGTCCAGGCCGCTTCCAGCGGCTCCGGGTTCATCCTGAGCAGTGACGGCTATATCCTCACCAACTACCATGTGGTGCAGGACGCCTCCGCCGTGGAGGTGACCACATACAGCGGAGATGTCTTTCGGGCCCAAGTGATCGGCGGAGATCCGGACTATGATATTGCCGTTTTGAAGGTGGCCGCGTCTGGCCTCCAGGGCGCTTCCCTGGGCGACAGCGACACGCTGAATGTGGGGGACCGGGTGCTGGCCATTGGCAATCCCCTGGGCGAGCTGACCTTCTCCATGAGCGGCGGGATGGTCTCCAGCGTCAACCGGGCCATCAATGTCTCCGGCACCCCCTTCCACATGATCCAGACCGATACTTCCATCAACCCCGGCAATTCCGGCGGCCCGCTGCTCAACACATCCGGCGAGGTGGTTGGGATCGTTTCCGCCAAATACTCCAGCAGCAACGGAAAAATCGTAGAGGGCATCGGCTTCGCCATCCCCATCAACGACGTGCGGGCCATGGTCCAGGACATCATCGACAACGGATACGTGACCAACAAGGCATATCTGGGCGTGACGGCCGGAACGGTCAACGCACAGATGGCCCAGCAGGCCGGTTTGGCCCAGGGGGTGTATCTCTATGCGGTGGACCCCAATGGCGCCGCGGCAGCGGCCGGCCTGCGGGTGGGCGATATCATTACACAGGTCGATGGAACGGATATTCGATCCATGACGGATCTCTCCGCGGCAAAGAAGTCCTATTCCGCCGGAGATACAGCACAGTTTACGGTCATCCGCGGCGGGCAGACCATGCAGGTTCCCGTGACATGGGGGGCCGAGCCTGATCCCGGCACATCGGCACCGCAGAATACCCAGGATCAAGCGGGGCAGGCGTACGGCGGTTATGGCCAGTATGGCAGCCCCTTCGCATTGTTGCCCTATTATGGAGGATAAAGGAAGAGATCTGTGGCCGGGGATTCTGTTCCCGGCCACAGGTTTTATCCTCTGTTTAACGCTCGTTTTCCCTTTGTTTAAGCGGAGACGGTACACTGAACCCATAGGGAATGTACTTCCGGCAAATCGAAAGAAGGCGCCGCACCTATGAAAATGGTATTGACCGCCGATCCATTCACACCTGCGGTAAATGGTGTGGTGATACAGGGGATCAACGGCCGGCAGCACGCCGAGAAGGATGACCTTGCCATCTGTGTGGAGCAATTTCTGAAGCATCCGGAAGGCCGGGAACAGATGAGAAGATCCGTATGGATCTCAGGGCAGCGGTTTTCCGTTCTGGAGTGCCTCCATGCACACTGCTGGAAAGCGCGGGGAAGTGCATAAAAGAAATCCAAACGAAATATGTTTTGCGCGGCCTGTCGCTGTTCAGTCTGATCATTTGCGCGATCCTGGCCATCTGGGCGTGGCAGAGCGGCCTTCTGACTTCCCAGCAGGCCATGTGCGACTTTGTACAGAAAGCGGGCTTCTGGGGACCGGCGTTGTTCCTGCTCCTGCAGGCAGTACAGGTGGTGATCCCCATTCTGCCCGGCGGCATCAGTTGTTTGGCTGGAGTGCTGATTTTTGGCCCCTGGCTGGGATTCCTTCTCAACTACCTTGGGATCTGCATTGGCTCTATGATGGCATTCCTGATTGCCCGGCATTTCGGCCGCCCCGTTTTAGGCTGCTTATTTCAGCAGGAGCAATTGGCACGGTACGACCAGTGGATGCAGTCCCACAGACACCTGTCCCGCTGGCTTGCCATTGCAATCTTCTTCCCGGTGGCGCCGGATGATTTCCTGTGCTATCTGGCGGGGACCACAACCCTTTCCTGGAGGACCTTTACAGCCATCATCTGGCTGTGCAAACCGTTCTCCATTGCCCTATACAGCATGTTTCTCATGTTCGGCTGGACCCATTTGCTTTCCTGGTTCCATTTGGGGGGTGCCTGATATGTCCGTCTATCTCTATCCCGGCGGGTTTCGCCTGATTCACAAGAGCGGGGTGGGGCAAGCCATTCTGCATCAGCGGAAGGCCCTGATGGCGGCTGGTATCCCGCTGGCACAGACAATGGGAGAGGGGGATATCGTCCACATCAATACAGTATTCCCGGATTCCTTGCTGGCCGCCCTTGCGGCCCGGTTCTCGGGGAAGAAGGTCGTCTACTATGCCCACTCCACCATGGAAGATTTCCGCCGGTCCTTCCCCGGATCGAACTGGTTTGCCCCGCTGTTCAAACGGTGGATCAAGTGGTGTTATCAGATGGGAGATGTCATTATCACTCCCACCGATTACTCTCGGAACCTCCTTTTGGGATACGGTGTCCAGAAACCGATTTACAGCCTGACAAACGGCGTGGATACGGATTTCTTTGCCCCCAGCGAAATGCGGCGGCAGGCATTCCGGAATCGATATGGGGTGGCCCAACAAGATCAGGTTGTCATTTCCGTGGGACACACGATTGAGCGCAAAGGGATTCTGGATTACATCGCCCTGGCCCGTCAAATGCCCCAGGTCAAGTTTTTCTGGTTTGGTCATACACCCGACTATCTGGTCCCGAAAGCGGTTCGCAGAGCAATGGAAGAGGCTCCCGGCAATCTGTCCTTTGCCGGGTACATCAGTCAGGAAGAACTGCGGGACGCCTACTGCGGAGCGGATGTATTCGCTTTTCTCAGCTTAGAGGAAACAGAAGGAATTGTGGTGCTGGAGGCCCTCTCCTGCGGCATCCCCACTGTCCTTCGGGATATTCCAGTCTATCAAGGGTGGCTCCCAGAGGGGAGCGGGATCTGGAAGGCCCGTGACGCGGCCGGTTTCCAGCAGGCGGTGTGCGAGGCCCTGACCTGTCCGCTCCATGATACGAACAAGGCGGGCCGCAGCATCGCTTTAAGCCGCCGGTTGGAGTCAGTGGGACAAAGCCTGGCGGCCATCTATCAGAAGGAGTTCCTGGTTCCCCAGAACGAAAAGAACGATCAAAGCAAGGAGGTCATCTCATGAAACATTGGAAAGAGCGTATCTTGCAGATGAAGTTCGGAAAGCTGGTCAAACGCCTGACCATCCTCTCCATCTGCGTGGTCCTGCTGGGCGGAATTCTCTCTGTGGTTTTACTTCAGCCGCAGATCTCCCAAATCACTTCGGCCGTACAACAGGCAGAACAGATGGACGGATTCCGGGAGGGTCACTTCCGTGATTGGGACGGCTGGGATGGAGATGGCTGGGATGATGCCCATGGTATCACAGAGCCTACTTTGCCGGTGAAAGGCGCGCTGCTTGCCATCGGAGCCGTATTCTGCGCGCTGTTCGCGGCATGGTGGCTTCTGGTGCCGGCGTGGCTTTACCAAGCCTCCAAACGAGCCCGGATGAATGCGCTGCTGTGGCCGCTCTTAGGATTGGTATGGTGCCTGTGGGGACTGCTCCTGTTTCTTATTGTTCGCAGCCTCCTGCGTCAGCGGTGCGGTTCCTGCGGCACCTGGCAAAGGAAGGCATCCTTCTGCCGGACCTGTGGCGCCAAAGTTCCATGTGTCCTGTCCTTCCTGTGGGACAGACTGCAGCTCAGGCGACCAATACTGCAGCCACTGCGGATCGTCCCTGAAGCCTGCGGAAAATTCTGAAACCACCAATGAAACCAGGTGATAACTGTGCTCTCTTTTGAATTTGCCATTCTGGATTGGATCCAGGCAAACCTGCGGAATCCCATCATGGACCTGCTGATGCCGGCCATCACCACACTGGGGAACAGTGGCTTGATCTGGATCATTCTCGCCGGTATCCTCATTTTGATGCCAAAGTACCGAAAGGTCGGGATGGCAGTCATGGCCGGGCTTGCGCTGGAGGTCATCTGCTGTAATCTGGTGCTGAAGCCTCTGGTCGCGCGCGTCCGCCCCTGCGACGTGAACACGGCCGTCCAGCTCCTCGTTGCCCGGCCGGATGATTTCTCCTTCCCATCCGGCCACACCGGCGCCTCTTTTGCGGCGGCCTCCGCGCTCCCTTTCAGCCGGAGCCGGCTCTGGATCCCGTCCCTGGTCCTGGCCGTGCTGATCGCATTCTCCAGACTGTACCTGTATGTCCACTACCCGACGGATATTCTGGCGGGAGCGCTCCTGGGCGTCATGGCGGGGTGGGCCGGAAGCTGGGTGAGTGCCTATGCAAATGAAAAGCTGCTTCTCCAGCGATAGGCCCATCTACCGGCAGATCGCCGGTCAGATCGCGGAGGACATCCTGTCCGGCAGGCTGCGGCCGGGCCAGCAGATGCGACCGATCCGCCAACTGAGCCTGCGGTATCAGGTAAATCCCAATACCGTCCAGCGGGCGGTGGATGCATTGAAGCGGGAACGGCTGCTCACGAAGCAGGGGCAGGGGATGTTTGTCACCTTGGACAGCGATCGGATCGCCCGGCTCAGACAGCGGCAGTGCAGCAGCTTGGTCAAAGCGTTCACACGAGATATGGCGGCGCTGGGCTGTACGGGGGCGGAGGTCCGGCAGATGATACGACAGATGCAGTGAGGCGCTTCCACAGGATAGGACGAAAAACACCGGATCAATAAGCACCGCCCAAAACTGGAAAAGCCTGTGCTCCTGAAGAGCGCGGGCTTTTCTGGTTTTCCGGGGGGTTCGGATCCCGGCATATGGGCCAGCTGGACAAGGGCAGGGGGCATTGAACCGTTTTCTTACGGTCCAATACCCCCTGCCCTTGCCCCACAGTATGCGCCGCGTATATGCCTATCTCATGAAACAGCGGTACATCGGCCGGGACAACATCACTTCCTTCGCTCGGGCGGGAACGCTCTAAGAGGATCATGAGTCCGCAGAGGGCCTCCTGGACGCGGCTGATCGGATCCTGGCACTTGGCCAGGACCTGCCGGGCGTATTCCGCCGCCATGCGGCTGTTTTTGTTGAACGTGCTCTTGTTCTTCTGCCGGTCGAACAGAGGGACCAGCCAAACTGATAGATCTCAAACACCGTCATCACTACCTGTGACGATGGTACCAGCCGCCCCGGCGGTTTGCAAGAAACAGTATGCGTTTTGATTATAGTGCTCTGCATAATTGGCACTGTACTTTGCGGAAAAACGGACCTACAATGTGTTCATTCAAAAGAAATGAGGCAAAAGGAGGCTTGGCACCATGCAGTACAGGACGCTCTCCAACGGTGTGGAGCTGCCCATGATCGGCTATGGCACATTCCAAATCAAAGACGCTGCACAGTGTGAGCAGTGCATCTCAGAGGCGCTTGAAGCCGGATACCGCCTGTTTGACACCGCCGCATCCTATGAAAATGAAGCCTCTATCGGCGCGGCGCTCCGCAGTTCCAGACTGCCCCGGGAGGAGCTGTTCATCACTACAAAGCTGTGGGTCCAGGACGCAGGATACGATAGTACACTCAAAGCCTTTGACCGTTCTCTAAAGCAGCTGGGTCTGGATCACATCGACCTGTACCTGATCCACCAGCCCTTCGGCGACTACTACGGCGCCTGGCGGGCAATGGAGCGTCTGTATCAAGAGGGAGCGATCCGGGCCATCGGCGTCAGCAACTTTACCCCGGAGCGGCTGGTGGATCTGTGCATGAACCAGGAGATCAGGCCCATGGTGAACCAAGTCGAGATCCACCCGTTCTACCAGCAGAACACCGCCCTTAGGGTCATGGAGGACTACGGCGTGACCCCCCAGGCCTGGGGCCCCTTTTCAGAGGGGCAATGTAATATTTTTCACCACAAAATACTGACCAGAATTGCGGAAAAGCATGGTAAAACAACAGCTCAGGTCGTTCTTCGCTGGCAGCTCCAGCGGAAGATCCCTGTCATTCCCAAGACGGTCCATCAGGAATGGATGACAGAAAATCTGGATGTCTTTGATTTTGAACTAACCGCTAAGGAGATGGAGAGCATCGCCGGCATGGACATCGGTCACAGCGAGATCATCGACCACCACTGTTTCTGTACGGCCCGGCAGCTCAACAGCGTGAAGATCCACGGGTAGGCAGAATTTTTGAAACTGTTTTGTGATCATAAGGAGGTTTTCTCATGTTTACATTTTCGGTTCCCACCACGGCTCTGTTCGGCACAGGCAAGCTGAACGAACTGCACGGCCAGATCAACACCCCCATGGGCGCCGTCCATGGCAAAAAGGCCCTGGTGGTCATTTCCAACGGCAAGTCCACCCGGGCCAACGGCTATCTGGACCGGCTGGAGAACGAATTGAAGCAGGCCGGCGTGGAATATGTCGTATTTGACAAAGTCTCCGCCAACCCCACCAAACCCGTGGCGGAGGAGGGCGGCCGCTTCGCCCGGGAGAACGGCTGTGACTTTATCGTGGCCCTGGGCGGCGGCAGCGTCATGGACGCGGCCAAGGCCATCGGCCTGATGGCCGCCAACGGCGGCGATCTGTGGGACTATGTGCTCTTCGGCTCCGGCAAGAAGCAGTGGCCCCAGAATCCCGGCCTGCCCGTCGTGGCCATCCCCACCACCGCCGGCACCGGATCGGAGACCGACGGCGGCGCGGTCATCACCAATCCCGAGACCAACGAGAAAACCGGCGTGTTCGGCCCCGGCACCACCCCGGTGCTGGCTATTGTAGACCCGGAGCTGATGAAGAGCGTACCCGCCAAGTTCAAGGCCTACCAGGGCTTCGATGCCCTGTTCCACTCCACTGAAGGGTATATCTCCGCGGCCCGCAATGAGTTCAGCAAAATGGTGGCTGCCGAGGCCATCCGCAATGTGGCCCGCAATCTGGCCGCTTCCATCCGGGAGCCGGAGAACATGGAGGCCATATCCGCCGTGGCCCTGGGCAGCTACCTCTCCGGCATCCAGATGGCCATTGGCTCCTGCACCAGCGCCCATCCCCTGGAGCATGCCCTGTCCGCCTACCACGAGAAGCTGCCCCACGGGGCCGGCCTCATTATGATCTCCAAGGCCTACTACAGCCACTTTGTGGAGCGGCACGCCTGCGATGACCGCTTCATTGAGATGGCAAAGCTCATGGGCATGGAGGATGCCGACAAGCCGGAGGACTTCCTCACAGCCCTGGTCAAATTGCAGGAGGATTGCGGCGAGGCCGACCTGAAGATGTCCGACTACGGCATCGACCCGTCCGAGTTCCCCCAGATGGTCCAGAACGCCCGGGATACCTTGGGCCCCAACTTCCTGAACGACCCCTGCCCGCTGTCCGACGAGGATTGTGTAAGCATCTATCAGAAATCCTACCGCTGATTCAGTCATCAGAAAGTGAAGGAAGTTCGAATCTGTCATGGTATTCTATTTCACCGCAACCGGAAACAGCCTGTATGCGGCAAAACAGTTGGACGCAGCTCCCATCAGCATTCCGCAGGCCATTCATGAAGATGACCTGACCTTCCAGGACGATGCCATCGGGATCGTCTGCCCGATCTTCGGGCATGAGGCGCCGCCGATGGTAAAGGAGTTCCTGGAGAAAGGCACCTTCCGCACCGATTACTTTTACATGATCCTGACCTACGGCAACCGTCAGGGCGGTGCCGCGGAGCTGGCGCGGGACATGCTGGAACAGCGCGGCATCCATCCGGCCTATCTCAACACGCTCCTGATGGTGGACAACTTCCTGCCTGGCTTTGATATGGAAAAGCAGGTCAAGCTGGACAAGAAAGTAGAGGAGCAGATCGCGGCCATCCGCGCCGACATCGAGACCCGCAGGCGGTATATCCAGCCCGCCACAGAGGCCGACCGGGCAGCCCATCGGGAGTTCCTGGCCCGCAGTTCCACCCCGCCGGAGGAGCGGTGGAAAAACATCTATCGGGTGACAGACGCCTGCATTTGCTGCGGGATCTGCACAAAGGTCTGCCCGGCTGGATGCTGGGAGGTGCGGGCTGGAAAGGCATTCTACCGCAGCGAAGGATGCCAGGGCTGCATGGCCTGCATCCACGCCTGTCCGCAGAAAGCCATTGGGATGACGATCCCGGAGATCAATCCCAACGCCCGGTATCGAAATGAACACATCACCCTGCAGGAGATCATGCAGGCGAACCGTCAAACACGCAAAGGGTAAATTCCGCCATGGAAAAGCCTCGCGAAAAAGCAGCAGCCGTCACCGGCGGCCAAAGCCCGCGAGGACAGCATTACCAGCGGTTAATCAGTGCGAAAAAAATAAATCAATTTTCAGGAGGAATGACTTATGAACAAGATCGAAACGGTCAAGCTGAACAACGGAATTGAGATGCCACTGGAAGGCTTCGGGGTGTTCCAGGTGCCGGACCCGGCCGTCTGCGAGCCGGCGGTGCTGGACGCCATCGCCGCCGGCTACCGCCTGATCGACACGGCGGCGGCCTATATGAACGAGGAGGCCGTGGGCAAGGCCGTCAAGGCGTGCGGCGTGGCCCGGGAGGACCTGTTCATCACCACCAAGCTGTGGATCTCCGACACCAGCTACGAGGGGGCCAGGGCGGCCTTCCAGAAATCCCTGGACCGGCTGGGCCTGGACTACCTGGACCTGTACCTGATCCACCAGCCCCTGAACGACTACTACGGCGCCTGGCGGGCCATGACCGAGCTGTGCAGGGAGGGCCGCGTCCGGGCCATCGGCGTGTGCAGCTTCTACCCGGACCGGCTGGCGGACCTGATCGCCTTTAGTGAAATGCCCCCCGCCGTCAACCAGGTGGAGTGCAACGTGTTCTTCCAGCAGCACAAGGCCCAGGCGTATATGCAGTCCAAGGGCGTGCAGATGCAGAGCTGGGCCCCCTTTGCCGAGGGCCACAACGACCTGTTCTACAACGAGACGTTGACGGCCATCGGGGCCAAGTACCACAAGAGCGTGGCCCAGGTGGTGCTGCGCTGGCAGCTCCAGCGGGGCATCGTGTGCATCCCCAAGAGCACCAAGCGCGAGCGGATGGCCCAGAACTTCGACGTGTTCGACTTCGCCCTGTCCCAGGCGGACATGGACGCCATCGCCGCCCTGGACACCGGCGTCAGCGCCTTCTTCGACCACCGGGACCCCGCCGTGGTGGAGATGCTGGCGGGCCTGGTGCGGAAGGTTTGATCAAAATTTGACTGTGAGGAGGATCTCCCCATGAAGACTTGTAAACGGATCGCAGCCCTGCTGCTGGCCCTGGTCCTGACATGCAGCCTCAGCGTCACGGCCTTTGCGGCTGTGGAGAACACCGGCTTTTCCGACGTGGACGCGGACGACTGGTTCGCCGACTCCGCCGTCTACGTCCGGGACAATGGCATCATGAACGGCACCAGCGCCACCACCTTTGATCCCAATGGCACTACCAGCCGGGGCCAGATCGCCGCCATTTTGTACCGGGCGGCGGGGAGCCCCGCGGTCTCCGGCGGCACCGCCTACGCCGATGTGGCGGAGACGGCCTACTACGCCAGCGCCGTCCGGTGGGCCTCCGCCAGCGGCGTCGTCACCGGCTACGCCGACGGCACCTTCCGGCCCAACGCGCCCATCACCCGCCAGCAGCTGGCCGCCATCCTGTGGCGCTGCGCCGGCAGCCCGGCGGCGGAGCCCGGCACGGACTACGCGGACGAGAGCGCCATCGCCTCCTACGCCGTCACGGCGGTGGACTGGGCCCGGGACACCGGCGTCATCTCCGGCCGGGACGGCAACCGGTTCGACCCCAGCGGCCGGGCTACCCGTGCCCAGGCGGCGGTGATCCTCCACCGCTACCTGGAACTGCCGGACGCCGGGGAGACCCCGGCGCCCTCCGAGGAGCCCCGGGTCCTGGTGGCCTACTTCTCCGCCACCGGCAACACCGAGGACGCGGCCAACGCCATCGCCCAGGCCACCGGCGGCGACCTGTTCGAGATCACCCCGGCGGACCCCTACACCTCCGCGGACCTGAACTGGACGGACCCGAAGAGCCGGGTGGTCTATGAGTACGAGAACCCGGAGGAGCGGGACGTGGCCCTGGCCCAGGAGACCCCCGCGGGCTGGGACGACTACGACGTGGTCTTTCTCGGCTACCCCATCTGGTGGGGCATCGCCGCCTGGCCGGTGAGCAGCTTCGTGGCGGCCAACGACTTCGACGGCAAGACCGTCATCCCCTTCTGCACCTCCTCTTCCTCCGGCCTGGGGGAGAGCGGCGACCTGCTGGCGGACCTGGCGGATGCCGGCACCTGGCTGGAGGGCCAGCGGTTCCGGGGCGGCGCCTCTCAGGCGGACGTGGCCGCCTGGCTGGAGAGCCTGGACCTCTGATGGAGGGTCCTCCGGGAAAGACCTGTGAAAAGGAGTGATCGCTATGGAAAATTTCGTCTATGAATATCCCACCAAGGTCTGCTTTGGCAGAGGCGCGGCGGGGCAGCACCTGCCCGGCCTGCTGGCGGGCTGCGGCCCCAGCGTGCTGCTGGCCTACGGCGGCGGGTCCATCCAGAAAAACGGCGTCTATGAGGAGATCACCGGCATCCTGAAAGCCGCCGGCAAGACCGTCACCGAGTTCTCCGGCATCATGTCCAACCCCACCTTTGCCAAGGTGCGGGAGGGGGCGGAGCTGGCCCGGGAGCACCACATCGACCTGATCCTGGCGGTGGGCGGCGGCAGCGTGGTGGACTGCTGCAAGATCGTGGCCGCCCAGGCCGTCACGGACGAGGACCTGTGGGACCTGGAGATGGTCCGGCACAAGGCGCCCACCGAGACGCCCATCTCCCTGGGGGCGGTGGTCACCGCCTCCGGCACCGGCGCGGAGATGAACGGCGGCGCCGTCATCACCAACGAGGACGCCAAAATCAAGGGCGGCATGTTCGCCGCCGCGCCTCGGTTCGCCATCCTGGACCCGGAATACACCATGAGCCTGCCCCGGATGCAGGTGCTCTCCGGCGCCTTTGACACCCTGAGCCACGCCATGGAGACCTACTTCGGCCGCTCCGACCGAGATAACGTCTCCGACGAGGTGGCCCTGGCTGTCATGCACAGCACCGTGGTCAATATGCGGACG
>ERZ1090880.686-NODE-686-length-17958-cov-9.940401_pt1 | contig 17958 bp, 20 predicted proteins | sample MGYA00478471_ERZ1090880 | MGnify/ENA primary metagenome ERZ1090880 (study PRJEB33644, sample SAMEA5815734) | chicken gut metagenome | biome: Chicken; feature: Gastrointestinal Tract; material: Caecum | place: Ireland | collected 2019-01-01 | study: A study of the... | reverse complement strand
CTTATAAACAATTTTCCATTTCTAAAACTATAACATATAATAATGATATTGGTTATTCATGTGTTGTTCATGCTGAGATAGACCCAGAGAATGAAAAATTAATTTTATATTTTGTTAACGGTAGCCACGTATATGATGCTACTGAAACTAGTATGGAAGTAATAGATATATCAGGTATAGAAAATTGGGAAGATGGTTTGAATATTAAAGGTTCTGATAAGATATTACAATCGGAAATTTATTCGGTTTTAAATGGACTTAAATGGTATGCAGCTAATCAAAACAAATCATTAATATTTTCTAATGGTTCATCAAGATTTTTTAGGTCAGAAGTTGCAACGGATTTGGAAAATATAGTAGGTATTATTTATAATGGAGATAAATATTACAGAATAAAATCCGGAGATTTATCAGCAGGTGGACCTGATGTAAGAAGTGGAAAAACATTTATAGGCTACTTAGGAGAAATAGAAACAGGAACAATGGAGGTGTAGTATGACTAATGAACAGCTAACTCAAGAAGTTATGAAATTAGCAGAGCACCAAGCAAAATGTGATGCCGAAAGAGAAAACATGCTAAGTGTAGTAGAAGAGTTAAAAGAAGATGTAAAAGCTACTAAATCTCTTGCAGAAGATGTGCATATTATGGCTATTAATATGAAGAATATGCAAGAAACCCTAAAAGAAACAAATGAGAAAGTTGAAGAATTGTCTCAAAAAGATTATAATAATTATAAAGACACGAAGAAAATAGTTAAGAATAGTATAATAAGTGGTGTCACAGGTTCATTAATAACTATTGTTATAGGCATTGTAGCGTTCCTGATTAAATTATATATTGATATGAAGGGAGGTAAAATGTAATGGAAGTTCAAGAAGTAATAGCAATGTTACTAACACCTGTATCACAGGTAGCATTAATAATGGCATTAGCACAATTAATAAAGGAAATAGGATTTCCAGCTAAGTTCATTCCTGTTGTAGATTTAGTATTAGGTATCATAAGTGGAATACTAGTATACGGATTAATGCTAGGTTATGGAATAGGTCAAGGTTTATTATTGGGAATTGCATTAGGATTATCAGCTTGTGGGCTATTCTCAGGTATTAAAAATGTAAAGGAGGGGACAGAATGAAAGAAGAAAAAGAATTAAAGGAAGTAGAATTACAAACAGAAAGTGAAGATAAAATGGAAGATATATTAAATATGGAAGAGGCTTCTATGAAGAATGAAGATGTGAGAGAAAGGGGCGAGGGATAATGACTAAGTTACCTTTTACTGGAAAGTTTGATGTTACTTGTGAATACGGAAGAAAAGGAACACTATGGGCATCAGGTATTCATGGTGGTATAGATTTAGTAGGAAAAGATAAAAAAGTATATTCGATATGTAATGGCACTGTTACATATGCTGGATGGGAAAATGCTAATAATACTAAACAAGGATTTGGTAAGTATGTTAAGATTAGAGAAACAGGAACTAATAGAGATATATATTTAGCACATCTTGATAAAGTATATGTTAGTGTTGGAACTAAAGTAACACCTACTACTGTTGTTGGATATATGGGTGCTACTGGTAATGTTACGGGTGCACATACTCATGTAGAGATAAGAGAAAATGGGAGAAAATTAAATCCAGCAAACTATATGGGTATACCAAATAAAGTAGCTACTGGACTAAATAGTGCAGATTATCAAATAAATGGAACTAGTACAAGCAAGGTAGGAGAATTAAAAACATTAAATCATAATACAAACTTAAGAACACAACCAAATACTTTAGGAAGTATAATAGGATTATATATCCCTAATACAACATTATATGTGTTAGAGCCAAGTGTAGCGGTTGCTGATGGATTTACATGGGATAGGGTAAGAATAAGAGTAACTGGGGATGAAGGATATATGATAAATAAAAACTATAAATAAAATTTGATACCGGCGTAAATGCCGGTACCATAGAAAGGAGAGTTCTTAATGGCTACAAGATATAATCAAATATTAAAGAGAAGGCAAGATACTGTAACTGGTGCAGTGCAACCATCAGGAACATATACTACAACCTCAGATAATTTAGGAAGTCCAGCTACTAGATGGAATGTAATAGCTGGGAATAAAGCATTAAATGTAGTTGATGGTGGTAGAAGTAGTCAGATAATTAGTACACCAAATAATAGTCAGGATAGATATAATGAAATACTTAATCAAAGAAATCAATTCCTTGCTAGTAGAGGGTATGATAGCAATGGTAATCCAATCAGTTCAACGTCATCAGCAGTAACAACGCCTACATATGAACAGCCATACGCCATAAGGAATTATGACTGGGGAGATGGTAGTCAATACTTGACACCAGATAATCCGTTGGTTAGACCTGTTGTATATCAAAATGAGTTTAGTCCAGAAAGTACAATGTCTATTGCAAGTGATGTTTATAATGAATATTATGCACCGATAGTTAATGAACAACAAAGACAAACAACTCAAGAGTATAGAAATACAGCAGAAGAAGCAGCTGCAACAGCAGGTGCAGCAGGTATGGCTACTGGTTCAAGAGGTGCAGTACAATTAATGAACCAAGCTAATCGTGAAGCTACGGCTGCTAATTTACAGTACCAACAACAAATGCAATTACAAGCATTCCAAGATACATTAAATGCTAGACAACTAGAATTAGAAAATAAAATACAAGATTATCAAAATGCTTGGCAAGAAGTATCTCAATATGGATATGTTGTAACAGAAAATACAGGTAACTTACTTGGTATTGAACCCGGGCAACAATTAACTACATATGCTTATAAACAAGCAATGTCTGATATAGCAAGAAATGTTGCTGATATAAATGCACAGAAGGTAACACTAAATCAACAACAACAACAACTAGACCAGAACTGGGCTCAATTCCAAGAAAGCATAAGACAATACGAAAAAGACTTTGCTGAAAATCAAAGACAATTTGATATGAGTTATGAACTAGAAAGTCAACAAGTAGATAGTACAATATACAGTAGGCTTGTAGATATGCTAGGAAGATATAATACTGTAACACCAGAGATGGCAAGTCTTGGTAGACAAGTAGGAATGAACTTAACAGTAGGTGCTAGTACATCTAACTACTTAAAAGAGAAGGAAAGATTAGAAAATAATGAGTCAGCATATGGTAACCAATACTATTATAATCAATATCAATTACAACAATTAGCTAATTCATACTTACCTGCTATTCAAGGTAGTGGTAAGATTGGTAATGCTTCACAATTTGCAGCAGTTCTTGCACAATGGCAATCAATGGGTGTTAGTCCTAACCAAGCCGCAAATTATATTAAAGATAAAAACTATGAAATAAATGGTGTTAATTTGCAAGACATAATTGGTAATGTAAAAGGTTCAAGAGATGCAGCAACAGCAATTGCATATCAAATATTAGGTGGCACACAAAGTCAATATAATGCATATCAAACATCTAATGCTTTAGACACACTAGGTAATTATACACTTCTTGGGGGATTTGTACCGGGACTTCAAGGATTATGGGGTGTTAATAATTTATTAAACTCATATAGAATGATTAATGGGTATTAAAGGAGAGAAATAAATATGGCTATAATGAGTACAAATTTAATAAGACCTGTTACAAGTGGGTTAGACAATTTAAGTACTACGAATTTTAATAATTCATTAAATGCAGGGGGAATGGGTAATAATAACCTTCCCTCTATTTCTCAACCGACAATAAATAATCCAGCAAGTATTGGTATATCTAATCTATTTATTAATAATAATTTAACGACTAATGCCTCTGCAACTAATACATTAGATGAGGATATACAAAGTTTGGCTAAGTCAGTAAATACACAAGAGGCAAGAATTGCAGCAGGTACTGGTACAAATATAGCTGAACAGTATTTACAAGATGAAGAAGAGGATAAAGATAATCTTATAACTAAAGTATTAAAAGTATTAGATGCCCCTAGAAATGCTTTAATGAATGGATTTAATTATGTGACATCTAACTATGAAGGTGGTTTCTTTGAAGGTTTCTGGGAAGGTTTAACTTATAATGAAACATATACCGGATATGATTTTGCTGAGGATTATCTTGGATTAGAAGAAGGTACGGCTGGAAATGTTATTGCAGGATTTACAGCAGAAGTATTTTTAGACCCACTTAACTGGATAAGCTGGGGTGGTGGTGCATTTGCTAAAGGTTTTGCACAAGGTGCAATTAAAGATGTAGCACAAGAGACAGCTGAACAAACAGTTAGAACAGGTATCAGAGAGATGGGACAACAGGCTATTAAAGACGGTAGTGAAGAAGCGGCACAGAGTTTAGTTACTAGTGGTATTAAAGGTACTGAAAAAGAAATAGCCAAAAGAGCGGGGCAAGAAATTTCTAATCAAGCTGCAACACAAGTTGTAAAACAACAAACACGTGGTGCTGGAGGATTATTAAATTCTCTTGCTAGTAAACTAGATGAAGTAGAAAATACATATGGATTAACATTTGGTAATGGTAAATTGCAGGCAGCATATAAACAAGCTATATCAGTAGCAAGTGATACAGGTAGGTTAGCAGGTGGATTAACTGATGATGTATTATCATTTGCGAGAGCAGGAAACTATGGAGACGAATTACAACAATTAGCTGAACAGTTTGTTAAATCAAAACAAGCTTTAATAGGTGCAGATGATGTAGCAAGAGAGCAATTAAATACAACTATTAAAAGCCTAAAGGATGAATTATTAGACAAATTACAACCATATAAATTAGAACTAAGATATGATGCTTTGGCTGCTAAAGGTGTAGATGCTTCCGCATTAAAGCAAGGTATATCATCTATGTATGAAGATACAATGGTTGGTGCATTGAAGTCATTGGAAAGCAAGAATGGTGTAAATAATGTAGCCGACCTATTAGATGAATTAACAAGAAAGACTGGGCAAGAAGTTACAGAAAGAAACTTATATGAGTTAATGGTTAAAGAAGGATTTGGAGAAAGAGTATTAGCACCATTAAATGATAACTTTATTAGATACGGTAATATAGATGAACTAAGGACATCTATATTAGATAACTTAGTAGATACTGTCGCAGCTGACCAACTATATAATAATGCTTTAAAGACTGGAATGAAAGAGTTAGGAACAGGATTTGGTTTCTCTGTACCATTTAGTAGCATAAGAAGAGATATAGCTGATGCCAATACAATGTTTGAACTAGGTGCCAAAGCTAGAACATTAATAGGAACTAAAGTAACAGCTAAGGGATTAGAACCTACACTTGCAGGTAGAGTACTAGATGATATTGGCAAAGGAATTGGAGCAATATTTGGACATCTACCTATTATAGGTAAAGCAATGGATGAAGCTAATAGATTAGAAAAAACAAATAGATGGGCTATTAAATTTATAGAACAATCGACAAAAGGTCAAGCTAGACTTGCAGCGACTACTGCTGAGAATAGTATAGAGGCATACTATAAAGTATTAAAAGATGCTGGATTTAATAATTCGGATGAGTTAGAAGATGTAGGTAATTTCGTATCAAGAGCCATTGAAAGTAAACAGCTAGGTAAGAATGAAACAATAGATGAGTGGCTAACTAAGATAAAAGGATTTACTGAAATGGATGATACTACTATAAATAATAGAGTATCTGAGCAGTTATTAAATATAGAGCAAGAATTCAGAGATAACCCTAATATGCTTGTTGATGAGTTTGGTAATACATTAGGCGATAGCTTTGATGATTACTACAATAAAATGAAAACAGGATTAACAAGCGAATTAAAAACACAATCAGATTTAAAGAATATATTATTGTCATATGATGAGAAGAAACAAAGAGCAATGTTAGAAGTAACAAAAGGTATAGCTGATGACTTCGATAAGATAGGTAGAGACTTAGTAGAACTAAGATTAATACCAGATAACAGAATGTTAGAGGCTGAGTATTGGTATTTCCCACATAAGATGAGTTTAGACTTAATGCTAGAAAATAATATGGATATAGACAGAACCATAGGTACTATAAGAACCACAGGAGAGGCGGCAGAAGATGTAGCAACAGGTACTACTAGAGGTATGAGAAACATATTAGGTGGTAGAACTGAGAGGTTTACTTTGCGTAATGTATCAAGTTGGCAAAGAAAATATCCAATGAGTACAGTAGAAGTAAATAAGATATTACAGAATAAATATGGTATAGACCATATGCTAGAAACAAATGCGTTTAATACATATTTATTATATGCCCTTGACCAAGGTAAGGTTATAGCAGATGCTAATGAGGTAAATGAAATATTAAATACATTTGGTATTAGGGTAAATTCTAGAGATATTGTGCCAGCCCTTCGTGCCAAAGGATACACAATAGTTACAAGGAACTCTAATGTAAATGCTATGCAGGTATCTGAAAAGACTATGGGTGCTATTGAAAGTTATAATGCTAGAGCAAAACAATATAATGATTTATTAAAAAGAGTAAGAGGTTCTAGTAGAGATTTAACGAAAGCACAAAGACAAGCAGATGTAACGATGGGTCAAGTAGCAAGACAAATGGAATTAAACCAAGGTGCTAGAACAGAGGCAAGAGCAGTACGTCAAGAGATGAAAGACTTACAAAATACAGCAATAAAGAAAGCCAAAGAGATAGCAACTGATAGTGATTACTTGCAAGACCTAGTAAATAAGGGTGTATTCCCAGAAGGCGTTGATATAGATACACTAAGAGAGATAATAGAAAGTAAAGCGAATAACCCATTTGGTAATGGTAATTACATATACGCAGTAGATAGTTTAGGTAACCAAGAGATGCCACAGCTTATGGCGACTAATGCTTTGAAAAATCAAGATGGATTGCCACAAGTATTTGTAGGTAATGCAGATGACATAGCAAATGGATTTAGACAAGTACCTAATGATACAAGTATAGTACCGGATAACGAGGACTTATTCTATATTGTTTCTAAGAACCCAGTAGATATTCAAGTAGATGATATACAATTAGAATTATCCTATGCTAGAAATAGATACACAGATGAAATGAAACAAGCCTACCGTGCTAACGGATATGACAGTATTAGACTAATGGATGCTAATGGTAACCAAGCTGTTATACCATTCGATGAGACTAATGTATTTTATAGAAACAAATTAAAAGAGGCAGACTATGCAGATAAATACTGGTATGCAAGATATTACTCTAATACAACTAATGGTGGTAGGGTAAATCCTAAGAACGCATTTAATCCAGATGATACTATAATTAATGTTAAAGATATAAAATCAAGAAACAGATGAGCATTATCTAAATTACTAGATGAAGATTATACTAGAATTAACGCAGCACAAAGAGAAAGAGAAACTATATTAAATAGTGTCAATAGAGAATACAATAGTGCTGTTAAAGAACTAGATGATTTAATAAACCAAAGAGATTACATCATGGAGAATGCACAACAATTCAAGATACCAGAGGATGCACAAAGACAATTAAATGAATTAAATGAGGCTATAACATTGAAGCAAGGTAATATAGAGACATTGGCTAATCAATCTAGAGATATTACTAAAAGAATAAACAATGTAACTAGCAGTAGGCAGTACAACTTTATCGCAGGATTAAAGAAAGCTAAAGGTTTCGATACCACAGCAGATGCTTACCTTACAGCAGAGGAACTATATAATATGCTAGGTTCTAATAAAGAGGCAGGACTTATGTTATTAGGATACGATGCAGTAGTAGACCACGTAGATGATACTGGAAAGATTATCTACAAGGCGTTAGCAAATGCAGATGTTGTGACTAAAAAAGAAATGGCAGACGGATTTGATGTAATATCAACATTACTTAAAACAAATTCAGAAGCAGATGACATGGTATCTCTACTTACAGATATAGGTGCAGGAAGAGATGCAATGGCTAGAATGGTAGAGAAGTATGCTAATAAAGATATGATAACATCACTAGATAGTATGAAGAAAAGATTGCAGAAGGTTGTAGATATAAATACAGCAGGTATAGAAGAACTAGAAACATTACCACTTGCTAGACAATATACAAAATCACAATCTAATCTAATAGCGAGAATGGCAAGTTCAGATAACTTCTTAACAGAAGTATTAGACGAGCAATCTATTAATGACCTGTTTGCAATTTCAGATACTATGACAGCAATGACGAAAACAGATAGAGACATCTGGGCAATCCCTTCTAATATAGTAGACTACTTAAATAGAGGCATCAAGAAACAAACAGACCAAGGTGTTTCTCTATTAAAAGATATCATGTATAAGTTCAACAAGATATGGAAACCATCTGTAACAGCATGGAGACCTAGCTTCGGTGTAAGGAACTTAATGTCTGGATACTTCAACTCATTCATGTATGCAGGTATGCACATCTTTGACCCTGATATAACAAGAGCCTCACTTAATATGGTAACAGGTAAGAACCTAGATGAGATAATTGAACTAGGAGGTAAAGAGTATACACTAAATGATATAAAGAAACTAATGATTGCTAATGGTGCAAGCAATGGTTTAGTAGTAACAGACGTAAATAGTATTGGGGAAATGCTAGCGACACAGTTAAAGAAAGCAACAGACCCGTCATACGTAAGTCCTGTTAGGCACCCTCTTAGAACAATGACACAAATAAACGCTGGTGTTGAAGATTACAACAGGTCATTATTATACATGGCAGCATTAAAGAATGGAGAAACAGCTGAGTATGCAGGAGACCTAGTACGTAGATTACAATTTGATTATGCAGACTTATCTGATTTTGAAAAGAAGATAAAGACAATAATGCCATTCTATACTTGGATGAGAAACAATATTCCATTACAAGTAGAAAGATTTATGGATGACCCTAGAATGTATATGCTACTAATGAAAAGAGTACCAGACGCTGGTAAAGAAGCAAGTGGTATGACAGATGAAGAGTGGAACAATATGCCAGACTGGGTAAAGAATACATTTCCTATTGCATTAGGTAAAGACCCAGAGACAGGAAGATATAGATTGTTTGATACAACACTTCCATATCAAGACTTAGCAAACATTGGAGATGTAGAGACTATGTTTGGGGAAGTAGTATCTCTATTACACCCAATGGTTAAGATACCTATGGAGCTATTCTTAAACAAGAACTTATACACAGGTGCAGCACTAGAAAGCTATGAAGGAGAAACAGCTGAGCAAGCAATTAAAGGTACAGCAAACCCTGTCCTTAATGCAATAGCGAAGGTCGCACCTAATGCACTACGCAGTATACCGCGGTGTCACTGTTACAGCTAACCAATTATTAAACACATTCGGTTCTGTTAGAGATTTACAATACTTAAATAATACCGAAGGTACTGGTAAAGATGGTACAGTATACGGTAGCCGTGATGTAGGATTAACTGGTTCTGCTTTACTAAACTATATAGAAAATGCAATATTTGATACTAACCAGATAAGATATTACTCAGCAGAAAAAGGTATGTCAGATGCTTTATACTCACAAAGAAGAACACTTACTAACCTAATACAAAAACTAGAGGACCAAGGATATACCATCCCTTCATCATCTGAGATTAATAGTGCGACAACGTCTAGTAGAAGTGGTACAAATGCGACATCAAAAGTATCTATACCATCTATGGCAGATATAAGTAGAGCAGCAAGAATGACAGCATCTACTAATAGTAAAGGTCAAGAGATGATTAACAATGCAATGACAGAAAGAACAAACATGGCACAAACTGTTTCAACAAATACAGGATACTCATTAACAGATACTGTTAAGAACGCATTGCAAGCAGGAGGATATATCGGAATAGAAGGAACAGGCGGTAGAATAATAGGACCAAGACAACAAGCATATGCACCACGTAGAGATATCTATGTTAAGGGTAACGACAAGATAGTAGAGTTTGGTACTGGTACATATATAGATAGAGAAGGAAACACTCATGAGGTTGAAGGAATATACAGAGGTGTCTGGGGCAAAGAGAAACTAACATCAGAGGATAATAAGATATACAGACAATTCATTACAACAGATGGCAAAGAGTATTTCTTAAATCAAGAGGACAGTAACCTAGTGCCATGGCATCTATCAGTAAGTTTTGAAGGGGATATAGATACATATAGAGAAGTATACGAAAGATGGAAGGCATTACCTGATAACGAAAGACCAGCAACATGGTATGAACTTTATGAATTTGATAGTGGATATGACCCACAAGTATATAATGAAATGGTATCGACAAATTTCGACACCGAAAAATTAAAGAGATGGTTTACATCTAATAGTAAAAAAATAGTTTGGAAGCAAACTAAGTAAAATTGCCCAAAATTTAGGCAACATCTTATATGCCTTAAAAATAAAAACGGCTCAGAATTGATTTTAAGGCTTCGCCTTAGCAATCCTTAGAGCCGTAAGGGATACCTTAATCAACATATAATATTTTTAAAAGGAGGAATGAAAAATGACAAGTGATGGTGTTAAAACAGCAAATCAAGTCCAATTTCAAAAAGCAGATGGTACACCAACAGTACCTGTTGTTGGAGATAATGGAGGTATAGTTGTAGAATTAGCAGATGGGTCATTACCAACAGTCAATAAACCAACAACATTATACGCTAATGTATTGACAGCTAATACAGAAGAGCAAACAATAGGCGTTAATAAAGAAGTAACAGAAATATACATTGCAAATTATAGTGACACAGCTAGTGTAACTGTTTCAGCTGCAAATAAAAATTATACAATAGGACCTAACATGGCTGTTGATTTAACTATTAATAAAGTTGTAACTAATGTAGGAATATCCGCAACAGCTGCTGATACTAAAGTACAATATGTTATAAAAGGGGTTGATACTAATGGCAATTAATTTTATATATCCTAAGAATAAAAGTAATATACAACCTACAAATAACACACAATCTAATAATGCGAAAAAACAAAAAGATACTAAAGTAGATAAACCTAACAACATGAAGAATATAAAAAGCGTAAACACAAAAAGAAAAACTAAAACAAAGAATGAAACAGAATAGAAAGGAGAGCATTGCTTATGAACTGTCAGGTAATACTACTAAGTATTTTATTAGGATTAATACCAGAAGGTATCTTCTTAGCTTGGTTTATTATAGGTGCAAAACGCATGGATAGGCATACAGCATTACACTTCGCAGTATTTACTATTGCTATGTTTGTAATAATAGGAACTGTGATGCCATACACTATATGGTTTTACATACTTGTAATTACCTTAGTGTATATTAGTATGAAGGTTTTATGTAAACCTACTGAGTTCTTAGATTTATTCTTACTTACAATACCTTTTCTATTGTTTGGTGTAACAGGTTATCCTTGCTACTATTTAGCGGAAATACTACCTAATTGGTTACCACCTAATCTAACAACACTAATTCTTAACAGGATACTTATAATAATTATTTTATCCGCCCTGTACCCACACTTAAATAAATGGTATAATGCTTATAAGAAACTATGGAACAGACATAAAGGCAACAAAATTAAAAGCATTACAGTAAGAAACATTAGTATATTGTTATGTAATATACTTATAATGGCAGCTTACCTTATGCTATTTATTAGAAAGTGAGGTGTTAGATATGTGGGATATACCACCAATTTGGTCATCATTTTTCTTTTGTGACACAGTAGAAGGAGAGTAGGTATATGAAAAAGTTATTATATTATGTACCAACCATATTATTTAATACCTTAGAATTGTTCTTACTATTTATGATAGGAACAGCAATGGGTATAGAGATATATAAAGTGATTAGTATTCTACTTACTTTCACGCTGGTAAGAAATTTAATAGGAGAAGGAAAACATTATAAGAACCCTGCTCTATGTTTAATCTGGAGCCTAGCGGTTTTCTCAATACTATTTCTAATATGTAAATTAAATTTTATATTAGCCTTGATACTTACAATATTTTATTCAGCAGCACAAACAGGTAAGGTAGATGTTACTGATATGTTTATGTATCGAGTAGCAAATACTAATTATGAGTATATTCAAGAATTTGTAAATAATATGGCAGGTACACAAACATTAGAGGATTTTGAAACCAAGCTAATGTGTACTAATCCGAAAGCTTATGCTGTTTACAAATATAGATTTAAAGAAGGTTATGTCTTAGATGACATTAGTGACACATTAGGCATAGACAAACGAAGAGTAACTGAGATACTACAAGCATTGGAACTTGCTATTAATTTATATTTTAATATAAAAAGTTAATAAATATTTTATCCGCCCTAGATTTAGGTCGGATTTATTGTTATCATTAATTTATAGGGAGGTATGAAATATGAACTATAATTATTATCAGCCTTATCAATTTAATAATGTACCATCACAGGTACAAAGGTTACAAAAAATGCGTGACGATATCACAGAGCAACTGGCTCAAATGCAACAGCAACCTGTGCCACAGATACAACAGACGTTTATTACACCACAGGCTACGCCTAATTACATGGATATACCAGCTAAGTGGGTAGATAAATATGAAGATGTACAAAACGCACAAGTATATGTTGCTACTCTATTTATGGATAGGAACAACTCTAAGTTCTACATTAAAGATGAAACAGGTGCTGTTAAATCTTTTGAGTTCCAAGAGATAGAGATACTAGATGAAAAGGATTTGAAGATACGAGAATTAGAAAATCAAATAAGAGAATTAAAAGAGGGAGGTAATAGACATGAGCAATCCGTTAATGAACCTAATGGGGAACATACCAAACAACAACAAATCAGGCAACCCGTTGCAACAAATGTTGATGAACCAACTTCAAAGAAATAACCCACAAGCATATTCATTTATTAACAATGCTATGCAGTCTGGTCAACAGCCAGAAGAACTATTAAATAAGATGATGAAAGAATATAACATGACTGGAACAAGATTAGAAGAATTTAAAAAACAGGCACAGCAAGCAGGTGTTCCTACTGATGTATTAAATAAATTAGGTTAATACTTCTTGAAAGAAGGTTAACATAAATATTTTTATAAGAAAGGAGAATTGCTATGAATGATGCAGGTTTTTCATTAGCTGACATTAGAGCAGCGACAGCTTGTAACAACAACGATGGTTACGGTTTTGGTAACGGTGGTTGGTTCTGGATTATCATCCTATTATTTTTCTGTGGAGGATGGAATAGAAATGGCAATTATGGAGAAGGTCCATTAGTTAGCGATGAATTTATCAAGAGAGATATATTCAATACTAACCAAAATGTGTCTACTTCTGCCTGTCAAACTCAAAGAGATGTATTAGAAAACAGATATACTACTCAATTAGGTTTGGCTAATTTAGCATCTGAAACACAAGAGTGCTGCTGCGAAACTCAAAAAGAGATTTTACAAAGCAGATACGATAATGCTTTAGGTATGCAAAATATCCAAGCACAGTTAGCACAATGCTGCTGCAACCTTACGGCAGCTATCCATTCAGAAGGGGAAGCTACTAGAGGATTAATCCAAGCTAATACTATACAAGACCTAAGAGACAAAGTAAACGAAAGAGATAGAGAATTACAATCAGCACAATTCCAAATCTCACAAGTGGCTCAAACATCTAATATAGTAAATACGCTTAGACCATTCCCTCAACCAGCTTACATCACTTGCAGCCCATACCAATCATATAGTAACTGTGGATATGGTTGCGGATGTAACAACTATTAATTAAGTAAAAGCGTGGTGTTTTACACAACTATTTTATAGTAATGCTTATTCAAAATCAAGAGATAGAATAAGTCTATCTCTTATTTTTTAAAATAAAGGAGGAATTATATTATGTATAATGGCGTAGGAGAATTACCACAAACAGTAAATCAAAATGCAAATGTACTTTTTGCAACCGATAGAGTTAGAAGTAATCGTTCTAATGCTTGCTGTGGAGGTTGGTTATCACATGACCTTAACAGTGGGTTATTTACATTAGTGAACAATAATAAATGTGGTTGTGCTATATTCAGAGTAGATTTCAATGCTAATATATCATCAGCTGCAACAGATGCTACACCACTTGCTTTAGCAATTAAATCAAATGGAGAACAAATCGCTGGAACAGAGATGGACTTCACAGCTCCTAGTGCTAATGTATATGGTAACGTATCAGCTAGTACATTAATTGTTGTACCATATGGTGCTAGTAAAACTATATCAGTAGGTAATATATTAGCAGCAAATACTCTAGTTAAGAACGCTAATATTATAATAGAAAAAGTATCATAAGTATATAGATTACTAGAAATATTAGAGGGTAAAGCTGATGAATGATTACCTATTAAATTATGTTGCGAACTGGTTGCAGATACTAGACTTCCAGATGAATACACAACAGCTTACAAACAATGACCTAATGAAACATTTAGAAATGCAAGACAAGATATTAGATGAACAAACTATTGAATTGCAGAAACAAACGAATGTGTATTTAAAAAAGATAATAGAACAAAATGAGGAGATAATAAATCTCTTAAAGAAAGGAGAAAGTCATGCACAATAAGTTAAAGAAACTAGATAAAGAAGATATTATATGTATCATGGATTATATTATAGATGATATGAAAACGTCAAATATGACGTCTTACTTAGACAAATATAAAGCTATGATAGAAGATAAAGTATACTGTATTACCAAAGAACACGCTAGAGAAATTGTAAGAGACATGAAGCCTTACGGCGAAGTGTATTCTATGGATACAGTTAGAACTATGCTAGCAGCAAATGGTATTGATTATGATGAGAAAGTCTGTACAAGATATTACTTAACAATGAATATGTATGCTAATGATGCTAGACAGGTAGCAGAAGAAAACAATATGCCTGTTGATAAGTTCTGTTTTGTTATGGCTAAATCATTTATCAATGATGTTGACGGGGGCAAGCATAAAGTAGAGAAATATTTCATGGATGTTGTTGATTAAAGATATATCATGTGATATAATTTAGTTGGTACTTCTATATAAATTTTTTATTTTCAAAAGTATATCTTCCCCAACCGATATACTAATAAAGACTAGGAATAATCCTAGTCTTTTTTTTGTTGAACACAGAATAAGCATAGACTATTTAGCAGAGCATTGCCTATTAAGCTATCCATTAATATGATATCATTTCATACTATTAAAGTCAAGAGTTTCATATGGTTTTATATCCGCCCATGAAACATCTGAACCATCGGCATCCCAGTCCATTGGTACTCTAAATGGCAAATCTCTTAATATTTTTAATAAGTCATCTACTATACCTTCCTTTGCTTCCTCAATCCAAACCTCAAATAAAATACTATCATGTACAGTATTAATTATTCTAGTCTTTTTATCTGCTAAAAACTCTTCTAGTTCATATAGCTTAGTCTTTAATATATCTCCACAGCTACCCTGTATCAAAGCATTAGGTGCTTTATAGGCTTCCTTAGTTGCATACTTAAAGTGTCTTTTCCTTTTACCCCATGTTCTAACATACCCTCTCTCACGGCATACCTTCTTAACTTTATTTAAGAAATTCTGTATATCAGGGAACTGGTCAAAGTATTTCTGTTTCATTTCTCTTGCCTTGCTAATATACTCTTGTGCCTCATCACTACAATAATACTGTACAGCTACATCATCAGGATATCTGTTCTTTAAGTACTCTAAGTTAGATTGCATATCCCATGACAAGTTATCTAACATAAATCTTCTAGTAGCCCTGTTATACAGTGCTTCGTCTAGTGGGTATCCTAGTGATACACATAGTGCTGACAAGCCTAGTCCGGTATACTAAGGAGAAATTTAATTTTTTTCCTACTTGTCTGTTCTCACGCTTTGCTGCCTCATCGTGTGGTAGTCCAAGCATAAGCATAGCAGTACCTGTATGCACATCAATACCATCGTGTATTAATTGCATGAAGTGTTTGTCATTAGCGTAGTGACCAAGCATTCGGTATTCCTGTTGTGCTGCATCTATCTCTACTAAACAATACCCTTCCTCTGGTATAATCCCTTTCCTTACACGCTTGTCATCCTTGGGCAAATTTTGAAAGTTCACTTTTTATTATCCAATAGGCTCTTTATCCTATTGTTCTTATGGTTCTTTTTTCCATAAGGTTAGACTATATCTTTATCCTATAAACTTACCTTGGTAAGTTTTGCAAGGATACTCAGCACTCGTGTCAGGTTTATTGTTTTAGCTACTCACCTGTTAGTCGTTGAACCTTCCTACTACTTTTACGCTAATTTGTAGGCTTGGCTGCTGGTTGGCATCACAGCGTTCCAGCAATTCACTGAGAGTTTATCTATGTATTACTACATAGAGCCCCAACTTTAGGGTTTGAACTACTTAATCTACCTGTTCTAGTAGCACCGTGAACTAAAATCATTAGGACATATATTAAAGTCTGGATGTACTCTACCATCCCATTGACAGTAGTCTAGCATATTCTTTATGAATGTATCACGCATCTTCGCTGTGTCACGGCGTTTCAGTATTAGTTCGGCTAGGTCAACTATCTGTTCTCTATTAGGGAATTGCTTGATGATACCTTGTAGTACCTTCTTATCTATGCAGTCAGTCTTACTTGCTGTTTTCCAAGCCCAGACAATACCATACTTACTAAAAGCATTAACCACATCTGTTTCTTTATCAACAGAGAAACCTTCTATTCCTGTTACAATTTCAAGTACTTTATCCATATCTTCTAATTCTTTACCATAGTCTGCATACAATGTTTCGTAGTATTCCTTATCTATCTTAACACCACGTCTTTCCATCTTGAATACAGCATCACTTGCTTTCTTGTCTAGTGCATAAGCATCCCATAGTTCTTGTCTCTTTAGTTCTGGTAAGAATTTAAAATATAACTTGTAAGTAAACTCAACGTCAGCACAGGCGTAGTCTTTCATCAGGTCTCTGTTTAATTCTTCTACTTCCTTGTATGACACAGCACTCTTGCCACCAGAAATACCAGCTTGCTTGTTATGAAGTCCTTTAATAGCCCTGTACTCTGATACTAAATCTTCTAACTCATGAGCATCACTACCTAGAAAATGATACGCTAAATCCTTAAGTCGTTTAGATTTCTTCTTTGTTCCATTCGGTGTGTTACATTCAAACTCTTCATTGATTAAATGTATCATAAGCATTGTATCTCCTATCTGTTCAATAGGGATATTCATACCAATATTAGCTAGCATATGTCTATCATACTTATGATTATGGAATACAAATAGTGGAGCATTACTATCAAATAATCTTTTTAATTTATCTATATCCTTTGATATATAATACCCATTGTCCCCGTCGTACAGTGTCACACAGAACGGTTCATTATTAGGTCTATTCTCAATGAATTTAGATACACCTTTAATATCAGGATTATAGTCTGTTTCGGTATCGACAGCTAATACATAATCTGCCTCGGTCTCTGCGTTTTTACATTTATCTATTAAATTATCAACAACCTTATCCACATCTTCCACATATATGTAGTTATCATGTGTTGATTTGTATTCAGGATAATCTCTAATTGCCATTCTTATTCTTCCTTTCCCACTCTCGTTTACTTTTTTCTCTCTCGTTTCTTTCTTTTCTTTCGTGTGTCCATAGTAATATACCATGCTCTCTACATTTATCTATTAATTCCTTACCACTGTATAGTTTCCTTAATTGTCTATATATAAAGAACTCTTCCACAGTCATATCCATCTTAGCACTGTTGCACTTCTTGCAGCACCATACTCTATTGTTTTGTCTATTAAGTCCACCTCGTGACAATGGTATCATGTGGTCAAGAGTTCTTGTTTCTGGTGTTAGTTTCTCCCCACAGTAATAGCAACGCTTTGCTTTATTTAGCGTAGGTTTATTACTCATCTGTTTTATATCTGTCTCTTATACACATCTCCGAGCCCACGAGACTGCA
>ERZ1090880.685-NODE-685-length-17981-cov-5.301071_pt1 | contig 17981 bp, 16 predicted proteins | sample MGYA00478471_ERZ1090880 | MGnify/ENA primary metagenome ERZ1090880 (study PRJEB33644, sample SAMEA5815734) | chicken gut metagenome | biome: Chicken; feature: Gastrointestinal Tract; material: Caecum | place: Ireland | collected 2019-01-01 | study: A study of the... | reverse complement strand
AGGTTCCGCACCTGCGGAACCTCGCCCCGAAAGGACGGTCCCGACTTTGACGGACGAGGAGGCTCTCTCCGCGGCGCTCGCGCGGACGAAAAACGAGTTCGCTTTCGACTTTTTCGGAGCGACGGCTTATTTCAATGCGGACGGCAGCGGATATACCGTCGATATATGCGATGACCTGCTCGGAGAAGGAGTATCGTTTGACGCGCTCGTGAGAGCGGCGGCGCCCGTCCTTTCCGATCCGCATATAAAGAAGATATGTTTCGACGCCAAGACGATCATGCACGAGCTCGACCGCTACGGAGTATCTCTCGAAGGTTACGACGACGTGCTTCTCAAAGCGTATCTGTGCGACAGCACGCGCAATTACAAGAGCTCCGCCGATCTGTTCGCCGCTTACGGCGAAGGCGAAACTCCGCCCGCATTCGCGCTTGCGGACGTGAATGCGAAATTGGACGCCGAACTTGCCGAAAAAGAGCAGACCGATATGTACCGTAAGATCGAGCTTCCGCTCGTGAAAGTGCTGTACGATATGGAAAACAGGGGCTTTTCGGTGGACAGAGCGACGCTCGATTCTCTGGCGGCGAGGTTCGGCGCGCAGTTGGACGAACTGTCCGCGCGGATAACGGAAATGGCGGGAGAACCGTTCAATCTCAACTCCACGAAACAGCTTGCGCACATACTTTTCGAAAAACTCGGACTGCGCCGCGGCAAAAAGAACAAGAGCGGCTATTCTACCAACGTGGAAGTGCTGAACGCGCTCAAAAACGAACATCCGATAGTGCCTCTGATCCTTTCGTACAGAGAGCTGTCGAAACTCAAATCCACGTATCTCGACGGTATGCTGCCTCTGATAGACTCCAAAGGCAAGATACACACCGTGTTCCGTCAGGCGGTAACGGCGACTGGCAGACTTTCGTCCACGGAACCGAATCTGCAAAACATACCGATACGCAAAGACAGCGGCAAAGAGATACGGCGGATGTTCGTCGCTTCGGAGGGCTGTACGCTCGTATGCGCCGATTATTCGCAGATAGAACTCAGGCTGATGGCGCATTTCAGCGGCGACAAACACATGATAGAAGCGTTCAGACACGGCGCGGATTTCCATACCGAAACGGCGGCAAAGCTGTTCGGCGTTCCGCGAGAATTGGTTACTTCGGACATGAGAAGAAGCGCCAAGGCGGTCAACTTCGGCATAATATACGGGATAAGCGATTACGGACTGTCGGAGGATCTCGGAGTGGCGGTCTGGCAGGCGCGCGAATACATGAACAATTATTTCGCGACCTATCCGGACGTGAAAAGGTATATGGAAGACAGCGTGGCGTTTGCCAAGGAGAACGGATACGTCCGCACTCTCGACGGCAGACGCCGTTACATCCCCGAATTGAAGTCGTCCAATTACAACGTCAGGTCGTTCGGCGAGCGCGTGGCGATGAATATGCCGTTGCAGGGCACGGCGAGCGACATAATCAAAAAGGCGATGACGGCGGTCGCCGCCGCTCTGGAAAGAGAGGCGCCCGGAGCGGGGCTGATCATGCAGGTCCACGACGAACTGATAGTAGACTGTCCCGATCGTTTGACGGACAAGGTCGCCGCGATACTGAAACGCGAGATGGAGAGCGCGGCGCGGCTCGAGGTCCCGCTCGTCGCCGATGTCGGATACGGCAAGAATTGGTTGGAGGCTAAGTGATATGCTGATACTTCTCACGGGAGGCGCGGGCAGCGGCAAGAGTACGGCGGCGCGTTATCTGGCGCAGCTGGGATTCTGCGTCGTGGACTGCGACAAGATATATCACGATATGCTCGTGGACGATCCCGAATACATCGATTCGATAGGCAAGGTGTTCGGTTTCGTCAAGGACGGAAAGATAGACAGAGAGGCTCTGACCCGATATCTGTTCCTCAACCCCGACGAAGTGAAGAAGGTGGAAAAACTCGCTCATCCCGTCGTGGTGAAAAGGGCGGTCGCAATGACCGGCGACAGCCCCGTCGCGTTTATCGAGGCGCAGGTGCCCGAGGCGTTCGGCGACCTTGCCGATATGAAGTGGGCGGTCACCGCCGATCCCGGGATAAGGATAGAGCGCATCACGCAAAAAGACGGCTGCGACAGGGCGAGAGCGGTGGGGCTGCTCGCTCTGCAAAAGAACGCCGATTACGAAAAAGGCGCCGCCGAGATACTGCGCAACGACGGTACTTACGGACAGTTGTGCGAAAGAATAGACGCTGCTTTGGAGAAGTATTCGATATTGCCGCCCGCAAAGAAGTGAAGAGGGCGGCGGACAGACTGCGCCGCTTTCCAAACGCTTGCTTTGGACGGGCGGTTATTATATAATAGCTTTGATATGTTTTATTCTGTAACGGGAAAAGTCGTTTTTTACGAAGAAGGAAGGATCGCTCTCGCCACCGCGGGCGGAGTGGCATACGAACTGCTCGTGTCCAACGCCGCGCTCGCTAAGTTCGGCAGGCAGGGCGAGACCGTCACCGTCTACTGCCATACCGCGGTCAGCCAGGACGACGTCAGGCTGTACGGTTTTTATTCGAGAGAAGAAAAGGCGATGTTCGAGAAGCTCATCTCCGTCGGAGGAGTGGGCGGCAAGCTCGCCTTGCAGATACTCTCGTCCGTAGACGTGTCGACCCTTGCGGTCGCCATCGTCGGCAGCGACGCCGCCACGCTCTCTCGCGTCAAGGGTATAGGCAAGAAGACCGCCGAAAGGATAATCCTCGAATTGCGCGAACAGGTCGCGGGCAGCGTATCCGCGATAGCGCCGTCGAAAGAGCTCGGCACGGAGCTGTTCGGCGATACGGTCGCGCAGGACGCGGTCGCGGCACTCGTTTCGCTCGGCATCTCCAAGACGGAGGCGTTCAACGCCGTTTCCGCGGCAATGAAGAAGACGGACAAACTCGAACAGATAATAGGGCTTGCCCTCAGGAGTTTTGACAAATGAGCGATTTCGACGAACGCGAACCGAGGTTCATGTCCTCGTTGCAGACGGTAAACGATCAGGACAGCGAAAACACGCTCCGTCCGCGCACGATGGACGAATACGTCGGGCAGGACAAGATCAAGGAGAATCTCGAAATATACATAAAAGCCGCCGTGGCGAGAGGCGAACCTCTCGATCACGTGTTGCTGTACGGACCGCCGGGACTGGGCAAGACCACGCTTGCACATATAATCGCTTCGGAGATGAATTCGCAGATACGCATCACTTCGGGGCCCGCGATCGAAAAAGCGGCGGATCTTGCGGCGATACTCACCAATCTGGGCGAGAACGACGTGCTTTTCATAGACGAGATCCACCGCCTCAACCGCAACGTGGAGGAGGTCCTCTATCCCGCGATGGAAGACTTCGCGCTCGACTTCGTGGTCGGAAAAGGTCCGTCCGCAAAGAGCATAAGGCTCGCGCTGCCCAAATTTACGCTCATAGGCGCCACGACAAAGGCGGGAATGCTCACTTCGCCTCTGCGCGACAGGTTCGGCGTAAACTGCCGACTGGAGATGTACACTCCCGAACAACTTGCGCAGATAGTCAAGAGATCCGCGGCGATACTCGGGGTCGAGATCACCGAGGACGGAGCCGTGGAGATAGCGAGGCGCAGCCGCGGCACTCCGCGTATAGCCAACCGCATCCTCAAACGCGTGCGCGATTTTGCCGAAGTCAAAGGCGAAGGAGTGATCGATTATGCGGTCGCCGATCATGCGCTCGGCAGAATGGAGATCGACAAGCTCGGACTCGATTCGGTAGACGCCAAGATAATCCTCACGATGATAGATAAGTTTGCGGGCGGTCCCGTCGGACTGGACACGCTCGCCGCTTCGATAGGAGAGGACAGCGGCACGATAGAGGATGTCTACGAGCCGTATCTCATGCAGATAACATTCGTGGCGCGCACGCCGCGCGGCAGAGTCGTCCTTCCCGACGCTTACGCGCATTTCGGCAGGAAAGTCCCGCAGAACGCCATTCGGCAGATGAGTCTGCTCGACGCGCTCGAAAACAGGGACGAAGCGTGAACTTATGCAGATGAAGACAAGCGATTTCGACTATTATCTGCCCGAAGAACTGATCGCGCAGACTCCCGCGGAGCCGCGCGATTCTTCGCGTCTGCTCGTTTACGACAGGCAGACGGATAAGACGGAAGACAGGATATTCCGCGATCTTCCCGAGTATCTTCGCCCGGGCGACGTACTTGTCGTCAACGATACCAAGGTGATCCCCGCGCGTATATACGGCGTGAGGATAGGCGCGGACGGCTCCGAGGGCGGCGCGTGCGAGATACTTTTGCTCAAACGCATAGACTATACGCACTGGGAGTGCATAGCGAAGCCCGCGCGCAAGCTGCTTCCCGGCAGGGAGATACGCTTTTCGGACGATCTTTCCGCCGTGGTCACGGGTCGGGGAGAAGAGGGGATACGCACGGTGGAATTCAGATTCGACGGCGTATTCGAGGACGTGCTGGACAGAGTGGGCAATATGCCGCTTCCCCCTTATATCCACGGCAGGCTTGCGGACAAGACCCGCTATCAGACGGTGTATTGCAGAGAAGAAGGCGCGGCGGCGGCTCCGACCGCGGGACTGCATTTTACGCCCGAACTGCTTTCGGCGATCAAGGACATGGGCGTGATCGTCGCGCCCGTACTTCTGCACGTCGGACTCGGCACGTTCCGTCCCGTAAAGGAAGAGAACGCTCTCGATCACAAAATGCACAGCGAGTATTACGAGGTGAGCGCCGAGAGCGCCGAGGCGATCAACGCCGCCAAGAGAGAAGGCAGGCGCGTGATATGCGTCGGAACGACTTCCGTCCGCACCGTGGAAAGCGCGGCGGGCGAAGACGGCATTATAAAACCGCAAAAGGGCAACACCGAGATATTCATCTATCCCGGATATAAGTTTAAGATCGTGGACGCTCTGATAACCAATTTCCATCTCCCTCAATCCACGCTGATAATGCTCGTCAGCGCGCTGATCGGCAGGGAAAAGACTTTGGAGATATACAGGGGTGCGGTCGAGAAAAAATACAGATTTTTCTCGTTCGGCGACGCGATGATGATCGTATAAGCGGCGCGTTTCTTTGTCGCTCTTGCGTTTCTTTTCGGTCGCGTATGTCTTGGTATGCCTCTTTCGGAGATACCGCGCGCTCTTCGGTCAAATTTGCTTATTCGTTCGTCGTCCTGCTGTCGGCAACGATGGCGGTGGCGATGACGATAGTATAAACGGCGAGTCGCGTCGTTCGGTAAAAACCGTCGAGGTCCGTTTGACGTCGGTATGGTCGTTTCTTCGCTCCTCATGCGGTTCACGTGACCGCCGCTGCGCGACGCGCAAGAGCGGGACGGCGAGCAGGACGCGCGTCGGACGAAGCGAGCGGCAGAACAAATCAACGTCGCAGATAAAAAGAGTTTAACAAACACGGATACGGAAAAACGGAGGTCGGAATGGGAGAGAGCCCGTTCAAATACGAAGTAGTCAAGGTATGCAGACAGTCGGGCGCCAGGATTGGCAGACTGACGACTCCTCACGGAGTGATAGAGACGCCGGTCTTTATGCCCGTGGGAACCAACGCTACGGTGAAATCTCTCACGCCCGCCGCAGTGGAGCAGACGGGCGCGCAGATAGTGCTCGCCAACACGTACCATCTATATCTTCGCCCCGGTCACGAGCTTATCGAGCGCGCGGGAGGTCTGCACGAGTTCATGAACTGGCACAAGCCGATCCTCACGGACAGCGGCGGTTTCCAGGTTTTTTCTCAGGCGTCGATGCGCAAGATATCGGACGAAGGCGTCAAATTTTCCTCATATATCGACGGAAGCAAGCACTTCATGTCGCCCGAATTCGCGATAAAGATACAGCATTCGCTCGGCGCGGATATAATCATGGCTTTCGACGAGTGTACTCACGGAGATACGGACAGGCGCGCTTCGGAACGCGCCGCATACCGTACGATGCGCTGGCTTGAAAGATGCGCAAAGGAACACGAGGGGCACTACAGTCAGATGCTGTTCCCGATAGTGCAGGGCAATATGTACGAAGACCTGCGCGTGGAGTGCGTGAAAAACGTATTGCAATACGCAAAATGCGGTTTTTCGATAGGCGGACTTTCGGTCGGCGAGCCCAAGGAGGTCATGTACCGTATGCTCGACGTGCTGCGCCCGTATTATCCCGACGATCAGCCCCGCTATCTCATGGGGGTGGGCAGTCCCGACTGTGTGATAGAGGGCATATACAGAGGGATAGATATGTTCGACTGCGTATTGCCGACGCGTATGGCGCGCAACGGCGCCGCTTTCACCAAGCACGGCAATCTCACGGTACGCAATGCAGCCTGCCGAGAGCAGTTTTTCCCCGTAGAGGAGGACTGCGACTGCTACTGCTGCCGCAATTTTACCAGAGCTTATCTGCGGCACCTCATAGCCAGCGACGAGATACTGGGCGGAGAATTACTGTCCATGCACAATATACGCTTTCTCACCAGACTTACCGAACAGGCGAAACAGGCGATCCGCGAGGACAGGTTCGGAGACTTCTACCGCGAATTTACCGAGAGGTACGCGTGGGAGCGCAAGGGAGTTTGAAAAGGCGAAAAACGGCGATAATATGACAAAACGGCGATTTCGTGACGTTTTAAGCCTCCGTTAACGAAAATTTTACAACTTTTTTGTCCGAAACGCCGCAAACTTGCTTGCCATTTTTCCGCTTTTTCTTTATAGTATTACATAGCGTACGCGCAAATAATCTACACCGGAAACGGAAAGGAGAAAATATGAACAATTTGTTTTTGCTGGCGGACGACACGACGGGAGGAAAACCCGAATCGATAATCATTCTCGTCGTTCTCGCCGTGCTCATGATCGGTATGATGCTTTTGTCCATCATTCCGCAGAAAAAGAGGCAGAAGAAAGCCCAGGAAATGATGAACAGCATCAAGGTCGGTACCAAGATCAGGACGATCGGCGGTTTTGTCGGAGTTATCAAAGCGATCGACAATCAGCAGAACGTATTCGTGCTCGATATCAGCTCCAACCTCGACGGCTCCACGCTCGTCACTATCGACAAGGGCGCGGTCTATAACGTCATCGCTACTCCCGACGGCGTGCCCGTGAGCAACGCTACCGCGGAAGCCGCTCAGCAGCAGGTCGCAGAGGACGACAAAGTCGCCGACGAAGCCGCCGGCGAGAAAAAGTCCAGAAAGCGCGGCAGAAAGCATAGGGAAGAGGTGTTCGAAGATCATGCCGATACGACGGAAGGCGACGATTCTTACGACGGAACTTCCGAAAACATCGAGATAGACGCGGAATCTTCCGATCCCGATACGGAAAGCAATACCACCGGCATCGATTCGGACGAAGACCTCAAATTCTGAGAATATCCGAAAACGTGAAGCGCAACGGGCGGGTCATCCCGCCCGTTTTCGTATTCCGAAATACTTTGCTGTCGTATACGACGCGGCAGAGTCCGTATGCGGCGCCGTACCCGACGCGGTCGCGGTTTTATGCCGTAAGCGCGTCGACGGCAAAAGCGGCGGCTCGCGATATTTTCGGGCGCGGGCGGTTCAGTCTGCGGAAGCCCTGTCTTTACCTATATTGACCGCAAGTATGCCGCTCAATACGCCCGAGGCGGCGCAGGTCAGGGCGTCGTATACGGTCATCGCGTTGTCGGTAAAGCTTCCGCTCGTGAGCGCAAATACGAGATAAGTCGCTCCGGCGTACAAAAGCCCCGTGAGCAGTCCCTTTATAAGTCCGTTGCTCTTTCGGCGCATTCCGATCACGCTTGCGAGCGCGATCGCAAGTATCTTTATCGCTATATTGACGGGCTCGATCACCTCGTCGGGGATCTCCGCAAAGCCGACTATGACGGCGAACACCATTACGGCGAGAACGGAAAATATTACCGACAGCAGCGTAGATAGCGCAATGTCGGCGAAGTCGTATTTGGTAAGTTTTTTTGTCATAACATGCCTCCGCTAATCAGTTTACGGCAACTTGTCCGCATTTAGAACGGCACGCAAATAAATGCGGCAATCGCTTGCATTATCCGCCGCGATATATTAGAATAGATACAGGAATATTCGGAGGTTTTGTATGAAACACGTCAACAGCATAGTCCTTAACGGAATGAAGAAGAGCGGCAGCATCGGCTGCGGCGAATGCCAGTCCAGCTGCCAGTCGGCTTGCAAGACCAGCTGCACCGTCGGCAATCAGAGCTGCAAGAACAAAGACGAAAAGGTGAATACCGTCAAAAAGCCGTTGCTGTAATACTATGTCGTCGCATCCGTTTTGTTTCAGATACGGGGACAAAACGTATTGCTTCTTGTTCGACACGGAAAGTGGCAGTCTGCATAATGTGGATCGTGTCACTTTTTTATGCGCGAAAGAGCGGTACAAAATACCCCTTACGGAAGAAGAAAAGTCCGAATACGCATTGGTTCCGGCAACCGAAAAGGACGAGATAAACGCCGAACTCGACGAACTCGTTTCCATGGGCGTGCTCGAATCCGAGTGCGGCGTCGTCATGAACAAAAAGCGCGTCGGAGAGGTCAAGGCGCTGTGTCTGCACATCTGCCACGACTGCAATCTGCGCTGTCGTTACTGCTTTGCCGACGAGGGGACTTACCATACGGCCGACAGAGCGCATATGCCCGTGGAAGTGGGGCTGAAAGCCGTAGATTTTCTGATCGCCAACAGCGGAAACAGGCGAAATCTCGAGATAGACTTTTTCGGCGGCGAACCGCTGATGAACATGAAGACCGTCAAAGCGGTGGTGGAGTACGCAAGATCGCGCGAAAAGGAAACGGGCAGGACGTTCAACTTTACTATGACGACCAACTGCCTGCTTCTGAACGACGAGAATATACGCTGGCTCAACGACAATATGTACAACGTCGTGCTCAGCATAGACGGCAGACGGGACGTGCATAACCGCGTAAGAAAAACTCCCAACGGCAAAGACGTCTTTGACGTGATAAAAGACAACGCGCTCAGATTCCGCGCCGTAAGAGGCGACAAGTCGTATTACGTCCGCGGTACGTTCACCGCGCATAATCTCGATTTTGCGGACGACGTGCTGTATCTGAACGACCTCGGTTTCGATCAGATATCGATGGAGCCCGTCGTTACCGATATCCCCGACCTTGCGATAAAAGAAGAACATATCCCCGCGATCCTCGACGAATACGAACGGCTCGCGCGCGCCTATATCGATCGCCGCAAGACGGATAAGTGGTTCAACTTTTTCCACTTTATGATCGATCTCGACGGCGGACCCTGCGTGATCAAGAGGCTTACCGGCTGCGGAAGCGGCTGCGAGTATCTCGCCGTGACCCCGCGCGGAGATATCTATCCCTGTCATCAATTTGCCGAAAACAAGCCCTATTATATGGGCAACGTATTGAGATCTTCTGATTACGATCTCGGCGTAAGCGAGAAGTTCGCCCGCAATATCGTGACCAATAAGCCCGAGTGCGCCGACTGCATAGCTAAATACTATTGCTCCGGAGGCTGCGTCGCCAACAACCTCAACTATGCGGGCTCGATGGACAAGCCCTACGGCATAAGCTGCATGATGATGCGCAAGAGAATGGAACTGTCGCTCGCCATATCGGCGATAGAGTCCGCCCCCGACAACGAATAGCCCCCGAGCTTTATACGAGAGTTTATCCGTTCCGCTTTTGCGGGACGGATATTTTTTATTTAAGTATATGACGATACCCGGGGATAAAGTAACGACGTTGAGGGGTACGTCGCCCGACGCTCAAATCGAAAACAGCGATAAAGGGCTGCAAGGACGAGCGTTACGTAAATTTCCGATGAAAAAGCGGGCGATCGGGAAACCGATACTTATGAAAAGCTTGCGGTAAGGCTGTCGTGCCGCGCGGCGTTTTCCGACGTGGCGATATAAAAACGGCGAGGGTCGCCTCGCCGTCAAGTCGCCGATATTGATTTTTCAAACCGACGTTTACGCTTTGAGTTTCAAGCCCTCGGACATGAATCTGTCGAAAGCCGCCTGACCTTGAGGTGTGTTCTTGAATACGGCGGTGCATTCGAGTATCTGTTCGCAGGCGTCGTTGACGTAGGCGGTCACCGCGTCGTGAGCCTTATCGGCGGGCAGAGCGTTGCCGTACTTGCCGATGAGCGTACGTATCATTCCCGCATGCTTGTGCATCGGAGAGGCTTCGTCGCGCAGGGCGTTTTCGTCGTAGGCGACGGTTCCCGTAAGATATTTCTCGACTTCGGCGAGTTCTTTTTTGAGCCGTCCGGGCAGGATGAACAAACCCATGACTTCTATTATTCCGATGCCCTCTTTCTTTATATTGTGCAGACGTTCTTCGGGGTGGAAGATGCCGTAAGGATGGGTTTCGTCCGTGCGGTTGTTGCGCAGGATCATATCGACTACGTACTCATCTCCTTCTTTGCGAACGATGGGGGTTATGGCGTTGTGCTGTTCCGTCGTCTTGCAGATCACGCCGACGGATTCGTCGGTCCAGCCGTTCCAAGCTCCGAGGACGAAACTCGCCGCGGCGTGCACCGCCTTTTTGTTGCGGGAGGAGAGTCTGACTACGCTGTTGTACCAATCGGCAACGGCGAATGCGACGTCGGGGAAGTCCGCGCTCGAATATTCTCTGCGATTGCCGACGTTCATCATGGGGAGGACTTTCAGTCCGCCCTGATAGTGGTCGTGCGTAAGTATCGAGCCGCCGACGATCGGCAAAGCGGCGTTTGATCCCATGAAATAGTGAGGGAAGAGATCCACGAAGTCGAGCAGTCGCGCGAAACTGTCGGGCGTGACCGACATCGGTCTGTGCTCGTCGGAAAACGCGATCGCGTGTTCCTCATAATACTGATAGGGCGAAAATTGCAGCCACCACGGCTCTCCGTTGAGGACGATGGGCACGGTGCGCAGGGTCTGACGGGCGGGGTGGTTGAGGTTGCCCGCAAAGCCGACGTTGGTCTCGCAGAGCATACATGCCGGATATCCCGACTTGGGCTGAAGTTTTGCGAGAGCGATCTGCTTGGGATCCTTTTCGGGTTTGCTCAGATTGATCGTTATGCCGATCTTGCCGAATCTTCCGCTGTGTTCCCATTTTATGTTTTTTGCGATATCGACTTCGCGGACGTAGTCGTTCGCTTTCGAGAGCGCGAACAGCCAGTCGGTCGCCGCTTTCGCTCCCTTTTCGGCTTTGAGCCCTTCAAACTTTTTGATCACGAAAGAGGGGAGGGGAGATACAAGTCCGAACATCCTCGTTTCGAAAAGAATGCGCGAATTTTCGTCGGTGATCCCGCTCTCTACCGCGTATTGTACGAGAACGTCCGCTATATCGGACTGGAAATCCGAATAGGGCGGGCATTCCGCTGACGGCGCCGTCTGTCCGAACAGGTCGAGCAGGGCGTTGGTCACGTATATCCTGTCCTGCGGATCGAGCGACAGGTTGTCTTCGGCATAGCGAACGAGCTGGTTGATCTTTATCCGTACTGTATCGGTTGTAATCATGTTGTCCTCACATCAAAGATTTGCTATGACAATTATATAACAAAATGCCGGTGAGCGCAACTAAAAGGACAAAACAGAGGCGCGGTTTGCCGATGAAATATGGGAACAGACGGTTCTGTCCGTTGCGTTTGACGATCTCGCGGCGCAGGCCGACTAAAACGGCGCTTTATCGTCTTGTTCGGATCGCGGTATCGGCGTCATATATATTTGAATTAATAATTTTAATTGATTAGTATAAATTATTTTTAATTATTATCAAATATCGCAAACGATATATCGTACGATCGTCCGGCATTCGTAAAGCGGCGCTTGCGGCTGCGCTGCGGGGGTTTTCGTTTGCGCCGCCGGGCAGGAATGCGAAAGGACGCTCCGTAAATCGGACTATCGCGAAGCGGAGCGTTCTCGGACAAATTAGCGCTTATCGGCTTGTCTGTCGGGTTAAGGTGTGCTATAATAAACAAAATCGTATATACTATACGGACGCATACGCGCCGCAATTACGAAAAAGAGGTCATCGACAATGGAATTTACCGCAGAGCAACTCAAAAAGAACGCCGCATTCAAGGACGCGGTATCCGCCCTCTACGGCGGAGGACTGGATTATCAGGCGGAGCGTTACGCTTCTCTGTACGCCAAGCACAGCGAAAAGTACGGCGCCGGCGGAAAGTTTTTCTCTTCTCCCGGCAGGATCGAGGTGATCGGCAATCACACCGACCATAACAACGGCAAAGTGCTGTGCGCTTCGATCAGCGTTGACAATCTCGGATGCGTCACTCCGATGGACGGGAAGATAATCGTCGCTTCGATAGGTTATCCCGTCGTCGAAGTCGATATAGACGATCTTTTGCCCAATGCCGACGAATACGGCAAGAGCGAAGCTTTGGTCCGCGGCGTTATCGCGTATTACAAGGAACACGGATACAAAGTCGGAGGTTTTGCCGCCACCACGACCAGCGACGTCTTCAACGGCGCGGGAGTGAGCTCTTCCGCGAGTTTCGAATTGCTCGTCTGCGAGATACTCAACGTGATGTACAATGACGGGAAGATAGACGCGGTCACCAAGGCGAGAGCCGCGCAATATGCCGAGAACGTCTACTTCGGCAAGCCGTGCGGTCTTCTCGATCAGTGCGCGATATCCCTCGGCGGAGTCAGCTACATAGACTTCAAGTCGATAGAGGATCTCGAAATAGCCAATGTGGAGTGGAGTTTCCCCGATATCGACATAGTGTTGACCAATACGGGCGGCGATCACGCCGATCTGACGGATCAGTACGCCTCGATACGTTCCGAGATGGAACAGGTCGCCGCCGCCATGGGCGGTGCGAAGCTCCGCGACGTGAACGAATCCGATTTTTACGCCGCGATACCTCGGCTCCAGAATAAGGTGAGCGGAAGAGCCATTCTGCGCGCGATACATTATTTCGACGAGAACGCGCGAGTCGAGAAAGCTTTGGACGCGGTACGCGCGTGCGATGCCGCCGCTTTCGGCGCGATGATAAACGCAAGCGGCGTGAGTTCCTACGAGCTGTTGCAAAACTGCTATCCGCTGGGCGATACCGCGCAGAGGATACCGCTGGGACTCGCGATCGGCAAAAGACTTCCCGGAGTTCTCGCCACCAGGGTGCACGGAGGCGGTTTTGCGGGTACGATAATAGCGTACGTGCGCAGAGCGAATACGGACGCCTATGTCGAACGTATGCGTTCGGTATTCGGCGACGGCAACGTGTACAGGATCGGAGTGCGCAATTCCGGCACCCGCGAAGTCGTCGAGCTGGGGTGAGAGCCGTATGAGCGGATTGCTTGGCACGATCTTCGATTCCGAGATAGCGTTCGAGATCGCCGGCCGCCCGATAAGGTGGTACGGTATATTCGTGACGCTGGGGATACTCCTCGCGTATTTTCTCTATCTGCTCCTGGCGCATAAGCGCAGGATAGATATCGATTTTTCGCTCGAAGCGTTTATTTGGGTCGTTGTGTGCGCGGTGATATTCTGTCGGCTCTTCTATGTGCTGCCGCGCGAAGAATACTATCCGATAGACAGTTGGGAAGCGTTCGTCAGATATTGGGACATATCGCAGGGCGGACTCACGATCGTGGGAGGTATATTCGGAGGCGCGCTCGGTCTGCTGTGTTGCTGTCTTCGCAATAAAAAATATTCGTTCACGAAAGTCGCCGACTGCGTAGTGCTGTGCGTGCTTTTGGGGCAGATCATAGGCAGATGGGGAAATTATGCCAACCAGGAACTTTACGGGCAGGTCGTCACCGATCCCGCGTTCCAGAAATGGCCGTTCGCGGTGTTCATCGACGCGACGGGTCATTGGCATCAGGCGCTGTACATTTACGAAGGCGTACTCAATCTGATCGGTCTGGTCATCGGATTGGTATTGTTCTACAAATACAAAAAACTGCACAATTTCACGATATCGCTGTTCTATATTTTCTGGTACGGATTGGTGAGAGGTTCGCTCGAATTCCTCAAAGTGTCGCACGAAACTTTCCCCGGTACGGATATTGGCATAATACAGGTGATATGCTATTGCGCCTGCATAGTCGCGCTCGTGCTGATGATATTCAATCAAAAAGGGATCATACGCTTCCAAAGCAAGAAGTTCAATACCGACGGGGATCTGTTCCCGCCTACGGAAGTGCCCGACGATTTTGAGGAGAAAAAGGACGAATATCTGAAAAACGGTATCCCCGGCACGTCGTTCGCCGGGCTCGGCAAGCCGCGCCGCGGCGAGATCGCTGATAAAAAGATCTATCCGACGATAGTTCCCGACGATTTTATCCGCCGCAAGGAATACTATCTCAGATACGGCATTCCGGGCACTTCGTATTACGGCGAAGGGCGCGGAAGATACGGCGAATACGAAGACGGATCGTCCGACGGCGACGCAGAAAACGGCGTTTGAAGAATAGCGCGCAGAGAACGGGACGGCAGCCTTGCGCGCCGTTCGACACCGCAAGGGATGACAAGGATCACGGCGGGTATACCGGTCCGAAAATCAATTACAATACCGAGAAAAAGATAAAGATAATGAGAGATTTGACTTTGCTGACCGATCTGTATCAGCTGACGATGATGTACGGCTATTCCAAGAGCAGCCTGATGAACAAGACCGCCGTTTTCGACGTGTTTTACCGCGGAGTAGGCAACAATTACGCCGTTGCCTGCGGACTGCAACAGGTTATCGAGTATATAGAGAACCTGCATTTTTCCGACGACGATATCGCTTATCTGCGGTCGCTCGGACTGTTCGACGAAGAGTTTTTGAAAATGCTCGCCGAGCTTAAATTTACGGGCGATATTTACGCCGTGCCCGAAGGCACCGTGGTCTTTCCCCAGGAGCCTATACTGACGGTGAAAGCGAGGCTTTTCGAGGCTCAGCTGATAGAAACCGCCATACTGTGCATACTCAATCACCAGACGCTCATCGCCACCAAGGCGGCAAAGATCGTCTACGCCGCCAACGGCGGTTCGGTAGCGGAGTTCGGACTTCGCCGCGCGCAGGGGCCGGACGCGGGTATTTACGGCGCGAGAGCGGCGGTCATAGCGGGCTGTTCGTCTACGTCGGACGTGCTTGCGGGCAAGATGTTCGACGTGCCCGTATCGGGGACTCACGCCCACAGCTGGGTGATGAGTTTCGAGAGCGAATTGGAGGCTTTCCGCGCCTACGCGAAGATGTATCCCGACAAGTGTATGCTGCTGGTCGACACTTACGATACTCTGAAAAGCGGCGTGCCCAACGCGATAAAGGTATTCAGAGAACTGCGCGAGAGCGGACACGAACCCGTCGGCGTACGCCTTGACAGCGGCGATCTCGCATATCTGAGCCGAGAGACCCGCAAAATGCTCGACGAGGCGGGTTTCCCCGACGCGATCATATGCGCGAGCGGCGATCTGGACGAATACGTGCTGCAATCGCTCGCGTCGCAGAACGCCAAGATAAATACTTACGGTATAGGCACGAAACTCATAACGAGCGCGGATTGTCCGAGCCTCGGCGGAGTGTACAAACTCGCCGCGATAGAGGGCGACGACGGCAAACTGGAGCCGAAACTCAAAATGAGCGACACTCCCGCAAAGATCACGAATCCGGGATTCAAAAAGATAGTCCGCATATACGACAAGAAGACGGACAAGGCGCTGGCGGATCTCATCGCGCTGCGCGAAGAGAATTTCGACGGTCTGGACAGACTGGAAATATTCGATCCGTACTTTACGTGGAAGCGTAAGACGATCACGGACTTTTACGTCAGACAGCTGGACGTGCCCGTCATTCTCGGAGGAAAGACCGTCTACGAGTCGCCGTCCGTGAAGGAAATAGCGGCGTATCACAAAAAGAGCCTCGGTTCTTTCTGGAACGAATACAAGCGGTTGCTCAATCCGCATATTTACAAAGTAGACCTGTCCCTTGAACTGTACAACCTCAAACAGCGTCTGCTGAACGCAAACCGCGGATAGACCGTCGTAAATACGGCCCGCCCGTTGGATGATCTATCGGGAGCGGCGGACGTTGAACGGAAAGAAGAAAGGAAACGCGACCCCGCGGGGTCGCGTTTGTTCTGATCGGTCTTTCGGGATCATACTGTCTTTTCCACACGCTCGCGTATGTCCTGGAAATCTACGAAGTGCATACCGCAGAGATATCTGATCTCTTTGGCGAGGTAGCCTGCGGTGGACAGGACTTTGAACTTTTTGCCGCGTGCGCGGAGCAGTTGGAGCGCGCGTTCGAAATCGCTGTCGCCGCTGACAAGGACCACCATATCGTAGGTGTCTATCGTCGTGAACATATCGAGCACTATCTCTATGTCGAGATTGGCTCTCTGTACGGTTTCGCCTTCGCTGTTCGTAAAGCGTTTTATGGGCTTGGTGACGATCGTGTAGCCGACCGAAGCGAGCATGTTGAAAAACGAGTGCTGTTGTTCGCTCGCGTCGTTCGCGCCGTTGTAATAGTAAGCGTCCGTTATCTCGCCCCAGTCGGAGCAGTAGTCGAGGACCTTTTTAACGTCGATCTTCCATTCGAGCTTGCGCTGCATATGATAAAAATTGGATCCGTCTATAAAAACCGCTATTCTCATTAATATGATTCTCCTTAAAAGTTATATCTTATCGATTTTCGTTTATTATATCATGTATGCGCTCTCAATGCAAGTCCGTGCGGCGGGCGGCAGAGGACGGCTTTTGACCATAATCGGGGAAATACTTCGTTTTATGCGGTTTTGCGACAACGCCGCGGTGTTATCATTGCGCAGGAGGTGCATATGACGATGTTCGATACTGCCCGCAAAGGGTACGACAAAAAACAGGTTGACGAATACATTTTTTCCGCAGGGAGCCGCGCCGACAAGACGATAGCCGGACTGCGCGCAAGGGTGGAGGAGCTGGAAAAGACCAACGCCGAATTGGAAGACAAACTGCAAGCGTGCCGCGCGCGCGAAGACAGCGTGGCGAAAGCTCTGATAGGCGCGATCGACAAGGCGAAAGAGATAGAATACGCTTCCAAGGTCCGTTACGCCATCGAGGGCGAGAGGCTCAAGGAATTCGAGAGCAAGTGGACGGCGTATTGCAAAGACCGCATAAATAAGGTCGCGCCCAAACAGAGAGAGGAAACGTTGGCGTTCGTAAAGGCGATGAAGAAGTCTTTGGACGAGGTGATGTCCGCGCAGCTGCACCTGGGCAATTACGTCAACGAAGCCGTGATAGAGCACGAGAACGAAGAACGCAGACTGGCAAATACAACAGACGCGGCGGCTTCGTGACCGCCCGCGTTCTCGGGATATCGTTGACAGCGGCACGAATTTGCGTTAAACTGAAAAACGGAGACCGAGCGAATATGAAAGAGCGAAATACGGACAAGACGGCGACGGAGAGCGCCGCAAGAAGATACCGTTCGGAAGAAAGCGCCTTTTCGGACGCAGACGCGGAAACGACCGTGAGCGTGACGGAAGCGGTGCTTGATCCCGACAACACGGATCCGATCGTACTTGAAGACGGGGACGGCAACGAATACGTATACGACCAGATAGCGACGATAACGCTCGACGGCTCGGACGATACGTATGCGATACTCGAAGAGCTGGACGAGGAGGGCAACGGCACGAACGAGGGAGTTGTCTTTCGGGTGGACGAGCGAAAAGACCGCATAGACCCCGTGCGCGACCGCAATATCGCGGACAAGGTTTTCGAAAAATATTTTTCGCTTATCGAAGAGGACGAATAAAGTCCGCGCTATGAGGACGGCTGTTTGCCGCAAGACGTTTTGCCGATCGCACGATCGGCATTTTTTATTTTGAGCTTACGCCGATGCGGTTTCCCGCCGCAAAAACCACGCTTTTTGCAAGGCGCACAATGCAGGAGCGCAAAGTATTTTGTGATCCTGTCGGAAGGGGAGTATTGAGGGGAAAACGGACAGCCGCTTGTATGAAAACGGCGCGCCTTGCGGCACGCCGTTGATTCAAGCGATAAAGCTGTCGGGTTGCCATTCAAGGATCATG
>ERZ1090880.682-NODE-682-length-17987-cov-7.134006_pt1 | contig 17987 bp, 14 predicted proteins | sample MGYA00478471_ERZ1090880 | MGnify/ENA primary metagenome ERZ1090880 (study PRJEB33644, sample SAMEA5815734) | chicken gut metagenome | biome: Chicken; feature: Gastrointestinal Tract; material: Caecum | place: Ireland | collected 2019-01-01 | study: A study of the... | reverse complement strand
CTGCTTTTCTCTCACTACCGAGGGGTGGGTGGGGGCACCCTAGCCCCCTTGTGAGGAGGGGCTAGCGCCCCGTCCTCTGCACTCCTCCCCATGGCGGGGCTTCCAGCCCCGGACCCCGGGTGAATTTCTCCCCGCAGTTAAAGTCCCCAAAGAATAACCCACAGGGGGACACCCCCCCGGGGTCCTCCCCAACTCCGCCCCCCGCGAAAAAACCGGGCCCCCTTTTCTTTGCCCCCCCCGCGGCCCCCGCGGGGGGCGCGCAAAACGTATGTGAAATGTGCCGAACGGTTGACTTTTTTTGCACAATATACTATAATGTTCAAAATATAACAGGAGAAAAGATATGCGCATCGACGAGATTTTATCGCGCAAGCGGACGCTCTCTTTCGAGGTGTTCCCGCCCAAAAAGAAGGAAGGGGAAAAGGAGAAGATCTTTTCCGTCATCGACGAGCTCCGATCGCTCTCGCCCGATTTCATCTCCGTCACATACGGGGCGGGCGGTTCCAACTCCAAAAACGTGGTGGAGATCGCCGACTATATCCAAAATAAAGCGGGCATGAACGCGCTCGCGCATATCACGGGCGGACCGTCCTCCCCGCAGGATGTCGACGCCGTTGCGTCGGCGCTCAAAGAGAAGGGCGTCGAAAACGTGCTCTGCCTGCGCGGCGACAGACCGCAGGATTTTTCGGCGGAATACTGCAAGTATTTTGCGCACGCCACCGATCTTGCGCGCTACCTCGCGCCCTACGGGTTCACGCTGGGCGCCGCGTGCTACCCGGAGGGGCATACCGAGTGCGAAACGTTGTACGACGACCTCGTCAACATGAAAAAGAAGGAGGAGTGTGGGGCGAAGTTTTTCATCACCCAGCTCTTTTACGACAATTCCTATTATTACCGCCTCGTCAACGAGGCGCGGCGCATCGGGATCGGCGCGCCCATCATCCCGGGCATCATGCCGCTCGTCAATCCCAAAAATATCCGTCGCATCAAGGAGATGTGCGGCAGCGCCATCCCGCTCGAATTCCGCAACATGATCGAGATCTACGCCTCCCGCCCCGCGGTCATGGAAGAGATCGGCTATAACTACGCAGTCTATCAGATCATCGACCTCATCGCCAAGGGCGCGCCCGGGGTGCATCTGTACGTCATGAATAATCCAAAAACGGCAAAGGCGATCTGTTCCCGCCTTCAATCGGTGCTCCATGAACTTTTCTGAACTCAAAAAATCTGCGCTCTCTTACCTCGGCTTTTACGGAAAGCCCACCGAAGAGGCGCTCGCGCTGATGGACGGCGCCGTCGAGGAGGCGCTCGCGCTCTCCCATTTCCGCGCGGAGGGGAAGATTTTTTCTTCCCCGCTTCCCTTTTTGTGCGAGGAACCGTACCGCAGCTTTCTGGCGGGCTGTTCGCAGTATGCGCTCGTCGTCATGACGCTCGGCTCGGAGGCGGAGCGCCGCATCCGTGCGCTCTTTCTGAGCGACCCCGTCCGCGCCGTCGTGCTCGACGCCTGCGCGAGCGCGCTCGTCGAGGCGCAGGGAGATGCGTGGGAGGAGCGATTCGGCGAAGAGCGCACCTTCCGCTTTTGCCCGGGCTACGGCGGGAGCGACGTAAAGGACGTGCGCTACATCTTCGAGGCGCTTCGTCCCGAAAAGACGCTCGGCGTCCAACTGCTCGAATCGGGGCTCATGGTGCCGCAGAAGTCGATGGCGGGCGTCGTCGGGATCGGAAAAAAGAGGGCAAGGTCGTGCGGCGCGTGCATGCTGCGCGAAACATGCAGGTTTCTGAAGGAGGGAACGCGATGCTACCGCTCGGGAAACAACTGATATTATTCGACGGCGGAATGGGCAGTGAACTGGAGCGCCGCGGGCTGGAGGGCATCCCCGAAGAGCTCAACATCACGCATGCCGGGGAGATCCGCGCCATACACCGCGCCTATGCGGAGGCGGGGGCGGATATCATCACCGCCAACTCCTTCGGGCTCAATGCCGTAAAATACAGGGGGAAATACTCCATAGCCGAGCTTGCCCGCGCGGCGGTGGAAAACGCGCGCGCCGCCGGGAAGGAAGTGTTCTTCGACGTCGGCCCCACGGGCGCGCTTTTAGCGCCCGTCGGCACGCTCTCCTTCGACGAGGCGTACGAGGCTTTTGCCGAGATCGCGCGCCTTACCTCAGACATGGTAGGGGGATATATCGTCGAAACCTTCTCCGATCTGTACGAACTCAAGGCGTGCGTGCTCGCGCTGAAGGAGCACTCCGATAAGCCCGTGTACGCAACCGTCACCTTCGATTCCACCGCGCGTACGCTCACGGGCTCCACGCCCGAGATCGTTGCGGAGCTTCTGGAGGGGCTCGGCGTCGACGCGCTCGGCGTGAACTGTTCGCTCGGACCGCAGGAGCTCCTTCCCATCGTGGAGCGTCTGCTCGACGCGACCGATCTTCCCGTGATCGTTCAGCCCAACTGCGGGCTGCCCAAACTCAGGAACGGCAGAACCTGTTACGACCTCACCGAGGACGAATTTGAATCGTGGATGCGCAGGTTCGTCGGAATGGGCGTTGCCGTCGTGGGCGGATGCTGCGGTACGACGCCCGCATATATCCGCCGCCTCGCTCCGCTCAGGGGGCGCCCCGTTCCCGCGCGCTGCATAAAAAAGGGAACGATCGTCTGCTCCGCAACGCAGCGCCTCGTCATCGAAGATGTCAGGATCTGCGGCGAACGGCTGAATCCCACGGGCAAGAAGGCGCTCAAAGAGGCGCTGCTCGCAGAGAATTACGACTATCTTGTCTCCGAGGCGATCCGCCAGCAGGACGCGGGGGCAGACCTTCTCGACCTCAACGTCGGGATCCCCAAGATCGACGAACCCGCCGTCATGCGCCGCGCGGTCACGGCGGTGCAGGAGTACGTCGATCTGCCTCTCCAGATCGATTCGTCCTCTCCCGCCGCCATCGAGGCAGGCGTACGCTATTATAACGGCGTGCCGCTCGTCAACAGCGTCAACGGCGAGGAGGAGGTGATGGCGCGCGTCTTTCCCGTCGTCAAAAAATACGGCGCCGTCGTGCTGGGGCTCACCATGGATAAAAACGGCGTGCCGCGCACGGCAGAGGAGCGCTTCGCCATCGCAAAGCGCATCGTTGAGCGCGCCGAGCATTACGGGATCCCCCGCCGCCGGGTGATGATCGATACGCTCGTCTTGACGGCGTCCGCCGAACAGCCGCTCGTCATGGAGACGGTGAAGGCGCTCTCGCTCGTGCGTACGCTGGGCGTAAAGACGGCGCTCGGCGTATCCAACGTCTCCTTCGGGCTCCCCAACCGCCCGCTCCTTAATAAAACGTTTCTTACGATGGCGATGACGTGCGGGCTGAATATGCCCATTCTGAACCCGCTCGACGGCGAGATGACGGGCGCGGTGAAGGCGTTCGCGGTGCTTGCGGATACGGACGCCGGTGCGGAGAAGTATATCGGCGCATACCGCGATTTCACGCCCGCGCAGCTTGCGGCGCCCGCGGCGGGCAAACCCGCCGCGTCGGAGGCGCCGACCGATCTTTACGGCTGCGTGAGACGCGGGGTCAGGCAGGGCGTGCGCGAGGCGGCGGAGCGCGAACTGGCGGAAAAGGCGCCGCTCGACGTCGTCAACGACGTCCTCGTGAGGGCGCTCGAGGAGGTGGGCGCGCTCTACGAAAAAGGCGTGCTCTTTCTGCCCCAGCTCATCGCTTCGGCGGAGGCGGCAAAGGAGGCGTTTGCGGTCGTCGGCGAACACATGCCGAAGAATGCCGCCGGAAAGGGCACGGTCGTCGTCGCCACGGTTCACGGAGACGTGCACGATATCGGAAAAAACATCGTCAAAGTCGTGGCGCAGTCCTACGGATTCGAGGTCGTCGATCTCGGGAAGGACGTTCCCAAAGAAAAGGTCGTAGAGGCGGCGCTGCGGATCCGTCCGCTCGCCGTCGGGCTGTCCGCGCTCATGACGACGACGGTCGCCTCCATGGAGGAGACCATCCGCGCCCTGCGCGAGGCGGGCTGTACGGCAAAGATCTTTGTGGGCGGAGCGGTGCTTACGGCAGAGATCGCCCGCGAGATCGGCGCCGACTGCTACACTGCGAACGCGCTCGGATTCGTAAAGGCGCTGGAGAGCCTGTAAGAGGCAGCGTTATGCAATTTATCGAACTATCCCTTCGGCGGCTCGAAGAGGTCGAACGGGTGTTTCTGGAAATTTTCTCACGGGAGCCGTGGAACGACGCCTGGAGCGGGGAACAGCTCCGCAGATATATGCTCGAGATCATGGGGAACGAAAATTCTCTCTCGTTCGGCATGGAGGAGAACGGCGCGCTCGTCGCCATCGCGCTCGGCAGGGTCAAACACTGGTATGCGGGGACGGAGTATCTCGTCGAGGAGCTCGGCGTACTTCCCGCATGGCAGGGGCGCGGCGTAGGATCCGCGCTGCTTGCAGGCATGCGGCGCGTCCTCAAAACGAAAGGGGTCGGAACGGTCGTTTTGCTTACGGACCGTACGCTGCCCGCATATAAGTTTTACATCGGAAAGGGTTTTTCCGAGCAGAAGGAACAGGCGTTCCTGGTAAAAGAGCTTTGAACAACGCCGCGCGCTTGCATTATGGGCGCGCGGCGTGCTATAATGGAAAAAACAAACGCAGAGAAGGAGCAGCTATGAACGCAAAAACAAAACGCGCCAAAAAAACGTACGAGGAGATCAACCGCCGTCTCCGCGCGCTGGCGCTTCCATTTTTTCTGAACACGTGGGAAGAGGAGGCGATGCCGCCCGCCGGAAAGCCTTACAGGAACGGACAGCTCGTGGAACTCTCCGCAATGTCGTACGAGTACCGCACCGGAAAACGGTATACGGACTGCGTCAACGCGCTGTATGAGGCGCGCCGGGAGCTGGATCCCGTCCTCCGTCACGAGATCGAGGAGGCGAAAAAGGCCGCCGAAAAACTTGCAAAGATCCCCAAAGAGGATTACCTCAGGCATCAGAACGTCCTCCTGGAGGCGTATCCGAAGTTCGTCGAGGCAAAAAATTCGGGCAGTTTCGCGCCCGTCAGACCTTATCTGAAGGAGATCATCCTCTTTAACCGCAGATATGCGGCGTGGGAGGAGACGGATTCGCTCAAGGGTTACGATATCCTGCTCGACGAGTACGAAGAGGGGATGACGGCGGAAAAATACGATGCGTTCTTTGCGCGCGTCAGGGAGGAGCTCGTTCCCTTTCTCAAAGAGGTGCTCCGCGCGCAGAAGCCCGTGCACCCCGCTTTCGCCACGCGCAGATTCCCCGCCGAGAAGCAGAGGGCGTTCTGCGAATACCTCGGCAAGGTCATGCTCTTCGAGAAAGACAAGACCATGATGGACGAGAGCGAGCATCCGTACACAAACAACAACGGCAACTGCGACGTGCGCATCACCAATCATTACTACGAGAACGATTTGGCGAGCGCCATTTTCAGCGCCATCCACGAGATGGGGCATGCATTGTACGAGCTGCAGGTCTCCGACGAGTTGCAGGATACGATGTCGGGCGGCGGGGCGTCCATGGCGATGCACGAGAGCCAGTCGCGCTTTTTCGAGAACATCGTGGGGCGCAGCAGGCAGTTCTGGGAGCGGCATTATCCCGTGCTCCGGGAGTATTTCCGCGAGGAGCTTGCGGACGTCACGCTCGACGATTTTCTGCACTATATCAATCACGTCGGAACGGGGCTCGTGCGCACCGAGGCGGACGAGCTCACCTATCCGCTCCACGTTCTCATCCGCTACGAGATCGAAAAGGATATGATGGCGGGCAGGGTGACGGAGGAGAACGTCGAAGAAGTCTGGAATGCAAAATACAAGGAATACCTCGGTGTGGACGTACCGGATGCGGGAGTGGGCGTCGCGCAGGACATGCACTGGTACAGCGGCGAGTTCGGGTATTTTCCCACGTATGCGCTCGGTTCCGCATACGGCGCGCAGATGCTTGCGGCAATGAAACGCGATTTCGACGCGGATTCCGCAATGGGCGACGAAGATATCTCCGCGATCGCCGCATGGCTGAAAGAGCATATCCATAAGTACGGTGCCTCCCGTTCTCCCGCCGCCATCTTCGAGGCCGCCTGCGGCGCGCCCTTCGATGCACATTTTTATATCGACTATCTCAAAGAGAAGTACGCGTCCCTCAACGGGATCGCGCTGTAATGGAGGGCGCGTATGGAGTATACCCTCGTAACGGGCGCATGCGGCGGATTGGGCGGCGCGTTCGTAAACCTGCTCGCGGCCCGCGGCGAGCCGCTGTTCCTGACGGGGCGCAGCAAAGAGCGCCTTGCCGCACTTGCGGAACGCCTCAAAGAGCGCTTTCCGGCGCTCCCCGTCGAGGTCTGCCCGTGCGATCTCACCGACAGCATCTCGCGGCAGGCGCTCTTTGAGTTTGCCGACGGGCGCGGCATAAAATTCCGCCGTCTCGTGTATGTGGCGGGCGTCGATACGCAGAAGGCGGCGGAGAAGTACACCGAGGCCAAGATCGTCCTGCAGGCGCGCGTCAATCTGGAGGGCGCCGTCTCGCTTGCGCGCGGCGTGTTCGGGCGGCGCGGGGAGGGGAGGTGCGAGCTCCTCGCCGTCGGGAGTATGTCCGCGAGCTGTCCCATGCCCTATTTTGCGCTGTACAGCGCCACGAAAAAAGCGCTCGAACAGTTCTGGGTGGCGCTCCGCACCGAGCTGAAGGGGCGCGCGAAAGTTACCGTCGTGCTCCCCGGCGGGATCCCCACGCGGGAGGACATCAAAGAGAATATCCGTTCGCACGGCTGGTTCGGGCGCGTTTCGGCGCTCCCGCCCGAAGTAGTCGCAAAAAAATCGATGCGGGCGCTCTCCCGCAACCGACGCAGAGCGGTCATCGGCTTCTGGAACAAACTCCTGTACGGAGCGCAGCGGCTCGTGCCGCTCTCCCTCCGCATGCGCGTGATCGCAAGGATCTGGAGCCGGACGGAGAAAGACGCCTTCTGAATAACGCAAAGCGCCGTCCGCGGGTGTTCCCGCGGGCGGCGCTTTGCTGCGGCTGTGCGTACCGCTATTTCTTTCTTCTGATCTCGGCCTCTTCCTCCGCCGTCGAGAAGGAGAATCCGATGCGTTCGTTGCGCAGGATGAGCTCCCGCGCGAATTCCTCGTAGAGAGCGGCATTGACGACGATGACCATGTACCGCGTTTTTGCGCCGTCGAAATAAACGGCAAGTTTGTTCGCGCCCTTAAAAAGATGGACGGAGGAGATCTGCTCCAGCGGCGTCTTCATACGGATAAGCCCGAGCGCCAGCGTGAGTTTTTTCTCCGTAAGGATGTATTCGGAGCGGATGAGCATGGCGGTGACGACGACCGCGATCCCGATGCTCACGATATAGAACACGATGAATTTCAGCCAGTCGAAGGCGGAGGACAGGTCGCCGCCCTGCAGGAACTCGACGAACAGCCACGTCGTGAGCGCGATGCCCGCCGCGCAGAGCGCGAGCGCCGCGGCGAGAAGGGCGAGCGTGAGCGCGGAAAAGCGGAATCTGTACCGCTTTTCCGGAAATTGTTTTTTCTCTTTTTGCAGCTCGTATGCAGGCGTTTGAACATTCATGCTCCGATTATAGCAGAACGGCGCATAAAAATCAAGGAGAGAAGGGGGCGGGGCAGTTTTTTCATAAACTTTTCGGATCTGCCGTAAAAAATTGGCGGAAAATGCCGCTTATTTCTCCCCAACGCTTGAAAAATCGCAAGAAATCAAGTATAATAAAAGCATTACAATATACGGATCGGGCAGGTGCGCGCGGCAATGGCCGCGCGGGCGCGCCGCGATCCGCGAAACGGAGGATACAGCGGCATGGTCAAACTCATCAAAAAGGGCGTCTATTACACGGAAGGGCGCATCGTCAAAGAGGCGCAGGCGTTCTTTACTTCGGATAAGAAGGAGGCGGCGGTCAAAAACACCCTCTCCTATGCCATTCTGAAGGCGCACAACGCGGGCGACGAGGAGAACCTCCGCATCCGTTTCGATGCGATCGCTTCACACGATATCACATACGTGGGCATTATCCAGACGGCGAAGGCGAGCGGGCTTAAAGAATTCCCCATCCCCTACACGCTCACCAATTGCCATAATTCCCTGTGCGCGGTGGGCGGTACCATCAACGAGGACGACCACGTGTTCGGGCTCTCCGCCGCAAAGAAGTACGGCGGCGACTATGTGCCCGCGCACATCGCCGTCATCCATCAGTACATGCGCGAATGCGCCGCAAAGTGCGGCGCCATGATCCTCGGCTCCGATTCGCACACCCGCTACGGCGCGCTCGGCACGATGGCGGTAGGCGAGGGCGGACCCGAGCTCGTCAAACAGCTCCTTCGCCAGACGTACGACGTAAAACGCCCGCCCGTGATCGCGGTCTATCTCAAGGGGAAACTGAGGAAGGGCGTCGGTCCGCAGGACGTGGCGCTCGCGCTCGTCAAGGCGACGTTTGCAAGCGGATTCGTCAAAAATAAGATTTTGGAGTTCGTCGGACCCGGCATTGCGAACCTCTCCATGGATTACCGCATCGGCATCGACGTGATGACGACGGAGACGACCTGCCTTTCTTCCATCTGGGAGACGGACGAAAAGACGCAGGAATACTTCCGCATCCACGGCAGGGAGGGCGACTATAAAAAGCTCACCGTCACCCAGCCCGCCTATTACGACGGCGCGGTCGTCATCGATCTCTCCCGCGTGGAGCCCATGATCGCGCTCCCGTTCCATCCCTCCAATGCCTATACCATCCGCGAGTTCCTGGAAAACCCCGTGGAACTGCTCAAAAAGGCGGAGGAGCAGGGCAGAAAGCTCAAGGGCGACGACTCCTTCACGCTCACCGACAAGGTGAGGGACGGAAAGGTGTACGTCGATCAGGGCGTCATCGCCGGCTGTGCGGGCGGCGGGTACGAGAACGTTGCCGAGGCGGCGGAAATTTTGCGCGGCAGGAGCGTCGGTACGGGCGAGTTCGCGCTCAGCGTGTATCCCGCGTCGCAGCCCGTCTATAAGGCGCTCACCGAGGGCGGCTACGTCGGAACGCTCATGGAGGCGGGTGCGGTCGTCAAAACGGCGTTCTGCGGTCCCTGCTTCGGTGCGGGCGACGTGCCTGCAAACAATGGGCTCTCCATCCGTCATACCACGCGCAACTTCGAGAACCGCGAGGGCAGCAAGCCGGCGGCGGGGCAGCTCGCGGCGGTCGCGCTCATGGACGCCCGCTCGATCGCGGCGACGGCTGCGAACGGCGGCGTGCTCACGTCCGCGCTCGACTACGAGTACAACAAGCGCATCAAAAAATACAAATACGACGGTAAAATTTACGAGAACCGCGTCTATCACGGTGCAGGCAAGCCCGATCCTTCCGCCGAGCTCGTCTACGGACCCAACATCGCCGACTGGCCCGAACAGATCGCGCTCGGCAAGAACCTGCTCATGAAGGTCGTCTCCGTGCTCACCGATCCCGTCACGACGACGGACGAGCTCATTCCCTCGGGCGAGACGAGTTCCTACCGCTCCAATCCCATGAAGCTGGCGGAGTTCGCGCTCTCCCGCAAAGATCCCGGGTACGTTGCCCGTGCCAAGGCGGTCGCAGCCGAGGAGAAGGCGCGCCGCGAGGCGGGCGCACTGCCCGAGAGCGTGCTCGCCGGGCTTGGCGGTTTTGTACCCGAAGAGGGCACCATCTACGGCAGCGTGGTCGTCTCCAACAAGCCAGGCGACGGTTCCGCGCGCGAACAGGCGGCTTCCTGTCAGCGCGTTCTGGGCGGCGTTGCCAATATCTGCAGGGAGTACGCGACAAAGCGGTATCGTTCCAACCTCATCAACTGGGGAATGCTGCCGTTCACGGCGGCGAAAGCCGATCTTTCCGTCGGCGACTACGTATATATCCCGAACATTGCCGACGCCGTCGCCACGGGGGAGGAGCGCGTTGTCGCAATGGTCATTTCCGGCGGCAGGACGCGCGACGTCGCGCTCGAGCTGGGCGCGCTCACCGACGATGAGCGCAAGATCCTGCTTGCGGGGTGCCTCATCAACTACAATAAAGAGAAGGCGGGGCTGTAATGTATACCCTGCGCGACTATTCGTCCGTCGTCGATCTCTCTCCCTATCCGCGCCCGCAGATGCTGAACGAAGAGGAGCGGCTTTCCGCCACGGATGCGCTTCTGAAGTACCTGCTCCGCGAGCGGGGCATGATCGCCGCGTTTTCCGCAACGCCCGAAAAGAAGCGTGCGCTCGTGCGGGGCTATATGAACGAGCGCCCCGCGCATCCCATTCCTGCCGATATTATCGCCTTGCAGGACAGACTTTTCTGGACGGAGAGCGTGCAGAAGGGAATTGTCTCCGCCGACGCCTTCGATTACGGCGACCGCGGCATGGCGCTGTGGGAGGGGGATATCACCCGTCTCGACGCCGACGCGATCGTCAACGCCGCCAACAGGGGACTGCTCGGCTGTTTCCTGCCCAATCATAACTGTATCGACAACGCGATCCACTCCGCGGCAGGCATGCAGCTGAGGGACGACTGTGCCAAGATCATCGCGGCGCAGGGGCATGAGGAGAACGTGGGGGACTGCAAACTCACGCGCGCCTACAATCTGCCGTGCCGCTACGTTCTGCACACGGTCGGCCCCATGATCCGCCGCGAGGTGAGCGACGATGAGCGTTCCATGCTCCGTTCCTGCTACATCTCCTGCCTCGACGCGGCGGCTGCCGCAGGGCTCGGAACGGTCGCGTTCTGCTGTATCTCCACGGGCGTATTCAATTTCCCCCGTGCGGAGGCGGCGGAGATCGCCGTGGGCGCCGTCGTCAGGTGGAAGCTCCGCCATCCCCAAAGCAATGTAAGGGTGGTGTTCAATACGTTTCTCAAAGAGGATACCGAGATCTACCGCAATATTCTTTCCATGGTCTGACCGACGCCGCCCGAAGGCGGCGTCTTTGCTCGTCTGCGGGCGCGCGAATTTATCCGCCGTCCTTGACAAATTATGCCGTATGCCGTATAATGAAGGGGAAAGGTGAGAGATTATGCAAACATTTGACGATTTTGAACCCCTTTCATACTACATAAACGTTCTGAAAGGGAAGTTCCGCAAGAATGCCGAAGAGTGTTTCGATTCGCTCGTAAAACAATCGGGCGTCAATGCGGAAGAGAACAAAAAGACCGTCGGGCGGTACAATGCCGCAAGCGCAAAAGCCGCCGCTGCCGAAAAGAAGCTCAACTCCTGCAAAGTGCTGCGCGGATTTGTTATTTTCTTTCTCATCGCGGCTGCGATCGCCGGTGTGTTTCTCATTCTCGCCGGCGTTGACGAAAGCGGGCATTGGGCGTTTCTGCTCGGCGGGATCCTCTGTATCGTTCTCGCCGTGGTTCTGCTTGTGCTGCTCTTAACAAAGCTCAGGCACATGCTCGAAACGCGGCAGAAAAAGTACGATGCCGCCGTGCAGAAGGCGAACGCCATCCGCGACGAGGCCTATGCGCAGATGAGCCCGCTCAACGCGCTCTTCACGGCGCGCATGACGCGCGAACTCATCGAAAAAACGGAGCCCGATATCCAGATCGACGACTATTTCGATATGAAGAAATTCGAGCTCATGTCGCGTAAATACGGTCTCCGCGAAAACGACGATCACGACAGTTCCACCGTGTGCGTGCTCTCGGGCATGCTGGAGGGGAATCCCTTCCTCTATGAGCGCGATCTCAACTGCCGCATCCGGGAGCATGTCTATACGGGCTCGATCGTCATTCACTGGACGACGTATACGACCGACTCCAAGGGGAGACGGCAGGTGGTGCATCATTCCCAGACCCTCACCGCCACATACAGCGCGCCCGCGCCCGTATACGGCTACAATACGCGCATGTATTACGGCAACGAGGCGGCGCCCGATCTGAGTTTTTCCCGCGAACCCACGTACGCGCACAACCTCTCCGAAAGCGAGGTGGAGCGTAAGGTCAAAAAGGGCAAAAAGCAGATCGCGAAACGCGCGCGCAAGGCGCTGGAGACGGGCAAGAGCCAGTTTACCGAAATGGGAAATGCGGAGTTCGACGTGCTCTTCGGCGCGCTCGACAGAGATAACGAAGTGCAGTTCCGCCTCATGTTTACGCCGCTCGCGCAGAAGAATATGCTCGGTCTCATCCGCTCCGACGAAGCGTACGGCGACGACTTCTCTTTCGTCAAACGGAAGGGGCTCAACTGTATCCGCTCCGCGCATGCCCAGAACTGGCAGATCGAGCCGGACGTCGGGCGCTACAAGAGTTACGATCTTGCCGCGTCCCGCGCCGAGTTCGTCAACTTCAACTGCGAGTATTTCCGCTCCGTCTATTTCGACCTTGCTCCCGTGCTCGCCATTCCGCTCTACAAGATGCAGAAGCCGCGGGAGTTCATCTATAAGGATGTGTACTATCGCAACTGTACGTCTTTTGAGACGGAGGCGCTCGCCAACCGTTTCGATGAATCGGTTTTCGCGCATCGGGAGAGCAAAACGCGTTCCATCCTCAAAGCGCAGTTCGTGCAGAAAGACGGCGCCGCCGACAAAGTGAAGGTCGTCGCGTATTCCTACAACGCCGTTCCGCGTGTGGCACATATCTCCGTGTTCGGCGGAGACGGCCGCATGCACGACGTTCCCGTTCCGTGGACGGAATATATCCCGCTCACGCGTACGTCCGTCATGGAGGTCAAGGCGGTCGGCGGCACCTTCGAGGAATTCCGCCAAAAGCACGCGCAGGGCTCGCTCAGGGATTTTATGCAGAAGTATTCCGACGTTGCCGCTTTCAGCAACGGGCTCCTCGCCATTCCCATCGTGCAGGGGATCTTCGATGCGTCCAGCGACAGCGCGCTCGACGGGCTCCTCGGCAGAACGCCGGCGGGACAGTGGAGCGAAGGGGCGCAGAAGGTTGCCGACGCGCTTGCAAAGGCGGAGGAAGCGGAGCGCGAAGTTGCCGCGGCGGAAGCTCCCGCAGAGGACGACGGGGAGAAGACTTCCGCGGAAGGTGCGCCCGACGGGACGGAGCCGTCCGGGGATGCGGACGTGACACAGGGAAACGAGGGTGCGGAAGGTGACGCCGAAACACCCGAGAACAAATAAAACCGGAAAAAATTCAGGAGGGCATCACAATGGCAAACGAACTTGACGAAACGAAAGACCCCGTAAACGAAGCGGGCAGAGACGTCGCCGTCATCGAAAAGCAGCTCCCCATCAAAGTGGGCTGGGGCTCCAAGCTCTTCGAGGCGATCCTCTGGATCCTTGCGATCATCCCGGGGCTGATCTTCCTCTTTATGAAGATCAAGGCGGGGAATTATCTCTCGCAGCTTCAGCAGAAGATCCAGCACGACGCGTCCCAGATCGATAACTATCTCGAGCAGCGCGTCGTCATCCTGCAGAACTGCGCGAAGATCCTCGATAAGGCGATCGATCTTGACAAGACGACGATGACGCAGATCGCCGCTTACCGTTCCGGCGCAAGCGCCGATAACGACGGCGTCCGCAACGACATCGCGCAGAAGATCGATTCCGTGGGCAGATCCATCAACATCGCCTTCGAGAACTATCCCGACCTCAAGGCGCACGCCGAGATCGCGGACGCGATGCAGCAGAACGCCTATCTCCAGAAGGAGATCACGGCGGCGCGCGAGGTGTATAACGACACTGTCGCAACGTGGAACAGAGATATCTACGCATGGCCGACCAAGATGATCGTCGCTGCAAAGCGCGGTTACACTACGCGTATTCCTTTCAGCACCTCTTCCGAGGTCAAAGAACAGGCGCGCGGCGTATTTTTCTGATCCGGAAAATCCGAAGGGGCTCCGCGTTGTGCGGAGCTCTTTCGCTTATTCAGGCAAGGGAGGAACGGGATGAAATATGTGATCGCTCTCGACGCGGGCACGACAAGCGTGCGCGCATTCGTGTACGATATCGGGAAAAAAGCGTTCGTTCACCGCGCGCAGCAGGAAGTCGGGCAGAGCTTCCCGCGCCCGGGATGGGTGGAACAGGATGCGGACGAAATATACTTCAAATGCGCGTATGTGCTCAACGACTGCCTGCGTTTTGCGGGAGCAAAAAACGTTGCGGGGATCGGCATAGCCAATCAGCGCGAAACAGTCGTCATGTGGAACCGCGAAACGGGCGAGCCCGTCTGCCCCGCCATCGGCTGGCAGTGCCGCCGCACGAGCGACTGGTGCGCCTCGCTCGACGAGGAGACCAAAAGACTGGTGCGCGAGCGCACGGGACTGGTGACGGACGCCTATTTTTCGGCGAGCAAGATCGTCTGGAATTTTGAGCATGTTCCGCTCGTCGGAGAGCTCCTTCGCGAAGGGAAGCTCTGCGCCGGCACGGTCGACAGCTATCTCATCTTCAAGCTGACGGAGGGGCGTTCCTTTGTAACGGACGTCACGAACGCCTCCCGTACCATGCTCTTCAACATCCATACGATGGCGTGGGACGAAGATCTCCTGCGCCGCTTTTCCGTTCCGCGCGCCGTCCTTCCCGAGGTGCGCGATTCGGATGCGAAGATGGGGGAGCTGCGCCGCGGCGGGGCGGTCATCCCGATCGCCGGGGCGGCGGGCGATCAGCAGGCGGCGCTCTTCGGACAGGCGTGCCTGAACGCGGGCGAGGAAAAAGCCACCTACGGAACGGGACTGTTCCTCCTCTTTCACACGGGGGCGGCATGCGTTGCCTCGGAGAGCGGGCTCATCGCAACGGCGGCGTGCCGCGTCGGCGGAAAAACGGCATACGCGCTCGAGGGGAGCAGCTTCCACGCGGGCAGCGGCATCAAATGGCTGCGCGATAAGCTGGGGTTCATCTCTTCCGCCGCGGAGAGCGGCGCGCTCGCGGAGAGTATTCCCGATTGCGGCGGCGTCTGCTTTGTTCCCGCCTTCACGGGGTTGGGCGCGCCCTATTGGTCGTCCGATGCGCGCGGACTCTTTTCGGGGATCACGCAGGCTGCGGGCAGGGCGGAACTCGTCCGCGCCGTTCTCGAGAGCATTGCGTACAGCGCGCGCGATCTTGCCGACTGCATGCAGCGCGACAGCGGCGTTCCGCTCGCCTCCATCCGTTGCGACGGCGGCGCGTCGGCGAACGATTTTCTCATGCAGTTTCAGGCGGATGTGCTCGGAGTGCCCGTCGACCGTCCCGCGGAGCGCGAGAGTACGGCGCTCGGCGCGGCGTTTTTGTGCATGATCTCCGAGGGGCTGACCGATGAAAAGGAGCTCCCCGCCATGCGCATTCCCGACCGCGTCTTTGCGCCCGACGCCCGCGTCCGTGCGGCGCGGCAGGAGGGATACCGGATGTACCGCCGCGCGGTGGAACGCGCGCTCCTCACATAAATCTTCATGCAGGTATGAGTTTTACACGATCCGCTCTTTATTTTTGCCGCATCCGTTCTAAACGGGTGCGGCATTTTTATATAATAATCGATATGAAAATATATCTTCTGAAACGCAGTTATTTCACCTTCCGCGGAAAGAGGAGCTACGAGCTCGACCTGCTCGGCAAAAACTGTTTCGAACGCATGCGCGGGGCGCTGGATGCCGAGGTGACGGAGGGCGCGCTCCCTGCGGGGGAAAAACTTGTCCTCTATTCCGCGTATCCCTTCCTCACGGCGGAGGAGCTCACGCAGTTTCTTGCCGTTCATACGGGGAGCGTACGCTTCCGCGGCGGCTACCTGGAACGCGGCGGAACGTTCCGTGAATGCAGCGATCCTTCCGAGGGGCTCTTCACGCTTGCCGACTATGCGGCGTGTCTGGCGCGTGCGGAGCGGGATAGTATCCGGCTGCACGCGGAACGGGGCGCGCTCGTCGAGGAGGGCGCGCGCGTGGACGTCACCGTTCGGCTCGGCTGGGGCGCGGCGGTGCGGCGGGGCGCCGTCGTCACGGGGAACAGCGTGATCGGCGAGGACGCGGAGATCACGGGCGGCAGCGTCGTCGCAAACAGTTTTGTGGGGGCGGGGTCGAGGATCGAGAGCAGCATCCTGACCGACGCCCGCGTGGGCAAGCGCTGTACCGTCGGACCGTTTGCCCGCCTTCGTCCCGCCTCTGCGGTGGGCGACGACTGCCGTATCGGGGATTTTGTCGAACTGAAGAATGCCCGCGTCGGAGACGGATGCAAGATCGCGCATCTCGCGTATGTGGGGGACGCCGATCTCGCCGAGGAGGTGAACGTTGGCTGCGGCGTGGTATTCGCCAATTACGACGGAAAGCGCAAGTCGCGTACCCGCGTCGGCAGGGGCGCATTTTTGGGGAGCAACTGCAATCTCATCGCGCCCGTGAACGTGGGCGAGCGCTGTTACGTTGCCGCGGGGACGACGCTCACGCGCGACCTCGCGGGCGGGGATTTCTGCATCGGCCGCAGCCGTGAGACGGTCAAAAAGGACGCCTCGAAAAAGTACCTCGGCTAAATCACCTTCTCCGCCGCTTCGGGCATACGATGAGTATGCGCGCAGATGCCGCGGGAGGTGTTATGAAGTATTTCGGAACGGACGGGTTCCGCGGAAGGGCAAACGAAAAACTCACCGCGATCCACGCCTTTCGCGTGGGGCGGTTTTTGGGGCGGTATCACGCCCGCGGCAGGGGCGAACGGGTGCGCATCGCAGTGGGCAAGGATACGCGGCGCTCCTCGTATGCTCTCGAATATTCGCTCGCGGCGGGCGCGGCGGCGTCGGGAGCGGATGTATACCTGCTCCACGTCACCACAACGCCGTCGCTCTCCTATCTGGTACGGACGGAAGGATTTGACAGCGGCGTGATGATCTCCGCCAGCCACAACGCGTTCGAGGATAACGGGATCAAGCTCTTTGCGGATGACGGCGAAAAGCTCTCCGAAGAGGTGCTTGCGCGCATCGAGGAGTATCTCGACGGCGGTACGCTCCCGCTTGCGACGGGCGCGGAGATCGGACGCACGGTGGACTATGTGTGCGGGCGAAACCGATATCTTGCCTATCTGCTGTCTATCCCGCGCGTCTCCTTCCGCGGTCTGCGCGTGGGGCTCGACTGCGCAAACGGGAGCGCGTTTGCCATCGCCAAAGCGGTGTTCGACGCGCTCGGCGCGGAGGTGAAGTGCGTGGGCGTCTCGCCCGACGGCACGAACATCAACGCGGGATGCGGTTCCACGCATCCGCAGCAGCTGCGCGCGCTCGTTCTGGGCGACGCGCTCGATCTCGGCTTTGCATTCGACGGCGACGCCGACCGATGTATCTGCGTCGACGAGAAAGGGGAGATCGTAGACGGCGACGGGATCCTCTATCTCGCCGCCAAGTATATGCGGGCGCACGGCGAGCTGGAGCGGGATACGGTTGTGACGACGGTGCTCTCCAATGCGGGGCTCGGGCGCGCGCTCGCGCGGGAAGGTATCGGCGTCCGCTATACGCCCGTCGGGGATAAGTACGTCTCGGAAGAGCTTGCGCGCGGCGGGTTTGCGCTGGGCGGTGAACCTTCGGGGCATATCGTGTTCCGCAAATATGCGACGACGGGCGACGGGATCCTGACGGCGCTCCGCGTCGCCGAGATCATGCTCGAGAGCAAATGCCCGCTCTCCTGCCTCACGCGCGGATACCGTCCTCTCCCGCGGCGGGAAAAGAACGTGCGGACGGCGGACTGCGGGAGTGTCGCGGCGAGCGAGGGCGTAAAAGCGGCTGTGGGCGCGGCGGAATGCGCCGGGGTGCGCGCGGTGGTGCGTGCCTCCGGAACGGAGCCCGTTGTCCGCATCCTCGTAGAGGGGGAAGAGCGCCTTCTCGACGATGCGATGGCGGCGATCGAGCGGGCGGTCTGCGCCTCGGGCGAGGTGCTCTGATGTGCGGCATCGTCGGCTATGTCGGGGAGGAGAGAGCCGCGCCCATCCTCCTCGAAGGGCTGCAAAGGCTGGAATACCGAGGCTACGATTCGGCGGGGATCGCCGTTCTGCGGGAGGGGCGGCTCGCGGTCGTCAGGCGCAAGGGGCGCGTAAAGGGGCTAGGCGCAGCCCGCTCGCTCGAGGGGGAGATCGGCGTCGGACACACGCGCTGGGCA
>ERZ1090880.676-NODE-676-length-18078-cov-23.161904_pt1 | contig 18078 bp, 41 predicted proteins | sample MGYA00478471_ERZ1090880 | MGnify/ENA primary metagenome ERZ1090880 (study PRJEB33644, sample SAMEA5815734) | chicken gut metagenome | biome: Chicken; feature: Gastrointestinal Tract; material: Caecum | place: Ireland | collected 2019-01-01 | study: A study of the... | reverse complement strand
ATAATCTTGTGTATATGTGTTATAATATTTTTCACTACTTAAAAAAGCCTTTTCCATTTTATCTGGAATAGGCTTTCCTTTTTCTACACTGTCTTTTAACCACATGTAATTTTCATTTTCTTTTTTAAATATATGATTGTTATTGTTATTTAAAACTCTAAACTTTTTCTTCGCTAAAAAATCTTGAGAATAATCTATTAACTGTTCTTTGTCTTTTCCTTTGTCGACTGGGTGCAATCTTCTGCCATAATCTTTAAAGTATTGGTTTCTTAAAGCTCCCTCTGCACTATCTATCGTTTCTTTGTCTGTTCCTGCTTTAAACTTCTTATTTATTGCCAATTCAAAATTGAATATATCTTTGCTTAGCTCGCTAGGTGCTTTCTTATTTGGTTTTTCGTGTGGACTATAGTAATATGTATCTAATAAATACCAATAACCATCTGTACCATATCCATATGCTCCACATGTTGTAGCTGATGTTTGGTGTCCAGAGTCTATTGCAAAATCTATATATAATATTTTTATATTATTCTTTTCTAAATAATCTTCTGGCACATATTCTATTAATTCTGGATTATATATAAGTCCTTCTAATCCAATTACTTCTCCCAAGTATATCCATCTATATCTTTTTTCATCATTTTGCCTTAATTCTTCTGCCTCTTGTATTGCTATTTGTCCTAGCCACTTCTTTGGTACTGTTCTATAATCACTTTGATGTACTAAATAATTATTACTTTTTGTCTTACCTTCTACCCATTCATTAACCCAATCAAATTTGTTCTTTGGTGGGTTAAATGAGTAAAATGCAATAAACCAATCATCGTTTCCTCGAGTAAATGTAGTCTTTATTTGTTCTATATCTTCTGAGTTATCCCATCCTGTTAATTCTTCAAACCATACTATTTTTATTAGCTTATCTTCATCTATTGTTCCCTTTACATTCTCATAATCATCTCCACCTGCAAAATAAATAGTATTTCCATTATTAAATCTTATTTCCATTGGAGATAAACCTGCTTCATAATCTATATCTTCTTTTAGTCCCAGTCTTTTGCAAGCCCTTTTTATTTCTTTGTAAACTGATTTTCTTAATTGGTTTTGATGTTTTCTTAATACCACTGCTGAGCAATTATTGTTATTCAAACAATTATAAACAATTTTTATAGATATCATGGATGATTTAGTAGAACTTCTTCCACCTTTGTATATTTGATTTGTCTTTTTGCTATTAAAAGTATTCCAAAAATGAGGTGCTATTATGTCTTTTATCTTAATTCTTGTCATTTTTTATTCCTCCTCATCTGGAAGGTCATTTATTATCTCTACTCTGTCTTCTTTATTAATATGTTTATCATCTTGTGTTACCTCTCTTATAGAATTAAATGCTTGTACATCTCCCTTTAATGCTTTTGCGTACATTGCTACCATAAGAGCCATTTGATTATCTATTTCTTCTTCCTCAATTCCCAAACTTTTCATGAATTTTAATTGTTTTTCTTGTTTAAATGGAAGCGATAAAAGCATCTCCATCTGCTCTTTCATTGCTTTTCTTTGTCTACGAACTTCTCCAGATTTTTGTCCACCTTTTCTAGCATATTCTCTCTGTTCATTCTCTGTTCGTTTGTTCCAAGGTATTAAGTTTTGTTCATTAGCCATCTACCTCCACCTCTGTAAATTCTCCTTTATATATTCAACTTCATCAGCGCATCACACTGCCTTGCTGTTCTGTTCAACTGCTTCTTGTATCCGTGTATCTTACTCTCGTCTTTCTTGTAATCCAGACACCTTATTGTTACTAGATTACCTTGTTTTACTATTTCCATGTTTTTCTCACAAAGTGTTTTCTTACATGTTTTACATAGTTCCATATCTTTTGCTCCTTTTATAAGTTAGCTCAAAGCGTGACTCCTAGGTCTTCAGTTATTCCCTCAGTTGGAAGACTCCACGCTACACACCAGTTGACTAAACTAATTGATAAAACATTTCAATTTCTCGAGCAACTGTTATGTTTCGAAAGTAGTCAGCTTTCTCATCAGGCGTGTACTGAGGCTAGCTGTTCTAATGTCAGAGTCACTGTAGAACCCACGCTTTCAACTAACTTATATATAAGACTTAACTAGAATCTTCCTCTCATTTACGACAATAATATATTTAACTTATCTATTATCAGTTAATAACTACACTATACTATGCATCGTTTTATGATGTTTTAAAAAATCTACTGCACTCCAATATGTCAACCCTTTTTCTTTAGCTTGCTTTATGTATCTTTCTGCAGTTTCTTTTGTCCATTTTTTCATATCTATTTCTCCTCAATTTTTATACACTTATTTTCAAATTTCTTATAAGCATCTAAGTATATTTCTTTTTTATTTCCATTCATAGTAAGCTCATAGTACATTCCGTCTGATAAAGATGTACTTACTAATGCTTTGCTATTTTGTAATGTTTTACACATCCAAACTATATATACAGTAAAATTTGGTATTTCGTCTGTTTTGTCTAAATGCTCTATCGCGTATTCTTTTACTAATTCTTTACATTTTTCCATAAATTCTTCATTACTCATTTTTAATCTCTCCTTTACAAAACAAAAGAGCTAACATTGATACAACGCTAACTCTTAGGAATTTTTTATGTTAAATGGTATTGAACTGTTTTAGGTACAGTTCAAATGAAACCTGTCTGACATTAATAAACTAATACAAAAGATAAGGCACTCGGGATTAGCCATCTCTGACTGTGCCTTTTAGGGTCCTTTAATAATTAAAATTTTATACTATCATTTTACTATATTTTTTTTGGTATGTCTTGGTCAAAATTGGTAAGATTGTCTAGTTTATCAAATTCATTTAAAGCTTTTCCATGTAATTTGCAAGTATTATAATAATCATAATGTATTTCTGTAGATATCGTTTCAAAATTTTCTCCATATAAATATCTTTTTGTTAAAATTGTTCTATAAAGTGGATTTAATTTATTTATTTGTTTTAATATGCTATTAACTTTCTTTTGTTCTTCTGCTAATATATTTAATAATTCATCATAACTATCTATTAAATTTTCTAAAGCATAGCTTGGTTTGTTTTGTGGTTTTGGCATACCATCAAAATATTGACTTAATCCATATACTTGTTCTCTTTGTTCCGTATATTTATCAATTTGTTCTTTTACCCAAGCCTGAGAATGTTTTAATCCTTTTAAGTCCTCTCTATTCATTTGTACCTCCTTGTTTTTGTTTATTTTTTATATTTTCTCTTTCCATTTCTGCTCTAAGTTCGTCTAGCATTTTATACGCTTTGTTTATTGATTTCTGATTCAGTCGTCTCATTGTTACTGAGCTTATTTCATACAAATTCACATTTTGTATTGTTTCCATCACTTCTGTTACTTTTTTATAAACATAGTTTAATGTCATTTGTATCACTTACTTTCTTTTTTTCTTATATCTTCCATAATCTGTTTAATCTTCTCTACTAGTTTGTCAGTATCTTCGTACAAGACAATTTCTTCTTCTCCTATATCTATGCAAGCATTTTCTAAAATGTAATATATTCTTTTATCGTCTACTCCTATTTCTGCTATAATATCATCGTAAACGCAAACCTCACTTTTGTTCTCATAGACTATCCACACTTTATCCCCTATTTCATATTTTGTTTGTATTTTCATACGTTTTCCTCACTTTCTTTCAACAATTCTGTTTGCCACCAATTAGGCTGATTTTGTAGTAGACAGCCCCCTGTATTAAAAATACATTCTCCACATTCTATTTTGTTACACATCTTTTTTATTTTATTTAATGTTTTTATATCTTGTTTCGTTATTTTCATGCTCTACTCCTTTTCTACCTAATTAAGATTCGGCCCCCTGACCCACGTCTTAGAAGGCGTGTGCTCTATCCAATTAAGCTACTGACCTTTTGCTTTATCTGCAAAATATTGTATAAAATCTTCTTTAGTAAAGTTATCAAATTCGCTATAAAACCATTCGTGTGCTTCTACTAATTTATCTGCCATTAAGTCTATTACTTGTTCTTTAAATTTATCGTTATTTGCTAAAATCATACTTCTTTTATTTTCTTCATTTAGCTCTTTTTGTAAGCTTCCTATCTCTTCCTGCTGTTCTTTTATTAGAGATAAGATTGTGTCTACATCTTCTGTAAAACATACTGTACAGTCATCGTCAACTGCATCTCTTAGTTCTGCGTGTTTTATATCATCTTTTAATCTCTCTATCGCTTCTCTTTGTTCATTTGTCATTGCTTGCCCTCCTTATAATAATCCTTTCCACATTGGTGTATAAAATATACATTCTTTTTCTTTTACATTTGGATTTGCCAAAGTATCTCCTTGCACAACTTTAGCTCTTGCTCCGATTAAACTTAATTGAACATATGTCATATATACACTTCTAAAATCTAAATCTTGTGCAACAATTTTTACTCTTTTTTGATAATTTATATTATTATCTTTTAATATCTTTAAATATGCTAGAATTAAGCCTCCTCCACCACACGTTGGTTCATTCAAAGTTATAATATCATCTGTTTTCTTTAATTTTTCTATATCATCAATACTTAATTTAGCTGTTAATTCTGATAAATGAAATGGTGTAAAAAATTGTCCTGTTCTACTATTTCCCATTTCGCATTTCATGTATATTTCTCCTAAATAATCATATATTTCTTTTTCAAATAAGTTTACTAATATTCCTAATATTTTTACAAAATTTTCAAATTCTTCTTTTGTGTATTTTGATATAATTGTTTTATATTGATTTTCTCTTTTTTTCCAAACCTTATCATGTAAAATGTCTGTGCTATTGCTTAACGATATTGCAACCATTTTTACAAAATCATCAAATATAAATGTTGCAGAATATTTTCCAGACATATTTGTTATTATTTTCATTATTTCTTCCATTTTTTTCTCCTATCTTCAAGTCTTTTTTTCTTAAGCCATTCATACTCATATCCAAAAGAATACAACTCTACTCTTTGACTATCCCATAAGCTTTGATTCTTTTTTAGAAATGCTATAAAATCTTCAAAATCAATACACCACATTTTTCGTTCTTTGCATATTGCTTGAAATTTTGCCTTTAAAACTCCGTCATTTATCCAGCGATAAACTTTGTGTCTATCTATGCCCAATATTTTTGATGCCTTGCATGGAGTTATATATTTATATGAATTACTTGTAGCTCCTTTTAGTCCTAATCGTGTAGCTTTTATTTTTATTGCTTCTTTCCCTCTGTTTAAGTATTTTTGTATTGCCTCAATTGTCGAATTTCCGCCACGCATCTATTAGATAATTTTCATCTTTTGTACTCCACTTTTTTCCTCCCATAAGTACCTCTTAATTTAAATATTTTTCATGTGATATTTTGACTTCATTGTCCGATGTATTAACATATATTTGCGTTGTATTTAGAGAAGAATGCCCTAACATTTTCTGGATTTGTTCAATTGGCATACCTTTTTTAGCACCAATTGTAGCAGCTGTTCTTCTAAATTTATGAGGGTAAGCTTCTATATCACACCTCTTACCTAAAGTTCTTATCATATCTTCTATCCCTGCTTGTGACATTCTGTGTGGTAAATTATCTTTAAACGGATCGTATGCAACAAATAAACAATTTTCAAAATCTTTTCTTGTTTGTAAATAATTTTGAATAGATATTCTTGCCTTTGCATTTAAATATATTTTTCTTTCTTTTTTCCCTTTTCCAAGGATTATCAATTCATCTTGTTCTTCTTCCACTTGATTTTTATCTATATTTATCAATTCTGTTACTCTAGCTCCAGTTGATAATAAAGTTTCAAAAATAGCAATGTTCCTTAACTTAATTTCTTTTAAATGTTCTTTTGTGTTTCTTCCGCAATATGTTTTTTCATTAACTAAAAAACTTCGCATCTTTTCTATTTCGTACTCCGTGAAGGCTTCTTTTTGTTTTTTGGTTGTCTTTATTTTGTCAATTTTTCTTATTGGATTTCTTTTTATTATCTCTTCATTTAAGCACCAGTCAAAAAATGTATTTAGGTATCTTCTTTGATTATCGATTGTAATATCTGATAATCTTTTTTTCTTACCCAATGCTAGATAATATCTAACATCGTCAACAGTTATGTCTTCAATGTTTTTATTGATTGTTTCCAAAAATTTTAAACATTCAGCATAATAAGCCTTTAAAGTTCTTTCTGTTAATCCTGCTAGCTTTTTACAAGCTAAAAATTTTGTGATTATATAAGCTCTTCTATCGCCAGAAATAGTTAATGCTGTTTCTATTTCTCTAATTTCTATATTTCGCATTTCTAAAATTAAAATATCTTTAACTTTATTTGTTATTTCTATACCAAGTATGTCTATTAATGTTGTCGTTATATTACTTATTAAGTTTTCTTTTGTCATCTAATCACCTAGCCTCCTTCCACACATTGGGCAGTAGTTTATATCGCAAGATACGGATATGTCCCAACCAAATTCATCTAAACCGTATGCTACTAATTTAGAAGTTCCAGAATGCAATTCAATTCCTAAATCTTTTATATTACTATTACACATGCTTTTTCCCTTTTCACAATACATACACATTTCTATTTTTCTCCTTTTTCTGATGTTTGACTATTAAATCTATGTTTTAATTCTTTTATTTTTAAATCTATATATTCTAAATCATCTATTCCTACTTTTAAAAATTCACTACATAATTGTCCATAGTGATAGTCTGTAATATTCGTATTTTTCATATTTTCTAAATGATATTCTTCGTTTTCCATTAAGTCTTCAAGAAATAAATTCTCGAAAATTTCATATCTCTTATTTTCTTTTTTATTAGCTTCATTTAATTTACTAATACACTCTTTTTTATTGTTTATATCTTCTATAAGTGCTCTGTATTCTTCTGTAGTTATTACTGCATAACCGTAATTTATCCATTTTCATTTCTCCCTTCTAAAAGTTCTTGTAAATCTTCTACTGCTATACATTCAAAGCCACTTATGTTTATTGTTTCATTTTCTATTAAATCTATTACTACTTGCTTTGGTATGTTGTCTATCAAATCTGAAATTATTTCATTTGCACTATATAAATCAGCTTCCAACTCTTTTATTCGCTTATCTTTTTGCTCTCGCTCTGCTAAGATGTGTAATATAGCCAGCTGATTACTAATTCCTATCCAGTTTGCATGTTTAACTTTTGTTAATTCATTGCATCTTTTTACATCTTCATCTATGCTACCGACATTTTTGTCGCTTGTTTTATTACTCATATAAAACTCCTCAACCTTTTTTCCAGAATTTTTTAAACTTTCTATAATCATATCCACTTCACTCATCTATATCAGCTCCTTTACATCATCATTAGAAACATCGGACTATACTGTCCATACTTCTTACGTACATACTCCGCAATGTCTTTTGCTCCATTTCTTGCTATACCTTGTGCCATAAGCAATTTTATAAATCTTTTTCTTGTAATGCTTTTTATTTCAAAGCTGCATTCACTACTATAATTTTTTACACTAGTTACTCTATCATCAAATAATGTATCGTCTCTTTCTACTGTTTCTGGCTCTACTGTTACTTTACTAACTGTTCCACAAATTTCACTTTCGTTTCCGTCTTTGTCTATCATTACTAGTCTTGCTGGTCTTATTATCTTATCATCGCCCATCTATTCTCCCTCGCTTTCTTCTATGCTTCCAAAATATAACCACCATTTACATGTTTGATTATTTATTTTTTCTTCTTTTAATTGTTTAATTTTATTATTATTTTCAGTATAAATTTCAATTTGTTTCTTTACTAGTTCATTTGACTTTAAGTCTGGATATAATTCAGTTAATACTAATAAGCTTGAATTTTCTATTTGCTCACTTGCTACCTTGTATGTATCTTTTTCATAATTCATATAGTCTTTTACAATTGTCGTTATATCTTGCTCAATTTTTGCATTTTCTTCTTCGTACATTGATATTTTTTGGTCTGCGACTTTTAATTGTGATATTCCACAAACTTGAACTATAACTGCTATTACTATGATAACTTCTGCCATACATCCTATTATTATTCCTCCTGCCCCTGTAAGGCTAACTCCTGGATGAGTACAATCATCTATAAACCAAACTAATAAAAATCCTATTCCTATCATAAGTAAAAATATTATAAATAAAACTATTAACATTCTATTTTTCCTCGCTTTCTAAACTCTTTACTAAATAATCATACATTTTCTCTGCTGTGGATAAATCTATCTCATTCATATTCTCATCTAGCACACAGCCTGCCTTGTACTTTTCTCCATAGTCTAATTCATAAATAAAATAGCTTATCATATCTGTATCAAACATTCTTTCTAGTAAGTACACTACTACACTTTCGTGACCTATACAAATGCTACCTGCATTTATAAAGTCCATTTCTTTATTGTCTATATTGTCTCTAAATAAATCATTTATCTTGTTTTGTAACTCTGTATAACTTTTTAATCTATTTATTATCTCTACAAATTTTTCTTTACTTATCATTTGCATTCATCTCCTCTATCTCAATTATTGTTTCTTCTCTGCCTTTTTCATAAATTATTCGTGAGCCATCTACTGACTTTACTATGTTGTAATTATCATCTGCTATAACACCGTATTTTACTAAAATGTCTTGTATTGCATTTAGTAAATTTACTATGTCTCTTTTACGTCTATCTTTGACGTAGAACGCACATTTTAAGTTAACAGGTGTATTTATATTCTTTTTGTATTTCAAAAGGTAATAACCACATTCTTGCTCGAACTCTTTATATAATTTACTTTGTATTATCATCGGTTTATGTGTCCTTGGATTTACTATTATGCTTTGACTATTCTTTTTGCTTCTACACATTAAAGGTATCTCTATTATCATTTTTCATTTGCTCCTTCCATTTTTCTTGCCAGTCTGCCATACCTGCTATAAAGCCTTTGCATCGCATTACTCCATTAAAGTTTTCGTTTTCTAGCTTATTGCACCCTAAGCAGTATTTACATAGCTTTTTATTATCTATTTGTTTCATTTAGTAACTCCTTGTTATCGTATATGTTACCTATTACTTCTAAATTCATAAATTTATCTATTTTATAACTACACAATATTTCGTCATATTTAACTTCCATTATGTAATATTTATATATTTCGTTTCCTGCTTCATCTGTATCTACAAAGAAACTTTTTACTATATCTCCCTCATATATTTCTTTTCCATTTTTATCATGTAAACCTGTATATTGTCCTATTGTATTCTTATCTACGTCTGTTCTTACCATATCAAATGGTAAATTCCAATCAGGCATAAATCGTGGATTCGGATATACTATCCAATACTTATCTTCTAAAGTTTTTTCAAAGCATTGTGGTGGTGCTGGTTCTTTAAATAAACCTCCATAAACCCATCTGCCAGTGCTATTCTCTTTCCCTCTAAATTTATACTCTCTCATACCATAACTCCCCCTAATCTATTCTAGGAATATGCTCATAATTTACTGCTTCAAATCCTGACTGTGTTCTCTCATATACTGCTACTGTCTTGCCTGTGTACTCACATTTCTTTTTATCTATTGCCTTTACATATCCCATTTTTTCTAATTCTGTAAGTCTTGGTGCTGTATAGTTTCTTTCTGTGCTAGGTATATAGCCTAGTTCAAACAACTCTACAGCTAATTCTTTTGCCGTTTTTGGCTTGTCTAATCTATTCAATATCTGTATATATCTTATTTTTGTTTTATCTTGTATATCTTCAAAGCTCATTTGTCTTGTTTCATGTGTTATCATTTGTTATCACTCTCCTTTACAACATCATCAGAAACAATGGATTATACTGCCCATATTTCTTTCTTACATATTCTGCTATGTCTTTTGCTCCATTTCTTGCTATACCTCGTGCCATAAGCTGTTTTATAAATCTTTTTCTTGTTAGCTTTTCTGGCTTTATATTAAATTCATAACTATAATTCTTTACTTCAACCTTTTTACTATCCATTAAAGTATCGTCTTCTTCTATTATTTCTGGTTCTACTTTAATTTCATTTATTGTTCCGCAAATTTCGTTTTCATTTCCATCTTCATCTATCATTACCAATTTTGCTGGCGCTTTAAATATTTCATCTCCCATTATCTTTCCTCCTCTACTTGCTTCTTCCACGCCTTTTTTTCTCTAGCTCTGTTGTACTTCTTTTCTAACTCAGTTGGCACTATAATTGCACTTGCTATGCTAAATCGTGTGTCTAACTCATCTACAAACTCTACTTTGCACTCTACTGACTGCTTGTGCTTCTGAAACAGCTCATTCATCTGCTTTTGTGCTTCTTTACTCTGCTTATTAAACCATTCATGATTTTCTGCACTAAGTAATGCACCATTCTCTGCTGTTGCTTGTCCACCATTGCTTTTTTCTCGTATGTGGTGATATGTTAGCTGTTTCATGCGTTTGTATTGTCCTTTGCTAGTGTATTTGCGTGGCTCTGTATCTTTTCTTAAATGCAATTTTTCTATAAAACATTCTGCACCATATAATTTTATTAGCTTTTCCTTAGCTTGTTTATTACTCATAAGCTACTCTCCTAATTCTTTTACACTCATTTTATCTGCCAATTGTCCTATCATATCTTGCATCTTTTGAGGTAATAGTTTTTGCTTATTTTCTCTGTCAACAATTAACTCATATTGCTTTAAAAAATTACTTCTTACTACGTCCATATTAAAATCTACATTTGTTGCATAGGCTCTAAGTTGATTTACACTTCCAAAGAATTTTTTAGTTTCTGGACTATGTAGTTCAAATTCCTCTTGTGTCATATATGCACCGTTACAAATCATTTTATAGGCTTCATTCCAAGCCTCTATAGCTGTTCTTTTTGAGCCTGGATTTACTAGTTCTATAGCATTTTTTCTAATATCATGTATTGTTGGAGGATATGGGCTTTCTATTATCGTTTTCTTCACTGCTTGTAATACTAGCTTATAATCTAAGTCTTCTAAACAACTATACCAAGTATCTAATATTATTTTTACTTGTTCGTCTGTCTGTGTTCTTTTAGCAAAACTTTCATAATTTCCAGCTAGCAGAGTTATTATCACAACTGTTTCTTGTCTAGTCATTTCCTGCCTCCTTATCCCAAGCTCTTTGTAAAGCCGACATTGGTTTGCTTTCTTGTATACCTTCGTCTTCCCAACGCCTTTGGTTTAACCAAGTACTAGGATAAGGAATATATTGACCATTATCTTTCAACCAATCCTTGCTTCCCCTAAATTGCTCCAAACTACTCATCATAGAACTAAACAATTCACTACTTGGTTTATTCTTTTGAAACCATTTCTTTACGTCTTGCTTTTTTACCTTTCTAGGATATTTACTGTAAAATTCATTAAACTGTGTTTCCCAAACATCCAAAACTTCAAATTTTGGCTCGTTTTTGCCGTATATTATCTTTACTATTCTTTTCTTCTCTATTCTCTTCTATACTTTTCTTTTCTATACTGTGTATACCATCTGGTATACCGTTGGTTGACATTTGGTATACCAAGGTTGTAAATACCATTTTCATCTTCTGTCAAAAGCCTTTTTTCATTTTTATATATTGTCTCTGTATATCTGTCTGCCCTTAAATAGTTGTTTATTTTCCAATGCCTTATTACTATTACTCCAGTTTCAAATGGAATTATAAATTTTTTCGTTATAAGTAGTTTTAAATCATCATCATTTGCTCCTATTGTTCTTATAATTTTTTTTGGATTACTTACAAAACCATCATCGTCTGCTCTCATGCCAAGATGAAAATATAGATTTTGAGTAGATTGTGGCATTTCTAAGAATAGGTCTGTATCAACTATCTCTATGTCAAACATTCTTTTCCTTGCCATATTTTTCTCCTTTCGTTTAAAGGGCTAGTGTTTTGCCTAGCCCCTTGTTGTTTAATCTTCTTTTACTACTTTAATTGGATAACCTAATTCTTTCTCTATTTCTGCTATTGTCATTTCTTTTACTTGTTTATCTTCTTTATATATAGTTGTATAGTTTGGCTCTTGTATTTCTATTATTTTGCCTTCTTCATAATAATCAAGGCTTAAATCTTCTTTAATGTTATCGTATTCGATATGATCATAGTCATTATTGCAAAAATCATTTTCTCCTACTTTTACAAAAATGTTATGTCCTTCTTTGTCTGTTTTAATAATTGTTCCAAGTGGCATTTTTAGTAATTCTTCTTTAGTTGGTTTGGGTACTATTTCCATTGTATCTTCTGACCAGTGCCATTCTTCATTATCTTCTTTTAGACGATACCCAAAATTTGTTATCCTGCTGACAGTCATAATTCTACCAGCATATTTTTCCATGCTACTAACAACTGTGATGCCATAAGTTTTATCTATGCTTAAATCTTTTTTAATTCTTACTTTATCTCCTACTTTAAATTTCATTTTCTTTTCCTCCTCTTAACTATTTTTATTAACTCTTGTTTACTAATTAAGCCGTCGTGCGCTTTTCTGTGGCAATCCCCACATAGCTCTATTAAGTTGTTCTCTGTGTCATCTCCTCCTGCACCTTTACTACGTATATGATGTGTGTTTGTATAGCAATTCTTCTTGCCACAATATTCACAATTATGCTTCTTAGCATTTATTAGCTTCTTGTCCTTTTTTCTTTCGTTCTTTGGTACTGGGTTAAATGAATTAGTTAAATCTGTTACTATCATTTATCCCACTCCTTTAATAAACTATCTATTTCTGCCTTACTTTTGGTTTCTATTCCTTGTTCTTTAGCTTGTTGTACTAATAATTCAATTAGCAAGCTCATTTCTTTTGTGTTATATGTACTTGAACCATAATAGCAATTTATTCTTATACATTTATCTTTTCTTGATACTTCTTGAATTAAAAAGCCTAGTCCTTGCTTTTCCCATATTCTTTTCAGATTATCGTATGCTTTTTCTTCTACTATCATTGGTTGAAATGTGCCTATATTTAATATTGCATCTTTATAAACATCTTCTTTTGTAATTACTTCATCTGGTACAGTTAATTTTTTTGCAATCTTATCGCATAGAACCCAACAATAAGCATTTGCATTTAGTGTTCTCTTTTCTCTATGTTTATCTAGCTCTATATCAAGTTCTAAGCCTTTTAATTCTTCAAGATATGTAATTTCATTGGTATTAATTAATAATTGTATCTTAGGCTTTTTAGACAAATAATCTATACTTATGTCTGTTAGTTGTCCTTGCATTTAATCACCTACTCTTTAAATGGGTCTTGATATTCCTCTTCTTCTTTAATTTCATTTTCTGTCTTCTCTTCTTTTAACTTATCAAACATTGCATCTGTTTTCTTTTCTTTAGCTTTTGTTATTTCATCTAATATAATTCCTAAAGCTTTCTTTATTACTGGGTCAGTTTTTTCATTTTTGCTATATAACCAATCACAATATTGTGGGTCTTGTTTTACTAAATCTCCTAACTTAAGTCCTTTATATTTACCAAAATTTAATTTAATTGCTGTAGCTTGTTCTAATGTCATTACACTATTTTCATTTTCTTGTTGTAATAAATCTCCCATATCTTCTAAGTCTTGTGTAAATACTTCACTTAAACTTGCTACTTGTAGAACTGCATCTATAAAAGCTCTTTTCTTTGCCATTTTCAAAATTGTATTTACTAGGCTACATATATCTGGATTATTTATTTTGTATTTTGTTCTTCCATACTTGTCTGTGATTTCTTCACTTGGTCCTACATATGTACTTGGTATTGCATCTACATTTATAAATCTATATTTTTTCTCTTTACTGTTACAACTACCTACTCCTTGTGCTACAGGTTGTCCATTTCTATATAAAGTGCATCTTATGTTATAGCTAAAGAACTCTTTGTCATAATCTTCTACTATTTGTAAGAAATCATATTCTGGATTTAATCCAAATAACATACAAATCTTTTCTCCTCCAGGTTTTAATAAAGTTGGTTTATTTGTTCCTGGTACTTCTCCAAAGTCATGTCCTTCTTTTAATGTTTTTTGTACTACTAATTGCATTTGTGCAATTTTATTCATTGTTGTAGATATGTTATCTATATCTACTGTTTCTATAATACTTAATGCATTTACTTCATTACTCATTTTCATTCCTCCTATTTAATTCTCAAACTTGTCTTATCATCTACTATTTGTACTCCTGAAACTACTTCTCCAGTTTCCTTAAAATGATTTTTTATAGCTGTTTTATCTATTTTAGTTGTTACAATTTCTTGTTTAAATTCTTCTGGTATTTCATCTTCATTTTCTATTTCTACTGACAATGGATTCTTAGCTATACTTAATGTTCCTAATTCAGTATCCATTTTTGTTATACCAAGTCTTTCCATATTTTCTTTTACATATTGTTTAAACTTATCTAATTTACCCTCTAAAGATTTCCTATCTTCTGATATTCTTTTTTCTTCTTCTTTCATTGCATTTATTGTTAGTTCTATATTTTTTGTGTAACCTATAATGTTACTTCCTTTTTGCTGTAATTGAATTGCTAATTCTTCTCCTAATTGGTTGTACTCTTCTTCTGTTATAGTTCCTTCCTGTGCCTTATCCATTAACTCTACAAATTTATTTGTTATGTTATATAAACTTAAATTACTCATTTACATTTCCTCCTTTTGTTTAACAATAATTTCGTATCCTGTTCCATAGTAGCCATTGCCATCTGAGCCATCTACTTGTAATAAATTTATTCTTGTATCCTCACAAAAAACAAATATTTTATATGATGTATCACTATAATCGTTTTCTTCATTTGCCTCAATGCTATCGCATTCAAACTCAACATTTGTTATTGCGTTGTCTACTTCATTTAGTTTCGTAATAGAATACCATCCACTTTGGCAACCTCCGCAGCCTTCATTTGCTATAACTTCTAAGATAATTCCATTATCTAATATTAAATTATCGCCATCGACTTTTACTTTTCTTCCTATAAGCAATTCTTTGATTTCTTTTTCATCACATTCATCTAATCTTTTAATTGTTTTATATTTTTCCATCTTTCCTCCCTCTTGCAATTTCTCTGTATTTGTGCTAAACTTAAATACAGAATTGCATATTTTTATATGTTTTATGAGAAGTTATTTCATGTTTGCGCTTGTAATAACTTCTTTTAATTTTGCTATCTTTATATCGTCTCTTCCATAGCTGTTTTGCTCTAATAATGTCTTAATACTTTTTATTTGTCTTTCTAAATACTCTTTATCTTCTTTTGTATCTTCTAGCTCTGCTCTTAATTCTTTTAATTCTTCATACAACTGCTCGTCCTGCTCTTTGTACTCTAAAATAGTCTTATCTCTCTCTGCCATTGGATGTATAAACATATATCCCGCAGTTGCAATACCTACAAAGATTCCAAATAAGCATCCAATTATTGCTAACATATTCTTCCTCCTTCCTAGCCTATAAAGGCTTTTAATATCCATACTAGCCATATCCCACAGAAGCCTGTAAATAGTAGTAAGTTTGTTACTGCTTGTCCTATTTTGCAGTATATCTTTTGTTCTTTTGACATTTAACCCACCTCCTTTAAAATTGCTTTTAAGTTGCTAATAATTGCTTTTAGTTTTGCGTTTTCTTGTATAAGTATTTCTTTTTCCTTATCTTTTACATTGCCGTCCTACTTTAATTCTGTATCGTCCACCTTCGCTTTTTTGATATTCTAGCTTGCCAGAATTTATCATTTGCATTGCTACATCATAACCGATATTATTTCTTCGCATAAATTCATTTAGACTTATCCACTTTTCTTCCACTTAATCACTTCCTTTTAAGTATTCTTTTAGTAGACTTTTAGGATAAAAAAATTTTATCTATATTGGCTTTTGGAAAAACTTCTTTTATTTTTTCCATTAGCTCAAAGCTAGGATTTCTTTGTCCATACTCTAGTGCTTTATAGTGTGAAACAGTTATATTAAGCTGGTTTGCCATTTGTTCTTGTGTTAACTTTTTGCTTTGTCTAAATTCTTGCAATTTTTCTCTTTTCATTTTTATCCCTCCTCTTGTCTGCTGATAGTATACTCTACTTTTAGAAGACTGTCAATAGTTTTTATAAAAGTTTTTTCGTTTAAACTTTAAAATCGCATACAATTCAGTCTGCTGTAAGAAAACTTTTTTTAAAAAAGTATTGAAAAGTATACTTATAGTATGCTATAATAATTTTGTTAAGGAGCGAGAAAAATGAATAGGATAAAAATGTTAAGAGAAGAATTTAATTTTACTCAACAAGACTTAGCAAATAAGTTAGAATGTTCAAAAAGTGTTATCGGACTTTATGAGAGCGAAACTCGTAAGCCTAGTATGGAAGTTCTTTTAAAGTTATCTGAAATATTCGATTGTAGTATAGATTATATCCTCGGCAAATCAGATATACGTAATCCAGAAAAAGCACAAGAAGACCCATTAGGACTTGCCAAAATCGGATTTAGTATGGACAACTATGCCCCACCTACAGAAAAACAGAAAGAGCAGATAAGAGATTTGCTAGAAGTAATACTAAAAGATAATAAAAAGGACAAGGAGGATAAAAATGAAATTAATTGATATAGATAAACAATTGGTAAAAAAATATTATGATATGGACAAAACAGTTTTATATTTAAGCTTGGTACCTTATAAAAATAATACTCGTATTAAAGCATATACAGAAGAAGGCGAGCCAATTGGAGATATTGAAGAAAGTTTTGTTCCTGAATATTTGTCAAAAGATAAAGTTGTAATGTTCATAAATCAATCTTCAGATGATGAAACTGGCTTATTTGAATATACCGTAGCTACTTTAATATAATTTTATAAAAGGGGAAAGCCAATGAAGTTAGAAATTTTATATGATTTAGCAGAAAAAGAAAATATAAAAATATATAATTGGCATATTGAAGATGCCGACGGTATTTTTATAAATATAGATAAAATAAATGCTATTGCTTTAAATTATGATGAGCTAGGTACATATATAGCGGAAAAGCAAACACTTGCAGAAGAACTGGGACACTATTATATGGATGCCACTTATTCGCCTTATTGCCAAAATTTACAAATAATAAGTAAACAAGAATATAGAGCAAAGAAGTGGGCGTACTATGCCCTAATTCCTTACGAGAAACTAAAATCAGCCTTTAAAAAACGGAATTAATACAGTTTATTATTTAGCTGAATATTTTGATGTTACAGTAGAATATATGCAAAAAGCAATAGAATTTTACAAAGAAAAATATGGAGATTTAACAAATGATGAAGCATTAGAGATAATGCTTTAAATTACAACTATTTAATCGAACGGAGGTTTGCTATGGCAAGAAAAACAAATATAGAAGTAAATGGAAAGAACTATTATAGAGTAACAAGGACCATAGGCCACAGAGCAGATGGTAGAGCTATTCGCAAACAGTTTTATGGAACAGGAATAAATGAAGCTAATGCAAAAGCAGATGAATATATCAAAAACTTAAAAATGGGACTTTTAAATAATAACCAATTATATACAATAAATACTTTACTTCCAAAATGGCTTTTTGACGTAAAGAAAAATGAAGTAAAGGCAAGTTCATTTGAAGCATACGAAAGCATTTTTAGAAATTATATAAAACCTTTTCTAATAGCTGACTTGCCTATAAATGATTTAAAAACTCTAAAAGTACAAGAATTTTATAACAAACTTTCTAAAGATAATATCTCTCCAAACACTATAAAAAAAGTTCATAAATTATTAAGACAATTTTTTAGTTATTCAGAAAGAGAAGGATATATTATAAAAAATCCTTGTATAAATGTTGCTTTACCAAAAGATAAGAAAGAAATTGAAAATATAATAACTGAAAGAAAAACTAAATTTCAATATTTTAGTGAAGATGAAATAAAACAACTTTTACAATTATTTAAAAATACAAGATATGAAAATATAATAAAATTCGCTTTAGGTACAGGAATGCGAAAAGGAGAAATACTTGGATTGCAATGGCAAGATATAGATCTGTCTCTTATACACATCTGACGCTGCCGACGATCTTACGCGTGTA
>ERZ1090880.670-NODE-670-length-18213-cov-4.966791_pt1 | contig 18213 bp, 16 predicted proteins | sample MGYA00478471_ERZ1090880 | MGnify/ENA primary metagenome ERZ1090880 (study PRJEB33644, sample SAMEA5815734) | chicken gut metagenome | biome: Chicken; feature: Gastrointestinal Tract; material: Caecum | place: Ireland | collected 2019-01-01 | study: A study of the... | reverse complement strand
ACTTGGTAAACGCGGCCTTTTTGGGGGCGTTCCTGCTTGCGGCCGCCTGCTTTGCCGTGCGCTTTTGGAAAAGGCGCACGGGCTGGGCGTCCGTGGCCGCCGCGGCTGTTTTTGCCCTGCTCTTTGCCTTAAACGCCGTCGTCTGCGACCAAAACAGCGCGGCGTTTATGCAGACGACGGTCACCAGCCCGCCGGAAGGCGGCGGCGAAGCCGTCTTTAAGACGGATACTGCGTTCGGGGAAACCGCAGAGTACCGCCGGCGCTTTTTCTTTTTTGCCAAGGAGCGCGAGGCGTTTCCCTATGCGGCCGACGGGGAACGGAAGATACAGTGGCTCGCCCCGGACGTCTGCGCCGTTACGTATCAGGACGGTGCGGGGCGGATACATCACTATGTTTCGACAAACGGCGACCGCGGCACAGGCATCTCCTATTATTACGTACTAAACGCCGCCTGGGGCGGCTGGGGCGCGGCGGACGGCTCCGGCTGGACGATCACAGCGGAAAACCAGAAGATCACGCTCAAGATGGGGGACGTGACGGAAGTATACAGTGCGGAGGAATGCGTGCAGAGAGGGACGCTGGCGCTCCTGCTGTGCCGGGACGGGCTTCCGCAGTGGACGCTGGTGCTCGACGAAAACTGCCGTTTGGAGGAACGGACCGACCTGGTGGAGGCGGGGGGCACCATCTCCCTTTGCAAAGTCTCGATGGATAAGACAGAGCCCCGCACCTTTGCGCGGCTTTCCGACCCGGTGGAGGAGCTGTTGGGCGGGGCGGCGTGAGAGCGCCTTTGCATCCTTCGCCTAAGCGGGGCGGAAAAACAAGAAAAAGGGGCCCGGCTGCCATTCGTGCGGCCGGGCCCCTCGCTTTATGCGCCTTCCCGTTGGGGCGGGAGGGCTTTTATTTTACCTGTTTAAAATTCCCGTACGTCGCGTTGACCGTCTCGGAAAAGGCGAAGGTGTCGCCGTATTTGCTTAGGATCTTTTCCAAGTCATAGACCTGATGCTTGTTGATCACGCAGATCAGCACGGTCATCTGATTGTGGGAAAAAGAGCCCACAGACGCAATCTGCGTAGAGGTGTGGTGCAGCACGTCGTGGATCTCCTGCTGGATCTGCGCCGCATGCGTTGTGATGATGGTAAATTTGTTCGCCGATTTTGTGCCCCGGAGGATCACGTTCCCTACAAAGCTTGAGATAAAGCAGTACAGGATGCAGAAGCAGACCGGATCGTAATCGTATGTAAGCGCCCCGGAGCCGTCCGGCTTTGCATAGACAAACAGCGAGACGGCGGCGACGGCGGCGTTTAAGGCAAATGTGACCCAAAAAAAGTTCCATTCCGGTTTTTTGCGGCTGATATACTTTGAGACGATGTCCGTCCCGCCGGTGGATGCGTTTACCCGGAAGCATATGCCGTAGACAAACCCGCCGATGACGCCGCTTAGGATGACGGGAAAAATGGTATCGCTGCCGTCGGAACGGTATTGCAGGTTTTCAAGCCCCAGATTCTGAAACAGCAGGAAGGCGAAGGAATAGACCAGCGAAAAGGCCAGCGAGCGCAGCGCAAAGCTGCGGTTTAAAAACAGGTAGGCCAAAACGCACAGCGGGACGTTGATTATCAGCGACAAGTACCCGATGCTGAACCCCGTTTTGTACTGGATCATGGTGGCAATTCCGTTGAGCCCCGCCGGGGCAAACCCGTTTTCCACCACAAACAGCTGATAGTTCAGCGCCATCAAAACCGCGCCCAGCGCGATGACGCCGTAGGCGGTGATTTCACCGCGCCGTTTTCCCTTTTCCATACTGCGACCGCCTTTCTTTTCCGTACCGGATTGCTGTTTTTATTATAGCAAAGCCCCGATTTGCTGTAAAGGGATAAAAAAGATGGGGAAGCGCCCGCTTTGAAACGGGCGCTTCCCGCTTTGGCGGCCGAAGGGCTACTCCGGCTGTTCTTGGGAAAGCCAGCGGATGACCTTGCAGGGGTTGCCTGCGGCCAGACAGTTGGCCGGGACGTCCTTGGTGACGACGCTGCCTGCGCCGATGACGCTGTTTTCGCCGATCGTCACGCCCGGCAGGATGATCGCGCCGGTGCAGATCCAGACATTGTCGCCGATGTGCACCGGATGGGTGTACTCTAACCCCTGCGCCCGCTGTTTGGCGTCCATCGCGTGCTCCTCCGTAATGATGGAGACGTTCGGCGCAATGAACACATTGTTCCCGATGGTGATTTTCCCGCTGTCCATCAGCTTCCCGTTTACGTTGAGGAAAAAATGGTCCCCCACCGTGGTGTTGTACCCGTACGTGCAGAAAAAGGGCTGTTCCACCACGCAGTTTTCCCCGGCCTTCCCCAAAATGCCGCGGATGGCCTCCTGCCGTCCGGTACGGTCGAGCGGGTCCATATTGTTGTATGCATGCAGCTTTTTTACCGTGACGTCGCGGTCCGCCGCCAGCTCCGGGTCGTTTGGCTGGTACAGCATTTCGGCGTATGATTTTTCCCTTTCGGTCATCTGTAACCTCTCCTTGCTCCATTAAGCTGATGCCTGCATCATAGCACAAACGGGTGCGGAGCGCAATGCGGGAAGGGCAAACGCTTTACAGGGCTTTTGGACGCCTGCGCCGCGCTGTGCGGCTGCTATGCAAAACAGGTCCCGGCATGGGGCGGGCGCGGATGGAGGAAAAGGCGCGCGTATGGAAAACCCTGCCGTTTTGCTTTTTTTGTTTTTTTACTTGACCTGTCGTAGTAATTGTGCTATACTCACATTACCACGACAGATATAGTACGTCTGTCGTATGAAAAAACAGGAGGCAGCTATGATCAGCAGCGATGTAATCCGCGGGTATAACGATACGATTATCCTGTACTCCCTGCTGGACGGCCCGTCGTACGGATACGAGATATCCAAACAGATCCGGGAGCGCACGGAGGAAAAGTACGTCATGAAGGAGACGACGCTCTATTCCACCTTTGCGCGGCTTGAGAAAAACGGATATATCGAATCGTTCCACGGCAGCGAGACGTTCGGCAAACGCCGGACGTACTACCGGATCACGGAGAAGGGGCGTGCGTATTACCGCGAAAAATGTGAAGAATGGCGGCTTACCAACGAAGTCGTAAGCCTATTTGTCAGGGAGGGGCTGTAGTATGGACATCATCCGCAGTTATGTTGAAAATGCGTTCGCCGCATACGCCAGTACGCCGCAGATGCGGGATTTAAAGGAAGAGATCCTCGCCAATATGGAGGAGAAGTACGAAGAGATGAAGCGGCAGGGGCACAGCGAGAACGAGGCGGTCGGCGCCGTTATTTCCGAGTTCGGCAATATCGGCGAGCTGGTCAGCGAGCTGGGCCTCGATCAAGGCCGGGCGGGCTTTGCCGCTGCTGCGCCCCAGCCGGGGCAGCGCCTGCTCACCGAGGGGGAGGCGGCCGCCTATCTTGCGGAGAAAAGGAAAAACGGCCTGCTCATTGCGCTGGGCGTGGCCTTGTGCATCCTGTCGCCGTCGTTTGCCGTTTTGACGGAGGGGCTGCACATCATTCAATTGGATATGGCCGTCTCCTTCTCCGTCCCGCTCCTTTTCCTGCTTGTCGCCGCCGCGGTCTTCCTGTTTATCGTCGCCGGCATGCGCGTGCAGAAAAACGAGGCCGCGGTGCGGGGCGCCGTCTGCGGCGAAGAGCTGGCCGGGCGTTTGAAGCGCCGCCAAAGCGCGTTTCAGACGCGGTTTGCCGTCGGCATCGGGATCGGCGTGGTTTTGTGCATCCTCTCGGTCGTGCCCGCCGTCGTTTTCAGCCAGCTCGACAGCGCGTCCTACGCGGCCGAAAACCTTGCGCCGGCTTTGATGTTCGTCATGGTGGCCGCCGGGGTGTTCTGCTTCGTCTTCCTTGGGATCGAGGCGGACGGCTATAAAAAGCTGCTGCACCCGCAGGACTATGCGGCGCAGGGCGAAGCGCGCCCGAAAACGCGCGGGGAGCGCGCGGTCGAGATCGTGTCCTCCATTTACTGGTGCTTGGTCACCGCCGCCTACCTGCTTTGGAGCTTCGCCACCTACGACTGGGGGAGGAGCTGGATCATCTGGCCGGTTGCAGGCGTGCTGTTCGGCGCAGTGGCCGCCATCGTCAAAGCGTGCGTCAAGGATGATACGGTATGAAAATCCTTTTTACCGGCTTTGAGCCGTTTGACGGCGCGTCGGTCAACGCCTCCTATGAGGCGGTCCGCCGCCTTCCCGCCTCCATTGCAGGCGCGGCGGTGGAAACGGCGCTTTTGAAGACGGAGTTTGACGGCGCCGTCCATGCGCTCAAGCGCCTGCTTTCGGACAGACGGCCCGACGCCGTCATATGCGTGGGGCAGGCCGCAGGGCGCGGCAGCGTCACGCCGGAGAAGGTGGCCATCAACTATGCGGATGCGGGGATCTGCGACAACGCCGGCTTCCGGCCGGCCGACAGGCCGCTTGTCCCGGGCGGCCCGGCGGCGTATTTTTCAACACTCCCGGTACGCGCGATTGCAGGGCGCATTGCAAAAGAGGGGATCCCGGCCGCCGTCTCCTACTCCGCCGGCACGTTTGTCTGCAACTGTGTGATGTACCATCTGCTCAAGACGGCGCACGAGCAGTACCCTGAGATGAAGGCGGGGTTTATCCATGTCCCGCTCTGCTTGGAGCAGGAAAGCGGCGGGGGGCGGCCCGCCCTTCCCATAGAAAAGATCACCCGCGCGCTTTGGCTGGCCGCAGAGGAGACGCTTTCGTGCAGGGGGACATGACGCCCCATGGCGCGCCGCCTCTTTTCGTACCCTTACGGGCAGGATCCAAAACGCCATTTATAAAAAAACAGGCGCCTTTTAAAGTCAGACAACTTTAAAAGGCGCCTGTTTTGCTGTGCTTTTGCACAGCAAAAACGATAATGGCCGTTTCCCCGCCCCTTCGGGACAGCCGGAAAGGATGCGCGAAAGCTTCATGCCCGGATGTTTTTGCCGGTGCGGCGGCGCGCCGCTATGGGCAGGAAGCTTTATGCGCGCAAACAGGGAACGCTTTGCCCTCTTTTATAAAGAGGCCTGCGGGGAGTCAGGAAGAAGCCTGCCCCTTTTTGGCCGGCGCAAAGAGGGGATAGAGCAGGTCGGCCAGTACCAAAAGGAGCGCCGCGCCCATCAAAACGGCGGCCGTAGTCAGCGCGACGGGCTGCTGGCCGAAGAGGAACGGGAGATAGGCGGCCGCAGAAGCCCCGACGGTGAGAAGCGGCACGATGAACCGGCGCGGCCGGTTTACCGCATACAGGATGGAGAAGAGATCGGCGGGGAAGAAGTAGCGTTCGTGCATATGCGGCAGCAGGAAGGGGATGAGCAGCAAAAAGGCGAGCGCCGCGGACAAAAGCGCGTCCGGCGTGACGCGGCGGCATTTGTCCCACAGAAGATAGAGCAGGAAGGCCGCCGCCGCCCCCGCCAGCATGACGGCAAACAGGCTCAGCCCGCTGTTTTGGACGGAGGCGAGGAAGCTCCAAAGGTTCGGCGCGTTTTTCGACAGGTTCCGGTACTGCCCGGCTTGCCCGATGTAGATCGTGAGCAGGTCGAAAAGCCCTCTTCCGGCAATCCATGCCGGAATAATCGAGATAAAATATACAAGTGGTATTAAAAGGAGATGCCGTACCCGCAGCATGCCGCGCAGCAGCAAAAACAGCAGCAGCGGCGCAAAAAACACCGCTTGCAGCTTAAAGGCGAAGGCGATCCCGAAAAAGAGGCAGACACGCCACGGGCGGCTTTTCAGCGCCGAATAAAAAGACAGGAGCAGGAAGAAGGTGAAGACGGCGTCGCACTGCGCCCACGCGCTTCCGTTCAACACAACCGTAGGGCAGAACAGGACAAGCGTATAGGCGAGGATGGATTTTGCCCGGCTTCCGCTTAAGCAGAACACCGTCTTTGCCGCAAATACGGCGAGCAGGAAATCGAACAGGCAGGAGACCAGCTTGATCGAGTACAGGCTTCCCACCGGCAGATAGGTGAGCAGGGCGAGGATGTACAGATACGGGGGCGTGTAATCCCCGATGTCGAGCCCGATCCCCGCAAGGCCCCCGGCGTTTTTGAGCGTGTCGAACCACTCTGAAAGAAAGCTTGTATAATCGCCGGACACATAGGATAACAGGCCGAACCGCGCCAAAAATGCAAACGCCGTGACGGCGAGCAGAAAGATGATATCGGCTGTCCGGAGGCGTAAGCCGCCCTTTTCCAAGACCAGTTCGTCCAGCACATCGTCCATTTTTGTTCCCATAACACGCCTCCAGATTGTTTTTTGCTTCGGATGGGGGCTCTCCCCATAGGCCCGCGGCCTGTGCGGCCGCTTTCCTTTAGTTTACCACAACCGGGCGGACGAGAAAACAGGATTTTTTGGGTATACACGAAATGTTCACAGCTTCTTTACGAACGGAAAACGAACCGGGAAACTGCGCGTGATATACTAAGGGTACAAGAAAACCGACCGTGAGTCGGTTTTTCAAGGAGGAGCGTATGGAGCCGTTTATTTCGTTTGAACACGTGACAAAGACCTACCGGATGGGCGAAGTGGATATCAAGGCCCTCAACGGTGTGGATTTTATGGTAAACAAGGGGGAGTTCGCCGTCGTGGTCGGCCCGTCCGGCGCGGGCAAATCCACCATTTTGAATGTGCTGGGCGGGATGGATAGCTGCGACGGCGGCAAAATCACCGTTGACGGCCGTTTGGTCAGTGCCTTTAACAAAAAGGAGCTGACCGCGTACCGCAGGAGCGATATCGGGTTTGTCTTCCAGTTTTACAATCTGGTGCAGAACCTGACGGCGAAGGAGAACGTCGAGCTTGCCAGCGAGATCTGTACAAACCCGCTGGATGCGGGGGAGACGCTTGACCGCGTGGGGCTTTCCGACCGCAAGGACAACTTCCCGGCCCAGCTTTCGGGCGGCGAGCAGCAGCGCGTGGCCATTGCACGCGCGCTTGCGAAGAACCCGAAGCTGCTTTTGTGCGACGAGCCGACCGGCGCGCTTGACTATACGACGGGGAAGACGATCTTAAAGCTGCTGCAGGACACCTGCCGCGAGACGGGGATGACGGTGATCGTCATCACGCACAACCATGCCCTGACCGCGATGGGGGACCGCGTGATCGAGGTCCGCAACGGGAAGGTGTCCCGCATGTATGAAAACGAGGCGCCCGTACCTGTGGAAACATTGGAGTGGTAAGGATGAAACGGTCTTTTATAAAAGAGATCCTGCGGGATTTCTGGCGGAACAAAAGCCGCTTTCTTTCCATTGTCGCCATCGTGGCGCTGGGGGCGGGCTTTTTCGGCGGGCTGAAGGCGAGCAGCTCGGATATGAAAATGACGGTCGACGACTATTATAAGGAACAAAACCTGATGGACTTCCGCGTCATGTCCACCTTAGGGCTTACGGATGCAGACGTGCAGGCGCTGCGCGCAATAGACGGCGTCTCGGCCGCCGCGCCGGCCTACCGGATAGATGCGGTGCTCTCCTCCCATGCGGAGGAGGACGGCCAGCGCGTGATGCGGGTGCACTCCTTGACGGAGGAAGACGGCATAAACCAGTGCCTGCTTTTGGACGGGCGGCTGCCGCAGTCGGCGGATGAAGCGGTGGTGATAACCGGAAGCCTTGTCGATTCGGACTATCAGATCGGGGACGTGGTCACCATCGATACCGAGGCGGACGAAGAGGCCAAGTCGGCGCTTGACGTCTATTCGTTCACCATCGTGGGCATCGTCCGCAACCCGCTTTATATCTCGACGCTCGGCTCTTCAACGACAAAGGGCGACGGCACGGTTTCAAACTATATGTACGTGCTGCCCGAGGCGTTTGTACAGGATCAGCCGTATACGGAAATCTATGTGCGCGGGGATTTTTCCGACAGCCTGTACACGTTTGGCAGCGCGTATGAGCAGCAGGCCGACGCGCTGGAAGCGGAAATAGAGCGCATCAGCGGCGCCGCGTGTGAACGCCGCCGCAGTGAAGTGGTACAGTCTGCGCAGGATGCGCTTTCGGCGGCGCAGAGCACGTACGAGGAGCAAAAGGCGCAGGCGGAGGAAGGATTTGCCGATGCGGAGGCGCAGCTTGCACAAGCCGGGCAAAAGCTTGCCGACGGGAAAGCGGAGCTTGAGCAGAGCAAAAAGACGTATGAGTCCGGGATCGAACAGGCCGAAAAGCGGCTGGAGGAGGCGCAAAGCGCCATTCAGAGCGGGCAGGAGGAGCTTGACCGCACCAAGTCCCTTTTGGATGAGAACAAAACCCAGCTCGACCTCTCAAAGCAGGAGCTTTTGAAGGCGGAGGAACAGCTTTTGGCGGCTGAAGAGGAGTGGCAGGCGCAGAAATCCGCGCTGGACGCCGCTTTCGGCTCGCAGGAGGCGGCGCAGCAGCTTCTTGCGCAGGCGCAGGCCGCATATGACGCGGCGGTGGCCTCCGGGGATGAGGCGCAGATCGCCAAGGCGGAGGCGGCGCTTGCACAGGTGCAAAGCGGCGTAGACGCCTATGAGCGGCTTGCGGCCGTGCGCGGGGAGATCGACGCGCAGCAGGCGCGCTACGAGGCCGGAAAGGCCGCGTATGAGGAGGGCGCCGCCGCCTACGAAAGCGGGCTTGCACAGTATCAGGCGGGCCAAGCGGCGCTGGATGCAAGCCGCACGGAATACGAGGAGGGCGCAGCGGCGCTCGCCGAACAGCGTGCAAGCGGGCAGGCGCAGCTTTTGGCGGCCGAGGAGGAGCTTGCGGCGGGCGAGGCGGCGCTTGCCGAGCAGCGCGCAGCGTATGAAGAGCAGAAGGCGCAGGCGGAGGCGCAGCTTGCGGATGCATATGAAGAAATTTTAGACGCGCAGGATCAGATCAACGCGGTCGAAGCGCCGGAGTGGATCCTGCAAAGCCGCAGTACGGATACGACGCTTGCAAGCTTTGAGCAGGACGCGGACCGTGTGGACGCGGTCGCGGCGGTTTTCCCGGCCTTTTTCTTCTTGGTTGCGGCCCTCGTATGCCTGACCACCATGACGCGCATGGTGGAGGAACAGCGCACGCAGCTTGGCATTTTGAAGGCGCTTGGATACCGAAACGGCGTCATTGTGTCGAAATACCTGATCTTTGCGGTTGTCACCACGCTCTTAGGCGCCGTGGTTGGGCTCTCCGTCGGCTTTGTGGTGTTCCCAAAGGTGATCTGGGCGGCCTACAGCATGATGTATGCCGCGCCGGACATCCAGACGCCGGTGGACTGGGGCTTGGCGGCGATTGCAACGGCCCTTTTCCTGATTGCGACGCTGGGCGCGTCTTGGTTTGCATGCCGCCGGGAGCTCAAAACCGTCCCGGCAGGGCTGATCCGCCCCAAAGCGCCCAAGAGCGGGAAGCGCGTGCTGTTAGAGCGGGTAACGCCGGTCTGGAAACGGCTGTCGTTTACCAAAAAGCTGACGGTGCGCAATATCTTCCGGGACAAAAAGCGCTTTTTCATGACGGTGATCGGCGTTGCGGGCTGTACGGCGCTGGTGCTGACGGGCTTCGGCCTGAAGGATTCCATCGGCGGGCTTGCGGATAAGCAGTTTGACAATATCTCGCACTACGACCTCAGTGTGATCCTCTCGAATGTGTACGACGAGGATGCGCCTACCGAGCGGCAGGAACGCCTGCGCAGCACGCTGGATGAAGACGCGAACGTGGAGGAGAGCCTTCTCTATATGCAGCAGGAGGTTACGGCCAGCGCAGACGGCGCCTCGATGGACGTCTACCTGTTCGTGCCGCAGGACGCCGGGGCTGTCGATTCCTTTATCACCCTGCGCGAGCGGGGCAGCGGGACGCCGGTTTCCCTTTCGGACGGCGGGGCGGTCATCACGGAGAAAATGGCCTCCGAGCTGTCGCTCTCCGTGGGCGACACCGTATCGGTCGCAGCGGGGGACGGCGCCGCGCGGGACGTGACGGTGGCCGGCATAACGGAAAACTATATCTACCACTATATCTACCTCACCCCTGACGCCTATCGGGAGATCTTTGAGGAAGATCCGGCATACCAGCTTTTGTACGTCAAGCTTGCCGATACCTCGGACGAAGCGGAAACGGCGCTGGCCGGGAAGCTGCTTGAAAACAGCGAGGTGATGAGCTTAAGCTTTACCGACAGCCTGCGCGAAACCATCGACGACACCTTCAACCGCCTAAACCTGATCGTCTTCGTCTTGATCGTCTGCGCAAGCCTGCTGGCATTCGTGGTGCTGTATAACTTGAACAATATCAATATCACCGAACGGGTGCGGGAAATTGCCACCATTAAGGTGCTGGGCTTTTACGACCGGGAGGTGGACGCCTATATCTTCAGGGAAAACATCATCCTGACGCTGATCGGCACGGCCGTCGGCACGCTGCTGGGCGTGCTGCTGCACCAGTTCGTGGTCCATGTGGCGGAGGTCAACTATGTGATGTTCAGCCGGGAGATCTACCCGCTCTCCTATGTCTGGGCCGTGCTTCTCACCGTGCTGTTCGCCGTTTTGGTACAGATCGTCATGCACCGGCGGCTTTCCAAGATCACGATGGTGGAGTCGCTGAAATCCGTTGAGTAAACAGGAGGGATAACGTGAAAAAGGGGGAAGAGAGCCGTGCCAACATCATGGCGGCCGCGCAGGAGCTGTTTTTTCAAAACGGGATCCCCCAGACGTCCGTAGCGCAGATCGCGCAGAGGGCGGGCATTGCCAAGGGGACGTTCTACCACCACTTTAAAAGCAAGGAGGAGCTGGTTTCCGGATTTGTGGAACAGCGGATCGGGGAACATCTGCGCGCGCTGGAAGCGCTGTGCGGGAAAGCGGGCGCGCCGTATGAACAGCGCTTCTTAGACTGCCTGACGTATGCGGCGGGGTTTGCGCGGTACTACGACGGCCTTCAGCGGCGGGCGGGCGTTGACGACGCCGAGTATGAGCGCTATCTGGACCGGTTTGTCCTGCGGTCGGCGGAGATTTTCGAGCCGTTTTTAAAAGAAGGGATCGAAAGGGGCTTTCTGCACATCACGCACCCGCGGGAGATCTACCTGATTTTTGCATTCGGGGTCCGCACGCTCCGCCGCTTTTTTCCCGAAAGCAAAACGGAGCAGGAGATCGTCGAAAGCCTGCTCGGCGCGGCGGAGGAGATGTTCCACATCGACACCGGGAAGCTGACGCTTTCGGCTTTGATGTATAAAGGGCAGGAAGCCGGGCATGCTGTAAGCGGGGGTGACCGCTCAATGGGAAAACCGCTTTTCTGCTCCGCTGATACGGAGGAGACCTTGAAAATGCAGCAGTATTTCGATACGCTTCCCGCCTATGTGCAGGAGACGCTGCATCAAAGCGGCGTAAGCGTTTCCAGCAAAGAAGAGCTGGAACGCTGCGTCGAGAATATGACGGCGCGCCGCTGAGACGCAAAAAGCCGCCGCACCTTTGCAAAGGTGCGGCGGCTTCCTTCTGCCCGTCAAAATCACGGCGAAGCGCCGCGGCGGCATGCGCGCCTTTTTAGTAAACTTTCTTGACATTGGGAGAGGCCGTGATAAAATAGATGTCAAAACAACAGGAAAGGGAGATGACGGAATGCGCGCCATTATGGTGATGTTCGATTCGCTCAACCGGCGGATGCTTTCGCCCTACGGATGCAGCTGGACGAAAACGCCGAATTTTGCCCGGCTTGCTGAAAAGACGGTGGCGTTCGACACCTGCTTTGTGGGAAGTATGCCCTGCATGCCGGCCAGAAGGGAGCTGCACACCGGCCGGTACAACTTTTTGCACAGGAGCTGGGGCCCGCTGGAGCCGTTTGACGATTCCATGCCGGAGCTGCTGAAGGAAAACGGCGTCCACACCCATTTGGTGACCGACCACTACCACTATTTTGAAGACGGCGGCGCTACGTACCACACGCGCTACCGTTCCTACGAGGCGTTCCGTGGGCAGGAGGGCGACGCTTGGAAGGGCGTTGTCGGCGGCGTGCCGCACCCCGACAACTTAAACGGAAGGGAAGAGCTTTATTGGAACGAGCAGGACTTTGTCAACCGCTCGTATATGGATACGGAAAAAAAGCAGTCCCAGACGCTGACGTTTGACGCGGGCCTCCACTTCATGGAGCGAAACCGGGATGCCGACCGCTGGTTTTTGCAGATCGAGACCTTCGACCCGCACGAGCCGTTTTATTCCCAGCAGCGCTTTAAGGATCTCTATCCGCATGCGTACAGCGGCAAGCTGTTCGACTGGCCGCCGTATCAAAAGGTGACGGAGGACGCGCAGACGGTAAACCACCTCAGGATGGAGTATGCGGCGCTTTTATCCATGTGCGACGAATCGCTGGGGCGCGTGCTCGACCTGATGGACCGGCACGATATGTGGAAGGACACCATGCTGATCGTCTGCACCGACCACGGCTTTATGCTGGGCGAGCACAGCCACTGGGCAAAGTGCTACTTCCCATTTTACAACGAGGTGGCCAATACGCCCCTGTTCATTTGGGATCCGCGCGTGCAGGAGAAGGGAAAGCACGTCAAAAGCCTTGTGCAGACCATCGACCTCCCTGCAACGCTGCTTGAATTTTTTGGCGTCCCGCTGCCTGACGATATGCAGGGCAAGCCCTTGAAAGAGACCATCCGCTGTGATGCGCCCGTCAGGGAGGCCGCGCTCTACGGCATCCACGGCGGGCAGGTCTGCTGTACGGACGGGCGCTATACCTATTTGAGAAGCCCCGTCGCCTCCAATCAGCCGCTGTACCAGTACACGCTGATGCCGACCCGGCACGGCGGCCGGCGCGCCTTCTTTTCGGATGAAGAGCTGAAAACCATGGAGCGCTGCGACCCGCTCCCCTTTACCAAGGGGCTGCCGCTCATGCGGACGGTCAGCCACTGCTTCAACGGCCAGTACCGCTATCCCACCATGCTGTTCGATATGCAGGCCGACCCTTTGCAGGAGCATCCGCTTGACGATCCGGCGGCCGAGGCGCGGATGTGCCGCTTAATGCAGGAGGCGATGCGCGAAAACAGCGCGCCGCCCGAGCAGTTTGTCCGCATGGGGTTCGAGACGGAATAGGCCTGCCGCCCCTCAAAACCGGCCGCTTGCGGCCAGCTTGTTTTGGCGGGGCGGTTTGTGGTATAATAATACGGCTATTTGTTGAAAAAGAAGGGGAAGTGTCGCTTTGTCAATTCGGGCGAAACAGATCATATTGGCCTGCGTCTGCGTGTTCTGCTTAGCGCTTTCGGGGGTGCTTTGGTTTTTTACAAAGCCTTGTGAGCAGTGCGGAAGGAAGCTTTGCTTCGGGCACACTGCCGCCGTGGAGCAGAGCGGCGGGGGGCAGACGGGAACGGCCGGCAAAACGTCGCCGTATGAAACCCAGCTCTCCTACACCGGGGAAACGGATGCGGACTATTTGGACAGCGTCTATTTTATCGGGGATTCCCGCACGGTCGGGCTGGTGCGCGCCGGCATGCCCGAAGAGCGGCTTTTTGCAGAGACCGGCATGTGCCATGAGGACGCGCTGACAAAACGGGTGGTCGTTTTGGACGATTCGGCGTTTTTGACGATCCCGGATGCGGTGGAGATCGTGGCGCCGCCCGTTGCGGTCGTCAATTTCGGCATCAACGGGATCGGCTTTATGGACGAAGAGGCGTTTATTGACGAGTACCGCGCGATGATGCAGGCGTTTATGGAGGCCTCGCCGGATACGGTCTTTATCATTGAGGCGATTTTGCCGGTGTCTGTCTCCTATGAGAGCACCAGCAGCGTGAGCAACGAAAAGATCAACGCGATGAACCAGCGCCTTTATGACCTGGCGGAAGAACTCGGCTGCTTTTATCTGGATACGGACAGGGTCATGAAGGACGAGGACGGCAGCCTGCTGTCCGAATACAACGACGGGGACGGGCTCCACTACAACGAAGACGGCTACGCGGCGATCCTTGAATACGTCAAGACGCACGTTGTGCCGCAATGGGAGGAGATACGACAATGAAAATGACATGGCTTGGTACGGCCGCGGCGGAGGGATGGCCCGCCCTGTTCTGCCGCTGCGCCTCCTGCACGGAATCGAAAAAGCGCGGCGGGAAAAGCATCCGCTCGCGCAGCCAGTCGCTGGTAAACGGGGATCTGCTCATCGACTTCCCGGCGGATACATACCTGCACACGCTAAACGGCGCGCTGGACTTAGACCAAGTGACGGACGTTTTGGTCACGCACGCGCATGAGGATCACTTTTATCCGGAGGATCTGGCAAACCGCCAGTCCTGCTATACGCGCTTTCGTGCGCCGCACGTGCTGCACATATACGGCAACGACGCCGTCTGCGCGGCGTATGAGCGGGTGGCGTCGCTTCCGGGCAACGAGGAGATGGCCGAGGTGGTCCCGATGCACGAAATTTTCGCATACCAGCCGCTTCGCCTTGCCCATTACACCGTCTATCCGATGCTTGCCGACCACAACCCGCGGGAGCGGTGCTATATCTATATCATCCGCAGCGAGCGGGACGGCAAGACGCTGCTTTACGCACACGACACCGGCTATTTAAAGGAAGAGTGCTGGGCGTTCATGCGGGCGTTCCATTTTGATCTGGTGTCCCTTGACTGCACGCACGGGCGGGAGGCGTCGAGGCGAAACCATATGGGGATAGAGGCCTGCGCCGCGGTGAAAAGCCGCCTGCTTGAGGAGGGGATGGCGGACGGTAAGACGGTCTTTGCCGTCAACCACTTTTCCCACAACTGCCGCTATCTCTATCAGGAAGAAATCGAAGAGGATGCGGCGCGGTACGGCATGCTGGCGGCATACGACGGCATGTCCGTCACGGTGTGACAGCTTGCTGCCTTTGCGCATTGGCTGCGGCCCGGACGGGGCAAAAGTAAAATTTTTATGAATATTTTGAACAATATGTGAAGGAAACGGCGCGCGCCGTTTCCTTCTCTGCTATACTGGATACGATATCATTTTTTCGACAACAAGGGAACCGTAAAGTGGAGGGCTATTTATCATGCTCATCAGTATGACAGGATACGGCCGCGCGCAGGCGACAGCCGCCGGCCGCGATATCACGGTGGAGGTCAGGTCGGTCAACCACCGCTATTTTGAATGCAGCACCCGGATCCCCCGTGCGTACGGGTATCTGGAAGAAAAGCTGAAAAAGCTGGCGAATACCGTCATCACCCGCGGGAAGGTGGAGATCGGCGCCACCATCTACAATGTGGACGTGCCGGACGCCCAGGTGGGCGTCAATGCAGAGCTTGCCGCAGGGTATGTTGCGGCGCTCAGGGGCGTGAAGGACGCGCTTTCGCTGCAGGACGACCTCTCGCTTTCGAGCCTTGCGCGGCTGCCGGACGTCTTTTTGGTGCGCAAGGCCGAGGAGGACGCCGACGCGGTGTGGGATGCGGTGCGCCCGGTCGCCGAGGAGGCGCTCTCCCGCTTTGTGGCCATGCGGAAGGCCGAGGGCGTGCGGCTGTACGAGGATATTTCGGGACGCCTGCCCGTCATCGCGGGCTATGTGGACGAGGTGGAGAAGCTCTCGCCGCAGACGCTCGCCGACTACCGGGCGCGGCTTTACAATAAGCTAAAGGAAGTGCTGGGCGACCGGAATATCGACGAGTCGCGCATTTTGACCGAGGCGGCCATCTTCGCCGACAAGATCGCCGTGGATGAGGAGACCGTCCGGTTGAGAAGCCATCTGCGCCAGTTTTCGGCGCTGCTTGACGAAAACCGGCCGGTCGGGAAAAAGCTTGACTTTTTGGTCCAAGAGATGAACCGCGAGGTCAATACCATCGGCTCGAAGTGCCAGGATGTGCGGGTCACGCGCCTTGTGGTAGAGATGAAATCCGAAATCGAAAAAATACGCGAACAGATTCAAAACGTGGAATGAACAGGAGGATTGTGTGTGAAACTGATTAATATTGGGTTTGGAAATATGGTTTCCGCGTCCAAGCTGGTCGCCATTGTCAGTCCGGAGTCCGCGCCCATCAAGCGCATCATCCAGGACGCGCGCGACAAGGGCGTGCTGATCGACGCGACATACGGCAGGCGGACGCGGGCGGTGATCGTCATGGATTCGGACCATGTCGTGCTGTCGTCCATCCAGCCGGAGACCGTCGCAAACCGCGTGGTAGAGCGCGACAGCGAAGACGGGGATGACGGCGATGAGTAAGACGGGCCGTATTTTCATCGTCTGCGCGCCGTCCGGATGCGGCAAGGGCACGATTATCAAACAGCTTTTAGAGCAGGATCCCTCCGTATTCCTCTCGGTTTCGGCGACGACGCGCGCCCCGCGGCCCGGCGAGGTGCCGGGGGAGAGCTACCTTTATGTGACGAAGGAAGCGTTTTCCCATTTGATTGAGACAGACGGGCTGTTGGAATATGCTCAATTCTGCGGGAACTTTTACGGCACGCCGCGCGCCCCGGTCGAGGCGCACACAAAAGAGGGACGGGACGTTTTGCTGGAAATTGAGATAGAGGGCGCAAAGCAGGTAAAACGGCTTTGCCCGGACGCGGTTTCCGTCTATATCCTGCCGCCCTCTATGGCGGAGCTTCGCCGCCGCCTTACCGACCGGAATACGGAGACGGCCGAGGTGATCGAGCGCAGGCTGCTGCGCGCGAAGGAGGAAATCCCGTATGCGCGGGAGTGCGACTATATCATTGTAAACGATACGGTGGAGAAGGCCGTGCAGGACCTGCGCACCGTGATGCGGGCGGCCGGCTTGAGCCGGACGCTTTTTGACGGGCAGATCGACGCGCTGCTGTCCGAATGAAGTTTTTTAGCTGCTGTCCGAATGAAGTTTTTTAGGAGGAAGATTTATGCATAGACCATCAGCGACGGATATCCTACAGCCGGGGCAAAGCTATTACTCTTTGGTGATCGGCGTGGCCAAACGCGCCAGAGAGATTGCGGAGGAGGCCGAGAAAAAAGGCGAGATCCTGATTGAAAAGCCGGTGCAGCTTGCGGTGGAGGAGTTTGCGCGCGGGGATTATAAAATGGTGGAGCGTTCCGATATCGGCAAGCACCTTGAATAAAAAAGGGCAGGCGGAAGAAAGGGGGGCCGGAAGTGGAGCAGACCGTGGCGCAGGTGTATGTCGAAAAAGCGGTTTACGCGATCGACCGGCCGTATTCCTACGCCGTGCCGGAAGAGATGCAGCGCACGCTTTGCAGGGGGTGCCGGGTCTTGGTGCCCTTTGGCGGAGGGAACCGGCAGTCCCAGGGGCTGGTTGCGGCGGTCGAGACCGTAGAGCGGCCGGACGGGCAGCCGTTGAAGCCCGTTTTGTCCCAGCTTGACCAGACGCCGCTTTTAAACGAGGAGATGTTCGGGCTGATCCGCTTTCTGCGGGAACACACCTACTGTACCTGCTACGAGGCGGTCAAGGCGATGCTGCCGGGCGGCATGAACGTCTCGGTGTCCGAACGCTTTGTCCAAAGCCGCCCCTGTACAAGTGCGGAATATGCCGCCCTCCCGCCGGCGCAGGCGCAGGTGCTGCGCTTTTTGGAGACGGAAAGGACGGAAAAGGAGCTGCGCGCTTTCTTGAAGCTGCACCGGAACGCGTCGGGCGCAGCGCCGGTGCGCGCACTGCAAAGCGCGGGCCTGATCCGGGTGAAGGCGGAGGCCGTGCGGAAGGCGCCGGTCAAAAAGGTGCGCCGCGCCTCAGCAAATCCCGCTTTTTTGGGCGGCGATACCCTCCCGCCGAAGCAGCGCCTGCTTTTGAATACGCTTGCGCAGATGGGGGAGGCCGACCCCGCCTCCCTTTGCAGCTACTGCGGCGTGACGGAGGGGGTGCTCCGCGCGCTGGTCAAAAAGGGCGCGGCTGTGATATATCAAAAGCCCGCGGAGGCGCCGCAGGAGGATGGGACGCCCCTTCCGCCTGCCGAACCGCCCGCTTTTTCGCTTTCGCCGAAACAGGAGCAGGCGTACCGCGGCATCCTTGCGCTGCAAGCGGAAAACGAGGCGAACTGCGCGCTTTTGTACGGCGTGACCGGGAGCGGCAAAACGCAGATTTACATCAAACTGATCGAGCAGACGCTTTCGGCCGGCAAGACGGCGATGCTTCTGGTGCCCGAAATCGCGCTGACGCCGCAGCTTTCCGCGCGGTTTACCTCGCTGTTCGGCGCCCAGACCGCCGTGATCCACTCCGGCCTTTCCCAGGCGGACCGCCTTGCCGCGTTCGAGCGGGTGAAGAGCGGACGGGCGCGCATCGTGATCGGGACGCGCAGCGCCGTGTTTTCCCCGCTCAGCCGGATCGGGCTGATTATTTTGGATGAGGAGGGCGAGCCCTCCTACAAAT
>ERZ1090880.668-NODE-668-length-18268-cov-5.859276_pt1 | contig 18268 bp, 15 predicted proteins | sample MGYA00478471_ERZ1090880 | MGnify/ENA primary metagenome ERZ1090880 (study PRJEB33644, sample SAMEA5815734) | chicken gut metagenome | biome: Chicken; feature: Gastrointestinal Tract; material: Caecum | place: Ireland | collected 2019-01-01 | study: A study of the... | reverse complement strand
CGCCTGCGCTTACCGCGAGGGGCGCGTCACGCGGCTGAAAGGACTTTCGAGATTGAAGATAAAGGAGTGCGACAGGTTGGAAGCTACCTATGCGCTCCTGTCGGCGCTCGGCGCGGATATACGGCGCGAGGGCGACGATCTGATAATAAAAGGCGTAAAAAAACTCAAAGGCGGCGCGGCGGTAAGTTCGTACCGCGACCACCGCATGGCAATGTCGGCGGCGATAGCCGCTTTGGGCTGCGAAAGACCCGTAGAGGTGGACGACTGCTCTTGCATGAGCAAGTCGTATCCCGATTTCCTGCGGCAATATACAAGACTGGGAGGCAAGGCGATATGAGCGCGACTTGGGGCAGTAAATTCAGGATCACGGTTTTCGGCGAATCTCATTCCGCGGCGATAGGCGTGGTATTGGACGGCGTACCCGCGGGGGTAAAACTCGATACCGACGCGATAGCCGCGCAGATGGCGCGCCGCGCGCCCGGTACGGACTCGCTGTCCACTCCGCGCAAAGAGGCGGATATCCCCGAGATAGTCTGCGGGGTACTGGACGGAGTGACGGAAGGCACGCCGATAGCCGCCTTCATTCGCAATGCCAATACCAAGTCGTCCGACTACGAACAGCTTAAACGGCTGATGCGACCGGGACATTCCGATTACGGCTACTTCCGACGTTACGGCGGGTTCAACGACGTTCGCGGGGGCGGCGCGTCTTCGGGCAGACTGACGGCGGCGCTCGTATTCGCGGGGGCGGTGGCAAGACAGCTTCTCGCCGAGCGCGGGATAACGGTCGGCGCGCATATATCGTCGTTGGGCGGAGTGGAAGACGCGCGTTTCGGAACGGAGATATCCGCCGAGTCGCTCGCGGCCTTGGGAGAGGAGAGGATACCTCTTCTCGACGGAAGCAGGCGCGACGCGATGCGCGCGGCGGTCGAGGAGGCGAGAGCGGACGGCGACAGCGTGGGAGGAACGGTCCAATGCGCGGTCGTCGGCGTTAAGGCGGGCATGGGCGCACCGTTTTTCGAGAGCGTGGAGAGCGTTATATCCTCGCTCGCGTTTTCGGTGCCTGCGGTCAAAGCCGTCGCTTTCGGAGACGGATTCGCGCTTGCGTCCATGCGAGGGAGCGGCGCCAACGATCCCATGTATTACGACGGCGGCGAAGTCAGGACGCGCACCAACCGCAACGGCGGGGTGATAGGCGGCGTCACCAACGGTATGCCTATCGTGTTCGAAGTCGCGATCAAGCCCACCGCTTCGGTGTTCAAACCTCAGAACACCGTCGATATAAAAGAGAAAAAAGACGCGGTCCTCACGCTGAAAGGAAGGCACGATCCCTGCATCGTCGTGAGGGCGGTGCCCGTTATCGAGGCGATCGCGGCGATAGCCGTGTACGATCTGCTCGGGAGATGAGATGAGAGATCTTGACGATATAAGAAAAGATATAAACGCCGCGGACGCGGGGATCGTTCCGCTGTTCGAGAAGCGTATGCGCGCGGCGGGCGAAGTCGCCGACTTCAAGAAAGCGCGCGGGATGGAGATATTCCAAGCGGCGAGAGAAGACGAAGTGAAAAAGCGCGCGGTCGATATGCTGGAAGACAAGAGTTTCGCTTCCGAAACCGAGGATCTTATGACCGCCGTGATGGATATAAGCAAACTGTATCAGTTGAGGCGGACCGTCGATCCGTCCGATCCCTACGAGCGCGAACCGTTCGACGCGGCGGCACCCGTAGCGTATCAGGGCGTCGCGGGAAGTTTTTCTTCTCAGGCGGTCGCAGAGTTTTTCGGAGAAGGAGCGAAGGCTTCGGCTTATCCGACGTTCGCTTCGGTCTGCGACGCGATAGAGAGCGGCGAGGCGAAATACGGCGTGCTGCCTCTCGAAAATTCCACGATAGGTTCGGTCGTAGAGGCTTACGACCTGCTCGGCGCGCGTTCGATGTACATCGTCGGAGAGCAATGGGTGCAGGTGAAACACGCGCTCGTAGGCTGCGCCGGGGCGGACGAGAGCACGGTCAGGAAGGTCTATTCCAAGGCGGAAGCGCTCGCGCAATGCTCCGAATATCTCGGAGGCAGGGACTGGGAACTTATACCCTACGCCAACACCGCCGCCGCCGCCAAGATGGTCGCGGAAAAGCGCGATGTTTCCGTTGCCGCGGTAGCGAGCGAAAGCGCCGCCAAACTGTACGGGCTTGACGTCATCGCCTGTCCCGTCAATACCGAAAAAGACAACTATACGCGTTTTATCGTGATAGCGAGAAAGCTGACCGACGCTCCCGCCGACAAGGTCACGGTGAGTTTCGGATTGGACAACGAGAGGGGGGCGCTGTACCGTATGCTCGGGATCTTCGCGCGGCTCGGGATAAATATGTCCAAGATAGAGTCCCGTCCCGACAAGAGCAATCCCGCAAAATACTATTTCGTCGCGGATCTCGAAGGAAATTGCGGCAGTCCCGAGATGAAGTGCGCGCTCTCGGCGGCAAGATCGGCGTCGCACGATTTCAGATTCTTGGGCGAGTACCGCAAGGGGCGTTTGCAATGAAGCGATACTGCGTGATAGGAGAAAAACTCGGACATACGCTGTCGCCGAAAATACACGCCCTGTATTTCGGAAAAACGGGCATAGACGGCTCTTACGGCGCGGTCGAACTGCCTCGGGAGAGCATGGAAAACGCGCGCGGATTTTTGTCCGGTTACGACGGAGTGAACGTCACGATACCGTACAAACAGACCGTTATCGGATCGCTGGACGGACTTTCGGACGAGGCGCGCGGAATAGGAGCGGTCAATACCGTGTTCAACGACGGCGGAAAATTGATCGGATACAATACCGATCCGTTCGGCTTTACGGCTATGCTCGCGTCCCGCGGACTCGGAAACGTCAGAGGCAGGAAAGCGTACGTGCTCGGTTACGGCGGCGCCGCGCGCTCCGTGCTTTACGCTCTGAAAAAAGGCGGCGCGGACGTGACCGTGGTCAGCCGAGATCCCGTAGGAGCGGGCAAAGACGGATACAGAGCGATAAGTTATGCCGAGCTGGGGCGCGAGAGCGGATATCTGCTCGTCAACGCGACGCCCGTGGGAATGTATCCCCGCGAGGGAGCGTCTCCCGTCGGAGCGGACGTGATAAAGAATTTCGACGTGCTGGCGGATCTTGTCTACAATCCGATGCTCACCGAATTTCTGTCGATCGGGCTGTCGCTCGGAAAGCGTGCGGTCGGAGGGCTGTATATGCTCGTCGCGCAGGCAGTCGGCTCGCAACGTATATGGCAGGGCAGAAAGCATACCAAGCGCCTCATAGACGGCATATATCTCGAACTTTCAAAGGACGTGTTCGCCGAAAACGGAAATATCTGGCTGGTGGGAATGCCGGGGTCGGGCAAAAGCACTTTGGGCGCCGCGATAGCCGAATATACGGGGCGCCGATTCGTCGACGCGGACGAATATATCGTAAAGACCAACGACGGCATGACGATAGCCGAGATGTTCCGAAAGGGCGAAGACTTTTTCCGCGGGAAGGAAAGCGAAGCGATGGCGCGGCTCGCGCGGGAAAAAGGGCTCGTGATAGCGACGGGCGGCGGCTGTATCGAGAGGGAAACGAACGTAGACTGCATGAGACTGTCGGGGATCGCCGTGTATATAGACCGCCCCGTCGGAGCGATAGCGGCGGACGTGGACTGCGCTTCCCGCCCGTTGCTTGCCGACGGACCGCAGAGGATCGCGGCTCTGTACGACAGGCGAAAAGACAAATATCTCGCGGCGGGACAGGTGCGAGTGAAGAATACGGCGGGCAAACGCGCCGCGCTCGGCAGACTGAGCAGGGCGTGTTCGTTCGCGAAAAATACGGGGAGGACGTTATGAAGATAACGGTGATAAACGGCGTCAACATGGATATGCTGGGCATACGCGAGCCCGAGATATACGGCAGGACGACTTATGCCGATCTCTGCGAATATGTACGCAAAGAGTGCGGCTTAGACGGGACCGAGCTCGACTTTTTTCAGAGCAATCACGAGGGGGCGATCGTGGACAAGATCCACGCGTGTCATTTCGACGGAACGGACGGGATCGTCATCAATCCCGCCGCTCATACCCATTACAGCTATGCGATACACGACGCCTTGAAGGCGGTGTCGGTGCCCGCCGTCGAAGTGCATATCTCCGATATAAATTCGCGCGAAAGTTTCAGACGCGGATCGGTCACGGCTCCCGCGTGCAAGGCTCAGATATGCGGCAAGGGATTGCCGGGATACGTGCTTGCCGTCGGTATGATAAAGAGCGGACGGTACGAGGATATAAGATGAAAAAACTTGTCGTTACGGTGATCGGTCTGGGCGTGATCGGAGGTTCGTACGCGATGGCGCTGACAGCCGCGGGACATACCGTTTACGGGACAGACACGGATCCGCGCAGCGTGCGCGAGGCAAAGGACCGCGGCATGATAGCCGACGGCTCGGGTGAAGCGGCGGCCTTTGCCGCAAAGTCGGACGTAGTGGTGATCGCGCTCTATCCCGCGCAGGTAAAGGCGCAGCTTGCCGCGCTTATACCGCATCTGAAAGACGGCGCGGTCGTCACCGACGTCGCGGGGATAAAATCCGATTACGTGGCGGAGATAGAGGCGATGCTGCCGAAAGGAGTGCAGTTCGTATTCGCTCACCCGATGGCGGGGAGGGAGAAAAGAGGCATAGACTATGCCGACAGCAGGGTCTTCAAGGGCGCTAATTTCATTCTCGTGCCTACTGAAAGGACGTCGGAACAAGCCCTTGAAACGGTGCGCGGACTTGCCGAAGATATGGGTTTCGGCAACATAATGAGCGTATCGGCGCAAAAACACGACGAGATCATCGCGTTCGTTTCGCAGCTTCCGCACGCGATAGCGGTCGCGCTCGTCAACAGCGACGAGGAGAGCGCCGAAACGGAGAAATTCATCGGCGACAGCTACCGCGACCTCACAAGGATAGCGAGCATAAACGAAACTCTCTGGAGCGAACTCTTTCTCGGAAACAGAGAGAATCTGCTCCGTTCTATATCGGACTTCGAGGCTCAGTTGGACAGGATAAAGACTGTATTGGAGCGGTCGGACAAAGCCGCTCTGGAAGACATTTTCAGATCGTCGTCGGCACGCAGACAGCGTTACGTGAAAAAATAAAATTTACCTGTCCGTGTAGATAAAGACGCTTTAAGCGCGGCGGAAACGCCGCGCTTACGCTTATGTCCGATCACTGTCGCGTTCGCATTGAGGGGAGGCAGACTTATCGGGAGGCTCTCCGAAGGAGCGTCGTTTCCGTTCCGATCGCGGGCATATCGCGAGAGAACATGAGATCGGGCAGAGGATCGCTTGCGACCGTTCGGGGCGGCGATACGGATCGGTCCGGTATCTGTTTGCAGCGGCACGGGTGACCGCGCGCGGCTGTTTGGGGAGGCGCTATATATTACGCGATATGCGCGCATAAAACTTATCGGGCGCGCATAAATTAATTGACTTAGACCGATAAATACCGTATAATCTTAAACGTATGGCAAAGAAGTCCCGAACCTATACCGCGACGGAAGAAAAGACGACGGAAAAGACTGAAACCGCCGCCGTTTCCCGAACGGACGATAAGGATAATACGGCGAAGACCGCCGCGGAAAACGCTTCGCGCAGACGCAAGTCCGGCGCGTCGCTTCCGCCGCCTTCGCAGATAGGAGAAAGCGGAGCGAGATCCGTATCGCGCGCCGCCCGCGCCGCCGAGGCGAAAGCGGTCGCGACGGAAGCGAAAGCCGAAACCGTTTCCGCGGAGAAAGCCGGGAAGATAACGGAAGAAAAGGCCGTTTCCGAGCCGTCGGGCAAAAGATCCCGGGCGTCCGCAAAAGGGAAAAAGAAAAACGAAGCGACGGCTTTGCCGGATATCGCAGCGGAAACGGCGCAAGCGGAAAAGAAGGAAAACAGCGGCACGGAGAACAAGCCGTCCGCTTCCGGGAAGAAAAGGTCTGCGGCTGCCGAAGTCGTCGGGGACGAAGGCGCAAAGCCGGACGGCGGGATGCTGACGGAGGAGCGGCGTGAGACCGAAGCCGCGGCGGCGGTCGCGGAGAGCTCGTCGGAGAACGGCACGCAGTCGCCCGAAGCGGAAGAGCGGATCGCGGTTGAGGAAGTCTTGCGGGAAGAAAGCCCCGCTTCCGACGCCGAAAGCGATACCGCCGAAGAGGAGACTGCTGACGGAGAAGACGCTCCCGCCGCAAAGGAGAGAGCTCGTTCGGCGCGCAGAAGGAAGGGAGCGAGAGGCAAAGAGCCCGAGCGCGTAGAGGCCGATCCCGCGATCGGACTTACATCCGCGCAGGTCGCCGAAAGGATAGAAGCGGGCTATTCCAACGAACAACCCGACGTCGTCACCAAATCTTACGCCAATATCTTCCGTACCAACGTACTGACGCTGTTCAATATCATCAACTTCGTTCTGGCGGCGTTGATACTCGTTTTCGGCGAGTTCAAGAATATGCTGTTCATCGGCATAGTGACCGTCAATATCATCGTGGGCATAGTGCAGGAGATACGAAGCAAGCGCGTGCTCGAAAAGATGTCGCTCGTTTCCGCGCCGCACGTCAGCGTTGTCCGCGACGGAGAGGTGCGCGAGATCGGCGTATCCGATATCGTGCTGGACGATATCATCTGTCTTAAACAGGGAATGCAGATCCCGTCCGACTGCTACGTAGCCGACGGGGTATGCGAGGTCAACGAATCGCTTCTCACCGGCGAACAGGACGACGTGCACAAGGAGAGAGGTTCGTTCCTCTATTCGGGCAGTTTCGTCCAGGCGGGCGAATGCCGCGCCAGAGTGAGCGCCGTCGGCAGGGATAACTTCGCGTCCAAACTCATGGCCGAGGCGAAGAAGTTCAAGAAGCCCAAGTCCGAGCTCATGCGCTCGATCAACTGGATCATCCGCATCGTCACGATCGCCATTTTCCCGTTGGGCATACTGATGTTTTTCACCAACCGCGCCACGACTTCTTCCGTGAGCGAAGCGGTCACGGGTACGGTCGCTTCCGTCGTCGGCATGATCCCCGAGGGGCTTGTGATGCTGACTTCGATAGCGCTTGCGGTCGGCGTCATAAAGCTGGCGCGCAAACGTACGCTCGTCCAGGATCTCTATTGCATAGAAACGCTTGCGCGAGTAGACGTGCTGTGTTTGGATAAAACGGGGACGATCACGGAGGGCAGTATGCAGGTGGAAAAGACTCATATCTATTCCACGAGATACGGCGCCCCCGACGATATCATGGCGAATATGGTCGCCGCGCTCGGCACGGACGGAGCGACGTTCGAGGCGTTTTCCAAGTATTTCCGTTCCAATGCGGTCTGGAAGGTCGAGAATAAGATCCCGTTCTCTTCGGCGCGCAAATGGAGCGCGGTCGATTTCGGCGCGGAGGGACGGTTCATCGTCGGCGCGCCCGAATTCGTGCTCAAAGACAGATATTCCGTCGTAAAGGACGACGTCGCGGAATACAGCGCGCAGGGCTTCCGCGTGCTCGTACTCGTGCGCACGTCGCAGCCGCTTTCGGAAACGATGAATCCCGACAAGATGCGCCCCGTCGCTTTGATAGTGCTGTCAGACAAGATCCGCGACAACGCCAAAGCGACGCTCGAATATTTCGCCAGGCAGGGAGTTGAACTCAAAGTCATATCGGGCGACAATCCGCTGACCGTTTCCAAGGTCGCGGAGAGAGCGGGGCTCGCTGGAGCGGACAAATACGTAGACGCGACCGAGCTCGATACCGAAGAGAAGATCTACGACGCGGTAGGCAAATACACCGTTTTCGGGCGCGTGACCCCCAAACAGAAAAAGAGTTTCGTCACGGCGCTCAAACAGCAGGGGCATACGGTCGGTATGACCGGCGACGGCGTAAACGACGTCATGGCGCTCAAGGAGGCTGATTGCTCGATAGCGATGGCTTCCGGTTCCGAGGCGAGCCGTAACGTGGCGCAGCTGGTGCTTCTGGACAGCGATTTCGCGTCCCTGCCCAGCGTAGTCGCGGAAGGAAGGCGAGTCATCAACAACATAGAGAGGGCGGCTTCGCTGTTCCTCGTTAAGACGACGTTCTCGGTAGTGCTCACTCTGCTGATGATAATCCTGCAGATGTCCTATCCGTTCGAGCCGATACAGCTCACGCTCGTCAGCGGACTGTTCGTCGGAATCCCGTCGTTCTTCCTCGCGATAGAACCCAACGACACCAAGGTCACGGGGTCTTTCCTGGGCAAAGTGTTCAAAAAGGCTCTGCCGGCGGGGCTGACGGTCGCGACGATGGTGGCGATAATAAGCGTGGTCTACCGCGACGTCGGGATCGACGTGTCCGCCCAGGTGTCCACGATGTCGTTCTATGTGACCTCTCTGGTGTCGTTCATCACGTTGCTGTGGGTATGCATGCCGTACAACAAAGAAAGATTGTACCTGCTCGCGCTGTGCGGAGTGGTCTATATCGCGGCGGTCACGGCGACGTTCGTCAGAGATATCCTTTCGCTTGCGGCGCTCACGACCGATATGACGGTCAACCTCGTGTTCATACTTTTGGCGGTGTTCCCGATGATGGTCGTCATGCGAGCGGAGATAGAGGCGGTCAAGAATCTGTTCAAGGAGATACGCGACTTTTTCGCAAGACTGTTCTCTCTGCTGCCCAAACGTAAAGACGGCGGCAAAAAGCGCGGCGCCCGCTCGCAGAACGGGGTCGGAAACCGTCGGAAAATTTCGTAAAAGCGCGGAGATACGCGTATCCGTTCGGATATCTTCGGATGCGGTCGGAGGCGGCGGATATACGTCGCAAGACGGGTAAAAACGCGGCAGAGCGTCGAAGTTTTTTCGAATACGGTCGGGATCCGCGGATAACGTACGAAACGTCGCGCCGATCGTCGGAAACGGTATGCAAGGATCGGATATCGTCGGAAAGCGTCGGGACGGAGGACCGTTGGGCGAAAAGTAACGAATGCGTTCGGTAAAACTGTGCTTTGATCGTTATCCGTCGTAAAAACTCACGGACGGTCGGCGTCGTTCGGATAACGTCGAATGCGCTCGGAATATGCGAAAGCGCGCCGCTCTCGGTGCGGCGCAAGAGATAGAAAAACTCAAAAGGAGTATGAAATGGCTAACGAAAAAGTGTTGGTAATCGACTTCGGCGGTCAGTACAACCAGCTCATCGCGCGGCGAGTGAGGGAACTGAACGTCTACTGCGAGATGTATCCCTATACGATCTCGGTGCAAAGGATCAGGGAGATGGCGCCCAAGGGCATCATCTTTACCGGCGGACCGTCCAGCGTCTATGCGGACGGCGCTCCCAAGGTGGATCCCGAACTGTTCGAACTCGGCATCCCTGTGCTGGGTATCTGTTACGGATGTCAGCTGATAGCCCACACGCTCGGAGGAAGAGTCGAACACGCCGAAACGAGAGAATACGGCAGGCAGGAGGCGACCTACGACACGTCCAGTCCGCTGTACAAGGGGCTCGACGAAAAGAGCGTATGCTGGATGAGCCATACCGACAGGGTGGAGGCTCTGCCGGAAGGTTTCAAAGTCATAGCTCATACCGACACTTGCAGGATCGCCGCGTTTGCGAACGATAGCCGCAAAATATACGGCGTGCAGTATCACCCCGAAGTAATGCACACGCAGAGGGGCATAGACCAGCTGCGCAACTTCCTCTACGAGGTCGTCGGCGTGAAGGGCGATTGGACGATGGGCAACTTTGCTAAAAATTCGATAGACGCTCTGCGCGCCAAACTGGGCGGCAAGAAAGTGCTGTGCGCGTTCAGCGGAGGAGTGGACAGCGCGGTCGCGGCGACACTTATACATAAAGCGGTCGGAGATTCGCTGACCTGCATATTCGTCGATCACGGTCTGTTGCGCAAAGACGAGGCGAAACAGGTCATGAAGGTGTTCAAAGAGGACATGGGCATGAACGTCATACTCGCCGACGCGTCCGAGCGCTTCCTCTCCAAGCTTGCCGGAGTTAAGGATCCCGAAACCAAGCGCAAGATCATAGGCAAGGAATTCATCGACGTGTTCGAAGAAGAGGCGAAGAAGATCGGCGCGGTCGATTTCCTCGTTCAGGGCACTATATATCCCGACGTCATCGAATCGGGGCTCGGCAATTCCGCCGTCATCAAGAGCCATCACAACGTGGGAGGTCTTCCAAGCGTCGTGAATTTCAAGGAGATCGTCGAGCCGCTGCGCGACCTGTTCAAGGACGAAGTCCGCAAGGTGGGGTTCGAACTCGGACTGCCGCGCGACGTGGTCATGCGTCAGCCGTTCCCCGGACCGGGGCTTGCGATCCGTATCATCGGCGACGTGACGAAAGAGAAGCTCGATATCCTGCGCGAAGCGGATTACGTGTTCCGCGACGAGATCGCTCTCAACGGGCTGGACGATAAGATATGGCAGTATTTCGCCGTGCTCACCGACATGAGGAGCGTGGGCGTTATGGGGGACAGCCGCACCTATGATTATACGGTGGTCCTGCGCGCGGTCACGTCCGTGGACGGTATGACCGCCGACTGGGCGAGGATACCGCACGAGGTGTTGGAAAAGATATCCACGCGCATCGTCAACGAGGTCGGACACGTAAATCGCGTGGTCTACGACATCACCAGCAAGCCGCCCGCGACTATAGAGTGGGAATAACGGGCACGGTCCGCGTACGCGGTCAGATCAAATCGGAATAAACGGTTTTACCGAAAAGGAGACTTATATGTTAACAGCTATTGTGGGAATCAACTGGGGCGACGAAGGCAAGGGCAGAATGGTCGATCTCATATCGAGCGATTACGACGTGGTCGTGAGATATCAGGGCGGTAACAACGCCGGACACACGGTCATCAACCACCTGGGCAAGTTTATCCTCAACCTCATTCCTTCGGGCATACTGCGCCCCGAGGTCGTCAACGTGATGGGCAACGGCATGGTCATCGATATGAAGCACCTTGTCGGGGAGATAGAGAAACTCCGCGCCGCCGGCGTGAAGATCACGCCCGACAACCTCAAAATAAGCGACAGGGCGGTCATATGTATGCCTTATCACGTGTTGCAGGACTGCCTCGAAGAGGACAGACTGGGCGACGCAAAATACGGTTCGACGAGGCGCGGCATCGCTCCCGTCTACGGCGACAAGTATCTCAAAAAGATAATCACCATGGGCGATCTGTTCTATCCCGAAGCGCTCGAAAAGCGCATGAGCGGCATCGTGGAATGGAAAAACCTTTTCATCGAAAAGGCATACGGCAGCGATAAGATAAGCCTTGCCGACGAGATGGCGTGGCTCAAAGAGTACGGCGACAAACTCAAACCGTTCGTCTGCGACACGGGAGCGTATCTCGAAAGCGCGCTTGCGGAGGGCAAGAAGGTGATATTCGAGGCGCAGCTCGGCGCTCTGCGCGACATAGATTTCGGTATCAATCCCTACACGTCGTCGTCCAACACTATCGCGGCGTACGCTCCGATAGGCGCGGGCATACCCAGACATAAACTGGATAAGGTGTTCGGGATCATGAAGGCGTTCAGCTCCTGCGTGGGAGAGGGACCGTTTACGGTCGAGATGTTCGGCGACGAGGCAAAGGCTCTGCGCGACGCGGGCGCCGAATACGGAGCCGCGACCGGCAGACCCAGGCGCGTGGGCGCGTTCGACGCGGTCGCAAGCAGATACGGCGTGAGGATGCAGGGAGCGGACGAACTCGCTCTGACGAAACTCGACGTGCTGTCCTATATGGACAAGATCCCCGTATGCGTCGCGTACGACGTTAACGGCGAGAGAGTGGAGGATTTCCCCAGAGGAGAAAGACTGCGCGTCGCAAAGCCGATATTCGAGTATTTCGACGGCTGGAAGTGCGATATCAATCACTGCCGCAAGGAAGAGGATCTCCCCGTGCAGGCGAGAGAGTATATCGCCGCGGTGGAAAAGATGGTCGGATGCCCGATAACGTACGTTTCCGTCGGCGCGGAGAGAGACGAATATATCGTGAGGAACAAGTGATATGAAGATCAATTCCAATTATCTCAGACTCAAAGACAGCTATCTTTTCTCCACGATAGCTAAGAAGATAAAGGCGTATCAGGCGTCGCATACCGACGCCGACATAATCAGACTGGGCATCGGCGACGTAACTCTGCCGCTTGCTCCCGCCGTCGTCGAAGCCATGAAAAAGGCAGCCGACGAGATGGGGGTGAAGGAAACTTTCAGAGGTTACGGACCCGAACCGGGCTACGAATTTCTGCGCGACGCGATAGCGAAATATTACGCTTCCAAGGGCGTGAGAGTGTCGGCGGGAGAGATATACGTAAGCGACGGCGCGAAGAGCGATCTCGGCAATATCCTCGATATTTTCGACGCGGACAACAAGGTCCTTATCCCCGACCCCGTCTATCCCGCATACGTCGATACCAACGTGATGGCGGGCAGGACGATAGACACCGCGCGCGGCTGCGAGGCGAACGGTTTCAAGCCGATGCCCGAGAGCCACTACGAAGCGGACATCATCTACATATGCAGCCCCAACAACCCGACCGGCGCGGTATATACGCACGCCGAGCTCAAAGAGTGGGTCGATTATGCCAACAAGTGCGGAGCGGTCATACTGTTCGACGCGGCGTACGAGAGCTTTGTTTCCGATCCGACTCTGCCGAGGAGCATATTCGAGATAGACGGCGCCCGTACCTGCGCGATCGAATTCAATTCCTTCTCCAAAATAGCGGGATTCACGGGTACGCGCTGCGGATACGCGGTAGTTCCCGAGGAGCTCGAAAGGGGTGGGGCGAAACTGGGCGCGCTCTGGAACCGCCGTCAATGCACCAAATTCAACGGCGTTCCTTACATAGTTCAGCGCGGAGCCGAGGCAGTGTTCACCGACGAGGGCATGAAACAGATCAAGGCAAATCTCGCCTATTATATGGAAAACGCGCGCGTTATCCACGAAGGATTGGAGTCTGCGGGCGTTTGGCACGTGGGCGGCGTCAATTCGCCGTACATATGGCTCAAATGTCCGCTCGGTCTGTCGAGTTGGGAATACTTCGACCGTCTGCTCGAAAGAGCCAATGTGGTCGGCACTCCCGGCGCGGGCTTCGGCGACAACGGCGAAGGTTATTTCCGCCTTACGGCGTTCGGCGACAAGGAGAGGACGAAAGAGGCGGTGCGCCGCATCCTCGCTGATCTCAAATGAAAGACAGGCGGCAGGCGGCGGAGATACTCGACCGCCTGATGGCGGAACATCCAGACGCGCAGTGCGAGCTGGATTTCGGCACGCCGTTCCAGCTGCTCGTCGCGGTGATATTGAGCGCGCAATGCACGGACAAGCGCGTAAACGAGGTGACTCCGAAACTTTTCGCCGACTATTCCACGCCAGAGCAATTCGCGGCTATGGATCCCGCGGTGTTGGAGAGGTACATATTTTCGTGCGGCTTTTACAAAAACAAGGCGGCTCATATCATCTCCGCGGCAAAGGATATAGTGGAACGCTTCGGCGGCGAGGTCCCGTCCACGATAGAAGAGCTCATGACTCTCGCGGGAGTGGGGCGCAAGACCGCCAACGTCGTATATGCGGTAGCGTTCGGCGGACAGGCGATAGCGGTGGATACGCACGTGCTCAGGCTTGCCAACAGGATAGGCTTTGTCGATTCCGACAAACCGATCGAAGTCGAAAAGGCTCTGATGCAGGCGTTCGACGAGGATAAGTGGAGCGCCGCTCATCATGCGCTCATCCATCACGGCAGATATACCTGCACCGCTCGCGCGCCGAAATGCGAGGAGTGTTCGATCACCGAATACTGCGACAGATACGCGGGCATTAACAATAAATAAATAACGACGTTCCCGCGCGCGGCGCCATGTCGGCGTCCGGGGACGACGGAAAAACGGCATAACAACGTCCGCGCAGGAACGACCCGCGCGGGGAGGAACAATGAACAGATTATTGCGGATCAAGGACGTCGCTCCGAGAGTAAAAGAATACGTTCTCGAAGCCAAAGACGTGGCAAGGCACTGCCTGCCGGGGCAGTTCGTGATAGTGCGCGTGGACGCCGAAGGCGAACGCGTTCCGTTCACGATTTGCGATTTTGACAGAGAAGCCGGTACGATCACCCTTCTCGTCCAGGACGTCGGATACAGCACCCACAAGATGGGACTGCTTTCGGAAGGCGACTTTTTGCACGACGTGGTAGGACCGTTGGGCAATGCGACCGATCTTTCCGCATACGACAACGTAGTGTTGGTCGGCGGCGGAATAGGCTGTGCGGTCATATATCCGCAGGCGAAACTGCGCAAGGCGCAGGGAAGACCCTGCACGACCGTGATAGGCGCGAGGACGAAAGAGCTTTTGTTCGCGATCGACGGATTCCGCGACAACAGCAAGGAATTGCTCATCGCCACCGACGACGGCTCTCTGGGCGTCAAAGGCTTCGTCACGACGGTGTTGCAGCAGCTGATAGACAGAGGCGATAAGATCGACTGCGTTTTTGTCGTCGGACCGATGATAATGATGCGCAACGTCTGCGAACTCACCCGCGGATACGGTATACCGACGATCGTCAGCATGAACAGCATCATGGTGGACGGCACCGGTATGTGCGGAGGATGCCGCGTTACCGTGGACGGACAGGTAAAATATGCGTGCGTGGACGGGCCCGAATTCGACGGACACAAGATAGATTTCGCCGAAGCGATGAACCGCAGCGGTTTCTACCGCGAGCACGAACAGCGTTGCAGACTGAGAGGTGAAGGGCAATGAACACGAGCGCAAGGCATTCGGTCAGGGTGCAGGATCCCGAAAAGAGGATAAAGAATTTCGACGAGGTGTCGCTCGGCTTCGACGAGGCGACGATGCTCGCGGAGGCGGACAGATGTCTGGGCTGTAAGAACGCGCCCTGCCGCAAGGGCTGTCCGGTCGGGGTAGATATACCCGCCTTTATAGCCAGGCTGAAAGAGAACGATACGGAAGGCGCGTGCGCGACCATAAGTCTGGACACTCTGCTTCCGGCAATATGCGGAAGAGTCTGTCCGCAGGAAAAGCAGTGCGAGGCGTATTGCGTACGTAAAGCCAGACTTGGCGGAAGCGTCGCGATCGGCGCGCTCGAAAGATACGTCGGAGATTACGCGCTCGCGCATCCGTCCGAGCCGAAAAAAGCCGCGCCCAACGGGAAGAAAGTCGCCGTTGTCGGCAGCGGCCCCAGCGGACTTACCTGCGCGGCGGATTGTGCGGTCAACGGTTTCGACGTGACCGTGTTCGAGGCTTTCCACAAGGCGGGCGGAGTGCTCGTCTACGGGATACCCGAATTCAGGCTTCCCAAAGAAAAGGTCGTGGCGGGAGAGATAGCGAAACTCGAGGCGCTCGGCGTGAAGTTCCGACTGAACACAGTCATAGGCAAGACCTTGACGATAGAGGATCTGCAAGAGGAGTTCGACGCGATCTTCATCGGGTCGGGAGCGGGACTTCCCAAATTCATGAACATACCGGGCGAGGGGCTCAACGGCGTAGGTTCCGCCAACGAGTTTCTGACCAGAGTCAACCTTATGCAGGCATACCGCGAGGACGCGGTCACGCCCGTGTACTGCGGCAAAAAGGTCGCGGTCATCGGCGCGGGCAACGTCGCCATGGACGCGGCGCGCACGGCGCGCAGAATGGGAGCCGAAGTCTGCGTCGTTTACAGGCGCGGAAGAGAGGAAATGCCCGCCAGAGCCGAGGAGATAGACCATGCCGAGGAAGAGGGGATAAAGTTCGTTTTGCTGACCAATCCCGTGGAGATAATCGGAGAGAACGGCAGAGTGACCGGTCTGAAGTGCGTCAGAATGAAGCTCGGAGATCCCGACGCTTCGGGAAGGCGCAGTCCCGTGGCGATAGAGGGCAGCGAGTACGTAATTGACGTGGACCAGGTCATCGTCGCGCTCGGCACAAGTCCCAATCCTTTGTTGCGCAAGTCGTACGAAAAGATAAATTATTCGCCGCGCGGCACGATAATAGTGGACGAAGATACGATGAGCACCAACGTGGACGGGATATATGCGGGAGGCGACGCCGTTACCGGAGCCGCTACCGTCATCCTGGCGATGGGAGCGGGCAGAAAAGCGGCGAAAGCCATCGCGGAAAAGTTTGCAAAATAAACACGGGCGCGTAATTTTTACGTGCGCAGCCGCTTGTGTGCAGGCGGGGAAGAGGTAGATATGTTTTTGGATATAGCGACGATATTTGTCAAGGCGGGCAACGGCGGAGACGGAGCCGTGTCCTTTCATACCGAAAAATACGTCGCCAAGGGCGGACCCGACGGAGGGGACGGCGGCAAGGGCGGAGATATCGTTTTCGTCGCGGACTCGAATTCGTCCACGCTGATAGACTTCCGTTTCGCAAAACACTTCCGCGCGCAGAACGGCGAAAACGGCTCGGGCAAAAACTGCACGGGCAGGAGCGGATCCGATCTCGTCATAAAAGTGCCGCGCGGGACCGTTGTCAAAGACAAGAAGACGGGCGAGGTGCTCGCGGATATCTTTTACGACGACAGCCGCGTCGTGTTGTTCAAAGGCGGCAGAGGCGGCAAGGGTAATTCGCATTTCGCCACGGCGCGCCGCAAGGCTCCGAGATTTTCGCAGACGGGCGAAAAGACCGAGGAGGTCGAGCTTACGCTGGAACTCAAAACCATCGCTGACGTAGGACTCGTAGGTTTCCCCAACGTCGGAAAATCCACGTTGCTGTCCGTCGTCAGCGCCGCAAGACCCAAGATAGCGGACTATCATTTTACCACGCTCGTCCCGAATCTCGGCGTCGTGAGTTACGGCGGAGAGGGTTTCGTGATGGCGGATATCCCCGGGCTTATAGAGGGCGCGAGTAAGGGCGCGGGACTGGGGATACGCTTTTTGCGCCATATCGAACGCGTGAGGCTCATAGTCCACGTTGTGGACGTGTCGGGCAGCGAGGACCGCGATCCGTACGACGATTACGTCAAAATAAACGCGGAACTTGCCGATTACAGCGACAAACTGGCGGGACTGCCGCAGATAATATGCGCCAACAAGTGCGACATAGCCTCCGGAGAGCAGATAGCCGAATTTGAAAGCAAGGTCAAGGCAAAGGTGTTCCCGATCAGCGCGGCTACAAGACAGGGCGTGGACGAGCTTCTTGCGGAGATAACCGCAAGACTGCGCGAACTGCCCAAACAACAGCCGATCGAGGTGACGGCAAGGCAGGAGCTCGGCGACGATCCGACCGCGTTCAGAGTGGATATCGCCGACGACGGAGCATTCGAAGTCACGGGCGGGCTGGTGGACAAGCTTGCGCGCACTACGGTTTTGAGCGATTACGAGTCGTTCAACTATTTCCAGAAAAGACTGCGCGACAGCGGCGTTATAGACGCGCTGCGCGCCGCAGGGATAGAGGAAGGGGATATCGTGCGTATCTCGGACTGCGAGTTCGAATTCGAGGATTGACCCGTGTCCGTCGGCAAGACGGAAAACAACTTTCCGTATATCGTTCCGCACCGTTTGCGCGGACGGCGTACGGAGATCAAGGAAAATGGTTTGACTAAACTTGCTTCGGAAAATCGTTCGGAGAAGCGGGTACGTCAAAAATCGACGTGGGGCAAAAATCGACGTACGCCGGAAAATGACAGGGAGCATGTCGAAAGAGGACGGGTTCGTCGATTTCGGACCCGATATATAAATAATAAAGTCCGCGGCTCGGCCGCGCATACGGGAGAGATATGAATACATCCGAAAGAGCGAAACTGCGCTCGATAGCAATGAAGGAAAAACCGATCACGCAGATCGGCAAAAACGGCATTACCGAAACGGTCCTGCGCCAGGTGGACGAGCAGCTCACCGCGCGCGAACTCGTCAAGATATCCGTCCTGCGCAACGCCGACGACGACGTGCGCACCGTCGCCGAACAACTCGCCGACGCGCTTGGCGCCGAAGTCGTCCAGACTCTCGGATTCAAGATCACGCTGTACAGATATTCCGACTCGAAAGACATCAGACATTTGCTGTGACCGACTTTGCGCGATCGGCTCGCGCATATTTTGACGGCAAACGCGCTTACCGCGCTTCGGCGCAAGCGCGTTTTTATGTTGTACAGGGCCCTTTGCCTTTTACTTTTCCGCGTCGACACGCCGACATCGGCTTTCTATATTAAGTAAGGCTAAAGAGAAAACATTTCTACGTTTTCCGCCACAAAATTTTACTTATTACTCAAACGCATGTTTTTCGTAATCAAGAAAAATTTTTAATAGGTTTATAGATAATTGTCACGGAGACAGTTCACGTTTTAATGTATATGCTAATTGAC